>Ga0164311_10000667_pt1 | contig 15579 bp, 13 predicted proteins | sample GuaBasSedimGuay2_FD_121796 | JGI IMG/M metagenome (GOLD analysis project Ga0164311, IMG submission 121796) | Subseafloor sediment microbial communities from Guaymas Basin, Gulf of California, Mexico - Guay2, Core 4569-9, 9-12 cm | ecosystem: Environmental > Aquatic > Marine > Hydrothermal vents...
AAGGAAAATGAACTTCGCTTTAAAAGCGTTTAGCACTGATATTACGAGGACTGCGGTTAACTCATTCGACAAGATACTAATAGGTCCTATCTTTGGAATGGCTACTCTAGGACTCTATCAACTGGCCTATCAGATATTTGTGGCACTGAGAATTTTACCTAGCATCCTATTCTCATACCTGCTACCGGAGAAATCTGCAGGGATAAGAACGAGAGAAGTAGAAGTCCTAGGCCTGATAGTCTCGGTAATAGCCACAATACTATGCATTGTTCTCTCCCCAACTATCATTCCATGGCTCTTTCCGAACTTCTCTAAAAGCATTAGACTAGCTCAAGTTATGAGCCTAGGGCTTGTACCCTCTACAATCGTAATGGTGAAAATGTCTGAACTATATGCACATGAGAGAGCAGGTGCTGTACTGATATCGTATATAGGTGCATTCACCATAGGTATCACTAGCCTTCTCATCCTAGGTACATACTTTGGCTCCATAGGCCTTGCAACTAGTACTGTCCTGCTCCGGACAATACTGGCATTTATATTATCGCTCCAGACAAGAAGAGCTTAACCAAGATCCACTATGCTAAGAGTGTAAAGCTCTTCATGATAAAACCATGAGGCTAGGAGTCTTTGCAATAGACTTTGATTCAGATCTTTTGCTAGGATAGGATTTGAAAGTGTAGTATTTCCATTTATCACCTCTAGGGAGATTCTAAAGACCGCGGAGAGGGAATTTGAAGTCTTTATAGAGTTCAAACCCTTCGAAGGAGGAATTGTAGAGAATATATTCGGTGAGAGAAGTAAGTTAGGTGCTCTAGGTTGATAGGTTGAGGATAGGTATTTATGGAAATTACAAAAGAGCATTAGAAGCTGAATTAAGGTTGATGAAGTTTACAGCAGTCAATCCAAGGAAAGGTTTATTGAAACTAGAGAAAAAGGTCTCACTTAGATCCCTGTAATATGGATTCCAGAATCTCATGACTCCTCGGAAGGTTTAGTAGATATAAATGATAAAAGAGTGCTCTTCGCTTTCAGCAACTCAGGTTGCATATTAAACTCAAAGTTCAGTATATCATATTGTGGTTGACTTATAGATAGAATTTAATTGAAAAATGTTATAAAGATCATAAGTTTCTAAACTCAAAATAATTAATACATGAAAATACTGCTTTTAGAAAGAAGTTCTAGACCAAGAACAGCAGAATACTATCCCATGAATATCCCACAGTAAAGAACATGGAAGTAGTAGTGATCAACAAGCCAGGCCACCCCGTCCCCTACATAGGGGGAGTAGAAGTCTACTCATACAACCTCGCACTACACCTAGCCAAACTAGGCATAGAAATCTACTACATATCCATGTTCAAGAAAATATCTCAGAACCTACCCTCAAGTCTACACCTCATAAAAGCCAACCTTCCACTCTACAGAGGGGGAAGAGAAGGAACATTCTACTGGTTACTACATTACATAACAGGAGCCCTATCATACGTGAAAGCCTTCCTTAGAAAAGTCCCCAAGGACATAGATATAGTCCATGTAAATGACGGTCTAACAGCCTTCCTCATGTCAAAGCTCAAGAAGGTCATGAACTTCAAGCTAGTATTAACGCTTCATGCACCTCCTCCATGGCTAGTAAGATATGGAAAGCCAGAGATAATATACAAGATGGCATACATCACATTATATATACCAGGCATACTAGCATCAGACCTAATCATATGCGTAGGACAAAAGTATGCAGAAAACCTCAAGAAAACATTTCCTAGACTACACAATAAAGTAGTATATCTCCCGAACGCCATAGATAACACAATATTCAAACCAGCTACCAAGGAAGAGATAGAGAAAGTAAAGGCCAAGTATGGCATAAAGAGAGACTACTTCCTCTTCGTAGGACGCCTAGTAAAAGAAAAAGGAATAGACATACTACTCAGAGCAGCACTACTTCTAGAAGAGAAAGGCTTTGACAAAGACATAGTCATAGTCGGAACAGGACCACTCAAAAGCCTAGCAGAGAAATACTCCAAGAAGTGTAAAATAATAAAGTACCTAGGCTACGTACCAACAGAAGACTTAGTACCACTCTACACAGGGGCCATAGCCCTCATAGTGCCATCATATGCAGAAGGACTACCACTCACGATATTAGAGTCAATAGCTTGTGGAACGCCAATAATATCAACAAATATATTAGATATAGGGGAAGTTTTAAGAAAGTATTCATGGGGGCGTACCTTTCCAATAGGTGACTATATAATGCTAGCAACTATTATCATGAGAGGTGATCTCGACAATATCAAAATCAGAAATAAAAGCTTAAGTCATGTAGTATGGACTACTAGGGTTAAAGAGATAGTAAAACTTTATGAAAAAAAAGTGTATCATTGGGGAGGGCAAAGGTGAAAGTTTGTATAATAACAGGAACGCCTGTAGACTCCATATTGAAAAGAGATTCGGGAGGAGCCCTTCGGATACACTTTATAGCCAAGTATCTTTCCAAGAAGGTAAAAAGGATAACAATAGTAGCTCAGAGCGATCAATTTCGCTTAGAGAGATTTGATAACGTCACCATAATAGGAGTTCCCATTCCTAGTCTGCTACTTCGTTTTACAAAAAAATTCTTTCTAAGGAAGTTCCTTGAGACAACAGTCCTTGATTATGCTATCTACTTCATACTTGAAGCTAACCCCTCATTCCTTAATATATCTCGCTCTTTGATAAAGTGCTCAGATGCAGTAATAATAGCAGGCTCACGCTTCCAAATACTGCCTATAATATACTCAAAAATGCATAGAAAAATTGTAGTATTCGACTTATTTGGATCATCTCTTCTGCTTCTCACACGTAAGTTCGGGGAATTATTAAGAATACCATTCAGAATGCTTAGATTGATTATCTGCTCTATAGGCGAATTAATAACAGCTAAATTATCTGATTATGTAGTGGTAAGTTCTCCTCAGGATAAATTTGCACTTATAAAGCTTATGGGTAAAGAACCAACTCGTGTTCACATAATACCTGATGGAGTAGACCTCAGCTTCATGCAACACTTGGAGCACTACGAAACATTAGCTAAAGAAATCAGACAAAAGATGTTTCTAGAAAAGAAAATGTTAATAAGTTTCATAGGAAACCTGAGGTCAATCCCTAATGTCTATGCTGTTAAAGAAATAATAGACCGAATAATACCCTCCCTAAGGAGTAAGTATTCCAACTTGAGATTCCATTTCCTAGTAATAGGCCCCTATAAATTCCTTCCTAGAAGATTCCTAAAGTGTTCCCATGTGACATTTACTGGATATGTAGAAGATCCCATACCATACTTAATGGCATCTGACATATGTGTAGCCCCTTTAACACAAGGTACAGGTACTAAAACTAAAGTGATTCTCTATATGGCATGTGGAAAGCCCATCATAACAACTTCCATAGGTGCTGAAGGTCTAGGATTGGACCATGGAAAAGATGCAATAGTATGTGAAGTGGAACGAATGGCTGACTACATAGCTAAACTAGCTTTTGACAAGAATCTAAGACAGGCTCTAGGTAAAGCAGCCAAAACTAAAGCAAAGGATTTTGATTGGGTAAAAAGAGCTGATCATTTCTATGCCCTATTAAAGGATATTGTAAAATATCAAGGAGAAGAAAATCCATGAGAAAGTATCTGAAGAAATATCTAGTGAAAGGAGAACGATACTCATTAGCACTAAGCATACTCGTGCCTATACTGTATATACTGTTCATATTCAGAAATGTGTTATGGAAAAGCGATCCAATACTTGCTAAGGAGGTAATACCTGTACTATCATATATAGCCTACTATAGCAAGAGTACACGCTTCCTATATGCATGGAGTTCCATGCAGATGGGCTATGTTAAAATGTTCAAATTATACGATCTTATAGCAATAATTTGCTCTATACCTGTAATAGATGATGTCATAGAAGTGACTAATACTCTCTTTGTATTGATATACATCATAGCCGGCCTGGGCATGTACTACTATATGTATAAGCATACGCGATTAACCTTCATCAGTACTTTATCATCCATAGTGTACTTGAGCTTTCCGTATCTGATCGATGAAACCTTAAGAGGACATTTGAGCTTTATATCGACATATGCCATTGTTCCAATCATATTCTCACTCATTGAGGACCTCCCTCGGACATTTTCGTGTCGGAAAGCTCTCTCACTAGCATTAATGTTTTATATTGTCATGTTAGCAAGGGTTGATTGCATGATATATGTACTAATACCTTCACTTCTGTATCTCGCTTTCCTCACCTTATTAATGAGCGAATTACCTCTGAGAGATAAGGTTATAAATGTACTGAAAAATTGTACTATTTCTGTACCATCATTTCTCTTGTTGACTACGATGTATTGGATACCATGGCTAAAGGGACCCAAACCATATGCCATTGAGATTGTATCAAAAAGAGCCTATGAAGTAAAATATTTCAGTATATGGTCACGATCTATAATGGAGAATATCACAGGATCTTATCTATCAGCTGAAGAACACCCCTTACCATTTGTAATACTTTTTATGACTGCTCTTAACTTGCTTATGTCATTGTGTCTAATTTTAAAGGGTCATGCGAGCAATAGAGAGTATTCACTGGCAGCAGTTCTCATTACCATGTTATTTCTCGCTCAGGGAACTCTAGGTACGACAGGAAGCGTATATATGCTCTTAATAGAAGTAGTGCCTATTCTTAAATATATACACGCTCCTTTACGATGGGGTTTAGTCATAGGGTTCATTTATACAGCCCTTATGGGGTCTTTCCTAGGGAAATTTAAGCATATCATTCTGAGAAAACAAATTCTACGTGAAAATGTTCTGATCCTGATAGCTCTCTTAGTGCTGCTGACCTTGTTGACCATGAATAGTTATCCAATTCTCTATAGAGGCTTTTCCACTTTCAAGATACCTAGTAACTATATTTCTGTCTTCGAGTATCTAAATATGGTAGATGATGAAGGAAGGGTGCTTTTCGTGCCCACACAAAATCGGTGGATGTGTATTAATGGAACATGGACTAGGGACATATGTATGCATAGTTACATATTCCATGATAAGCCTATAGCTTCAACATGGATTCCTTATGTGAAAAATCCCATACTCGATGAAATCTCCGAGATCCAGTACGTGATATCAAGTGAAGAATTACTCAAGTTATTAGGCATTTTAGGAGTGCGTTATATATGTATATGTCCACATAGACATTACCATTATGGGTATAAGCAACATATAATATTCAGAAAGGTATTGCAAAACCTTACTGTTGTATATGCTCATAACAACATTGTAGTCTACAAGAATCCCTATTATGTGCCCATATTATATTTGACACACAATGTTTGTATAATAATGGGAAATACAGAAACTCTACGCCTATTGCTCTCATTTCCATCTGTGGACATAAGAGAATGGGCTTTCATATCTTTAACTAGTATAACTAATAGAGATCAATTATCAAAACTGATAGAATTGATAAATACTTTGTCTGAGAATAGTAAAATAATAACCATAGATTACGACTACTGGTATAAGCACTCAATAAACCCTAATTTACGTAAGATAATAGCTTCAGTCCTGTCGTCTAACAAGAAATGTGAAGAGTATTATAATGTTGCTAATGGGATCGTATTGATAATGAACGCATCTACACTCTGGAGAATAGCTTTACTCAAGACAAATTGTTATTTGAATAAAACAATAGGTGAAATTCCAAGCATTAAAAGCATGAACAAGGACAATGCTTCTTTAATTCTTCGTTTTAAGGTACCTGTCTCTTGTAATTATAAGATGTACTTGAGACTACGCGGTACAGGACAGTTGCTTCTATTTTTAAATACTTCTAATAACACTATCAGAGTAGTGGAGGTTAATAATGATCACTTTAAATGGATTTACGTAGGTTGCCTTAATCTAACAGAGAGGTCAAATACTGTATGGATGAAATTCTACGGAAACATTGAGCTCAGTCACATACTGTTAGATATGAATGGTTTATTCAGCTACTTAAATTGTATGACCAATGATAGCAGTACAAATGAAAGTGTAGTGAAGTATCAGAGAATATCTCCAGTACTATTTAAAGTTACGGTTAGAACCAATAAACCAGGACTTCTTATACTAGCTGAGGGATACCATCCTATGTGGTATTGCCATGATAGAAATGTCATGCTATCAGCAATCTCAATCAATTTCCAGTTCAATGGATTTTATTTAAGGGAAGGAAATCATAAACTCATAATTGAATTCTCTGGTCAACAATGGGCTGAGCTTAGTTACAAACTGAGTTTCACAACCTTTATGTTGATAGCACTTTACCTCATAGTAACTCCTTTAGTTAACCAAAGGAAATACATGAAAATGAAGTATTGTAAGAAAATATGACAAAAAGAGTAGCTATAATTGGTTTAGATGGTTTCGATTGGTGCATAATGAGTGGTTTGCTTAATGAGGAAAACCTACCTTACTTATCATCTGTAGGCAGGAGAGCTCTTAAAGGAATACTGGTCTCTACTATACCATACATAACTCCCGTTGCTTGGACCTCTATGGTCACCGGAGTAGAACCCTGGCATCATGGTGTATATGATTTCTTCAACCTTGAGAAGACTGAAGATGGTACATTTTTCAGAAGACCAGTATGTTTAACAGACGTTAAGCATCTTACCATATGGGATTTGCTCTCTAAGCATGATAAATCATCAATCGTCATAGAAGTTCCACCATTCTATCCAGCTAGGAAGATAAAAGGTATTATGATCTCCGGTTTTCCCTATCCCAAGGTCTCAGCCGCTCCTTTACTCATTAAAATTATGGTTAAGAAGATGGGTTATAGACCTCTTTCGATACCTCAAATTTCCATTATTACAGGGAAAAATAGATTGAAAGCTTTTAAATACTTCAAGCAACATGCGATGAAATTATCACGAATAGTTCATTGGATTATTGAAGAATATTACTGGGACTTCTTTATGACAGTCTTCATACATACAGACACATTCCATCACTACGCTTTTCACAAACTTTTTCAAGGAGTTAAAGGTCATAAGAGTGAGGAATATAATATCTTTATTGAATACATGAAAATAGTAGACGAGGTCATAGCCCATGTGTTAGATGTTCTAAGACCGGGAGATCTTGTATTGCTAGTTTCGGACCATGGGAACAGGCCTATTACCAAAAGTATACTTATTAATAACATATTACGTAAAGGAGGCTTTCTGTATTTAAAGAAATCGCTATCAGACATCATGCTCATCCTGAAAGAGACTTTTTCAACTTCTATGAAAAATATTCTACCTTTGATGTACTTTATGCACAAATTCATAACTATTCGCGATAAAGGTTTACGTGCTATGCGATGGATAGATATGCAAAGGGCTATCGCCTTTGCATATAGTTGTGTAAGTCCCAGTAGTGTTATACAGCTCATGAAGCGTGAATATGCAGGATATCTCATGAACTACTTGTTAGGGTTAGAAAAAGAAGGGAGAAGATTGTTTAAAAACACTAGGATAGTTAACGATAAAATGATAATTGAAGCAGTCTCTGGATATACCATAGACCCTCATAAGATCCTTCACTTCGAAGATATAATGCCAGTTAGAGAGAGAGTTGCAGACCATAGGCCAGAGGGAATATTAATAGCTTACATGAAAGGAAGAGACGTAAATCGAAAGCACTTCTATAAAGTGGGAATATGTGACATAGCACCTACAACAATCGATTTCATGGGAATATCGTGTGACATAGATGAAATGAAATTTGATGGAAGGTCATTTAAGCATCTGCTCCTAACCTCCTTGTAACTTAATCATGGTAAAGGGTACCGTAATGAAAATAAAGATGAGAGCTCTCAGATTACGTGATGTGTATCAAACATACTGTATGTTACGCGATCTTTCGAAAGAGGCTAGGCGTCACTTTAGGGCCCTTCCTACCAAAGGCTTGAGAAATTCAATAAAGACACTTATTAGCTTAGCCTTGATGTCTACTGGTCTCGATAGATGTATTCCCCTATTACCATATACACTATATGGACTTGTAGCATTAGAGGAGGAAAAAATTGTAGGACTTGCCTACTTACTAGTCCCCAAGAGTAAGAGTAAGGCACATAATGCTACCCTAGGAATAGTAGTATCAGAAGGATATAGAGGAAAGGGTATAGGCACTTTATTAACAAGAGCTATAAAGGTCTACGCTAGAGCTCTAGGCTCAAGTAAGATAAGCCTAGAGGTAGATTCAGATAATGAAATTGCAATTAAATTGTACTTGAAGCAGGGGTTTAAGATAGAAGGTATACTTAAGTGCGAAGAGAGGGTAAATGATAAACTAATAGATGTGTATAGAATGGGTTTGCTCTTGCAATACTAATCATCCATGGCATATATGGCCAAGTAATTAAGAGATAGTTTACTACTACGCTCTTATGACTTTTGATAATATCTTCATTTCGCTTGGATATAGTGGTGCATCCCACGGGAATCTTTCGCCATTAAGCCATTTTTCCCATCTCTTCAGATCTTCCTCGACCATTATCTTGACTAGTTCGTCGAATTTTACTTGCGGTCTCCATCCTAGTTTCTTCTCCGCCTTACTATAGTCTCCTACTAGGCAGGGTACGTCTAGAGGTCTAAATAACTTCTTGTCTATGAATACGTACTTTTTCCACTCATCTATTCCTACTACTTCAAAGACTTTGATTATGAATTCCTTAATGCTGTGAGCTTCTCTTGTTGCTAATATGAAGTCATCTGGTTCTTTTTGTTGCAGCATTAACCACATGCCGTAGACATATTCGGGTGCATATCCCCAATCTCGTTTAGCCTCTATATTTCCTAGTCTGAGTTCTTTGCTGAGACCTAAACTTATCTTGGCTACCTCGTTGCTTATCTTTCTGGTAACGAATTCAAGACCACGTAATGGTGATTCATGATTAAATAGTATCCCGTTAACGACGTACATATCGTAGGCCTCTCTATATATTCTGCCAAGCCAATAAGCAGCTAGTTTAGAGACTGCATATGGGCTAAGGGGTTTGAAGAAATCTTCCTCGCTTAAGGGTCTTTTAACTTCATGCCCTGTTGCACCATATATTTCTGAAGTGGCTGCTATGTATACCTTAGCGTTTGGACATATTTGTCTAACAGCTTCGAGTATTATGGCAGTGCCTATGGTATTTATATCAAGTGTTGCTATTGGATTCTCAAAGCTAGCTCCAACAAAGCTCATGGCTGCAAGGTGATATACTTCGTCGGGTTCAGCTATCTTAAGTGCTGCTACCATGCTACTCATATCAGTCATTTCGCATGGTATAAAGTTGACCCTGTCGACTATTCCAAGATACTGTAGCCTCCAGAAGTTAGGTGTGCTTACTCTTCTGAAGGTGCCATATACTTCATATCCTTTTTCTATAAGTAATTTAGCGAGATAAGCACCATCCTGACCTGTTACTCCAGTTATGAGAGCTCTTTTATCCAATATGTCACCCTTTTCCTTGATATCTCTTCTAGACTTTTCTATATATAAAGTTTCATAGTGATGCCGTTTTCTAATGTCTCTTGATGATCTTTCTTAAAGTGCTAGCTACATACGTTATCTCCTCTTCGGTTATCCTTGGACCACTTGGGAGATTTAATCCTCTTTCTGCTAAATATGTCGAGACAGAGAAATTCTCCTTGGCTACTACATGTTCTTTGTAGGCAGGCATCAAGTGAAGAGGCTTAAAGAAGTATCTAGTCTCTATACCCTCTTTTTCAAGCTCTCTCATGAGTTCATCTCTTGTAATCTTGAGGTCTTTTTCTATTAAAATAGAATAAAGCCAATAGACACAGTGAGCCCATTCCATCTCTGGATGATGTATAAGGCCAGAAATATCTTCAAGGAGTTCTCTGTACATTTCAGCTATCCATCTTTTCTTCTCGATAAGTTTAGGCAATTTTTTTACTTGAGCCACACCAATGGCAGCCTGGAGATTAGTCATCCTATAGTTAAAGCCAGGCACTATATGCCAATAACGTGGTCTCATTCCATGATCTCTGTAGAGTCTCACTTTATCCGCTATTTCATCATCATTAGTAGTAACCATGCCTCCTTCTCCTGTGGTTATGATCTTGTTAGCATAGAAACTAAAGCAGTTAACATGACCTATCGAACCAACTATCTTGCCTCTAAACTTAGCTCCATGCGCCTCAGCACAATCTTCTATCACATATAGGTCATTATCCTCAGCTATCTCCATTATCTCATCCATTTTGGCGGGATGACCATAAAGATGGACAACTATGATGGCCTTAGTCCTAGGGGTTATTTTCCTTCTTATCTCACTCGGTTCTATGCACCAGTATTCCTTATTCACATCCACGAATACTGGCTTAGCTCCTACTGCAATCACCATGTTTGCTGGAGCTGCAAACGTTATGTCGGGGACTATAACTTCATCACCATGTTTTACGCCAAGTGCTAGAAGAGCTAGATGAAGAGCAGCTGTACCGCTTGAGCATGCTATGACATGTCTAACACCAATAAAAGAGGCGAATAATTTCTCAAATTCACTAATGAACTCGCCTCTACTGCTAATCCATCCTTCCTTTACGGCTTTTATAACATTAGCGAGCTCCTCCTGACCTATTTCTGGGTTAGCTACGGGTATTCGTCTCTTGAGCTTCAAGGAGACCTCTCCCCCCACGACTACATGGTACTCATGCTCCTGCGCTAAGATTATTTCGCTTCATCAATATATATATCACTAGCCAGACAGGTAGCGAGAGTGATTAAGAATAATATTAATAGCAATTTACGTTAACGCGTATCCATTCATGCTTCATAAGCTATTTGGAGAAGACTTTCTCAAAGGTTTGCTCTAGCTCGTATAAGGTCTATTCTAGGATATACTAATTGCTTCAAGGCTTGTCTTTTAACATGTAGAGATTCCTCCTCCCTTGGCTATTGGGTCTTTTATAAATTCAGGTCACAAGCCCTTCGGAGAAGAAGTCTGGATTTACCTCTATGACTCTTCGAGATTCCTATAATCCCCTTTAGAGTACTACGTTTCGTAGTGAGTAAAATTATATACCCAGTATACAATATACCCTTGTGCGCTTTAGGATTTCTAGACTTCCTAGACATAAATCATCATATTAGTCTTCTTGAGATACACAAGACGTTTGAAGAAAGGTGTCTCTCAACGATACTATCCATATTTGAGAATAAAGGCAGTAGTTATATGACGATTGAATATTGATTCTTCCGTCATAAAATAGTAAAAATGCTGAAGAAGAGATAGGAAAAGAAGAACTTATTTTGCCTTCATTTACATAGATAAGCCTGACTATTGAGGTCATCGATATGGAATAGATGCGAGAAGATATCATGAGTTCATGGGGGCCTTGACATTAATTCTTAAGAACTTAATTAGTGATTGTATAAAGACTGGTCATAGTATAATAGTCTTTTCTAACTATGGTATGGCTTCGATTAAGAGGTATCCTGACCTAAGGAATAGGTTGTTAAGAGATAGATCCTTCTGTAAGTCGTACGTAGTAAGACTTGATGCCACCATGGTAAGAATTAAGTACCCTAATAAGCGATTTTCATGAAGTCAGATGATTAACCAAGCTATTGAACACATATGCTCATAAGCTTGATGAGAAAGATTATGAACTATATAGATTGCCAAGAAATGAATCATATGGTGATGAAGTATGGCTCCTCAAAGAAGAATTATATATTTCCAAACTACTTCGGTTGGCTTAAGTCCAAAGGAATTCACGCTTACAATCCATTATTTCCATCTCAGGAGGGTATTTTGTTAATAGAGAAAGATGTAGCAGAGAAAGGTGTAGCTGATGTGATGGACATCAAAGAACCTATAGAGACTTGGACTCTCGGCAGGCTATTATTGAGATGCCCTGATAATGGGCAGTTATGCAGGGTCCAATGCTTGGAAGTATGGTAAACCTAAAGATATGGATATGATTTTAGCCTCGTGGAATATAGGGGAGTACGTCCTTCTCATCATTAATAAGTCAAGAATGGAAACTTATCTTAAAAAGGTTATAGGAAGAGATGTTAGCATTGCCTCTCTACTTCTCTGGATGCTCACTGTAATAGGTAATGTATATCTTCTCCTTCATACTAGATAATATAGAAAAATCTTTAAGAAATATGACTTTTTCTATCCATTATTTGCCTCTAGAGTTAGTAAAAGATGGTTACTATTGCTCTCCCTCTACGCTTTCCTAGACATGACATGCTCTATGAAGAGACTAGATTTGATCAAGTACATCGTTATGATGGTCGACTCACTTATAATTTATATGCACATGATACCTTCTTGTCGATAGAATGAATAGTTAAGAAGAGCTTATATGATCTCTAAGAGGCTAGGTTTAAGATACCATGAAGAACTCTTTAAGCAAGTTATGAAATTACTTATAAAAATGCAACATAAGCCTGCTGATGTTAGGCTTCTGCATGAACCAGCTTCAAAGGTCTTAAAGGAGAGGTTAGTGCTATTGAATGTAAATATAAATAACTTGGAGTACACGATTATGACTAAAGGTCTTGTAGAGACGCCTCTAAGGACAATCTATGAGCTTTTTCTATAAGCTACTGGGCAGGAGGAATAGGTGGCGTAAAGCAGCAAGAATCTTGGTAAGGGCTATAAGACATGTGTTATTAAGTAAAAGTCGGAAGACAGAGCTTGTGTGTAAGGCGTATACTCTATGTAAGGGTCAAGTGCCTGGCCTTTCTCCATTTGCACATCCCTAATTATGCTTTTGATGATATCTTTTTACGTAGATACTTTACCTTGTGCACTAGAAGGAGTCTTTCGGATACCTTTATGAGCTTCTCAGAGATTTCTCCAAAAGGTACCTTAGGCTTTCCAGTGAAGTAATGTGGTGGCTTGAAGCCAAGGCGTGCGACTATGGAGGCTGTTATATCCTCAGGTTTTAGCGTTCCTATATATTTTCTCTCTTGTACATTTTTCGATATCCACATGAATACTCCATTTAGACTATGAGCGTATCTCCCCCTAGTCTTTAGCAGGTCGATATCATAGGGTAATATTCCTATACTTACTAGATAATCGCGCTTTAACTTCACTATAATGTCATATTCTCTACCAAGAGCATTTGGATAGAGTTCCTTTATGAGATATATATTCTCGATTATGTCTCCTAATTCCTCTTGAATGACCTTCATAACCTTTTCACTAAGAATCTTCTGGGCTATACCTCTTCCCTTGACCTTTATATATCCATAACGTGATGAACCTATCATTGCATAGGATAAGAATTCCCTAGGACTCAAGCTTCTCTTAGGAGCGCTTCTAAAAGGTAATGTTATCTCGAAGAGAAGATTCCATGGAATGGCATTCATTGTGATAGATATGAGATCATTAAGAGATTTTGTTCGAATAACAGAGTTGATTAGGAAATTCATGAGTGAAGTCTTGAATTTTATGAGACCTCTTCGTCTAAGTATATTATTAATGAAGACGACGTATCTGGTAAAGTCGGCTTCTCCATGATCGGATACTATGAAGACTTCGTATCCTTTGTTGATAGCTAAAGGGACTATCTCCTGAAGCCATTCATCAACTATCGTGTACACATTATCATGCGCTGTTGAGATAGAGTCCGTAACATGCCAAATAAGATCAGTTTCGGGTATCACTGCAAATATAGAAGGATATTCCTTATTTAGGAGAGCCCTGATTACTCTGAACCTAAAGACTATGTTGTCGCTCATATATTCAAGCTTATGAGGGCTATATAATTTCTTCATATCATATAAGTTTATGTACTTTCTCACAAAATCATAGAACTTTATACTCATAATTCTGCTAGGTTTAGCATTGTTAGGGATGGGAATTCCGGAGAAGAATAACTTATTGTGTAAAGCTCTTGATAAGGGATACGTTAAGGGAATCCAGAGCCATGCTCCTTCTATTCCTAGGTTTTCGAGAAGATGCCATAAGCAGGGATATTTGCAGTCATAGTGTAAACAAATTGGTTTTAGTGTATGTTCATCATGGAAGTACCATATGTTGTGGAGTTCTGGATTAACTCCTGTTAATATGGATGTCCATACCATGGGAGTTATTGGTGGAATATAGCTCCTCATTATTCCGTATATCATTCCCGTATCTATGCTACTTAGAAACTTCATATTCATTCTGAATATCCATTCATAACATAGTCCATCCAGTCCTAGTATTAATATCTTCCTCATACATCACCACCATTGATATAGGTTAGTGCTACGTTGTTCTTCTAATATACTGTCTCCTAGAAATATATAGTATACTGATTTCAGAAATAACCTATTATTCTTCATTTTCCTTGCATGCAAGTTCATACATTTTTATTGTGTTAAACGTATTAGTTATTAATGATTGTTACTTCAGTCTCTTTTAATGAGCCTGTCTACTGTCCAAAAGCCTATGAAACCTAGTACTCTGTCACAAGGACTTTTCCTATCTTGGCTCTTGGCATTATTAGTGCCCTTACCGTATTTTCGATTTTATACCTTTTATATAGCCAAGCTTGCTTATGGAAGGGAGGAATTAAGGATCACTATAAGCTGTCATGCTTCTACACGCTCTCCTCACGTACTCGTAGGATCAATGCAATCTCCCCTTTAAAGGCGTCGACGAGGTTATTTGTTCCGGCGAGGTGCAAACGGCGGGTACTTGTATGTACAGGGTGCGCTTAATTTGTCGCATTTTCATGGCACTTTTCAGGTTCACCTCCGAGCTACTCGCCTCATGGTAGGCTGCTCTGCTGCTCAAGAGGTTAAAATTTAGTAAGTGAGCTCCAATGTTCTCTTTTTTACAACATCATTAATTGTCGAGTCCTTTTACATAAGGTATCGGTTGCCTGCACAAATAGACTAAAAATACTGTAGAACCATTAGGCAAGAGCTATTCTAAGGACGAATTTAGGAGATTGCTCGATAAATATAATCTAGATGTGCTAGAGATGCTTTCCTATAAGGGTAAGAAACCATACATTTCCTAGCAATTTGCCGTAGGTTGATCAGTTCTTAAAATATAGGACACTAGGTTAGCTTAGCCATCACATCCTATAGGACACTAGGATTCATAATAACCTCGTGATTTTAGAAGTAAAATTATGAGCCTACAATACTCATAAAGCAATGTACTAGCACTATTTTCAATTATGGAGTTAGTACTATTTCTCAGTACTTAAATCGGGCCGATTAATATGGGACACTCGCTTAGTGCTCTTTATGAGTTACCTGACTCTCAGCGACTCAAGTCATTTTGAAGTCATTAAGCTAATCAAAGGAATTATTATCTAATTGTATTCAGGCTCTTAACATTGCCACGTTGCTAAAGGTAGGGATTACTCATTAATAACAATAAAATTTTATATCTGACCTCGTCTAACCTAATTATGCCAAAAACATTAGCTCTTTACATTGATGCACTTAGCTATGTCAACGCAAAGTTACTATATGCTAAATTAAAGGAAATTTACGTTAACGCTCACCATTTAAAGTTAATTCCAGTTCTAGGG
>Ga0164311_10000670_pt1 | contig 15537 bp, 11 predicted proteins | sample GuaBasSedimGuay2_FD_121796 | JGI IMG/M metagenome (GOLD analysis project Ga0164311, IMG submission 121796) | Subseafloor sediment microbial communities from Guaymas Basin, Gulf of California, Mexico - Guay2, Core 4569-9, 9-12 cm | ecosystem: Environmental > Aquatic > Marine > Hydrothermal vents...
ATTCTATGGTTTTTATTTAGCATACAACTATAAGAGCTATTCATATCCTATCGAGGCCTTTAAAATACTAATCGCGCTGGGCTTTATTTTTGAAGCATCCTATATTCTAATTAGAATACTGGCATTTGCAAAAGGTTACTTCAGCATAATAGATGCAGTAGTAAGTTTTACAGCAGTAAACATAGCTTTACTTATTTTCATCGGAGGCTCTATGCTACTTGTAGGGGCTTCAATGCCTATTACAAGAAAATACAGCGAATCAGTTCTTTTAGGAATAACATCTATTGTAGGCTACTCTGAGTATATTAGAGATATTTTAGCATCATATGCTCGTCAGGGCTACTTAATACTAGTTATAACAAGGAGAGGAAGTCCTCTTTTATCGGTATTTTACGAGTTCCGAGAAAAATCATTTACAGCGTATTTAGACCCAGAAACCTCTTATCCGCGGAGCATATCTCCTACAGAGTTCACTTTACCTCCAGAAACTGCACATATTGTAAAGCTTGTTAAAACTGTAAAGTCTTTGAGTAAAACAAATGTTCTAATAATTTTTGATAACTTAACAGATATTTACGTAATGAGAGGAGATAAAAAGTCCTATGAAATAGTGAAAGAAATAAGCAGAATTCTCTCACCTGGAGATATTGTATACTTCATAGTCTATGTGAAAGCCCATGAAGAAAAGAGTATTGAGGTACTTAAGTCGCTTACAGGAACATACTTAAAGATTTAAATTAGTACTCGAAATATACTTAGTGAAGAGAGTTATTGAAAATGCGGTATTTTACGGGGTACTCGCTCTGACTGCCTCGACTATTGTTTGGCTATTTGCTCAGGGGTACATAATGCCTAGATTCACTATATCATGGGACAAACTATACATGAAAATTTTTGTCACAATGATTGTCCTAAACGCATCTATTCACATAACTATAGTCTACTTAAAAAGACCCGAATACAGGTTCTCGGAGTGGAGACTTGTACTCAAAGGGGTACTTCTCTTAACGCTCTCCACAATACTAGATTTCTGCGACGAATTAGCGACTATAAGAGAATACGGACTACTCTTTATACTTAAAATACCGCCTCTAACAGGAGCTCTTTTCCTAGCCATAGGAATATACTTGTGGCTAAAGAAAATAACACTCCGCGAACCAGTAATAACTCCTGTTTCCTCTGTTGGGACTACTATTACAGCTATTTTACTAGTACTGGCATTTGTCATAGTCAGCTTAGGAGGAGGATACGCACATCCTTCATTTAACAAGCTATTACAGGATATTTTTCCCGAGATATGCATGTTAACAGCAGTAGTCGTATGGACCTTAATGCTTTTCACGAGAGGATCAGATAACTGGTCAATTCAGCTAATAATAGACTTCTACAGACTTAGTGGACTCTTTTTCATAACTGTTCTTTCACTCTATATTCTTGAGGATTTCTACGCATATTCCCCGCTATCACTATTCTTTCTCAAGAAATCCTTTGAGATAGTTGCCCTCGGTGTACTGGTAATGGCACTAACTTGGAGTAGCTTTACGCCCTTGACTTTTCTGGCTTCAGCAAGCACTTCACATGCGAAAGTCTCGGCGGACAGAAGCATACTACTTGAAGTAGACACACCTAGTGATGCAGCAAGCATAATTAAGAGTACTCTACACGCCAAAGAATACTGCACAATAATCTTTACTAAGAAGAAAAGCCCTTTAAGAGAGAAATTAAGTGAAGAAAACTTGCCCATTATTTTCTGCTACCTAGAACCCGTAAACTACCCTAAACAAATATGTAACCGAGAATACGAAGTATCGGCTGAACAAGCACATGTAATATACTTACTTAAAAAAATGCGCAACTGTTGTCGCTACCCACTCCTGTTAGTCTTTGATAACTTAACAGATTTAGCTACAGAAAAAAGCTTAAGGAAAACATATCTAATTGCAAGAGAAATACTCTCTTTCCTCGAAGAAAAGGACAGAGCCCTCTTTATTTTGATTAAAAAAGCCCACAGCGAGTCAGAAAAAGCTCTCCTATACTCGCTCTTCGAGAAAATAGTTTCACTTTAGCCACTTCTCTAGCCAAGCTATAGACTTTCTTCCCGAAAACATATGTCCTCCGTCAAATATATCTATGTCTAGCTTGTCGCCAGCACTAAGGAAGTCATAAATCTTCTTGAGCTTTTCATAAGCCTTTATGACGTAGGACGGTGTATAAAGAGGATCTCTTTTACCGTACTCTATTAAAAGTGGTCGAGGAGCAATTAAGCCCACAATATCAGGGAAATCTGCGTACTTGAGTATGCCCGGTATATACTGGCAGGGACACTCTCCTCTCTCAATAAGCATGTCCCTAAAAGTGCTGAAGTATCCGCTTATAACAGCTACCTTTATCCTCTCATCGAGTGCACTCGTATAGGCAGTCCACGTGCCGCCCCAAGATAATCCTACACAGCCTATCTTCTCTTTATCTACGAAGGGTAGTGATTGAAGAAAATCAATAGACCTGATAGCGTCCCATACTCTCTGCCCAACCATAGTTTTACCCAGTAACAAAGATGAAGTAAACCCCCACGTACAAGTCACGCCGTCTTTTGACAATTCGCCGAAACACCTACCATCAGGTGCTAATACAACATATCCTTTTCTAGCTAGCTTAAACCCATAATCGTAGTTAAGTGGAGCGATATACTTCTGGTACTCTACTTCACTTGAACTTATTCCAACTACATCAACTTTACCTCGTCCATGACCGTGAAGCGCAAGAATACCTGGAGCTTTACCCTTAAGACCAGCTGGCTTAAGAAGATAAGCAGGAACACTGAAGTTCTCCTCAGTATCGTAGACTACTTTCTCTACAATAATACCATCCTTTTCAAAAGACTCAGTTACTTCAGGATTTAAAGGAACCTTTTCTTCAGGAAAACCTCCAAGAAGCTCTATCAACTTATTCTTAAGCTTACTTCTCCACTCCCTCCACTCCTCGAGACTCTGTGCCTTGAATCGATATAGAGGCTTATTCTGGTTCTCTAGTCTCCTCAAATATTCTAACACAGAGTAGTTTCTTTCCATGAAATTTCTTCGACGAATAAAATATTAAAGTATGCACACAACGGACTTAAAGCGAAGTGAGAAGCCTGTTGATTCCGCTAAACAGCTTCTCTAAGTCTTCTTCAGTATTATATAGATGAGGAGAAACCCTTATACCTCCTAAGCCCCCAGCACCTCGAGCAGCAGCTATCACACCTTCCTCTTTAAGCATATTTACTAGGCGGAAGTGATCTTCCATGGAGAGACCCGGTATCTTGAAAGTAGTTATACTAGACCACCTCTCCCTATCTTCAGTAAATGACACTACTTCCCATCCACGCTCAAAAACACTGTCTACTACAAGCTCCTTAAGCCTAATATTGTGTTCATGCACTCTCTCCATACCTACTTCATTGAGGAAAGCAAGAGACTCCCTAAACCCTACCACACCTAGTAGAGGAGGAGTCCCAGCCCACTCAAGTCGAGCAGCAGTCTTCTTAGGCTCAAGGAGACTCCAACAGTCTTTACTAGGGTCGAACCAGTAGTAAGACCATTTTACAGAAGGCTCCTTCATGTTGTGTAACCCGAGAGGAGGGGCATCGAGCTCATCTAAAATTCCACGCCTGACATACACGAATCCTACACCAAACCACGTTGACAAAAGCCACTTCTCTCCACCAGCCACCACGAAATCAGCTCCTACTTCCTTCACATCCAGCTTAACGGCTCCAGCGTGCTGAATAACATCTAAAACCAAGTAGGCTCCCACACTATCAGCGATCTCTCTAAGCTCTCTAAGCGGCATAAGAAAACCATTAACCCACTGGACACTACTAGCAACTATAACTCTAGTATTATCACCGACAGCCTTCTCTATATCACCTACATCATAGATTCCTCCCCTATGTCTGATAACCCTTAATTCGCAGCCAACCCTACTACAGAAAGTCTTCACAACAGACGCTACTCCAGGAAACTCTAAATCAAAACTGACTACAGCATCTCTCTTCTCCAGTCTCAGCATTCCCAGAATCTCTCTAAGCCCAGTAGTAGTCGAGACCGTAAAAAACACTTCACTTGGATCACAGTTAATAAGCCTCCTCACTTCTACTCTAGCATCTTCTAAAACCTTCTCCTCATACCCAGAATCCCTAGCACCCTTCTCGCAGAGCTCTCTCAGTATCTTGGTCACTCTCTTAACAGATACTAGAGGTACGAGGCCGTAGCCAGCAGTATTTAGGTAAACAATTCTTTTCAAGACAGGAAATTGAAGCCTCAAGTCCATTAGTTTACAATTCACCTGAAGAGAATAAAACTGTTATCTTCTGCGCAACTTAAGCCATAATATCAGTAGAGCAACCACAATGCACGGCACCAACAGTAGAAGAAAAGCAAAATTTCTTTTCACAAATAACTTAAGATCTCTTAGCCAGAAAATAGGCCGAGGCGGAATACTGGTCTTAAAATCAGTAACCTCTACTGAACTCATTGAAATAACATGCGTGCTCACAAACTTAGATAAGTCAGTTACAACAGGTTTACAGTAAGAAACATACGGCTTCTGAGCCCTCGACTTAACTGAAATTTTCCTAGCCCACATATTCCAGTACTTCCCAGACTCCTCAATAAGCGCGAATTGAGGACAAATACCGTCTTCAGCGCCACTACTTTCAAATAAGTACACATGCTTTAAAGACAGATTTAGACTTAAAGTAGCTATGAGAACATCTCTAAAATTCTTCCTTAAAGACGACGAGTAGCCTACTACAACGTATTCTCCATTTATTGAAAAAATCATGTGACCTGCTTCATAGAACTTTCCGCCGAAGCACACACCCCTAGAAATATTTCCTCCCTCCTCGACAACTACCACAAAGCAGTCGTAGTCACCGCCTCCGAAGCTAGAAGTAGCCCCGACAACAACATAGGACCCATTACACCAGATAGCCTCATGTGCAACATCATGCTCCTCTCCTCCAACCGACAGCGCCCACACAACCTCCCCCTTTAGATCAGTTCTCACTATAAAGGCGTCGTCATACCCGTACCCATAGCTCCAAGACGCCCCAGTAATTAAGTAGCCGTCGTCAAGCACAAGAACCCTATCAGCCTCATCGTAACCACCTCCACCAATAGTCTTCACCCACTCCACGTAGCCGTGCTCATTCAGCTTAACTAACATAAAGTCATTCATACCCACTCCAAAGCCCCAAGTATCTCCCACAATAAGATAGCCACCATCAGGCGCCTTGCATATTTCTCTGCCAACATCATCGTACTTCATTTCACCCAGCGCCTTAGCCCAAACAATATCGCCGCTACCACTTATCCTAAAGAAAAACAAGTCGTAGCCACCCACACCATAGCTACTAGTATAGCCAACCACAATTAGGCCGTTTTCAGCCTCTACTAAGCTCTGACCAATATCAGCCTCCTCACCACCTACAGCAAAAGCCCTCAAAACACTACCATTAAGACTAAGCTCTACTAAGAAAACATCATAGCTCCCGTTCCCATAGCTAGTAGTATACCCAATAGCCCAAATAGTGTTTTTTGAAGACAAAATACAGTCCCTAAAAGATTCGTAGCCAGAACCTCCTACAGCTACAGCCCACAAGACATGGCCATCAGGAGACAACCTCAGCACAAAACCATCATAGTTTCTCCCAACAGCCCTTGTACCAACACACACAATAGACCCATCTTCTAAAACCATACCCCTATAAACCATAAAGGATTCTGGAACACTTTTACTGAAACAAAGACATTCTAGCAACACGGCTATCATAATTAGCGCTAATACCACCAAACCTTTACCCACAAAACACCCTACGACACTCCAAGAATATAACCCTTTCGAAACACCAGAAACTCCACTAAATCACATCCTTATAGCGGCTCACAGCACAAAATCCCATACTTTCATCAAATATTCAATTCAGTGAAAACTATTCCCATTAACCACACTAGCATCTCGCAGCCTAACCTACGAAATCACGCCCCCAAAAGTCTCTTTCAAACACAGATTTATTAGCCCGCTACTTAAGTTGAGTCAAGGACTATTATTTAAAAGTAAATAATGCATATAACAAATACCCTAAATTCTGAGATGTAGAAAACTGCAATTGCTGAAGTAGAGAAAAGTGAAAAATATCGGAAGGAAGATTGAGAGCCACTTATATACTTTATGCTAAAGCATATATTTGTCTGAGTGAGAAGTTTTCACGTATGAGAAAAACCTGTTTAGTTGGAATATTAGTAGCCCTCCTAATATTAGCGCCAATAATAAGCCTCATCCACGTAACCTTTGCCGCCCCCGAAGAAGTCCCATATGGCCCCTGGGTTGACGAAATAGCTTTCTTCGAGGAAAAGGACAAGGAGAAAGCTGTAGACATGATGAAGAAGGGTGAAATGCACGTCTACTTATTCCCAATCGAAGACCCAGATCTATTCGCCAGAGTAAAGGCCTCACCTGAGCTAACCTACAAGATGTCTTTCGGACTATTCTACGAATTTACACTCAACCCAGCTGAATTTAAGGAGGGAAAAGGATTTAACCCATTCGTAAACCCACGCATAAGAGAAGCCATAAACTATATCATTGATAGAGAATATATAGCAGATGAGATCTGTAGAGGACTAGCTAAACCAAAGTGGGTATCATTCATATCTGCCTTCCCAGAATACGGTAGGTTAGCAGACGTAATCAAGCTAATAGAAGCCAAATATAGCTATAACTTTGAGAAAGGCAAAGAGATAATCTTTGAAGAAATGATGGAGATGGGCTGCGAATACAAGGACGGAAAGTGGTACTATAAGGGCCAGCCAGTAACGATAAAAGTCATCATAAGAGTTGAGGACTTCAGAAAACAGATAGGAGACTACCTCTGCGACCAGCTTGAGAAACTAGGCTTCACAGTAGAAAGGCTATACAAGACTAGAAGAGAGGCTGGAGCCTTAGTGTTCGCAGGCGACCCAACAGAAGGACTATGGCACATCTACACCGGAGGATGGGTAAGCACTGCTGTAAGCCGTGACGACAGATGGGACTTCGGATTCTTCTACACACCATTAGGCTACGGCGCCTTCATGAAGTACAGCAAGCCAGACCCAATTTTCTACGAAATCGCTGAGAGACTATGGAGAGGAGACTTCAAGAGCTGGGAGGAGAGACAGGAGCTAATGGCTAAGGCTCTAGAGCTAGCAATGAAAGACTCATTAAGAGTATGGATCGTAGACCAGATTTCACCATGGGTTAGCGTAAAGGACCTAGAGGCAGCTGCAGACCTATCTGGCGGCTTCTGGAGCGCAATCTGGTGTAGAACTGTAAGATTCAAAGATAAAGTAGGCGGAACGATCAAGGCAGCCAGCGTCGGTATATTAGTCGACCCATGGAACCCAGTGGCAGGAACCAACTGGGTATATGATGCCCTCGTGCTCTGGTGCTTAAATGACTATGCCTTCATTAGCAACCCATATACCGGTCTACCAATGCCAATAAACGTTGTAAACGCCACCGTATATGCGACTAAAGAAGTAGGCGCAACTGCTACAATGCCTTGGGTCAAGCTAGTTGTCGTCGATAAGATCGAGGCACCTGACGATGCTTGGTGGGGCTGGGACATAGAGAAGAAGAAGGTAATAACTGTCGGCGAGGCAAAGGCTATGGGTGAGATTAACGGCTACTGTAAGTGTAAGGTAGTAGTGAACTATGGATCTGTATTAGGCAAAGTTAAGTACCATGACGGAAGCGTAATGACTTTAGCCGACTGGACAGCTTTCTGGCCATTTGGATTCGAGAGAGCACTTAATAAAGATAGTCCACTCTACGACGAGTCTGCTGTACCAGGATTCAAGACTTGGAGAAAGAACTTCATTGGAAGAAGAATTATTAGCGAAGATCCACTAATAATCGAGTACTACACTAACTACACTCACCAGGAGGCTGAGTTCATTGTAAGTGGTGTAGCTGGGTGGCCTAACATTCCATGGCATGTAACCGCTATTGGTATACTTGCTGAGGAGAAGGGATTACTAGCTTTCAGCGACTATAAGGCTAAGCAGACTGCTAGGGAGTGGATGAACTACATCGGTGGGCCAAGCTTAGCAGTACTGAAGAGCTGTCTGGACGAGGCTCTTGAGACCAGTTACATACCATTCAAGGAGTTCGCCAGCCAGTACATCTCCACTGAGGAGGCTAAGAAGAGATATGAGGCTCTAAAGGCGTTCTATGAGTCTTATGGACACTTCTGGGTAGCTTCAGGACCTTACTACTTATCTCGTGTAGACTTCACTGCTCACCAGGCAGTAGTTAAGGCTTTCAGAGAGTACAGATTTAAGGCTGATAGGTTCGCTTGGCTAGCTGAGCCACCTATACCTGAGGCTACTATAGAGGTACCTGAGAGCGTAGTACCCGGTCTGAAGGCCACATTCACTGTAAAGCTGACCTATAAGGGCAAGCCTTATCCATCTGAGAGAATTGACTTCGTCAAGTACTTAGTTCTAGACGCTAAGGGCAACCTAATAACTAAGGGCGAGGCGAAGTTTGTTGAGGAAGGTAAGTACGAGATAACTCTAGACAGCAAGACCACTGGTGCAATGACTCCAGGTACATACACATTGATGATTGTGGCTGCCAGCAAGGATGTCGCTCTGCCTGCAATGCCAACTAAGGAGTTCGTAGTGATTCCAGCTATTGAGTACTTCCAGACACTGCTAGAGTCCACTAAGAAGGCACTTGAGTCAAGAATAGGTGGACTAGAGACCAGCGTGTCATCGCTTGAAAGCAACGTCAAGTCAATACAGGCTTCAATAGGACAGTTAACGACTCTCGCTGGACTGTCGCTAGTATTGACACTAGTGGCTCTTGGCCTAGCAGCATTCGCGTTACTTAAAGCGAAAAAGCCTGCTGAAAAGAAGGAGTAAAGTTATAAATTTTTATTTCTTTTTTACATAGTTTTTGCTGAATTCCTCTTTTTATTCACTCGAACTTGATACAATCCATGCTTTACTATCTGAATGGTTGGACTGTATTTTACAGCGAAAAAATTTTATAAAGGATAGACTGTTGTTTTAGGAGTAGGCAGGGGGTAGTAATGAAAATTGCGAAGGGCCCGGTATTGTGGGTTGTTAGAAGAGCTATAATACTATACTTGACAGTTGTTCTAGCGATATACATTACTATTATAGTGGCGAACATGGGCGGCTTTGTCGATGAGATTATTAAGGCTCAGCTTCTCGAAGATATTACTTATCAGGTGAAGCGTGACCCTGAGTATAGGCACTTGCCTCCAGAGGAACTTGATAAAATTATTAGAGAGAAATATAGGCTTGCGCTGAAGATGAGAGGTCTCGACACGCCATTCATTATCAGGAGCTTCGTCTACTTAAAAGATGGTCTTACCTTAGAAATGGGGAGAGCCTTATACTTAACTAGCGACTCTGGATCTAGACAAGTTAAACTAATTCTATTAGAAAGACTCCCCGCTACAGTACTACTATTCACTACTGCTATGCTCATTAACTTCTTTACTCACTTACTTGGAGGACTCTACTTGTCGAGACATTATGGCAGTAAATTAGATAAGATTGTTATTGCTTTAGCGCCTACCTCAGTTATCCCGGGCTGGGTCTACGGCATCTTCCTTATACTGATCTTCGCCTCGTGGATGAGAAGTGTATTTGGATGGGGCCTACCTTACGGCGGCTTTGTCGATGTTCCTCCGCCAGAAGACCCTATTCAGTACGCCCTAAGTGTCAGTAAGCATATGATTTTGCCGCTTTTATCATGGTTCATCTCAGGGCTTTTCATGGGCCTTTATGGAAGCAGGACTTTCTTCCTGATATTCTCTACTGAAGACTACGTTACTGTAGCTAAAGCGAAGGGTCTTCCAGCGAGGCTCATCGAGTGGAGGTATATTTTGAGACCTACTCTGCCTCCAATTATAACTAGCTTCGCTCTAGGACTCATTGGATCATGGGGAGGTGCTATCATTACTGAAACTGTGTTCAACTGGCCTGGACTAGGACAAGTGGCTTACGCAGCCATTCAGGCTATGGACACACCTGTTCTAGTGGGATTCACTATTATCTACGCCTACCTGTTGATGATAACTGTACTCATATTGGATATAGTTTACTGCATAGTTGATCCTAGAATTAGGGCCCAATTTAGGTGATAAAATATGAGTACAGTTGCAGGTGGAGAGTTTAGTGCGAAGGCGATTATTAAGGAACTCCTCAGCTATAAGTCTGGGCTCCTAGGAGTAGGAATACTGCTTGTTCTCACAGCTCTATCTATCTACATTGTGGTAGCGATTCCTTATAACAAGGCTATTGAAATGTGGAGAGGCAGTGAGAAGTACTGGATTGATGTCCCGAGGTATGCTCAGCCTGTCTGGATTAAGTATTTTGTTGGGAAGAATCTGCCAGAGACTATTATAATAGATAGCAGGAAAGGTCCAGGTGTCGGTATATATAAGGCTATTACACCGATACACGGCACTGACTTCAAGCAAGTTGAAATAGTACTTTCATTTGAGTATAACTACGATGATTTTCCAAGTGAGGTGAATTTATTCTTCTATGCTAAGAACTACACTAGCCCACCCCTAGTCAAAATTTACTGGGAGAAGCCTGATGGTCAAAAGATTCTGCTTAAAACATATGCTATAAAGAAACCTGATGCTATTCTATTTATCACTATTGATGAAGAGATCACGAGGACCCTTGAAAACTTCATGTACAGCGTGACGAAGAAAGAAACCGAAGAATATATTCCGCCCCAAGCTATTCTCTTCGCAGTTGACGATGAGAGTATGGCTAGTATGAAGACCATTAAGGTTCTGAAAAGTGGTAGTAAATACTATAGGCTAATTATTAAGGGTATTATGCAGGGTAAGGACGCTGATATAGATGCTAAACTTGTCGTATACGGTAAGGTATATGGCTGGGCTGGAACAGACCACTTGCGTAGAGATATAGGCTTAGCACTATTGTGGGGTATTCCTGTAGCTATTTCGTTCGGGCTCTCAGCCTCATTAATCACATCAATTCTCCACTTAATTATAGCTACTATTAGTGGCTACTACGGCGGCATAGTAGACTCTATTATTCAGCGTATGACTGAGATCTACATGATTATACCGTTCCTACCGTTCCTCATTATTATCTCGGCATTCTACAAGATCGATATAGTGATACTGCTGGTCGTAGTAATCGTCTTGAGCATCTTCAGCGGAGGTATTAAGTCGACAAGAGCTCTTGTGATGCAGATTAAGTCATATCCGTATATAGAGGCTGCCAAGGCTTATGGAGCCAGCGACCTCAGAATTATCTTAATGTACATTATTCCGAAGATTCTGCCTCCTCTGATACCTGGACTCATCGGAGCAGTGCCTGGCTTCGTGTTCCTAGAGGCTGGTCTGTCGTTCCTCGGGCTCGGCGACCCGTATCTGCCGACTTGGGGCAAGGTCATTAACGACGCCTACTCCAACGGCGCTATGTATAAGGGCTACTGGTGGTGGCTGACACTTCCCTCGCTGATGCTGATAATAACTTCTATTGCGTTCGCGCTTATAGGCTTCGCTTTAGACAAGATAGTTAACCCGAAGCTTAGAGAACTATAGAGGTGGTATAGATGCCAGCTGTCCTTGAAGTTAAGGACCTGATCCTGTACTACAGGACTAGGAGAGGTGTAGTTAGAGCAGTAGACAAGATATCCTTTATACTTGAAAAGGGGCAGACTCTCGCAATTGTCGGGGAATCAGGATGCGGTAAGTCATCTACGGCTAACGCTATTTTCAGACTACTTCCAAGAAACGTCCATAGGTACGAAGGCCAGGTTCTAATAAACGGAGAAGACACTATGAAGCTTGACGACGAGACCTATAGGAAGAAGATTAGGTGGCAGAAGATCTCCATGGTCTTTCAGGGCGCCATGAACTCCTTGAATCCCGTTCTCAAGGTAGGTTTTCAGATAGCTGAGCCTCTAATGATCCACAAGGGTGTCGATAAGAAAGAGGCTATTGAAAAGGCTAAGGAGGCTCTGAAGCTAGTGGGAATACACCCATCTTTCGTAGAGAGATACCCCTTTGAGCTTAGCGGAGGAATGAAGCAGAGAGTATGTATTGCTATGGCTTTGATAACTGAGCCAGAGATAGTTATCCTAGATGAGCCTACCTCAGCTCTCGATGTCATTACTCAAGCTAACATAATGAACCTCCTCAAGAAGCTCCAGTGGGAGAAGAATTTAAGCTATATATTCATTACACACGACATTCCTCTCACAAGTGAGCTAGCTGACTACGTCGCGGTAATGTATGCTGGACAGATAGTTGAGCTGTCTCCAGCAGCTGCTTTCTACAAGGAGCCGAAGCACCCGTATGCATTTAGACTGATGGCTAGTGTACCGACGCTTAGGTCTAGAAAGGAGCTAGACTTCATTCCAGGGCGTCCACCCGACTTAGCTAAGCCTCCTCCTGGCTGTAGATTCCACCCAAGGTGTCGGAGAGCAATGGATATTTGTAAGAAAGAGGAGCCTCCGGTAGTTGAGATTGCTCCTGGTCACTATGTTAAATGCTGGCTTTATGCTAAATAAGAGGTGGTGATATATGGCTAAGCTACTTGAGATTAAGGGTCTGAAGAAATACTTTGAGATAAAGAAAGGATTTTTCTCAAAGCCTGTTTTCCTAAAGGCTGTAGACGGAGTATCTTTAGAAATAAAGAAAGGAGAAGCAGTATCTATTGTCGGAGAGTCAGGGTGCGGCAAGACTACTTTAGGTAAGACAATATTGAGGCTGTATGAGCCTACTGGAGGGAAAATAGTTTTCGAGGGTAGAGATATAACACATGAAGAAGCGAAAAACCTCATGTGGTATAGGAGAGCAGCTTCACTAGTCCAGCAAGATCCCTATGGAAGTCTTCCCTCCTTTTTCACTATATACAAGATCCTAGAAGAGCCTCTGATAATACACAAGGTAGGGACTAAGGAGGAGCGCCGCGAGATGATATACAAGGCTCTTGAAGCAGTTAAGCTCACTCCAGTAGACTTCTTTGCATCCAAGTATCCGCACATGTTGAGTGGAGGACAGATGCAGAGAGTATGCCTAGCTAGAGCAATTATACTGAAGCCGAAGTTTATTGTAGCTGACGAGCCCGTCTCAATGCTCGACGCTTCCGTGAGAATAGAGATTCTAAAGCTCATGAGAGAGCTTCAGGAAAAAATGGGCGTCTCATTCATATACATTACACATGATCTAGCTACTACAAGGTACTTCTCAGAGAAACTAATGATAATGTATGCTGGAAAAGCTGTTGAGAAAGGACCTATAGAGAAAGTTATAGCTGACCCCCTGCACCCATACACTGAGGCTCTACTAAACGCTATTCCTGACCCAGAGCCTGAAAACAGGAAGAAAATAAGACATGTGCCTCCAGGAGAGCCACCCAACTTAGTTAATCCTCCTCCTGGCTGTAGATTCCACCCAAGGTGTCCTAGAGCAATGGATATCTGCAGAGAGAAAGAGCCTCCTGAAGTGAAAATCGGTGATCGAACTGTCGCCTGCTGGCTCTACAGCGAAAAGTAGGAGAAATCTTTTAAAAATCATTATTTTAAGTAGTTTTATTTTTATTTTATCACAAATAGCTCTCGTATACTCCATGTATTCTTTTCAGAGAAGATACTTATTAGAGAAGAAAGTCGACGACTTTATCCAAGGAAAAGAAACCTATAAAATACCTGTAAATGAACTAGATGTGACTAGAGTCTGGTACACTGTTCTTGTTAAATCTAATTCACCCCTCGATATTGAAGTAATTATTTTTACTAGAGAAAATGAGAGTGTGTACTATAGGGGATTTTCTATAATAGAGACCGAGAGACTACTAGAAGACAGTATTCCTTTATATGCTGACCTCGACTCTATTGAGATAACTGTGAGCTGTTCTACTGGAGCAGATGTATCGCTTAGAGTAAAGATTATGTATAGTAAGATAAGACCATACCATTACTGGTTGGCGATCTTAGCTTCTATTCTTAGTTTAGTCTCTCTATTTTTCCTTCTCGTATCGTCGTATAAGTACATAATGGAGAGAGAAGTAGAGAAGAGGATGAAGAAAAGAAGAGTCGTAGAGCTAGACTAATATCTTCCCTAGTACTTTAAGATACTCTGAGAGAATTTTAAGCTACCTCAAGTGAAAAAGTGAGAGGATCTAGTACTAGTGCCTGTTCCATTAGCTCTTCGAGTTCTCGACTATTCCCTCTACTAGGAGCAAGTATTTCTCTGAGTACAGTCTCAGAATAGCACTTACTCCTCTAGGTAGATCGACTCGTAATCCCTCTATTTTCCACCGTGGACTAGTGCTGAACCTTCTACAACTAGTTCGCTGGTAGTCTGCTTAAATCCTTTATTAGGTATGTTGACGGCTAGAAGTAACACTTCCCTGCAGTTTGTGAAAAAGAGGTTATATCAAGCACATACTCTCCGGAAAGCTTTACTTCTTCTCCCTTCACGACAGCCGATATTTCTGTGAAAAGTTTTTCTTACTCTTTACTAAGTGTTCGCTCAGCTTTATTTTAGTAAAACCTAGATTCCGATTACTTGCTTAAGTACTGCACTGTGCCGGAGAGGCTTTTACTCGTGCTTCCAGAGCTTCAAGTCCTCCTACTCTAATAGTATATATGACGAGGTCTGCTCCTTCTACTGCTCCTCTCAAATCTGTAGTCGCTTCTACTCTTAGGTTTCTTCTCTTTCTGTTAAGTACACTGACTGCAGCTGATTTGACTACTCTCACTCTTTCTTCACTTAGATCCATTAAGGCAGAGAATATTATCCCACAGGTCGTTTACTCGAAAAAGTCTCCTAGAAGACTTAGTGTAAAGTGGCTTCTGGCTCCTATTAGAGTTATTTTAACTACGGTTATTCAGCCTTCCTCTAAATAAAAGAGTGTAGAGTGGCTGGGAGAAAGAGATAAAGTTTTGGCTGCTAACTACTATTTGGTTGAAGTGGGGTTTGATCCAGTTAAGTACGCGGAGGCATTGAAGAAGATAGTGACGCGGGGCGTTGAGCGCAAGTACTATAGAGTTGCTAGAGGAGGTCGATGGTACGGTGGTATTGCTACAGCAGACTGTGTGGGCTGTAATCTCAAGTGTGTTTTTTGCTGGAGCGGCGCTCCTCGAGACCACCCGGAGAGGATAGGTAGGTTCTATACGCCTGAGTATATTTTCATGAAGCTTGATAGGTGTGCTTCTAGGAGAGGGTATCGGCAGCTCAGAGTGAGTGGGAATGAGCCTACTATTGGGAGAGAACACTTGATTAGACTGCTTGAGCTTGTAGAGGAGTCGGGAAAGTACTTGTTCATCCTGGAAACTAATGGAATATTGATAGGCTACGATAAGTCTTATGCGAGAGACTTGTCTAGGTTCAGCTGTATTCACGTGAGAGTGTCTATTAAAGGCTGTACTCCTCAAGAGTTCTCTATGCTGACTGGTGCTGAGCCAGAGTTCTTCGAG
>Ga0164311_10000671_pt1 | contig 15535 bp, 14 predicted proteins | sample GuaBasSedimGuay2_FD_121796 | JGI IMG/M metagenome (GOLD analysis project Ga0164311, IMG submission 121796) | Subseafloor sediment microbial communities from Guaymas Basin, Gulf of California, Mexico - Guay2, Core 4569-9, 9-12 cm | ecosystem: Environmental > Aquatic > Marine > Hydrothermal vents...
AGCAACGCATTCCACAAACCAGTCTTTCTCAAACGAAACCCCCTAAGAAAATCATATGACTGAGAAAGCAGCGGATCCCTCCTCCAAATCTTATGAAAATCTTTCAAATCCTCGTTTATCCCTATAATATCCTCCACCTTCTCAAATAAAGTATCGATGCAATCAACCTTATTTTGAGAAAACAACGCCACTTTCAACCTTTCCCCGTCTTCTTTCCTTACCACCGCTATAATTAACTCCCCGCAGCCAATTGGAACTATTAGCTCAGATCCATCAAAATACCATGAAAAACTATAAGCCGAAGCCATTAATTCAAACGAAAAATCTTCCGGCAAACCAACGATCCTTGAAGCTACTTTACTAAGCTTCACCGCCCCCACCAATCTAGCCTTTATTAGCCAACTATTTCCACAACTGTTAATATTTACCCTTAACTTATTAACAGTATAAACCGTCAAGATATTTTAGAAATTCTCCTGCCGAGGATTACTCCCAACTCCATCGATACCTACATCCTTAAGCTGCTCCCTAGTCTCACCTAAAACATTTAAAAACTCATCCACTAACTTTTCCCATTTCTTAAACCTTCTCTTTCCAATAAGCGACTTAGAGCCCAAGAAGCCACATCTGCAAAAACAGCTCAGAAAAACCCATAGTTCTAAAATATAAACTAAGAACTTCCTCTTCCACTCCCAACTTTTTAACTTAACATAATTTTTACCAATGTAACACCACTTAATACCCTTTTCAGTTTTCTGACCAAAGTGAATCAGAAGTCCCCCAGGTTTATGATTAATTAACATGAAATCACAATAATTTTCATATTCTACCTTTTGAGGAATCTCTATTCCCTTTGAAATCACACTTTTTTCTTTCATAAATTACCCTTCCTAATAATCTAAGTATAATATCGCAGCGTTATTGATGATTCAAATTCCTCAAATTTAGGAATAAAGGAAGTATTTGAATTTAAAGAAAATAAATAGTCTGTTATTTTTGTGTAAATTAGAGAAAAGAACTACGTGTTTGATAAATCAGAATTATTTCCCTTTCTGTCTCATCTTTTCTGAAATTAAAAATGAAATTTTTTCTTGAATTTCCCTAAGAACTTTATTTGCCACATCACTATCCTTATAGAATCTGTGACTTTCTAGTTCCTCAAGAGTTAAAGCTTCTAGAATCTTAGGTGAAACCATATTAGGATAATCAATCGAGTGAATTAAAACACTAATAGATTCAAGAATGTCAATACGATCTGAAATATCTTTATGAAGAAGCTTAAAAAGATCATTAATACTCCTTAACAATATATAGTTCGCTTTTTCTATTCTGTTAGAAACAGCAAGCCTATTAAATACCTCAGCAATACTCTTAGCCCAATCTCCTCTTTTAATAGACATTATAAAATGATTCCTTGCCATTTCAGAAATAACATATCTATCGGCCTTTCTCAACTTTTCCCTCTTTACAAGCCCCCAATTACTCATAAACTCCAAATATATTTTAGCTTCATGCCATTCCAAACGACTACTATCCGCTATCTCTTTCACAGACTTTACTTTATTGTCAAGTAGGCAAAGCAATATATCCTCAATAATTTCATAACCTGCTCGTCTCATTTTCAGTTCTACTCCACACCATCACTACTTCCAGAACGTGATCCCTGTGGATAAGCATTACAGACATATATAAGATTTTCGGTATTTAAATACCGAAAAATATAAAAAACCCAGAGCTTTAAACATGCGTGTTTAACCAAAATACCCGGTGTTTCTCCAATTGTCAAAACAAAGACTACGCTTTATAGAACAGAAAGATGACTTAACCATAACCGGAGGTTTAGGTGAATACGGAGATTACTGTCTATTCCAAATACATGGAAAACCAACAGACTCACCCTACACATATGCATAAACAAAACTGGTAAGTTAATACACTACACCATCCACGGATTTCGAATAAGAGAAGAAGGCTGCATAAACTTCAAAAAAGAATATAAGATTGAAATCGATGCATTTACCGGAATGAGCAACCAAACAACATATGTCAAACTTCTATAAATCTCTCTAATCAAATCACCAAATTCTTCAAACCATTTAACTCGCTGAAAATTTTGTACCCTCAGGCAATGCGAATTTAAGTAAACCCAAGTATAATGGGACGCATTCATCGAAACCGTAATTCTAAATTCTGCAATTCCTACGAGAAATGTTATGAGCATAAACCTATCATAAACCATAGTCTTTCAATAATAGTACAAACCACTCACTAATTCCTTTTTTCTCAAATTAACTAAGCTAAACAGCCACGTAGACGGGTAAAACACGACTTTACTTAGTTAATCAGCTTTCTCAGAAAGACATCTAGGTAAAAATAACTTAATCATAGGATCTACAAGGTCTTTAATACGTACTTCACATTTGGTTCAATACTAAAAGGTTTACAATTTTTATTTTCGTTATCTTAAGTATTTCATCTGCCGCATCACCAGAAACGTTTTAGTTTTAATTCAGCTAAGATGTATTTTCTAATATGAGGCAAAATCAAGATAATAATAAAAAATGACGTTGTTTCAGCTATTACAAGCGGTATAAGAAAGGTAAAAAGCATAAACAAAATAGGAACAGAGAGTATAAGAGAGTAAGTTAGTGAAAGTGTGGTAGTAAGATATATTATGTTGCATATATGTCCGATTACAAGTCTACCTATGGTAATTTTTCCTCTAAATTTGACTATGTGTCCATAGATAAAGTAAGTCCAGGGCGCTATTAAAGCTGCTAGCGCTTGAAAAACTCCTGCAAAATAAAAATTGTATACAAAGTGACCAATTATAGTGCCTATAACTGATGAGAGAGGATCAATTATGGCAAATATGCCTGAAATAACAGCAGCTAATCTTAATGGAAAGAATCCCAGAGGAGGAGGAAGACTAGTAGGGGTTGTTATATTAAGAACTAGGACAAGAGTGGCTGTCATAACTATATAACTTATTCTTTTTGATCGATATTCTTCATTCATGCGTTTCCCTCATAACTTCCTTCCTTTAATGAGAGTATATTATTACACCATAAAATAAGTAGTTTCTCTTTGGCAATGTCTGGAGGATTCTTCATGACCACGGGGTATTGTTGTTTAACAATATATTCTAAAACATATTTTTCAGCCTCTCCTATTAAATCTGGTAAGCTTAGTAACTCTTCTTTTGGACGCCAGTCTACGCCTAGAGCATCCTTGGCTGGTTTAAGATATAGATGTCTCATCCAAATTACTTTATTAATCCAGTCTTTTTTGTCGAAATTTCTTATTAAAAGAATTCCCTGATTTAGTGCACGGCCCATTTTATCAAATAATACTTTCATAAACGATTCAGGGTCTTTTCCGTCAAATTCTCTATTATTAACAACCACTGTAAAAGATTCTAGGTGGGAAGGTAAGGGTTCAGTTGTTTCTAGGTGATTGAATGCATCAATTTTAATTTGTAAATCTTTATATATTTCTAAAGTCATTAAACTTCGATAAGGAACTTCTTTTGTAAAGTTCCAAACATCCTCTGGCTTTAAGTTATAATACTCTCTCACTAAGAGCACTTTTCCATCTGATAAATTATACGGTCCGTGAAATTCGTGAGAAAAGACATGATGTCCTACGTTTATTAAGCCACAATAGTGCCATAACATAACGTTTAATCTAACAAACATATCTCGTAATGTTTCATTTTCTCTAACTGAAATATATTCATATTCATTTAAAGTATGCCTAATATTCTCTTCATTCCATAAGATATTCTTATAGCTTTTACAGAAAATGTCATCAATTCTAAGACACGCTAATAAATCGGCAGTTTTCTCAAAAAAGTCTATTACTTCTTCATAAGAAAGACCTTTTATTGGGCATTGGGCAAAATATGCCCAATGACTGATGACTGAAGGACCCCATAAAAAATGAGCTATTTCTTTGAGGTCATATCCTCTCTTTTCTAGCGTAATAATAGTGTTATATATTTCCCTAACAAAAAACCTTGTATGAAACCAATTAATAACGGTGATAGGCATGGGCCATTGAGGTGGAGAGGGGCCGAGGCGGGGGGCTCTATCATAGACTATATGACTTACTGCCATATCAAGTACATCAATCACCTTCGACGGCAACTTCCCCTTTACTTCCATCAACTATCACCTCCATATCGTCCTTTAGAACTTTAGTAGCATTCTGTGTTCCAACGACACACGGTATACCTAACTCTCTAGCAACTATAGCTGGATGAGACATAATACCCCCCTTGTCCGTAACAATCGCGATTGCTTTTAAAATAGCTAAAGTATATTCCGGATTAGTTTCGGAGGCCACAAGGATATGTCCGTCTTCCATTTTAAATACGTCTTTAGGTGAATATAAAATTCTTACACGTCCTTTAACAATTCCTGGACTTGCTGGAATGCCCTTAAGAATAACTCGTTTAGTCGTCATTGCAGCTATTATAATAGAAACAGAAAATAAAAGTTTTAAGTATACTTTACGACTAGTATAAAATAAAAGTAGTCTAAAACTAAAATAGTACTGATAGAAAGTATATTCCCTTTATGAGGGGATATTAATGTCGGTGAAAAACGAAGTTCTTAATAGCATTGCAGGTAAAATCATTGCTGTTATGCAAGAAAAGAAGAAAAGATTGCCAAAAACTTTCATTTTTCTGGGATTAAAATTTGAGTTTAAAGAAGACTCGCAGAATGAGATACAATTATTAATTGATGCGTCCAGAGAGTACATTAATAAATTCCTCCTGAGCGAGTATGCCAAAAGGTTTCGTAGAAATGAGGAAATGAATAGGCTTTTAAAGGAAGGTAAGGTGGAAATTTTCAAGGCCCTATTGCTTGCTGCCATGGGAGGGCTTATATGGCCCTATATAATTCAATTCACTCTCAACATCAAACCTGGAAATGCGCTAGCATTTCTGAAGCTTCTAGAAAAATTAGATTTTCTTAAATGTTATGAGGTAGGTAAAAAAGTGCCAGAAGAAGTCTGGAATGGGATTATAGAGAAAATTATAACGCATTACAGTAATTTTCTCAATCTAGATGTGACAAGAGAAACGGTAGATGACGAATTGAGAAAAAGAGAAATTATTGGAATACCTACTGACAAACTTTATTTTTTCCTGTACTTTGTATTTAAACAACGAGATTATCTTGACTTAAAAAAATTGGTTGCAGTACTTATTTATGATGAAGACAAGGTTTTGCTGGTAGAGTATCATAGGCCTTTCCCCAAGGGCATACTTCCAAAAAATTGTGAACTTTGGTATTTTCCTGCTGTGTATATGGAAAAAAAGGATAAAGAACTTTTAAGAGAAAAAATAAAGGAAAAGTTTGGTTTTGATATAGAGCCAGAGGGAGAACTAGGAACATACAGATGGAGTAGACCCGGTAAGATGAACGAGATGATTGAACTATGCGTATACATTGCAAAACCGGTAAGAATTAAAAAGAGAGAATTTGAAACAAAATTTGTTAAAGAAGATGGAAAACCAGCAAAGGCCAAATGGTTTAACATACTTGAGGCTTTCAACATTGTTCCATATATACCAACAAGAAATGCTTTAAGAGACTTCGCAACCCAAAAATTTATCTAACTAAGAAATAAAGTCGGCATCTAAGTTAACCTAATTTTGGTTCTATATTAAATTAGTTTAATTTTAATGTAGTATAGCTAAGAACCGTTTTAATTTCTAATCATTCCTATTTAAGATTAGTTTCAGGAGAAATTGATAAAATATTAAATTGCTAAGTGGTTGAAGTGTTTTAGAACTCAAATATTCTATTATTTTGAGAAAACGCTTAAATTTTCTTATTTTTTATTTTTCAACGATGGAGGTGGAAATAATGAAGGGTAGAGTGATATACAAAGCTGTTTTAAACCTGCTGTTTAAAGACGCCTTGAGCCAAGATACTATAGAACAACTCGATAACGTGGCCAGTCGCTTATGTTTCAGGGATGTTAGCAAAGAATTCCAAGAGAAATTCCAAGAGAAATGCAAAGTTTTCTTAAAGGCTGATCCCTTTTATATGCTTTTCATAATTGTCAGAGAAAATGAAGTGGAAGTTCAAATGACGGTAGAGGATTGGAGGGAACTTAGAAACTTTGAGAAACGAGCCATAAGAGAAGTAATGGCTCTGCTATCTCCTCCACAGGATGACGTTCAAATATTTGTTTAGATCCTCAACTCCTTCCACCTCTTTTTATCCTCCAAACCCGTTTAACCGGGTTGGAAAAGGGTAAATATGGGGGTGAACTAAATGCGTTTGTTTAAAAAGGAGAAAGACATAAAGGAAGAATTAAGGGAAATACTTAACGAATTTTCAGAGAAAACTATGCAAAAACGTGATAATTCCGTGAAATTAGCGGAGACAATTGGTAACATTACAAAAGAGACTTCTGCGAAGTATGAAGGGGTAATTAGCGCTGTAAGCGTGTTACAGCAGGTTTCTATAAGGATGGAAGGGTTGTTGCAACAACTCCTAGAAAACGAATTAAAAACACGAGAATCGTTGGAAGCACTCAAAACAGAGGTTACAGGGCTCAAAGAGGCAATAAAGGACATTTTCGGACTATTTAATGAAGTACTAAGGATTTTGAGAATACCTCTTGAGAATATTAAAAAAGAGGAAAGTAAATCGAAAAAGGAACTAATTTGGGGCTAAGGAGGTGTCAAAATGATACGAATCTTAATTTTAATGGTATTAACGACATTAATGTATACATTGACATTTCCTGAAAATTTATCAGTAACTGCGCTGCTTGTATTAGGATTATTAGCGGTAAAAATAGTGACAGATGAAGGAATCCTATACGACGTAAATGTTGATAAAGCAACTGAACACTTGTATCTATACTTAAAAGAGAAATTTGGAATTATAACAGCCAGGGGAGAAATCATAGCCGGATCTAAAATAACATGCGAATCACTAAAAGACAAATCCATCCTAGAAGAACATCTCAAAGGCATAATAAAGTTGTACAAACATGAAGACATCGATGCAAAAACATTAACCATAATCTCAATCTTCCATTACATCAACGAAAGCTCCAAAATCCACGAAATAATTTCTAGAAACAAATTCAAAAAAGCAGTTGCAAAAAGCCTAGAAATACCAGGAAAGGGAACAGTAAACATCGTGCTAGTATACATACATCAACACTTCCCAATCATCGTTACAAGAACAATTTATCATTTCCTAGACGAAGGACTCGGCAAAGAACCCCTCTCGATGTTAACAGACAACGCTGTAAATAACTTCGTTGACACACTAACAAACCCAGAACAAGGTTTTCAAATCGCCATAAAACTACTCAAAAAGTTCAATGGAAAGATAGAAAACATCTATCAAACAAACGGCGCCTCCAGTGAACTAGTCACCCACATCAACTACAGCAACCGTAACATAATAAGCTCAGCCATCTTCTCAGAACCATACAACACAATCATAGTCCATCCACAAATCAGCGATCAAATAACAAAAAGTCAAAGAGACGCAGCTAGAAAATTAGCTGCCAACCTAGCCAAACTCATTTTCCCTCAAAAGATCCAAAGAGGATTTCACCAAGTTCTCCTCACACCGCTAAACGAAGATACAGGAGAAAACATGTGGATAAACTCCTATATCGCACACCTACTATCCTCAGGATTCAAAGGTAAAGCCTCCAACGACAGAAGAGATGCATGCAGCTTCATCAAGAAGGTTTCTGAACTAGCCCAATCACACTCAATTCTCTACTACATAAAAAATGAAAAAACAATCACCATGAAAGTAGAAGCACCACTAATCTACCAAGGAATTTCAAAAATATCAAAGAAAACATTTGAAAGACTCATACAAGGCCAAGGAGCCACCGAAAAAGATGTACAAACATTTACCGACTCGATTTTCGAATGCACAAGATTCGCCCTAAACCTATCTAGAGCAACATCCGAAGTAGAACACCTGATAAGAAAAGAAGAAGGACTTAAAGGACTTGTATTCGGAGCACAAGTTTACATTCTAGGTTCAAACGTAAAACCAGAACACAAAGAAATAATCGAAAAATTTATCGATGGCATCCTCGAACTAGAAGGCATTCATTTCATCCAAGTTATCACAGCCGAGCTACAAAGCGCCGAAGACGAAGTTTACATAGTAGTTCGTCTTCTCGTCAACGTTCTCGCAGAAATCGACCACCTATTCTGGGATGAAGGACAAATAGACCTCCGCGTGCAAGACAGCCTATCAACAGCCAGATACTCATACCCAAACTGGGACGAACTAAAAAAACTAAGAAACCTCAGCAAACGATACGAAGAAGCCCCAATTGGAAATGGCATACTATTAGGCTGGCATCACACCTACACTGCCCTAATTAACAGATTCTCAGCTTGGAGAGGATCCTGGCCAGCAAAACCACCAATAGGAGAGCCTCTACCTCCTCCACACCAACCCAGCGAGATAAGCGAAACAAAAGAAAAGAAAAATGATGGAGGCCAGAATCGAAATGAATGAACTAATAAAACTAATCCTAGAGGTAATGGACGAAAGAATAGCAAAAATAGAAGACAAACTCGAAGACCTCGGTCAAGACCTACAAAAATGCAAAAAGGACTTGCAATGCTGCCGAATCTTTCTATTAGAACTCATAGAAGCCATTAAAAACGGAGAAAACCCCCTTCAAAGATTAAAAAAGATAGCTAAACTAGGTCCAGCAGCCCAAATAGCATCCATAATCATCAAAATACTACAAGACGGAAAAACCCCCTTCACCTAACAAATAAAATCACACCCCTATTTTTTACTTAATATTTATTATATTTAAAATACGTAAAGCCTCAACCCTCGACAATCCACAAGTTTATTCTCTTTACCCCTTCTGTCTCATGTTTCATCATAAAACTCCCCAATAACCTTCTTCAACAGCTTTTTCAATTTTTGAAATTCAAGAAAACGTAATATTCCCCCTTCCAAACAAGCATTTTAAAACCAACATAAAGGAAAGCAACAATCAAGAGAATTGTTAACTGCCAGCCGCCTGCTATGATCGATTTTGATCTGAAAAATATCCTTGAAGCAGTAATAAGACTGCAGCTACAGCCAATATATCAAAGAAGCGAGACGCTCTTTTATGCGTATCCCCATTATATCACCACCTTTAATTTATCAATTTTATTTGATAAAAAGGTCAAGAAAAGTTTATTAAAATATTGTCGACTATTTACCCAAACAAATGAAATACTAAGGTGTTTAGGTAAGGAAGTTAAAACATCGCCATATGGGTTTCAATCAACTAAAAGGAAGTAATCTCTGTGAAGCGTGGTCACACTCCAACAGAATCTAACAAAAAGGTCTTAAAGTTATTTGAAAACCTAGAAAAAGAATGTGATCAGCTATTAGCATTTTATAACATCATAAAAATCGCAGGTAATCTAGAGAAATTTAAAAAATGGCTAAAAGAATACCATAGCTTTCAAAATATCGAAAAAAGCAGAGAAATTCTAAGAGGATATCAATTTTTCCTAAAAACTTGCATAATATCTCTCATTGAAAGTTTAATGGACAACTTATCTTTGGGCTTAAAAGAAGACTTTACATTCTACAGAGCCAGATTTGCCGGTGTTTCGCTAGAAGACATACCAAACACATGCGACAAAGTAATTATCATAAAAAATATTTGGAAACAAGCCAAACCAATTTTCAAAGCTAAAAACTGGACTCAACTCAAAACTGCCATAGAATCTTTTTATCAAAATGTCCTTTATATTTTTGAAAAAATATACCAAGAAAAAGTAGACGTTAACCCTAAAATTAAAGAAATAAACATAAAGAAAGAAGAAGCCCTAAATGCAGTAACTATATTCTACACACATATTTTTCTCAATGACACTAGTAATGTAGAACCGAAGGGTTGCTCAATTTCAATTTTAATTCCTAAACTAACTTTAAAATATTTATCAACATGTTTTACTGGCTACAAGTACAGCTTACAATTCCTATGGTATGAACTATTGAAAGAAAACTTTAACAAAATCTGTCTAAAAAATCTACACAAAGCAGAAATCATCTACCAAAAAGAAACGAAAGAAATGGCCAAAGAACCACCTTTTATTCCAGTTTCAAAAAGACAACAAAAAAACTTGCTAGAAATCTGCAAAAAATGGCTAGCTATAGATATGTTCTTTCCAAAAATACGAGAAGAAATAATAAAGCCTCTCGAACAAAAATTAAAAGTCACAATAGGATTTAATTCAATACTCCTCCTCAAAAAACCAGTATACTACAAAAAGTTATTCGGTAAACTCCTATCAAAAGTCGAAGAACCACAATATCTCACGAAAAACGATAAAAAATCTCTTAAAAAGAAATTAGACTACATCCTTCTCTGGTACCCTCACGTAGAAATTCTAGACACGATGGGAATGGAAGTTTTTAATGGTGTTCCAGCTTTTATTACAACCTTAACGGGAGCAATAGAATTGAAACGAATATTTAAAGTAAAAGAAAAAGTCTTTGTTGCAAGATTCAAACACCCGACATTAGGACCAAACAAGAACAATTACAGCTACGGAATTCTAATAGAAGCCTTCGGATCCACAGGAATAACAGACTACTCAGGATGGCTAATCTTCTTCAACTGCTGTACAGACTACTCTGGCTTTGGTAGTAGCGAACACATGCTAGCAGAAACTTTCATAGATATTTACCAAAAAAGAGGACAAATAGAAGTTAGAGAAATCACAATTGATAAAGAAATTTTCTTAGAGTTCCTAAAAGAAAAAACGGTAGAGAAGCTTAGAGAAGAAATTTCAAAAAGACTAAGGAAAATATCAAAAAAGAGAAAGAAAAGTGAAGTTCTTGAGATCATTAAAGGAAAAATGCTAGAACTTTTAACATACTACTATCTTTCCAAGCTAAGAAAATATAAAGACATTGAATGGGACGAACGACTGGAAGGAAAACAGATAGACATAATCGCCACTTCAGCAAATAATGAAAAAGAACTATTCGAATGCAAAACAAGCATACATCAAAACTACAAGAAAATAATTAAAAACTTAAAAGCAAAACAGAAACTTATATCCAAACACTACAAATGTCCCCTTCCTAGAACAAACATTTGCGTATGGAATGAACCAAACCCGCAAAGAAAAATGGAAATCCAAAAAGAAGGAATAAAAATAATCTCTCTCCAAAAAATAATTAGCCAAGATCCCATCTTTAAATATAAAGAAAAAGAAAAAATCAGCAAAATATTTAGCACCTAGAACCAACATAAATAAATCCGGAGTACTGCAGAAAATGCTTAACCGAAACAAACAGGGGTCAAAGAGTTTTTTTACTCAACTAAAGGGTTTGAACTTTATCCTTTGGATATTCATTCCAATAGTAATATTTCTTCCACCATTTTTTCTACGAATTTTATTGCTTCCTGGAACATTTTACATCTTCATGGATATGAGTCTTACAATACTCTTGACATATTACATTCTTTTAGGTTATCTGTGGTGCCGTCAAGAAAAAATTCAAATAAATATTCCCTCAAGAGGAATTATTTTGTCCCAAATACCCATAATATACTTTATTTACAGCAGCATTTTACATCCCTTTATAAAAAATGATACCAAAACATTTACCTATCTTGCCAACGTATTTTCCAAATTCCTAATTATTATACTCTTTCTTCATGGTTTCTTTACCGTACTTGTTTATATCATGCGTAAAGAGAAAAATACGTGCTACCCAAGATTTTTACTATCAATTTCCTTTATATTTGTGGCATGGGTAATGCTTTTCCTTATTGCTATCACATTGAAACCCTTTTCGTTTTTTATGGAGTTCTCAGATAATTTAATAGAGAAAATTACCAAATTTAAAAGCCCCAAGGACAGGTACGTATTTTTACAAACCCTCTCAGGAATTTTTCAAGGCATTCTAGCTACATATGTATTTTCTTTCTCCCTAATGTACAAATCAAAAGGTAAAAAAATAAAAGACAATGAATTCTTAGAGACCTTACGAAGCAGCATGGGCGCAATGACCTTTTTCCTAGCTATTCTTTCGCTATCTTCCCTTATCTTAAAAGGCACAGCTAAGTCAATCTACTGGACTATTAGACTATCAGTTTGGCTATTACCACCATTGACAGGATTTTTAGCCGTTTCTTCAGGGTTTATATATGGAAAAAAGAACAACCCTCTAGCCAAATATATAGGATTTCTATTAATATTTTCCATAGCACTCACGACAGCAGTATTAGTCATACCATTTATAGAGGAAGGAAAACTAGTCTTCTCATCTACAATTGCATTTTCTTATAACTGTATACTCCTAATCGGACTTCTAGCCTATTTAATAAACAATACCACTCCCCTAACTAATCTTTTAAAGCACTTATAGAAAATCGGATGCCATCATTTTATGGATAACCGGAGCAGAGATTTAAACAACACATCACCAACTAATTTTCCGCAAAGTTTACATCAAACACAAAACCTCCTATGAGAATCCCTCGCTATAAACATTTGCAAGTCTTTGGTTCGAACACCTTCAGGAACTCTCCTTGAATCATAACCATGTTTTTCAAGCATCACAGAATTATGAAGCCAACGTGCAGCCATTTTTGTATCCATACGATGCAAACTTTGAATCCGTACTATTAAAGAACTATTTATGAATCTTGTCAAATTTATCAGGTAACCTAAAGCCTTTGGCTTTTAACGTTTCATAGAGCTTGATACTTTCCTCCTTAGTTAACACTCCAAATTTATTCAATATTTTTAATTCCAAGGGTTCCAGTAACTTTAAGTCTTAGTTTTTTAGCTATTTTTCGAGCCTTTAAATCGTCTAAAGCGCAGATACATTCTACATTTTTGCTCTTAAAGCATCTTACCCACCAAATTACCTCTAATTCCCCTAAACCCAAAGAAATATATTGCGATTTTAACCCTCCAATTCTCCACCACTCCCTTATCATATTCCACCTGAAAGGTTCAAAAAGAATATAAAACATTAAAAGCTTCAATATGAAGACTTATAAAACACACCAATTTTATATGAAAACTTCTGTTTGAGGGATGTTAATGATTTCATTTTGGGACCTATGGAAAAGAGCCAAAACAGGGCATCAAATCGCCGAAAGAGAATTTGACTTAAAACTGTTTAAAATCGTTAAAAACCTTGTAAAGGCATACGACATAATTTACGACTCAAAAACCATTATACCAGAGGATAAAACATTAGCTAAGGATGTTTTAAATGCAGCTTTAGAACTCATAACAAATCTCGGTGTTTTTTACATAGACGATCAAAGAATAATTAAAGTTGAAGAAAACGAGGTAAAAGAATGTCTAAAAAACATCCCAAGAGAAATATATGTAGGTGAAGGTAAAGAACGTATCAAATTAATGCCTAGAAATGATAAGAAGGTTATAGTTGCCGGGGGACCCGTGGGTTGCCCAGTATCAGAAAACATTTACACCAAGGTTATGTACAGCTATGCAAAGGAGCCTAGAGTAGAGATATTAGACACAGGAATCTTAGAAACTTATAATGAAATGAAAGTTGAGTCAGATTCACCCATCGACATGGCTGCAGCAAGATCCGAAGCTAAACATGCCAGAGAAGCAGCTAAAATGGCTGAAAGACCAGGTTTATGCATAATAGGGCCATCCCACATCAAATCTGAAGCCACAAACTTCGCCTCCGAGGTTTTAAGACCCAGCGACATTCATGGAATAAGCCAATTCAACGAATTAAAAATTAACTTAGAGTCTTTCAAGCGAATACTCTTCTGCCAAACAAACAATTATACAACCGCAGCTGTTCAATGCCCCCTAATAGGAGGTTTCGCCGGTGGACCTGAAGGTACAGCCATCGTTTCCGTAGCTGAAGCTCTACAAGGCTTCACCATCAGCGGAGGGAAGCTTTACTATTTCTCACCAGTTAATATGAAACTTTCTGTTTCAACAGATAGAGAAAGCCTCTGGGTTCAAAGCGTTACATTAATGGCTCTCAAACAAATTAAAGCTATTACCGGAACCTTCATTTACACAGCCGCTGGACCATGTACAAGCGATCAATGTTATGAAATAGCTGCTCAAACCTTAGCTAACACCATATGCGGAGCAACAATCATTAGTGGTGTTGGCGGAGCAAAAGGGAGATATGTTAATTATTATACCGGTATGGAAGCTAGAATTATAGGAGATGTAAGCGACGCTTCACTAAAATTGAATGCCTCCGATGGAAATGTTATTTTAAATGAACTATTAAAGAAATACGAGGAAAAACAAAAAAGAGATGAAATTAGTAAAGGTAAAAGATTCCAAGAATGCTATGATTTAAAAACCGTCACCCCATCTCAAGAATACCTAGAAATATGGAAGAAAGTTAAAAAGGAATTGGAAAATTTTCTTTAAATTTTAACACCCACAAATCTGAACCATCAAATATCAAATTTGTTGCTTAAACCTTTGAACATACAAGACCCATGTAATTTCCTCATACCTTCGATGAATTCAGGAAGTGGAAAACTGAGGAAAACATCAGAAAAGAAAAGTAAAGTTCTTCAGACCATTAAAGAAAAATGCTAGAACTTTAAACATATTACTATCTTTACAAGCTGAAAATATAAAAGGCATTAAATGGACAAACGACCGGAAGGAAAACAGATAGACATAATCGCCACTCAATACTTATTGCTATAGATGCAAATGTTATACCAGATATCCAGAAGCGAAAATTCCACCAGTTCTGCCGAAACCCATCTATATCACATCTAACCCACCACGCCTTAAAACCCCTCATGTAAAACATAAAAACTTAAAAAACACGTTATAACATGTTTTCACGGCGATTACATTGAGTATCACATTAAAATTCGTTAAAAAAGCAAGAAAGGGTGGGGGAAAATCACAACATATCGTTATTCCTCTACCAAAGGAAGCTGGAATCTCGGAGGGGGACGAGGTTATCATTAGTATTCTTTCCAACGGAAAAATAATAATTGAAAAAAGACCGGTAAAATTAGTGAAGAAGACATTATAAAGGTTCTAAGAGAAGGTGTAGAAGCAAAAGGATTTTCTGGTAAAACTATAGAAGACATTTCCAGGAGAGCTTATGAAAAATTGTCTTAAACGCCATAGTAGACGTTGGAATTATAGTTCTTTCCTTGGAAAAATAACCCTCTTAGAGAAAATTTCTTGAAATCCTAGAAAATGTGTACGAGGAGAAATCACCGCTTACATACCTTACACAGTAATACTCGGCACCTACCATGTATTAGTGGAAATGTTCCATGCAGATAAAGAAGAATGTAGAAACAAAATATTTTCACTAATGGAAGCTAAGAAGATAAATTGGATTCCAGACATAAGTAAAGATAAAGTTAAAAGAGCAATAAACCATGCTATATATTACAATTTTGAAAGTTGAGATGGACATCTTTTATCCCTAATGGAAGACTATGACATAAAAACAATATACACCATCGACGAAGACTTCAAAAACACATCAAA
>Ga0164311_10000673_pt1 | contig 15514 bp, 19 predicted proteins | sample GuaBasSedimGuay2_FD_121796 | JGI IMG/M metagenome (GOLD analysis project Ga0164311, IMG submission 121796) | Subseafloor sediment microbial communities from Guaymas Basin, Gulf of California, Mexico - Guay2, Core 4569-9, 9-12 cm | ecosystem: Environmental > Aquatic > Marine > Hydrothermal vents...
GAGAAATTTTACCATATGAAAAGTTTTATACACCAGAGAAGCTATCATTGTATTATAAGAAATATTTTCTTCATGATGGAGCAAATGAATGGAGAAAAGGAATTTTCAGATACTGTGTTTTTGTGCATTATACCATTCCTTCAAAGAAAAATGTTGCAGGCTATTCTTACTGGCCAACTAATGAAGATATTTTTAATTGCTTTGTGATTGGAACGAGAGTAATAAAAAATTACCGTTTTACTCCGTTAGCAAGAGAAACTGCAATGGCAAGCCTTTTCATGCATGAATTGGGCCACACCTTGGGAATATTCTGGCACACCTATAATGGATGCGATAACATGACCACCACTCGCCCATGGTATGATGGATGGGAGAAATATGAAAATTACAAGAGTTGCATGAATTATCGTTATGCTTGGAGTTTAATTGATTATTCAGATGGAAGTCATGGCAAAGGAGATTTCAATGACTGGGCTGCCATAGATCCGGCTTTCTTTGAAAAACGATTCTTTGCAGAAGAGCCAATAATACTGTGAAAATGAAGCTATCAAATAATATTATTGCTAGGATAGAAGAAAAATATGCAAAATACTGGTGGAGCGAGGAAGATGAAAAAGAATATAAGGAAATTTCGAGAGATCCATTCAAGCTGCTCATTTTTACCATTTTATCTCAAAATACTTCCGGTGTTAATACGAGGAGAGCATATAGAGGACTGAGCAAAAAATTCGATATTAATCCATATATTCTGGCTAAAGCAAATGAAGAAGAAATTGCCAACGCCATAAAATCTGGAGGACTATACAGAATAAAGGCGAGAAGAATAAAAGAGATAAGCGAGCATATAATCAAAAAACATGGTGGAGATTTAAAGCAAATAACCAATAAAGATAAGAAAGAGATTAAAAAGGAATTGAGGAAGTTGCCAGGAGTGGGAAATAAAACAGCAGATGTTATCATTTCTTCCATATATGGGCAGAGAGAATCCTTTGTTATAGACACTCACATGAAAAGAATAGCAGCGAGGCTTGGCATAGCAGATAAAAAAGCAAGTTATGAGGAAATACAGAATGCTTTAAAGAATATTTTTCCATGGGATGAAATTCCAAAGGAAAAGCAGGATAGAATCGCAAATCTTTTCTGGCTGCTTGCAAAATATACATGCAGGGCGATAAATCCAAAATGCAATGAATGCCTCCTAAAAGAAATATGTAAATTTTACAGAGAATCTGAATAGTTGTGAAAAGAAAATTTGTTGAATAATGATGCACACATCCATTATTTTTCTCCTATTCATTGAAATTAATTTGGAATATCACATTCTGAATAATTTAGAAAAAGTATTATATAGCAACTCTATTCTAAATTTACCAACGGGAGGGGAAATAAATGGATGTTGATATGGAAATAGATGAGGTCTCTCGCATAATAAGAGACTTCTTGCATGTAAATGTTGCAGTTTGTAAAGATTGCCGGGAAGCATTAGATTGATTTTGCGTAGGCAAATAAGCCCCCGGCTCGATAAATGGCAGCTTGGACTGGGCTCATTGGTTTTGCCTTGGCAATGGTTTTTCCGTCTTTCTTTATGTCTCCCCTTTCCAAATCAATTTCTATAACATCTCCATTTTTCAATCCTGCTTTGTCTATGTCCTTGCATTCCACTATTGCCAAGCCAGAATTAATTGCATTTCTTTTGTAAATCGCTCCAAAAGATTTTGCCACTATTGCCTTTATGCCTAAAGCTATAAAACAATCGACAGCATGCTGTCTGGAGGAGCCACATCCAAAATTTTCTCCCGCAATTATAATATCTCCTTCTTTAGCCTTTTCAGGAAAATCCTGCCATCCTTCCAGATTGCTGAAAGCATATTTTGCCATTTCATTCTTATCAGTTATATGCAAATACTTGTTATGATAAATCATATCCGTATCTATATCATCTATCAATTTTCCATCTTTTTCAATCACCCACACCCTTCCTTCTATCCTCATTCTTCCACCTCCGTTATGTAGCCAGCCAAAGCACTGGCAGCAGCTGTCTCTGGAGAAGCAAGATATGTATCTCCCTCCCCCTGCTTCCCTTTAAAATTCCTGTTGCTCGTGGAAATTTGTACTTCCCCTCTGCCAGTCATTCCAATCTGGCCAGATGCACAGCCCCCGCAGGCGGCATGACTTATAATTGCTCCTGCATCAAATAGCCCTTTCATTATTCCTTTATCCAGCATATACTGCCATACTTGGCGTGTAGCTGGAACAATTTTCAACATAACGTTTTCTGCAATTTTTTTGCCTTTGAGAATATTATATGCTGCTTCTATGTCTTCTTCTCTTCCGTTGGTGCAGGAGCCAATGAATACGCTATCTACACTTATGCTTGGCAAATCTGCAACTCTTTTGACATTTGCTGGATTACCTGGCAGTGCTATTAATGGTTCAAGATTGCTGACATCAATGTCAATTTCTTCTTCATAATTTGCGTCCTTATCAGCATATACCGGCTGCATGTCTTTATTTGCTCTTCTTTTGCAGAATTCAATCACTTCTTCATTTGGAGGAATGAAACCAATTATGCCTCCCATTTCTGTAACCATTGAAGCGAGAGTTATTCTTCCTGCTAAACTAAGCTTATCAACAATTTCTCCATAAAACTCTATTGCTTTGCCCAAAACTTTGCCTTTCAATTCTTTAACACACAGTAAAGCCAAATCTTTTGCAGTCCATCTCGAATCAGGCATTCCAATAAAGTTAACCTTTACCGTAGGCGGAACTTCAAACCATGTTTTTCCCGTTTTAAAAACAAAGGCAATGTCAACATCTCCCATTCCCTGGCCGAAGGCTCCTATTGAGCCAAGAATGTTGAAATGGCTGTCTGTTCCAACTGCTGTTATGCCTGGATAAGCCAGGCCTTCTTCTATGACAACATGGCTTCCTATGCCACGATTAACATCAAAAACTTTTATGCCATTTTTTCTTGCAAATTCTCTGCATATTTGCTGATTATTTGCATAGCCAATTGTGTTTGCGGGAGCATTGCAGTCAAATGTAAAGAATGTTTTTGAAGGGTCATCGATGTAATCACCATCATAATTTTCAAGCAAATTTTTTACTACCTGTGCTCCTGCAAAATCGCGAGCAGTTCTCAAATCAACATCGAGCCATATTGTACTGCCCACTTCTACCCTATCTTCTGAATGCTTCCGAAATATTTTTTCTATTATAGTTGGCATGATTGAAAATATCTTTTGGGTATAAATGTATTACACTGGCAAATACAGTGGCTAAAGACCAAATAACTTCTCTCCTTCTCCCTCCTCTATCAGTGGCTTATAAGAGGAAATCCTATCTATTGCTTCTTCTATATCTTCTATTTTTGTTATGAGATAGTAGGCAACTTTTGTCTCATCCCCTTCTCTGTAAGTGAGCTTAACTATATATCCTCTTTTGCTCGAGTATATTATTTCTCTCTTCACTTTCTCTTCTTCCTTTTCTTCCTTTTCTTCTTTTTTGGCTTTTCTTTTGAGTCCTTCGTCTATCACTTTCTCAATTTCTTCTATACTTTCCTTTGCCCTTTTTTCCCAGTTTTTTTCCTTGAGAAATTCCTCATATCCCTCAAAATATTCTTTTTCCATCTCCTTCTTTTTCTCGGGTTTCATTGAAAATTCAGGCAGAATGAATTCCTTGGCCATGAAAAATTATGGTGCAAATATTTAAAAATTTATGCATTGACGCCTAAAAATCTGCCAATTTTATAAAATGCATGGAAAAAATACCGAAAAATTTCGAAAAATTTTTATTCATGACATACCCCTCCTTGCATTTATAAAAGTGTAGCAGGATTATATGCCATGAATGAAATACTTGACTCTTTCATGAAATATTTATTCCCAAATAAAAACATTGATTTATCCTCTCCATGGAACGAAAACAGAATGAAACAACTCATATTTCTGTATTTTATTGCTCTTCTCTTCTTTTCATTATTTATTTTGTAGGAATCTACTGCATAGCTCTATTCAATTTCCTTTATGAGCCATTTTGCAGTCATTCTTATTGCTTCTTTGCTGCCATATTTTGGCTTCCATCCTAGGCTTTTCAGTTTGCTTATATCAAGACGCATGAATTTTACATCCCCTTTCCATCCTCTGCCGTCTATTCCTCCTGTAAATCTATATTCTGGCTTTAGGCCCATTTCTTGGCTTACAATATCAGCTATTTCTTTTACTTCCACCCAGTCTTCAGAACCAATATTGAAAATCTCAACCCTTTCCTTTGCTTTTTCAATGCCAAATATCATGGCATCAATGCAATCATCTATGTAAAGATATGATTTCCTTTGTGTGCCATCTCCTAAAATTTCAAGTTCATCTGGATTTGCTCTCAATTTTTTTATAAAGTCGTATATTACGCCGTGAGTGCTACGAGGCCCTACAACATTTGCAAATCTATAGATAACAGCTTCCATATCAAAAGTGTGGCAGTAAGAGCATATCAAAGCTTCTGCTGCCAGTTTGGATGCACCATATAATGAAATTGGAATTAGAGGCCCATAATCTTCAGGCGTAGGAATGACTGTAGCATCACCATAAACAGTGGATGAGGAGGTGAAGGCAATTTTTACTATGCCTTTCTCTCTCATTTCCTCAAGTAGATTGTAAGTGGCAATAATGTTATTATCAAAATGAAGCTTTGGATTGACAGCGCCAACTCTTACATCAGGATTTGCTGCCAGATGAAAAACAATATCGCAATTATCCAATGCCTTTTTTATATCCTGCCTGTTGAGTAAATCTCCTTCTATTAATTCAATTTTGCTCAGATTTTTTTCAATAAATTCTCTTCTTCCAGATGAAAAATTATCAATGCATGCAACTTCATATCCTTTTGCAAGTAAAGCATCTATAAGATGGCTGCCTATAAAACCGGCTCCTCCAGTAACCAAAGCTTTCATGAAAAGGAATGCATAAATAATATAAAATTATAGCCATCAAAAATGGAAAATGGAAAGCATTTTTTATGAAAAATGTGCTCATTATCTCTTAATTTTCTCAAGAATGGAAAATACTGCTACGAAACACATTCATAAAGAAGAGTAATTCAAACACAACCTTTCCTTTCCCTTTTTATCAGAAAATTGCCTTCAGGAAATTCAAAAAGCCGAGCCACCACAGAATCCATAAGGTGGTGGTAATCGTTGAGCCAGCAAAAACGATCATAACAGTTTTTTTAGCTCTTACACCAAGCAATCTTGCCACAATAGTTGTGCTTATCCCTCCTGTGCCCTTGAAAGGAATAATCATGAAGAGCAGCAAGCTTACAGTGAGCAACTTTTTCTTTTTGAATTTCTCTGCCCTTCTCTGAAGCCGTTTGTAGCCCCTATCCAGAAAAGGAACATGGAAAATAATTAGCTCGGCAAACCACCAGTTGTATGCCAGTATTGCAGAGCTTATTACATCCATTATGACAATTGTACTTCCAACAACCCAAGCTGGCAACGGAGGACCAATGCTATTTTCAGTTAACATCAAAGGAATGATGGATTCCTTTCCTGCAGGTGGAATGAAATATGCTAGGGTTAAAGCACCATATTTTGCAGCTGCTTCCGGTGGCAAATAATCAAAAACAAAAGCAAAATAAAATGCCACTGTGAGGAAAGGGGTAATAAATATTAGGAATTTGTAGAGGTGGCCAAGATTATGTCTTATCTTATAGATTTGTTCGTAGGCATCATTTATTATTTTTTGAATTTTCATTTTCCTCCCTTCTCATTTCCTCATATGCCTTATCAATTATATTTTTCAATGTTTGATAGACTTCTTCAAGAGTAACATCCTTTCCAGTGACACGTGCAAGCAAACTTGCTAGCCTGCTCGCTGTTCTGGCAAAAATCAGCCAGAAAGCAAAAAGCATTCCGTATGCAAATGCAAGCAATGCTGTTAGCAACAGCAGTAGATAATTCATCTTATTCCCAGAAGATATAGGATAGAGATAAATAAACATTTCTTAATGTTTCAGTGTAATTAAATAGATACAATGCTGAGGAGCATTGTTGAAAATGGCTGCATTATATTTTATTCTCAATATGTTAAGTAGCCAATGACAGCAATTCATTCACTTTTTTGGCAACTCATTTTATACTAAATTTTAATAGTGAAACAATATTTCTCATTATGCTCAAAGTTTACAATACACTGACAAGAAAAAAAGAGCCATTTGTGACTATGGAAGAGGGCATTGTTAAAATGTATGTTTGCGGCATGACTACTTACAGTGACGCTCATATTGGGCACGCTCGCACATATGTTGCTTTTGATATCATAAGGAGGTATCTGGAGTATAAGGGTTATGAAGTTCTCTATGTGCAGAATATAACAGATATAGATGATAAGATAATAAAGGCGGCAAATGCCGCCAAAATGGATGCTTTGGAATATTCTGCCATGTATGCCAAAAAATGCCTGGAAGATATGGAAAACTTGGGCATAAAGGCAGCAAATATTTATCCAAAAGCCAGTGAGCACATAAATGATATGATAGAATTAACCAAAAAACTCATTGACAGGGGATATGCCTATGTTGCCGATGGCGACGTATATTTCAGCGTTGAAAAATTTGAGGACTATGGCAAACTATCGAAGCAGGATATGAAACAGATAAAGGCCGGGGCAAGAATAGAGCCGGGAGAGAAAAAAAGAAAGCCAGAAGACTTTGCTTTATGGAAAGCAGCCAAGCCAGGAGAGCCAAAATGGCAAAGTCCATGGGGTGATGGAAGGCCAGGATGGCACATTGAATGCTCAACCATGAGCACAAAATACCTTGGAATACCCTTTGACATACATGGTGGAGGGCAGGACTTAATATTTCCTCATCATGAGAATGAAATTGCTCAGTCAGAAGCTGCATATGGCAGAAGGTTCGTTAATTACTGGCTGCATTCAGGAATGCTTAAGGTGAGAGGAGAGAAGATGAGCAAATCACTGGGCAACATAATAAACATTAGAGATGCTCTGCAGCAGTGGGATGCTGAAGCGCTGCGCTTTTTCTTCGCTTCATATCATTATCGCAGCCCCGCTGACTATAGCGAGGAGGCATTAAAAAATGCTGAGAATGCAGTTAAAAGGCTGAGAGTGGCAAAGGAAAAGCTGGAGGAGCTGGCAGGCAAAGATGCTAAATTTGATAAGAGAAAGCTTGACGAGAAGGAAAAAGAATATCTTGAAGCAGTGGAAATATTTAAAAGGAAATTTGAGGAGGCAATGGACGATGACTTCAACACGCCGAAAGCCATAGAGGTAATTTTTGATTTTGTCAGGAAAACAAACAAATTTTTGATGGAAAAAGAAAAGCCGGATGAAAAGCTATGCAGATATGCTTTGAATGAATACATCAAAATAGCAAATGTCCTGACACTTTTGCAGGAGGAGAAAAAGAAATTGAATGAAGAGGCAATTAAAAAACTGGCAGAAGAGTATGGTGTAAAGGCAGATAAAGCAGAAGATGCAATAGAAAAGTTGCTGGCAATAAGAAGGAAGGCAAGAGAAGAAAAGAACTACAAACTGGCTGATGAAATAAGGGATAAGCTGAGACAGGCAGGAATAGAAATAGAAGATGTGGGAAAGGAAACGAAATGGAGAGTGGCATAATGGTAAAGCTTCACCATAAAATTCTTCCTTTTATCCTCCTTTTTTCTTTTATCTCCCCTATTTTCGTATCTGCAGAAAATACTGAAATTGTTGTTGGCCCATATTTGCAGAGTGTTGATGAGGAAGGCATAACAATAATGTGGAGAACCAATGTTAAGACGGAGGAAAACACAGTTTTCTGGGGAAAGACAATGGAGCTGGAAAATGAGATTGCTGGAGAAAGCAATGTGGAATGGCATGAAGTGAGGATAGAAGGACTTGAGCCATCAACTCATTACTTCTATAAAGTTAAATCTGATGGAGCAGAGAGCAAGATATATTCCTTTTATATACCTCCCACAGACAACTTCACATTTCTTGTATATGGTGATACAAGAGGAGTATGGGATGGATGGAGAAATGCTTCTATAGTTGCAAAGGCTATTGAAAAGGAAAATGCCAGCATAGTTATTCATGCTGGAGATATTGTCAGGAATGGAGGAAATGAAGAGCAATGGCTGAAATTCTTCCAGATTTCTTCATGGATGCACAATAAAAGCATGTATCCTGCTGTAGGAAATCATGATTTGCCCATCTATAATTTCGCCCTTTTCTTTTCCCTTCCAGGCAATGAGAGATGGTATTCTTTTGATTATGGCAACATTCATTTCACATTTCTTGATTCCAATCGCCTGCAAAATCTCTCACAATTTTTATGGCTCATTAAAGACCTTAGCACGGAAAGCAAATGGAAAGTGGTGATTTTCCATCATCCACCTTTGATCTCTGGCAATTATTATCCGCCACCCATGATAAAAATATGGATGCTCATCTTTTATCTTGCAGGAGTAGATGTTGTTTTTGCCGGGCATCAACATTATTATCAGCATTTGAAAGCGGGAAATATTGCATTGCATAATAACAGGCGGAGGCGGAGCTCCTCCCGAAGACGCTGGAAGGAGCCCATGGAATATTTTTTCTGCATCAGCTTTCCACTATTGCAAAGTTATGGTAACAGAGGAAGAAATGAGAATTGTTTCCATAGATGTTGAGGGCGATGTGCTTGAGGATTTTGTTATATCCTAACCTTTCTTTTTATCAGCCATCCATATAACGCGCTGCGGGAAGGGTATTTCAATGCCTTCTTTCTCTAAAGCTACCTTAATTTTCCAGAGCATTTCTGTTTTTACAGAAAACCAGTGGCTGGAAGGAGCCCATATTCTTATTGCTAAATTCACGCTGCTTTCTCCAAGTTCTTCAACAAAAATTTGAGGAGCTGGCTCTTTCAATATTAAAGGATGCTCTTCCAGTAAATTTTTGATTATTTCAATGGCTTTATCTGCATCATCTTTGTATGCTATACCAATTTTGTATTCGAATCTTCTGGCAGCATGGGCAACAAAGTTCTGTATATTGGATGTGAAAACCTTCTCGTTTGGTATCCTCACATATATTCCGTCCCATGTCCTTATTGTTGTTGAAAGAATCCTTATGTCTTTAACCACGCCACTGACATCCCCCAAGCTCACTCCATCTCCAATTTTTATTGGCTTTTCAATGAGCAGGAAAATGCCACTTATTAAGTTTGATACAACAGTCTGGCTTGCAAAGCCAATAACTATGCCCGCTATCCCTCCGGCAACCATTAAGCCAGTTGGCTCAACACCTATATATGGCAATGCAGCAAGAAAGCCAACTGTGATGATGCCATAATAAAAGATTTTTTCAACAGCGTTGAGCGTTGTTTTGGGTACCTTTTCCTTCAGAGTTCTTCTTATATTGATTCTCACAATTTTTGCTATTATAACGGCCACGAAAAGAATGACAAAAAAGAATATTACATCTCCAACTGTTCTTCCTCCCAGCACCTTTATCTGATAATCAATTACATCTTTAATAGCAGCTCCAATGTTCATTTGAATCCCCACTCCATTACAAATTTCTTTTCCAGTCTTTTGATTCCCTTTGCCAGATATATATCAATGGCTCTTTTCATATTCTTGGGCTTTCTTTCATTGAATGATGTTTCACCCATTGTTTTCTTCAATATTTCCAGATATGAATGCATGAATGCATGCTCATTGTAAAATAATTTCATATCAAGTGCCCTGAACACCATCTTTCTTATCTCCACCCATTCAGAATAATTGTTTTTTGCTTCTACTTTCATCACACCTTCATAAAGTCTTTTCACCTCTGGTGCCTCGCTAAAAGCATCGCTTCCCCACCATTTACATATTATTCCGCTTTCAGGAGGCCCATATAAGATATATTTTGGTTTTGTTATTGTGAAAATATCTATTCTTTCAACATCTTTTTTATCTATGAGGAAAACGCCAACTTCAACTGGAAATTTAACATAAAAAACATCTTCAATTCTTGGTTCAATTATAATCGGCTTTTCAAGTTCAATCAGTAAATGTTGTGAAGTTCCTTCGTTTGGCAGGTTAACAGGTTCAACAGGACATATAACTACATTTCCCTCCTCTGCATATATGATTTTTTCTACTTCTTCCTCTCCTGCTTTCCTGTAGTAACTTTTTTTCTTTCCTTTCCCCGTAATTGATATCTCTATGCCCTCTTCTTTAAGTTCGACATTCAAGTCATATTTTCCAAACACTTTGTTATAACAGCATCGCATATAAAAAATTTATAAAAAATTCCATGCTTACATTTATGATGCAAAAAATGCTTTTTAAGGAAAATGAAATAGGAAAGGAGGCGAAAATTGGTATCATTGCAGATAGTCATGATAATATGGATGCAATAAGAAAGGCAGTTGAATTTTTTAATGAGCAGAATGTTGAGCTTGTTATGCATGCTGGCGACATTGTCTCACCCTTCACAGCTGAAGTTTTCAAAAATTTGAATTGCGACATGATCCTGATATACGGAAATAATGATGGTGACAAACTCTATTTGAAAGAAAGATTCAGGAACATAGGCACTTTTTATAACGACCCATATATTGGTGAGATATATGGGAAGAGCATTGCCATGACCCATCATCCAGAAATAGTTGAAGCCCTGGCAGCAAAACACGATGTTGTTATATACGGCCATACACATGAAAAAGAAATAAGGGAAGGAGATGCCATAATCATAAATCCTGGGGAATGCTGCGGCTATCTTACAGACATAAAAAGTGTTGCAATCTTGTATATGGAAAAGCATAAGGCAGAGATTTTCGAACTGTAGCATTCTTTTTAAAGAAAAAAATTATTATCATCATGAATGAATTTTATGAGCAGGAAGTAGAAGAAGTGATGCAGGGTCATGTCTGGGATCTGCCGTTAGTTGGCGAGAAAGATGATATAAGAATGGTTTTGATTGTTTTGACAGCCCGTGGTTATGTATGGGTTGTTGATGATATGGCTAATATGAATATTGTTGGCGTGATAACTGAGCATGATGCTCTTTATTTATTTGAAAAATTCAATGAAGATATGACTGCAGGAGATATTGCAAAGAGAGATTTAATTTATTGCACAAAAGAAGAAAAAATTAAAGATGTTCTGGATAAAGTGAAGAGACATAATGTTCGCCGTTTGCCTGTGGTGGAGAACGGAAAGATAATAGGAGAGATTACACTTCGCCACTTAATAGAAAAATTCTATTCACTTATTCTTTAAATTGTCCATCAGTATGCAGGCAGCATGATATACTTCATTTATTGTATATTCTTTTGGATATTTAGCCATGAATTTATCAACAATTTTTCTCACAGTTGGATTTTTTATTTCCTTTGCTATTTTTTCCAGCCTTCTTTCCAGTATTTCCAGCCTCCTAACTTTAGTTATATGTTCATGAATTTCTTTAATCACAGCAATTATTTCTAAAATGGAAAGGAAAAGGACAAAACCTGATGCAATGAGAATGGTTTTTTCCTGATTTGTCCATGAGTAATAAAAAATTTCTACATCAAACAGTAAAACAATGAAGGGTATAAGTAATGCAATTTTTATCATTCTGTTTGCTGTGAGAATTTCACCAAGTAAATTTCTTGCAAATCTATGTCTCATCAAAAGAGAATAAGATAACCATGTTAAATCTTTTTCTTTCCAATTGCTACAGAAAATTTTCTCTTTTCAGTTTTTCCCATGATGACAAAATAATGTTTCGTAATTCCTCATTGTCTTTTGCATTCAGCCATTTTTTCTCAAAATCCTTGAATTCCGAAATTTGAACTAGCCACATGAGGGAATGGAAATAAAAACTCTGCTGATCAGGTGAGGAGACAATAACAAATAGGGCATGTATTGGTGGAATATCATCAGAAAATATGATTCCTTTTTTACTTCTGACCAAAATGATATCAAATTTATTCCTTCCCTTTATGATTAGCGAGAGAACAGCTATGCCTGGATATACAACTATGTTGGAATCCTTCTCCCTTTTAATAAATGATTTGTATAATTCTTCTTCATCTGCATCTATCTCCTTAGCCAGTTTATGAGCAAGCAGTTTTGTGAATTCATCAGGTGATAACATTTTTTCAAGGTCCAATATGAGGCATTTTTTTATTATTTCTTCGAATCTTTTTTCAGTGATGTCATCTCTTTCTATCAATATCTCTCTCAATTCTTCATCTATCAGATAACCAGTTGATTCAATACCAGTAATTCTTTCTATAACATGCAGAAGAGCATACTCTCTCTTTATTTTGGGCCTGGCATAAATGAGATACCAGCTGAATCCAAGGGCAATAAAAATGCCCATTGTGATCAGAGAAATGAAACCCATTTCAAATAAAATGAATCCGTATCCAATAATTCCTGCTATATGAATCCATGGATAGAGGGGGCTGCGAAATTTTGGCTGATAGTGCCTTATTTTGCTTTCTCTCATAATAATAACAGATAGCATCACAAACATGAATAGGATAAGTTGCATGGCTGAAGCTGTTTTAACAATTCCTTCAAGATCAAGAAATAAAATGACGAAAATCATAAAGGCAGAGGTAAAGATTATGGGAAGTCCAGGCGTGCCATATTTTGAAACCTTTGCAAAAAAACGAGGCAGCAGATCATCCTTACCCATAGCCATTGGATTGCGAGATGCTGCCAGCAGGCCAGCATTGGCTGTGGAAACAAAGGCTAAAATTGCAGCTATCGCCATTATTGCAACGCCCATATTCCCCATAAAAACTCCTGCTCCAAGAGAAATTGGTGTGAGAGAATTTTGCAGCTGAGTCGGCTCTACTAAGCCAACTGTTACAAAAATAACCATGGCGTATAGTAGGGAAACAACAGCCCATGCAAGAAACATTCCCAATGGGAGGGTGCGTCCCGGGTCCTTGCATTCTTCTGCAACGCTGCAAACCTTTGTCAATCCAGCATAGGAAATAAAAACGAAGCCCGCTGTGGCAAAAATAGAGCTTAGGCCAAAAGGTGCAAAGGGGGTGAATCTTGATAGCTCAACGTGAAAAACTCCTGTGATAATATAAAAGGCAAGTAAAGCCAGCAGCCCGACAACCAGAATTATCTGAATTTTTCCAGTATGTTTAACACCAATAAGATTAACGATGGTAAAAATTATGCAGAATGCAACAGCAACAAGCTTTATCTGTATTTCTGTAAGTCCAGGGTTGAGCAATAAGGCGAAAGCTCCTATTCCCAGCAATGCAAAGGCGCTTTTAAAAGCCAGAGAAAACCACGCAGCAAATCCACCAATTGTCCCCATTGCCGGACCCATGCTTCTGTCTATATAAAAATAAGTTCCTCCTGCTTTTGGCATGGCTGTGGCAAGCTCTGCTTTGGAAAGCATGGCAGGGATAACCAAAAGGCTGGCAACGAAATATGCGACAACCACGGCAGGACCTGTTTTGGCATAAGCTAATCCAGGGAGAATAAATAATCCGGAGCTAATCATTGCCCCTGAAGCTATACAAAATATGTCAAATAGTCCCAGCTCCTTTTTCAGGCTTTCTCCCCTTTCTTTATTTCCTCTCCTCATTATAATTGCAACCCCTAACAATATTTTAAGTTTGGCTGAATGTTAAATTTCCTTTTCTTCGCCTTCAGCAATTGCCACAAAATGTTCCATTCCCTCTCTTGGTCCTTTGGCAAATAAAATATCTCCTTCTTCTATTTTTGTATTTTTAGTTGGGTCATAAATCCACTTATTTCCTCTTTTTATTGCTATTACCCACATTCCCGTTTGGGAAGCAAGCTTAATATCTCCAAGAGTTTTTCCTTTCAAAACAGAATTTTCTCCTACTTTAACCCTAACAAACACCTCCTCAGATTCAAGAACACTTTCCTTTATCACAGGATGCAATTCAACATCTCTCAGCTCAACATCTGCAATGTCACGGGCAGCATCAGCTATGGCTTCAGAACATGCACCAAGCTGTATTATCGCCAGAGCTTCATTTACTTCCAGCTCTCCTCCTTTTACATCCTTTATGGCAAGTTTTTGCAACTCCTCATTAAGCACATCAATGAAATTCTCCAGTTCATATACTTCTCTAGCCAAATCTTTATTGTCATAGATTACTGAGGAATATGCCAGATCAACCATTAATTCAGCCTTTTCCTTCAGCTCCAGCAATAAAGCTTCAGCTTCCTTCTCACTCATTCAAGCACCTCTATCTCTCCTTTCAAAAGCTTATTGAGATGTTTTATACCTTCCTCTGGCCCAATGCATATCAAAATGTCTCCCTTTCTTAGCCTTACATTTCCTTTTGGTCCATAAATCCATCTATCCTTTCTTCTTATCGCTAATATCCTCACTCCTGTTTCAGAGGAAATTTTCAGCTCGCTTATTGTTTTTCCACATGCAGCAGAATTTTCATCAACGCTTATTTTCCTTATAGTTTCATCTGATTCTTTTATTAAATGAGGCAGTATAGGATGATCAAGCTTATATGCAAGCAGTTTTACCATGTCGGCGGCAGCATTTGATATTGTATCTGCTGCCTGAGCAATTTGAAGCACTCCAGCCATTTTCTCTGCGTCTTCAGCATTTCTCGCTGCAAGCATAGCCATTATTCTTATTTCGTAGTTGAGCTTGTCCATTCTTACTTCCAGATATCTCACTTCTTCAGCTATCTCTTTGTTATTGAAAAGAATGGCAGAATAGGCTAAGTCTACTATCAACTCGCTGATATTCTTCATTTCTTTCAATAATTCTCTTATGCTCTTTGGCTCATATTCTATTTCTTCAAACTCAGCCTTCTTCCACCGAGGAACTTTCAGTTTGCAATCATATAATAGTCAGTGTTTAAATAAGTTGCTAATGTGAACAAAGAGATGCCATAAAATAAAAAATGAAATGGGTGGTTTTGCTGGCTTATTCCTTTTCATGAGCGAAGAGAAAAAAGAACAAATGAAAGGGAGGGTGTTGCAGCAAAATCCTTTCATGAGCAAATGAAAGGGAATGTTGTTGTGCTCTTTCTCTTTCATGAGTTAATGAAGGATGATGTTGCAGCATCCATTTTTCATCAGTTCTTGCTCTTATTTCCACTCATGAAGAGAACTTGCAACAAAATCTTTTCATAAGCTTTATTTAATCTCCTCCACAATTATTTTTTCTGCCATTCCTCTGCCTATTGTCGTTTCTCTTCCATCAATGGCTATGACTAGGGGCCCACCCAATGGATGCTTTGCCACAATCTCAACAACCTTTCCCTCTCTTATTCCCCTTGCCCTCAAATTCCTCATGAATCCAAAGCCACCTACAATTTTTGTTATTCTTGCCTTTTTGCCTTCCTGCAATGCCGCCAGAGAAATCATCATTGAGAAAGAAAAAAGGCATTAAAAAACTTTCATAAAAAAGGAGGGAGGGGGAGGGGAAATGAAAGGCAAACCAAGCCTGCATGTGCCCACCTCAGGGCGCTTTATATACATGCAGGCCCATCCTGCTTGTATAATAAAGGCAATGAGACTATATAAACC
>Ga0164311_10000674_pt1 | contig 15477 bp, 16 predicted proteins | sample GuaBasSedimGuay2_FD_121796 | JGI IMG/M metagenome (GOLD analysis project Ga0164311, IMG submission 121796) | Subseafloor sediment microbial communities from Guaymas Basin, Gulf of California, Mexico - Guay2, Core 4569-9, 9-12 cm | ecosystem: Environmental > Aquatic > Marine > Hydrothermal vents...
CCAGGTGTTCCGGTAATAACAATAGCTCGAGGCTTATCCTCCTTCCACTCCGTTAGTCTCCCTCCCTGATACCTCTATACCTAACATAGAAGCCGCCTTTATAAGCATGGAGGATCTTGTACTCCATTTAATGGTCTCAAACCTTCCCAACCATTGAGGTAGAAATTTCATTAAATTCTTGAAACGCTTATCTCCTAGGACAACGATCCCTGTATCTCCAGGCCCTCTAAAAGCTCTTCCAACCGCTTGGGCAACCTTACGCGTAGCAGGTACAATATACGCAAGCACATAACCTTTCTCTCCATGTTTTTCAGCATAATAACTCAGCTTGGCTTCAATTAACTGAGAGGGCTCCTCAAAGGGTATACCAGCTATGAAAACTACGTCAAGCTCCTTTCCTGGAAAATCTACTCCTTCACTAGCCCTACCACCACAGACCCCTAAGTATATGGCTCCTCCTTTACCTCCATGTGATTTAAACTCCTTCAACATAGCTTCATGCTCCAAGCTTTGCATTTTCTCCTCCTCGGAGAAGATAGGTTTCTTGATCCTCTTCAACTCCTCACGTATTCTTGCTAGTACTTCATAACTTGGAAAAAAGACGGCCATATTGACGGGGAGGGATGCTAAAAGCTCTATGTACTTGGCATAAGCCTCATACATCTTCTTCATCCTTTCCTTGAATCTGCTTGTTACATCTTCCAGTAAGAAGACTTTGCATCGATAGGAAGCGTACTTTGAAAGATCGATGAAGGACGCTTTTACCCCAAGTTCCTCTAGGAGGATGGGGTCCATGGTACCGCTCATAAGGATAGTTGACCTGACAGTAGGCATAGATAGCTTAGTGTCTAGGCAGAGAAGCTTAGCTTGTCCCTGCCCCAAAGATACGACCTGTCCTTCACTGTGAGATAAAAGCCTAGAGAGAAAATAGCCTAAATTATAGAGAGAACTTCTAGGCCTTTCACCTTTCCTTGCTAAAGCCCTTCTATATTCATCGCCCCAATATAAGAGGGATTCAGTAATGACGTGGAGGGAATAGTTTGTAATTTCTTGAAGTTGCTCAATCACTTCTAATGGTTTACGTAGTTCCTCAACCTTTATGTCCTCTAGGAGCGAGATGGTAGACTCTATGAAGGAGGTTAAAGCCTTACCTATATTTAATTGCCTGGCTTCTTCTAATGACTGGCGAAGAGACCTAGCAGTTACCTCAGAGCTCTGATGTACTGCTATAGCATCGGGCATGCCGTGAACCTCATCTATCACCACGACGACCACAGGACTGAAACTTAACATTCTTCTAGCAAAAGGATTGACTAGGAAGGGGAAGCTCGCTGCCACTATGTCGACCGCATCACATAGGCTTAATTGAGCATAGTAAGGGCAAATGGAGGAACGAATATAGTAAGAGAACAGTTCGCTAGCAGTTAAAAGTAAGGAGGGCGGAGGCTCAAAGAAAGATAGGAAATTACGGTAAAACAAACAGCTGCTTCTGCGTTCTTTACAAAGTACTGAAGCTTCCTCAGGGGTTAAACCTTGACTCATAGGGCATAAGCTAGCCCTTGACTGAAGTGCTAATGCAGTTAGAGAAACCCCTTTTTTAGAGGCTAAGAGGCGAGCTTCTTCAACTACCCTCTCGGCCTCCCTATGAGTACGTGTAAACCATAAAATCCTAGACCTCACTGATAGGGCGGCGGCTAATGTTGATATGGTTTTACCAAAACCACTAGGAGCATTGATCGCTAAGTTCTCTCCCTTAATGATAGCCATCCGTACAGCATCAATAAGCTCTTTCTGGCCAGGACGCAAGTTATCATAGGGGAAGAACTCCGAGTACACATTTAACAAGCCCCGCTATGCTTAGGCTTGACCACCCAGTACCTCCTCCCATTAATCAAGGCGCTATCTACGATTCCAGCAGTACTTAAGAGGCGAATTACTACCTGTTCTTCCTCAGGGCTGAGGTATCTTTTAGAGCCAATAACTATGTAGTCGCCCTTCTTTGAAGCTTCGAGGTATGGGAGGAGGTGAATAAGCTCGCCAAAGAGCTTGAAGTGGCCTGTTACCTCGTCTAGTTTCTCGTGTAAGAGCTCAAGTTTCCCCTCAATGATTGATAACCTGTCATCGTCAGACTTAGGCGCTCTGACAGAAACCTGACCTACTTCATCAGTTTTAGAAGAAGAAAATTTATGATAGGTAAGCAGGCGGTTCCCCTCAATTCGGCTAGATGAAGCCTTAAAAGGCGCAATCTTGATCCACCTCTTTAACCCCCTATGAATTAGGAGAGCTTGCCCAGTGGGTAGCTTGGCTAGCTTGATAACATCGTTAGGAGTTAAGCCAAGCCAGTCTGCCTCCAACGCAGTTAACTGCACTCGATGCAATATTATGTATTCGCAGTTTCTAAAAGAAAACATGCTTACTTGACTTGGTAACTGAGCAATAGCTATTACCGAAACACCCCACTTCCTCAACTCGTTTATTATTACTTCTCCTCCTTGAGGAGGGTCTTCGAACCTTCTTGGGGGAATTACGTTTTCCGCCTCTTCAAGTACCAATATAAGTCCATGACTACCACAAGACGTCACTCGGTTGTAGATCAACCTAAGTATGATATTTACCGCTAGCCTCCTAGCCTCAAAAGGAAGAGAGCTTAGGTCTAATCTTACCTTTCCTTCAAGTAGAGCAGCAAGATCTTGACCCCCTTCAAATAACATTAAGCTTTGAAGAGGTTCAAGTCTCCGAAGTAACGCTTCCCTCAGTTCAGCTTCGCTAGCGCTCCTTAACGGAGCATGGCTAATACGATCTATTAACTCGCTTATTCTACATGAACTGCCAAGGCATCTAAGCATAAATGCTTCTTGAGGTCTAGTTAACTGGTAAGCTGCACTAAACGCATCAACGATCTGAGTAGGCTCTAAGCTCTCCATAGATAGATCGCTAGGAGTTAGAGATAGTAGGTTGATGTCACCATATTCACCGGCCCAATCTAAAATCAATAGGGAGCGCTTGATTCTCTTGGATGATATTATGTGTTTCACGCTATTGGTCTTACCGCTTCCCGTCATTCCGAAAACAAAGATATGATAGGGAGATTTAGTATTAGGATCTCTCAGTCTTAACAGGACAGGAGGTAAGACGTTCATTAATATGAGTTCGTTTAGGTTGAACATGAAGACCTCTGACCGTCTATCGATTTTTATGTGAAACTAGCCAGTAAAGAGACTGTTAAGTTGTCGAACTAGGTCGTCAAGGCTTCTTAGAGCAGATGAGAAGAAACTGTTCATGGCTTCATTAGCCCCTCCCATGACATTATCAATACCTCCAAAAAGACTTACTATCAAGGACAAGACCACAGCCAGCGATACCACGGTTAAGCTCAGCAATATGCCTTCTTCGACGAGAGGAGAAGCAGTACGATTCTTCAGAATCCTCTTAACTAATCTAAATACCATCCTCGCACACCGCCCTCCTTCACTATGAAGAATATATAACCCCTGCGCCTACACAATCGCATATAGCAGAACGTAGAAAGCGAGAAAAACCGAGAGAGACGTAATGGACCTAAGGAGAGGCTTTTCGCCTTGAACTATTAAGGTAGCGTAGAAGGGGGTTACAATGGACATAAAGGCAAGCGGTAGAAAAGTAAAAAGCATATCTAGTGGTCGAGAAAAACCTACCAGTTCTCCTAGTAACCTAGCTAAATGGGCAAGTGAAGCAAGCACGGCAGCGTAGATTATTGAAAGCAGCTTTACCTTAAGGTCTTCAGCTCTTAAAGCCTTCCATAGTCTATCCTTTAGTTTCCTGTTTCTCCTTAACATAGTTACTAAACGATAGAGGTTAACCCCAGCCTTCTTCGAGCTGTACTCCGTAAGCCTAGGTGCTAACATCAACAACCTTCGGGCCTCACGAGACCTAAGAGACCTTGATAAACCTGAAAGAGCGAGGCTTAATGGCAAGCCCTCCATTAACTTTCTGTCCACATTTTCCAATAGTTCTTTGAGTCTACCTCGATATTCAAGGCATGCTTCGTGGAAAGCAGCCTCAATCGATAAGCCTAATCGAAGCTTCGCAGCAACCATTGACATGAAAAACTCTAACTCAGATAGGTCTTCGGCCCTTGACATAATCCTCTCCGTACGGTGTAGAAGACAGAGGAAAAGATAGAGGAAGGGTTGGAGAGTGGTAGCCACGACGATGGCTACAGCTGCACCATGAACATATCCATATATCGCCATGAAGACGCATACAGACGCTAAAAAAGAAAAGAAAAGGGCTACTTTATCGACAGGTCTCATCCTAATGGAATGACCCTCCCTCTAAGTGAGGTTTTCACGGTGAGAGAAAGCAGTAATGTATGCAGAGGTACTATCAGAGGTACTAGGTAGCTTGTTCCTCTTATTAACAAAGCTGCAATGATAGGGACAGGCAACAGGAAGCCCATAGAAAAGAGAACAAGAATGTTCAGCCTAAGCCTCTTGATATCTTCGAGGTACACCTCCCATACTTTATGTTGAAGTTCCGAGGCAGAAAACCTATGTTCCACAGGAGCCTTAATAAAGTGTAATAGAAACTCTCCTATGGTAGGTGGAGCGTTCTTAGCGTACTGGAGAAGCAAACGTTCTAGGTCTATTCCTTCCTCGGTTCTCCTTAGTATTTCCTTGAAACATTGAGATATATGAGGATAATCTCCCTCAGCTACAAAGGCCACTGCCCTATGAAGGGATCCTGAAGCCGTGAAAGCTATTATGAGTTCATTAATTATGAAGGGAGAATACCTCTCAGCAATGAGCATAGGCCTTAAAATCTTATTGACCACGTATAGGGAAGGAAGCTTGATGGAGGGGTAGAATAGAGCAAGCGATAACGTTAGCCCCAGGATAGCGTCAAAAGGCCAAAGTACCATTAAAGGTAAAAGGGTGAATAAAAGCGAGAACTTGATAAGTGGGCTTAAAGCTCTATACACCTCTTCTTCCCTAATCCCCCATTCACTTAGGGCTGGAACCGTACTTTTCAATAAGTGGAGCCACGAGCTTGTGAACTTTGCATAAACTTTACTACTAAATGTCTTCAACAATGGTTGAAGCCTCCTCGAGTCCGGCTACATACCTGAAGTACAGTTGGCTAAGCTTGGTTGAACAAGCTGCTGGGTCAATCGAGCTAGAAGAAAGTCTCAGTAGAAGTTCTTGATAGGCTCTTATTTCCTCCTCGAACCTTTTCCTCGAAAGAAACTCTAGCTCCTTTATCTTGGATAAAGTGGGTGTTTCATACAGATCAACCTGCCTGACTAAACCTAAGTTAGGGATCCAGGTAAACACATCTACCAGTTTAACTGGGGCCAGTGCCTCAGAAACCTCTGAAACTTCTTCAGAAACCTTTACTTCACTAAGCCTCACCATCCTTCTAACCTCTCTCCCATCGATGAGGACAGTTTTCATCTGAACGAGGAGGTCAAGGTCCAAGAGGTTGATGGGGGAAATACCATGGTGGAGAATCCATCTTCTTAAAAGCCCTTCAAGCGTTGAGGCGTGACACGTCTGAAGACCACGTAAGCCAGAAGTCAAAGCTTGGAATAGGGCTTTAGAGTGCTCAGGAGTTTGGATTTCAGAGAGTATCACGAAGTCAGGCGATCTGTGGAGAAGACGTAGTACTTCAAGGCTCTTAAGGAAAGTCTGCCTCCGACTTTCGAAAGGAGATACCTTAAGCCTTACCTGGTGCTTACCTAATTTTAACTGCGGAATACTTTCAGTTACGTCTTCGACGTAGATCTTCCTCCAGTGAGGAGGGGAACAGAGGTCTAGGGCGTTAATGAGAGTCGTCTTACCAGTATTTGGTTCCCCGACAACCGTGATGTTTCTACGCCTAAAAAGACAGAAAAGTAGGTAAGCAGCAGCTTCAGGAGTTAAAGTTCCATTATTTACGAGGTCAGGTAAGGTCCAAACCTTCTTTCTCAATTTCCTAAAGTCCAGCGTAGGCCCATCAACAGCGAGGGGAGGAATGTCAACTGAAGCTCTCACATGGAAAGCCTCAGTTATGAGTTCGCATTTTAATGAAGGATTCTCATAATCTAGTGGAAGGCCACTATCGATCTTGAGGTGCGTAATTATCCTGTTTACATCACGTTCGTTAAGTATTACGTTGGACCTACACCTGCCCCACTTCGAATGTATCAGGTAAATATGGGAGGAAGGCTTGTCCAAGAAGAACTCTTCAACCATTTCATCGAGAAGAAAGGGAGCGAGTTTGAGAAGACCAAGAGACTTAAACACCGAAGCTTCAGTCACGGCTCTGGAATTCTTGGTCTGCTCGAAACCTTCAAACCAAAGTGCCTCTAGCACGTTCTCCACATCGCGCCTCCTAACATCAATTAAAAAAGAGAGCCTATTTTTTCCAAGGCCGTGAATATAGGTAGAAGACATGTTAAGTCTCTTAACTACTTCGTTGACCACTAAGCGTTCCCAAGGATTAAGAGCTAATGAAACCACATAAAGAGATTCAAGTGTATTCAGGTGAAAGATCTTTATTTTAAAGGGCGGTACCAAGTATTCATCAAGGAGAATTCCACGCACAGCCATAGAAGAAGGGGCCTTCTCTCGAGAGTAGGGAGAAATTAAAGTCCTAGAAGGCTTCAATAAAGCGGTATAAACCAAAGTAGTGGAAGGAGAACGGGGAACTAACTTAAGTCCTTCCTTGATCAAGTCCGAGGATCTAAGTCTACCTCTTAATTTTTTGAGAGCTGCAGTATATTCATCGACACATTCCTTACATCCTTTTCCTTGAGCTGGAGACATCGATAATTTTTTGAGCTCTTCATCAACCCTTAGCAAGGCGGTTAAGGGATCAGTATAGAGAAGGCCTGGAGATGGATGGAGAGAGAACAGATCCACGAGAAAACCTTTCTTAGCTTCAAAACAGGCGAGAGCGCCTTGACAACTTGTTAAGAGCTTCGTATCTAATACTTCAGCTCTTGCCTTAACGAGCCGTCGAGCATAGTCAGATAGGAGCTTAACAGTTCTTCCCTCATAGAGCTTAGTGAGGAAAGACGTCTTAATTACAAGTTCATTTACCTTCGCCCTACTGAGCCAATAAATGGTCTTGGCTCGACAAAGTGGATTATCAGCTAGATCAGCGCCTAAGCAGTTTAATGGACACTTAATGACCAGTTTATGTCCATGTCTCTTGAATAACGCGGTACATCTCCCGTTACACTTCACGTATCATACTGCCCCCGAGCCCTGACTTTTTCGATGATCATAGGGGCGTAATCAGAGAGCAAATCGATCAAAGCGTTGACCTTACTCTCGAGCACCGATACTCTACGCTCAATAGTTTCAACGTCTTTTACCGTCGGTAGGGTCAATGACGCCTTAATCTCCTCTACGTCCCTAGTTAAAGAGGACAACGTAGTATCATATTTCTTGACCAGTTCAGCTAATTGAGGAAAATCCTGCGAACGGTCTTGTTCAATTTTTCTACCCATAATTATGCATGCTCTAGCCACCGCCCTGACAGCTTCGTCATTAGAGAAACCTAAGTTAATTAAGACCCTTTTTATGAGGGCGGGTTCAAGGCCTTCAGAGGCCATAGCTTCAGCTACTTCCTTCGCAGAATACTTCAACCATACCCCCTTCCGGAAAGCTGTTTGAAGAGTTTAGAGTAATGGTCCCTAATGGAAAACTCCGCAACCCCTATCACTTCACTTAGAACACGTTGAGTAATGAAGTTCTTTAAGTTAAGTTGACGAGATAGCAGCCTAGAAGCCGCATATATTGCAGCTGCTGCAAGTATATGTGGAGCTCTACCTCCAAGAAGTTTTCTATCAAGCTTCTGAAGTAGCCGTTGTGATAAGTGGATCAACTTGACCTTGTATTCCCCGAGCTTAACGCGCTCCTCTTCGAACCTCCCTAGGATCTCTTCACGAGATAGTAATTCTTCTACTATGTACGGTACATAGTCTAGGTGCCTTCGAGGAGCTACTTTTATGCCTAAAGCTTTCCTCACAGCCACTATAGCCTTTGACAAACTGTTGAAGGTCACTCTATACCTTAAAGCATTAAAGGTGGTAAGGAGCTTTTTAGCGCCAGCTGGTCGACTATCTTTCCACGTACCCGTGGCTAAGAAAAGACAAGCAGCGGCCAGTGAAGGGCGGCTGAGCCCAGAACAAGCCTGAGTTTTAACGGCTTTCCTATAAAGGAGAAGGGCTCTTCTTACTACAGCGTTTGTAACGTTGAGCTGAGAACAGGCCCTTAAGAGAGCCCTCTCGCCCTGAACGATGGATCCGCTCCTACCGGATCTTGGCTGAAAATCATGGAGCCTTTTAAGTTTAATGAAAGCCTCTCTCAGCCTTGGATTTAAAGGATGACCTAAAGGATCCAGTAAGCCTAAGGAGTTTTCATATCCTACATAGCTTCCAAGTGCTTGAAGCCCTAAACGGCGTAGAGGTGAGACGTACTGCCTTGATTCAACCCCTCCCCTATCCTCATTTTGAAGAACAAATATGGGTGGCGTGTAGTCTTCATAGGTGTAAACGAGGCCGCAACTACTACAAACCCATTCCTTCCGGTCGTTACATATCAAGAGACCTCCACATTCATTGCAAGTGTCCATAGCTTCTTCAACCTCGGTGGCGCTGAAGAGGGGTTTTAATTAACCTTTATGGTAAGGTAGCTTCCTCTGGGAAGGTAAGAAGATACTTGATAGGCGCCGGTGAGGGTCAATAAAGTGGACGTGTTTGCGAAAGTGAGAGAGTAGAGCGAAAGTGAGTTACCCTGTTTCCTTCATTATCTTGAAAGCAATATATACCTTACTTAAAGATTGGAAACGCTGAGAACTTTCTTTGAACGACAGCCTAAGCTGAAGGCCGCCAGCTGATGCATAGAGAATACTAACACCCTCTATAGGTTTTAACCCGAAGATCCTAGCTCTTAAATGCAAATCAGACTTTTCTCCCCAAGAAATAGGAGATTCAGCTAATTCCAACGTTACTTTGTCTCCTTTCTTAAACATGAGTAGTTGTCTAGGTAATTCCAACTTCATTTCTACCAACGGGGAGCCTTCAAGTCCCTTAAAGTATACAACAAATACTCCTGCAACCTCGCTAGGCTCCACCTTATCTACCATCATGACCGCTTTAACATTTTCAAGCGACGACAAACAAGTCAGCCCGCCTGAGTTATGGTAACTTTCTCGTTAATAAGGTCCTTAATTAACGCTTCTAGTATCTTGGGCTCGGCAGGAAGTTTTCTCAAATCTCCCGGCGAGATCTTAACGTTACTCTCCCAGGTACCGTCAGGGAGCCATATCGTATTGATGCTAGAAATACGGGCAGGAGATAATATCTGAGTAAGAAAAGCCTTTAAGCTGGGCGTCTTTTCTATGATCCTAACCGCCATTTTCTTCTCATCACTTAGCGCCTTACTGATCTTTCGCCATATGACGCGAGGGATTCTTCTTCGACAGCCAACCATGATGAAAATTAGTCCAGGAACCTCCACAGCTTTATAGAAAGTACAGTCCTTTAATTGAGGGAAACGAACTTCTAGGTCTAATAGGCTCCTAGCTACCTCTAAGTCAAGCTGAGTAATTTCCCCTCTTTTCAACTTGTCACTGCAGCTTTGACAAAGGAATCCGCTTTTGAGGCAAAAGTAGCACACTGGTATATCCAAGGGCTCCCTCCCTACCCAACACACCTTCCTTTCCCTTATAAGCAGGTTCCTTAAAAAGTTTGTAACACTCCATAGAGAGGAAAACGGCCTAGGCTTCAAGCCTTAGCCAAGTCATTAAGCCTTTGAAAGGATTATGGTTATGGTACTCTTGTTTACAGCTCTACCGTCACTCGTTGTTAAACGCTCCATCCCTATTTCCACCTTTTTCACCTTAGCTCCGCTCATGAAGCGGTTTAACACCAACTGTGCTACATCGACAGCCTTGCTTATCGACCTGCCCCTCGCTTTTATCTCCACCTCGTTAAAACCTTGATGAAAGAGCGTTAAGCAAGCCAATACATAATTCATCACAGGCTTTGCCCCAACCAGTACACTTCCCCTACTTGAAGTCGGCATGACTACCACCTCTCTTCTACGGAGTGTAGCAGGCCGCCCACTAGGTTAAAAAAGCTTAGCCTTTAAGGCTTAGAGGCTTGGAGGTAGGACAAGGTTTTAATTGACGGAAAACCATAAGTCAAGGCTGAGGACGGAGGAGAGGCTTGGAGGAGGCAATAACCCAACGACAACGAGAGATCCTGTACAAGCTATACTTAATGAGCCGTGGAATTAAGGTATATACCGTGGACAAGCCTCAAAGCGAGCTTGCAAAGGAACTTGGTATCACTCGTCAAGCCTTGAACATGCATCTACATCGTTTAAGAGAGGAAGAGCTTGTGAGGACAGGTCGAGGTTTCATTGAGCTAACCACTAAGGCGCTGGAATTTCTAGGTGTAGAGAGGGCAAACTCCTTCATCTTCGTCAAGATCGAGCCTCGACTAAGAGAACAAGTATACGAGAAAATACTGAAGATGCCGATAGAGCAGGTGTACAGAGTGACAGGTGAAGTGGACCTTGTCCTAGTTCTAGAGCAAAACCTACTGGCGAGCGTGTTAAGGGAGCTCTCAAAAATGGAAGGTGTTATACATACTTCGTCCCATATAGTTATCGAGACCATAAAGGAGTAAGCTTAAATCGAACTACTCCTCGAGTAGAGGAGACCATGGTGAGAAAGGATGCCCATCACCGATCCTGAAAAACTACAAATCGCGCAACAGAAACTTCTATTCGTTAAGATATGTAGGGAGTGTGGCGCCCGCAACCCTCCCTCAGCCGAGAAGTGTAGGAGATGTAAAAGCCATAATTTAAGGTGGAAGCATAGAGCCTTAAAGAGGTAGGTTTTATTAAAGCCCCACTACCTCCACCTTGACGGGCCGGTGGTCTAGTTGGCTAGGATAACCGCCTCACACGCGGTTGGTCCCCGGTTCGAATCCGGGCCGGCCCACTAAGCCAAGTATGGAGGCCGAGTATATGCCAGTTGAAGTATTCGATAAGGATCAATTCATAACTCTCTCAGCAAAAGCAAAGGAATGTAGAGTAGTCAAGAGGGCAGGGATGGTTAAGCTTAAACTTAGAGCCAAAAAGCTTTTCGTTATTAAGGTAAAGGAGGAAGAAGCTAAAGAGTTGACTGCCAGGTTGAAATGTCCCGTTGTGGAGCTTTAAGCCAACATAAAGAAGATAGCCATAACCACCAGAGCTAAACCTATCGTTAGCGGCGTCCCCGGCAGAACCTTCCAGTATCTTAAGAGAAGCGCGTTAAGGTACATGCCAAGGAGGAGCATAAACGCGACCGTAGAGGCTAAGAGCCAATTTAAACATAAACTAGCAGAGAAAATAGCTGAAGCTAGTATAAGGTCTCCTAAACCTATATGGACCTTCCCTGTAGGGTAAGTCAAGCCTACAACACCCTCCTTGACAACACCTTCAGCTAAAGTACCTAAGAAGCCTCTCTTAGCAGCTAAGACATCGTAAATAACGGCTATCGATGCCAATAACATAAACCAAAGTATAGGGAGCACGATGGCTAAAAAGGGACCAGTCAAGGAAGCCATCAGAACAACCGAAAAACGGGAGAAAAAGCCGCCAAGCCTACGGTTTAAGAGAAATAGGACTATGAAAGAAGCCAAGGCCAAAGGCATAGCATAGAGCAAGGCTAAGTCAAGAGGCCAGAGTTTCAAGAACAGAGCTGTAAAGTAAAGAGTGAAAAGTCCCATGTAGAGAAGAGACCAGCTGACACAGAGAAGAACCTTAAGAAAGAACATTTTACGCGGAGCAGCTTTGAGGAAGCATACAGCCAAGGCTAAGCCCACAGAGATCCCGATCAGTAGAGATGTACTTGTGAGGGTTGTAGGAGCCTCGTCCACGATGAATAGATCTCCAAGCGGCTGAAGTAGCCATAAAAAAAGTGTTGAAAGAGGAAAGAGGAAAAGTAGAGGAACAATGAGTGCTGAGGGATTAACCTTCTCCATTAAACCTTGAATACCTCCCCATTCCTAGGTGCCATAGCTTCTAATCCAAGCTCTAAGGAAACTCTCTCAGCCAACATTGTACAGGCTTGATCCTCGCCGTGAATAACAAATACCCTTGGATTTCCTTTAACTGCTTTCAAAACTTCCCAAAGCTGCCTATCTCCTACATGAGAAGAGAAGTCGAACCACTTAATCGAAGCCTTGATAGGCTTAAGTTCATTGTTGAACGGAAACTTACCTGTATTTAGCAAGATGTGTCCCGGAGTTCCAGGTATTTGGTAGCTTACCAAGAAGACGGCATTGCGCTCATCTTCCGCCATCCTCTTAAGATACTGTACCGCAGGGCCACCTTTCAACATGCCAGCAGGTGCTATGATAACTCCCGGTTTGCGGCAAGCTCGCTTTCTATCCCCCTTCCCATTAATCCATATGGCTTTTTCTAAAGCCTTCTTAAGCAAGCCATAGTCCCTGAAGAAGCGAGGATGATCTAAGAAAACTTGGCTTATAGCCCTAGCCATACCGTCAAGGTAGATAGTGTGGTTGAACGAGTAAGCAGTAAGGACACATAAAATTTCCTGGGCTCTACCCACAGAGAAAGCAGGTACGAGCACCACTACTCCATCCTCTACGACTTCGACCACTGACTCTACGAATTCTTTTTCAAGCTCCTCCCTATCAGGGTGATCTACACCGGCATATGTAGCTTCAACCACTAACACGTCTAACTCTTCATTGAAAGGTTTAGCTCCCTTTAGGAGTCTGGTGTCAATAGTGTTTATATCGCCTGTGTACAGGATCCTCTTACCATCTACCTCTACCAATACTTGCAGACCGCCAGGGATATGGCCAGCATCAGCAAAGGTTAGCTTAACATTCCCAACCTTTACTTTGCTTCCAGGCTTAACAGCACGCATATGCCTAAACATACGATTTACGTCAGTTTGTTCATAAGGTATGTAGTATTTGGATAAGTTCATAAAGTCTTTAAGAAGGAAGTCAAGCATCTTGGCAGACAAGCTAGTCATGTAGAGGGGACGGGGGTAACTAACGTAGAGTAGGGGGAGAGCGCCTGAGTGGTCTAGGTGAGCGTGACTCAGGACAATAGCGTCTAGCTCCTTTGGAGGAACATGAAGCGGAAAGAGCGGCTCAGGGTCACCGACCCGTACACCGTAATCTAAAAGTATTGAAGCCTTCTCACCCCTAACCCACACAGCAGATCTGCCTACTTCTCTTCCTCCACCGAGGAAGGCTAGCTTAACGTTCCCGTTATCCAAGACCATCAGCGCTCTATACTTTTTAGCCCAGTGGGTTTAGAGAGGTTCGTTAATAAACTTTCCCCATTGAGGCAGGTGGTGGTCTTGAAAGTGAAGGTCTCTTTGAAGAAGGAGGTTGAAGGCAAAAAATGGAAGGTTTTCATAACAGGATTTCAAGGAGTAGGCTTTACAGGGTATATAGCTCTCAAACACCTGGTCTCCTCCCTTAAAGCACGCCCAATAGGGGTCATCGAGACTCCTTCACTACCGCCTCTAGTCTGGATGGATGGCGAGAGACTTATCTCACCTCTTCAGCTCTATGAACACGAAAACTTCATGTTCTTTATAGCTGAAGCTATCCCTCCCTCTAAGGATCAGTATGGTCTTTTCAGGTCGATCGTCGACTGGGTTGTAGATGGTGGGTTCGAAGAAGCTGTATTGATAGGTGGACTCGATCAACGTTTTAAGAGAGGGGATGATAAAATGAGGTGTGCTGCCACAGAAGCTTATGTTAAGGCGAGAGGATTAAGAGTCCCAGTGATAGAGAAAGGTCTTCTAATAACAGGACCCCTAGCTTTGATGCTCCACCGCTTCGAGGTTAGAGACTTTCCCGCTGTAGCTCTGCTTCCCTACGCCAACATGAGTAGGCCTGATCCTTTAGCGGCAGCCAATTCCATAGCTTTGCTTAATGAACTCTACGGACTCAACGTGGACTATACAGAGCTAGTAAAGGATGCTGAAAGAATTGAGCAGGAAGTAAAGGAGTTCTTAGAGAGAAGAGAGGCAGAAAGAAGAGCAGAGAGCCAGGCCTATATCTAAGGGGCTAGGGATGTTCGAGGTTAAACACCATGACCTACTTGGGAGGATAGGGTACATAAAAACCAAGACAGGTACTTTTGAAACACCAGCTCTATTACCCGTCGTAAATCCAGTTCAACAAATCATTACGCCCAGAGAACTCTATGAAATGGGGTTTAGGTCAGTGATAACGAATGCTTACGTCCTACTAAGGAGAAAGAAGAAGGAAGCTGAGGAGAAAGGGGTACATAAACTGCTGGACTACCCAGGCGTGGTGATGACAGATTCCGGCGCCTACCAATTACTAGTCTATGGAAGGGTGGAGACTACCCCTGAGGAGGTAGTTGAGTTCCAGGAAAAGATAGGATCAGACATAGCGGTGATATTGGATGTGCCCACAGGCTTCAAGGTAAATAGAGCCAAAGCAGAGCAGACGGTGGAGGAAACCCTACGTAGAGCTCGAGAACTATTCCTCGTAAAGAAAAAGAAGAAGACCCTCTGGGTAGGCCCTGTTCAAGGAGGGACTTGGCTAGATCTAGTTAAAAGAAGTGCTGAAGAAATAGCTAAGTTGCCTTTTCATATGTATGCTTTAGGAAGCCCCACGAGGGTAATGGAACAATATATGTTCGATCTTCTCGTCGACATGATATTGACGGCTAAAACTTGTCTACCGATAACCAAGCCTTTCCACCTTTTTGGAGCTGGACACCCCATGATGTTTCCTCTAGCTGCTGCTCTAGGATGTGATACCTTCGACTCTGCTTCCTATGCCATTTACGCTAAGCAGAGAAGGTATATGTATGAGGGAGGGACCTTAAGGCTTGAAGACCTTGACTATCTCCCCTGTTCATGTCCTGTTTGTTCAAAGCTTAGTCCCGAAGAGCTTCGAGAGATGCCCGATGAAGAGGCTGAGAGGAACTTAGCTAGACACAACCTTTACGCCTGTTTAGCAGAAATTAGGAGAGTTAAGCAGGCGATAGCCGAAGGAAGACTTTGGGAGCTACTAGAAGCTAGAGCAAGGACACATCCCTCTATGAAGTCAGCTCTCGCAAAGCTAAACAAGTATGTAGAGATCTTCGAGAGGTTTACTCCACTCTCAAAGAGGAGAGGGCTATTCTTTTATGATAATTTCTCATTAACTCGCCCCGAAGCTGAAAGGTTTAGGAGGAGGGTTAAGGAACGTTTCAAACCTCCTCGCGAAGCCAGCATTTTATTACTCCTCCCGCCAGTAAGCTCCAAGCCATACACAAGGAACAAGAAAGTCAGGAGCGTTTTAAGTAGATTAAGCAGAGAGTTGGGAGAGGATCTAGGAAGAGTGCATTTATGTATCTATACAGCTCTAGGTATAGTGCCCTTAGAGCTAGATGAAGTCTACCCTGCTTCTCAACATGAGGGGCCACCCTTCATAGATAAAGAGCTAGC
>Ga0164311_10000675_pt1 | contig 15469 bp, 18 predicted proteins | sample GuaBasSedimGuay2_FD_121796 | JGI IMG/M metagenome (GOLD analysis project Ga0164311, IMG submission 121796) | Subseafloor sediment microbial communities from Guaymas Basin, Gulf of California, Mexico - Guay2, Core 4569-9, 9-12 cm | ecosystem: Environmental > Aquatic > Marine > Hydrothermal vents...
AGCGGCTTCGTGGGGATATCCATAGACCTCTCCCACATAGGGACACTCATGGCCGCCATATTCGGCGGGCCTCTAGCAGGCTTCTTGACTGGCTTCATAGCTGGAGTGCTGCCAGGCGTGTGGTATGGCTATGTGATTGGAGGTGCAGGAGTCCTCGCGCTGCTCTGCCTGCCCATAGGTAAGGCGTTGACTGGAGCTACCGTGGGCTTCTTGAACAGGGCTTTTAGAGTGCCTAGTAGGACTCGTGGGAGGTCCATGTTGACGTTGGCCTCAACCCTTCTAGGCTACATCCCCGAGATGCTCTTCACAATACTGTACTTCAAGCTCCTCATGCCGCTCTACGTGGGGGCCTTGGTAGGCGACGTCATAATGTTCGGAATCATAGCTAAGGCCTGGGTGGAGATGGTGTTGATAGGGCTGTTCATGGCCTCGCTAGTGGGCAACCAAGGATTCCTAGGAGTCGTGGAGAAGTACTTCGCTCCAGGCTGGAGCACGGCTGTGAAGAGCTCGAAGAGCTAGCTTGGCTCAACACCGAGGCTTTATGTGCCTGCTCAGCATCTTCATCAAGGTGAGGTCGTGGAGGGTCTCGTCTAGGATCCTCCTCATCACGTCCACCTTATGCCTTAACCCCGGAACTAGAGACCTAGGGTACTCGAGGGGCCAGAGCATCTCATAGAGGTTCTTCATGACCTCATAGGCCTCTTCAGCCTTCACCCCATCGCCAGCCCTTATGTACTCCAACGTCATTCTCCTAAGCTCACCCACAAGGTCTGCAAGCCCTAGCACGTAGGCCTCATCCGTTACCTCTAGCTCCTCTACACTAGGGATCTCGCGTTCCTCTAAGAGGCTTAGAAGAGCCTCAGCTTCAACGAGCTCCTGTAGAGCTACGCTTAGTGCATCCACCTCAACTTCACAGACCTTAAGCTCGCCTATAACACCCTTAGCTTCAGTAACTCTGCTCTTAGCTTCAGCAAGCCTCCCCCTATGAGTTAGGGAAATAGCTTCTCCACATAGCTTTACGGCTCTCCTAGCCTTAATTGAAGCCTCATCTCTAAGCTCAACTCTCCTAGTAAGCCTCTCAAGACACTTCTCCAAGGACTCCTTGACCTTTCCTAGAGCTTGAGGATTCATAGAACTACTTCTGCAAGCTGGCTAGATATATCCTCCTAGCCTTCTTGAATATCTTGCTTAAGTGCTGCTCGAGCATCCTCCCCTTCCTAGTGAGCTCCGCTTTAGAGACGGTGTAGGCCATAGGGCACCTCTGATCCACTGAGGGGCCCTTCCCAAGCACGTATATTACTGGGTAGAGCCTACAGCTCAAGGGCCTATAGGGGTATATCTCGCAGGTCTTCTCGTAGGGGTCGAAGAAGTAGCAGTAGCCGTCAACCTTCCTCAGCTTCACAAATGGCCCAGACCTCACCGTGAACTCCTTCTTGTCGTAGCCTAGAGACTCTATTCTAGTTATGTCCTCGCTGGACAGGAGGACTTCAGCCCTTGAACAGCACTTTCCACACCTAATACACTTCAAGCTAGAGCACCATCACTATTGGTGTCAAGTAGTCTTTAAAGCTTTCTCCGAAAAACTTAAAATGTGCGGTTCCCTAGCTCCCCCCTCAAAGCTCTCATAAGCCCTGCCTTCAGCTCCACGCTTAAGCTCAGAGCTATGTAGACCTTAAGTGTGCTACTGGCGGGAATGGAGGCATAACCCTCTTGTGCTTGGACTCCTCAACCCTCCTAATTATGGCATTTACGACCTCCATGTCGACTCCAACCCTCTCTGCAGCCTCCTCGGGCTTGAAGCCCTTCTCGTATAGCAGGTAGAGGACTGGGTCTATCACGTCGTAGCTCACTCCAAGCTCCCCCTCAGCTGTCTGTCCAGGCCATAGGCGTGGGCTACTGGGCTTAAGGGCAACTCTCTCCGGAACGCCTAGGTAGAGGGCTAGTTTCCTAACGTCTGTCTTGTAGAGGTCCCCTATGGGCAGGATGTCCACCCCGCCGTCGCCGTACTTCGTGAAGTACCCAATCATTATCTCGGACTTGTCGCTCGTGCCGCAGACCATCATGTTCATGGTGTTGGCGGCGTAGTACAGTAGGATCATCCTAACCCTAGCCCTGACGTTCCCAAAGGCGACTACGTCATCGCTCCTGTAGGGGTGCTTCTCAACTATTGCGTCGCACATGGAGGCTATGTCTACCTCTCTAGCCTCAATCCCAAGCTTCTCAGCTATTAGCCAGGCGTCCTCGACGTCGGACTTGGGTGTTGTCCTGTAGTCGGGCATTATGAGTGCCTTAACCCTCTCAGGGCCTAGGGCCTTGACGGCTAAGTGAGCTGTAGTTGAGGAGTCAACTCCTCCACTGAGGCCCATGACGAGGCCCTTAACTCGAGACTCCTCCACAACTCTCCTAATGAAGGAGCATATTTCATCTACAACCTTCTGATAGTCGAGGAGCGGGAGGTTGAAGCCCACACCCTTCACCTGAGACGTGGCTCTATATAGCTGGATAAGGAGCTGTCTCGTCTTTTCTCTTTTGCACATAGTGGTACTTCAACGCCTTGGCGAAGACCCTTCCAAACCCCGTGAGCCTCAGAGCCTTAGCTCTAGCCCCAACCTCCTCCTCCAATAGGCCCTTCGAGACCAGCTTGTCCACGAGCCTACTGAACTTGTTCTTAACCCTTGAGTCCCTGTAGTCCTCGCCGCACCACCTTATCAAGGTCTTTATGGAGTCCGCGTTTCCGCCCTTGCTCTCGAGCGTCATGAGCACCTTCTCCTCCTCGTAGGACAACTTCTCAAGCCTAAAGCCCGGCAGAAATATCTCTTGAGGAGTCAGCCCCTGCACGTTCCTAACCCTCTCAAACCAAGCTGGGAACTCAGGTGAATTTATGTCTGGCACGTACCACCCCCTCTCAGCTGGCGGCACGACGTATAGCCTAACCCCTTGAAACATCAGCGCCACTGTCACGACTGCTCCGTAAGCCTCCTTGGTGGTCGAGGTGGCGTCTATGAAGACCTCCCTCCCATAGTCCTCAACCTCCCTCCTAACGACTGAGTAGAGGGTTGAGAACACGTCCTCGTAGCTCTGGGGGTTTACGGATATCAAGTGCGGCTCCTTATCGGCAAATGTGAGGGCCTTCTGAAGCTCTCTAGCGTTGAACCTAGATGCGTAGCCGTACTTGTCCTTCTTCCTATCCTGGACGAGGTATATCTCGTCTATTACCTCCCTCCCCCTCCAGTAGTTTATGCCGTCTATGATCCTCTTGAAGTCATGGCCGACGAAGCATATGAATGTGGCCATCACCCTACCACCAAGGAGACTCCACTAGATGATTGTCGCCTAGCACTTTAAACATTGCCTTATAACTTGAGGGGGCCTCATGGGGATACTACGACGAGCTGTGGTATCACTATGGTCATGACGAACATCACTAGAACCACTACGAGGAAAGCTGCTTCACCTCTACACCTAGTCACGTGGCTTAGAGATGAGGAGAGGAAGACCAGTGCCAATAGCCAGAGGACTAGTTGAGCCACAACTCTAGCTATGGTGTTACCCCTAAGGATGGGCTCGAGGACGACGAATATGGCGAGCGGGAACATGGCCAGCCCAGCCTCCGCCAAGTACTGGGGAAGCCTCTTAAGCCCCTCCCTGAACGCTATGGACCTCCAAGGCGAGGCTATGAAGAACGATATCGCGCTTATGGCGAGCCAGCTCCACAAGAAGCTTGATGCGCACAGAGCCTTATCTGAGGAGTAGGCGATCCACGTTACATGTAGCACCACGCCGTTAAAGCTGCAGGCGATGGCTCCAACAAGCAGGACCACAACGGCTATGGCTGGCGTCAACCTCCTCCTAGACTCGAGGAAGGCGAAGAACCACCTCGGGAAGAATATCTCCCTGAGAGTGTCAGTCAACCCGGAGAAGCCGCTGGCCGAGCCCTCACTCCTAACTCTCTCCACGTCCTTCTTCAGCATCTTGTAGGCAACGACGCCCTTCTCAGTCAATGCGTACCTCTTGTCCTCTCTCTGGTAGACGAGGTCTCTGAGCTGGTCTATGTTGTAGTATAGGCTTCCAACGCTTATGTTGAGCTCCCTCTTGAGCTCCGAGAAGGCCATGCCCTCAGGCCTCTCACCAAGTAGCGATATTATCTTCCTCCTATGTGGATTGCCGAGCGCCTGGTAGATCTTGTATAGGTCTGCCTCCTCTATCACTAGCTTCAACCTCGTCTAATACTCGTAGTAGCATTCTTCTCTAGTAATGGAGATGCGAGATAAGGTTTCTCACTCATAGAGTGGTGTGCGTGAGGCGTGAGCAGCCTCCTAAACTCGTTTCAACGAGTCGAACGCTGAGGTGAGGTCGCTCCAAGAGATTTTAATATTCAAGTTCAAGCAAGGCTTTAGCGCTGGTCAATAGCTGTTGCCCTCAAAGCTTAAATAGCTGATACCCCCACTTAGCTGGCGGTGGGGTGAGCGTTGAGCAAGGGTGTTTACCTTTTCGAGAGAGGGACTTCTTAGAGAGAACTCAAATACTCTAAACTCGCTTAAACCCCTACGTGAAGTCGATAACCCCCTTCTCCTCGAGCTCGAGCACGTCCTGACTAGACTAGCACTGTCTAAGCTAACTGAGCTCCAGAAGAGGATTATGGTCGAGCTTTACCGCAACGGCGACGGCTACGAGACTTTCTCGAGCCTCGTCAGGAAGTTGTCAGTTAAGCTGAGCGCTCCAGAGTCCACGTTGAAGTGGAGCTTGAGGGGGCTTAGGGACGTGGGCCTCATAACCTCGGGTAAGGCCGACTTAAAGGGCATACCAGTGTCCCTCACATACGCTGGAGCTGTTGTCGCCAAGCACTTAGCTGAGGGGGTGAGTGGGCTTTGAGCGAGGCTGTGGACGTCATGGCTCCTTGGCTTTGCTTCATAGGCGTAGTCGTGGCTAGCGCTGTCATAGCGATCTTAAGCGTGGCTTTAAGGGGGAGAGGGGGAGAGTGAGCTTAGAGCTTCCGTCACCTTCAGGGCTTGACGTAGCCTCCTCAATAGCCTGGCTCTCAGGAGTCTTAGCTGTGTGCTGCGCCATAGGCTTCGTGGCTAGAAGGAAGAGTAGCACATTCACCTCGTGGCTCGTTGGGAGCAGGAACTTCGGGCCAGTTGTGACGGGTCTTGCTCTAAGCGCCACGTGGATGAGTGGGTGGGCTTGCCTAGGCCTAATGGGCATAACCTACACGTTCGGATGGTCTGGGATGTGGCTTGCAGGGGTCTGGACCCTCGTCGGCATAATACCGTGCGTAGCGGTATTCGGGCTCAAGCTCAGAAGGATGTTTGAGAGGCATAGAGTCACAACAGTCCCTCAGCTAGTTGGCTCACTATACGGCAGTAAGCTCGTGGGGGCCATTGCAAGCCTGGTGTACATAGTGCTGCTCGTGGTCTACGCAGTAGGGCAATACAAGGCTGCAGCTACAGTCTGGCATGTAGTCACAGGGTCTTCGTGGGAGCTCTCCATCATGATCGGGGCCCTCATAATGATAGCCTACATGGCTCTAGGAGGCTTCACTGGAACTCAGTGGGCTCTAGCGGTTCAAGGCGTGGTCATGGCGTTCGCCTGCTACCTACTCGCCTACTTCTCCTTGACGTTCGTCGGAGGCCCCATAGCCATGAACGAGGCCTTGGCATCTCAGAGCCTAAGCTTAATAGCTCCACTCCGAGCAGACCTGGCCTCAACCCCCAAGTTCCAGTTCGCAGCTGACCCCATAGGGCTTGCAGCGACTCTAGGGCTCTTCGTGACGATGGCCGTGGGCTTCCCCCACAACGTGGCTAGATTCCTCGGGATGAGGGAGCTGACGAGGAGGGAGCTCGCCATAATGGTCCTCGTGGTCTTCGTGGTCTCAGCCATACCCTGGGTCAACATACTAACGGGGTTATCGGCTAGAGCCCTCTTCGGGCCAGCACTACTTTCAACGTCTCCTGCAGGTAAGGATGCAGCTGCACCCTACATGTCCCTCCTAGCCGGTCCAGCCATGTCGGGGCTCTACGTGGCGGCTGTCTTCTCAGCATCCATATCAACCCTAGCGGGGATGGTGCTTGTAATGGCTGGAAGCCTCGCGAGAGACGTAATTCAAGTGTTGAAGCCAACCCTCAGTGATCGAGCCCTACTCAACATAGCTAGAGGGCTGACGGCTCTTTTCGCGCTTATACCGCTCACGTGGATCTTAGTGAGGCCTCCAGACCTACTGGCCTACCTCATGGCTGGAGCTGCTGTAGGCTTAGGGTGCATATTCTTCTTCGTGTTGGCGTTGACCCTCTACTGGCGTAGAGCTCACAAGTACGGCGCCATAGCCTGCATGGTCTACGGCCTAGTAATGACGGTGTTAGGTGGCTACTACGTCTACACAGCCAATGAGTGGGGCTGGGGCTACTGGTGGTGGGCGACCTTCATAGGGTGCGCTGCCTCCTACGTAGGCTTTAGCCTAGTCGGGAGGTGGCTTGAGAGGAGGAGGATAAAGGTTGTACGCTGCTAGCTAAGCTCCACGCTGCTCAACGATGCCTTCACAGCGGCTAGAGACCTGAGACCTCAACGAGCTTAGGCGTTCAGCGGCGATGGAGTGCTAGCCCTAGGAGAGGTTGAGAGGTTATAGTTCCAATTCCACCAAGCCTCTGGCACTCAGCAACCTACACAATTAAAGTCGTCGACTCACATGGCTCAACAGTCGTCACGACGATTTCAGGTGCAGGCTAGCCCTTAAGGAGCTTAAGCAAATCCTCCTCTCACGTCGTGAGGAGCTTAAGAGGCTTCATTCGAGTAACCTCAATATACAGCTTCTCAGCCAATATAATTGGTGTTGGAGATGCGCATTGAGAAGTACGAGTTCGGCCTCATAGTCATTAATGGTGTGGAGTACAGGCACGACGTTATCGTATCCCCTAGTGGAGTTAAGAAGTGGTGGAGAGTTAAGGGGCACGAGGTCTGCGTTAAGGACCTAGAGCTTGTGGAGGGCGAGCCCATGGATATTCTCGTTATAGGGACGGGCTACTACGGCCTGGTCAAGGTTCTAGACGAAGTCTACAAGTGGGCTGAGGAGAGAGGTGTTAAGCTTATAACTGCGCCTACACGCGAGGCCTGTAAGGAGTACAACGAAAGGCTTCCAGGCAACGTCATAGCGGCCCTACACTTAACGTGCTGACCTTAGGGGTCGGCGTAGTAGTCCTCCTCACCACCCATAACCACTTGAGGGTAGGAGGACGGGGCCTTCTCAACCCTTATGTCATCGACGTACCAGCCTTCATAGTCGTTGAATAAGGGGTCTTTACTGTCAAACCTGAACCTTATCTTCACCACGTGGCCGACGAAGGGCGTTAAGTTTATGGTTTCATCGTGCCAGTCAGCCTGTGAGGGCCCCTCATTGCAGTCTCTATGCCACACATTAGTCCAAGTTGCTCCTCCATCAGTTGAGACGTCAACGTCCATTGAGTCGTAGTCGCCCCAAAGGTAGGACTCGTGCTCCCACCAAGTGGCGAACGTCAGGGTTGCTGAGGCTGCATCCACCAAGTATATGTCTGGAGACGCTATGTAACCCCTAGTGGTCCCGACGTCGTAGTCCCAGTAGCCCTCCCTCCCGTAGTACCAAGAGTGTGTTGGGCTTGAGTACCTGTGCTGAGTTATGTGCCATAAGCCGTTAAGCTCACTAACGACTTGCCAGCCGTTTTGCCCAGACTCCACGTCGTCGTAGAACGTGTACTTAGCCCTAACGTCGCTTGCACTACTCACAGGAGTCAGGTTTCCATAGTACATGTGTATGGTTAGGGTTGAAGAGGCTGGTAGGCTAGGTATCTTCAGCCATATCAAGGCCTCCTCGTTAACGGAGTCCCAATACTCTATGTAGTATGTGAGCTCCGTGCCGTTTGTATAGGTAAACCTCAGGTCTGAGCCGTCGGGCTGGGCGTGGCTGAAGGTGAAGTTCGAGGAGTCCAGGTATATCGGGATGCTTATGTTCTTCATGTCCAAGCTGGCCACCTCAGTCACGTTGATCACCCTCCTATACCTCCAACCGATCTTCCAGTACTCGACCCTAATGGTCACGGTGGTGGTGTTCACGAAGCCCTCCTCTCCACGTCCACTAACAGTCACCACGTAGACGCCTGGGCTCGTGGAGGTGCTCGTCTCGACGCTCATGGTTGCGGTGTGAGGAGGAAATCCTTGAGGATTGTCGAAGCTCACTTGAATAGTTGGGTCTGGCTGCGAAGCCTCTAGAGTCACCTCATTTGAGTAGTGGTTTAGTGGAGTTACAGGTACATCAAAGCTACACTTCTTACCCATGTACAAAGACCGCTCGCTGGGGGTTGATGAGACTTCAAAGCCCCACCCCATTACGACGAGCTGGGACTCACGAGTCCTACCGTCCTCGCCAACTCCGGTCACAGTAACTGTGTAGTTCCCTATGTTAGCTGTGCCTGAGAGGTCTATGGTCATGTTCGACGTGTACGGGACAGCACCGCTGGCTGGGTTGAGTGAGCAACTCACTGACGGTGGTGAGCTGCAGCTTAAATCTACGCTCTTGTCGTAGCCGTTGACGCTCTTAACGTTTAGAAGTGTAAAGTTGCTGAAGCCGGGGACGATCCCTACTACAGGTCTTGTCGGAACTATGTCGAAGTCCCACACCTTAAGCGTAAACGTCACGCCTCTAACCTGCCCATCACCTCCAACCCCCGTGACCGTAACCGAGTAGTCTGAGGGTAAGGCGCTCTCAAGGGCGTCCACGATCAAAGTCGAGTTGAATGGAGGGACCCCGCTGTCAGGGCTAAACGCGAAGTGCACATCGGGCACAGAGCTCGTAACTGACAAGTTTACCTCGCACGAGTATCCGCTTACAGGCGATACTACCACGATGCCTGAGCTACTAGTTCCAGGAGCGACTTTAACGACTTGCGGGACGACCTTAAGCTGGAAGCTCGCAAAGAAAGGTGTTGTCTCAACTTCCAACACCTCCTCTGAGGATGAAGACCTCGTGTAGGCGACTTTACCTGAAACCTTAAACGTGTAGGCTCTACCCACCTCGAGCTTAGCGGCGTCGAACTGTAGCCCCACGATCTCTCTAGGTCTAACCTTAACCGCTGGGCTATACGTCTCAACCACGACTATGCTCCTAGTAGCTAGGTCCATGATGTAGAGCGTGTCGATATCGACATCTACGAGCCCGGTGTTTAAGACGTAGACTATGCCGCTTGAGCCATTAACTACCGCCTCGACTAGCCTTAGCTTGGCGTACTGCTCCACGGGCATGGAAGGTCTGCTCTCGCTAGCTAGCATAGAGGCTAAGTTGTACACCACTGCTGCTATCGAGACAGCCATGGCCACTAGCAAGAGCACGCTTATGACTGGAGATACCCCTTTATCGGTCATTCCGATACTGAAACGCATCCGTTAATCTTAGCTTTTACTCTCAACTCTAAGCGGGCTAAGCTCCTACTCTCCATACCTCCTCTTCGCGAGCTCTCTCATGACGTCCTCTACAGATAGTCCTCTGACAGCTAGTAGGAGGACCAAGTGGTACAGCAAGTCTGCAGCTTCAGCCTTAACCCTATCAGCATCCTCGCAGGTGCAAGCATAGGTGAGCTCGAAGAGCTCCTCGTGTAGCTTCTTCAAGACGGCCTGTAAGCCCTTAGACGCGAGCCTCCACGTGTAGGATGAGGAGGGTTTCTCCCTGAGCCTATCCTCAACTACCTCCTGCAGCTGGGAGATTATTGAGCCAACTCCACCGAGCCTCTCAACTTTAAGCCCATCGTCAACCCTATTGTGAAAACACGAGAACTTACCTGTGTGGCAAGCGACGCCAACCTGCTCAACTAGGAAGAGCAGGGAGTCCCAGTCACAGTCCGTGTAGATAGCCTTAACCCTCTGATAGTGACCAGACTCCTCTCCCTTAAGCCAGAGCCTACCTCTACTCCTACTCCAGTAGTGCATCAAGCCTGTCTCAAGAGTCTTGGAGAGAGCCTCTTTATTCATGAAAGCCATCATGAGAACTCTACCTGTGGCCACGTCAACTGTCACGACTGGTATTAGTCCTCCAAGCTTCTCAAAGTCCAGCTTGTCGAGTAGTGGATTAGCCTTAACCCTCAAGACTGTCCACCACAAAAATGGGAGTGGTTAAGCCTCTATGAGCGTTTCAGTGCTCCTGACGCCCTCCATCGAGTTTATCTTTAGTGATAGCAGGGAGACCTCCTTGACGTCGGGGACCTCTATGAAGGCTACGATGTCAAACCTGCCGTAGCACGGGTACACCTTCTTAACGTTTTCAGTGGCCTTGATCTTGTTTATGAGCTCATCCTGCTTCGTGGGGACGGCCTTTATCAAGATGACTGCATTAACCACATCTACCACCTCCTAGTATTGGAGTTCAAGAAGTGTCTCCGTGAACACGACGCCTGAAAGCCTGCTGATCCTCTGAACTATCTGTCCTAGAGCCCTGTAGTCCTCGACTTCCAAGTCGACTACCACGTCGTAGCGCCCAAAAGTCGGGAACACCAGCTTAGCCTCCTTGATCTGCTTTATCTTCGCCGCCACGTCGTCGCTCTTACCGCTCTCAGTCCTAACTAAGACGCATGCGTTAATCATACGCCAACCCCTAGATTAGCCTATGTAGAAGCCCAATTAACGCTTTCCTAAGCCCAGTCCTCAAGACCTCAAGAGCTCGCCTAAGCTAGCGTTTAGCTGGACTCCTTAGCTGAAGCCCGCCTCCTCGAGAAAGCTATCAATAAGGCTACGACCACCACTAAGCACAGCAAGACTGGTAGAAGGTCGACTCCAGCTGGAGCTATGGGTGCTTCTCCACCACTAGCGCTAGGCTCTGGGAGGTGCTGAAGGCTTAAGTCACTGACGAAGCATGGGAAGCCGTACTGGCTAGCAAGCTCCTCGACGAAGCTCCTGTACTCGTTGAACTTCTCCTCATTCGTTGGATCCGCGTAGCCCAGTGCTAGAACCTTAAAGCCGTACTGCTCGGATAACGCCTTTAACCTCTCCGCTTGGCTCTTAATCCACTCCAAGTCACTACCTGTGAACTTCCTGTAGCTGTTTGTGTTGAAGTCGAAGTAGGTGCCGAAGCACTCGAATACCACGAAGTCAACCCATGGGGCGAGCTCATCGATTAAATAGAAGCCTCTGTTGATGGCAATCAAGAAGTCATTCTCGCTGAGCTTTAAGTCTCTCACGATCTCCACTATTGAGCTAGCCATCCAGGGGTACAGCTCAACCATGTCTATGTTGTCTAGGAAGACGCCGCTGAAGCCCTTGCTCCTCAAGTAGCTCACGGCGTAGCTTATGACGCTGCGCCACCTAGAGTCGCTCACATTCACCACGAGCTCACCCCACTCCTCGTAGACCCCTACAACCATGTCGTCGGTGACGTTTACACTCCAGGGCTCCCAGCCGCCCACCGTAGTTAAGCTACAGTAGCCAAGCACCACAACCCCACTCTCTCTAAGCTCCTTCACCTCCTCCTCTTCCATGAGGGGGGAGACTATGACTAGGTCGTAGCCCTTGAGGGCCTCTAGGCGGTCAACGCCATAGTACACGGCGAACTTGAAGTTGTCGCTTGACTCACTCCATGCTGGGCTTAGCGCTAGCGTAGCCACAAGTAGAGCTAATAGGCAGGAGGTTAAGCAGCTTAAGCTGGTCAAAGCAGTTCAGTAGTAGCTTCAGCCTCAAGAGCTATAAACCTAAGGGATCGACGAGCTATCTCGAGAAGCCCTCTAGAAGCAGAAGTCGTAGGGCAAGTTGAGCTCCCTGCAAAGCTCGACTATCCTAGCCTTCACCTCTGAGAGCCACTTGTAGGAGCTCAGCTTAGCCCTAAATATTTGTGAGAGCTCGCGGCTTAGAGCTCTAGACACAGCCTCCTCTACGTCTCCCTTCAAGTTCAGCTTGTCGATTATTACGTACTGCACACCAGCCTCCTTCGCCATGCCCAGTATCCCCTCAACGTCATCGTCCACCAAGCCAGGTATGAGAGGGCCTAGGAAGAGGAACGTCTTAATCCCTCTCTCAGAGGCCTCCCTCAAAGCCCTAAGCCTCTCCACTGGCGGTGGCGAGCGAGGCTCAAGCTCTCTGTGAGCTCTAAGAGTCGTGATGGTCACGCCTAGCTCCACGTCGCCTAGCTCCATGACGTCTAGGTCTCTGAGGAATAGCGTGGACTTAGTTAGCACGACCACCTGAAGCCCCCTCTTAACGAGGAGCTCGAGGCAGCTCCTAGTGAGCCCATACCTTCTCTCAGTAGGCTGGTAGGGGTCAGTTATGCTGCTGACTAGAACCCTGCCTCTACGTATCTTAGCGAGCTCCTTGGATAGCACCCTGGGCATGTTGACCTTGACCTCCACGAAGCCTCCCCAAACCCTGCCAGCAAGCCTGTGAGGCATCATCCTAGGCACGTAGCAGTAGACGCATGAGTGCTCACAGCCAAAGTATGGGTTTAGCGAGTAGTCAACTCCATATATGCCGCTTCTAGATAGAGCCGTCCTACACCTCACCTCAAATACCTCAACCCTCAAGCCAGCTCACAGATGACTTCTCAAGGAGCCTTATATGTGCTGAGCAGCTTAGAGCCTAGGCAGGCAGAAGCTTTAATATGGGCTCAAGGCATTTTGTTACTGGAGGTCAAAGAATGCACGTGATCTTCATACTCCTGAACACCAAGGCTGGCAAGGCGTTTAAGGTCGCTGAAGAGGTCAGCAAGATTGAGGGTGTTAAGGCGGCCTACGTGGTCACAGGCCCTTACGACGTAATAGCCTACTTCGAGTCTGAGCAGCCTATAGCCGACGTCAAGAAGGTCATAAGCAAGATCCACGAGATAGATGGAGTTGAGAGGACTATAACCGCCATAACCGTCCACTAAGCCCACTCATTTTTACACTACAGCTTCGCTATCTACGTTAAACCCTCCTCAGCACCCACTACGACCTGAGGTTGAGGGTCAACCCACTTCGTTAAGTAGACGAAGCCTGGGCTGTTATCAGTTGTGTAGCCGTAGTAGCTGTATAAGTCCGCTATTTCGCTTGAGCCTAGAACTCTATTGTATATCCTAACCTCGTCAAGTATCCCAAGGAAGGCTTGAGTTTTATCGAAGTCATCTCCAACGCTATCCTGCTCTTGAGCTAACACCAGTGAGCCCCCTGAAATTATGGTTAGACCGTCTGAGAGGTCTGTACCTTGATATTCGAGGGAGCCATCTACGTAGAGCTCAACGACTCCGCCGTTGCTCTTCCACGTCACAGCTATGTGGTGCCAAGATCCATCATTGATAGAGGCCCCCGTGTACCGCGAAGAGCCCTTTACGTAGATGTAGCGCACGTAGTTGTATATCAGGAACTCGTTGTTCTCAGTCGTAACCGCGTAAGATATTGGTGTACCAGCCTTCGTGGTGTCTGAGCTCTTCATCCAGAACTCAGCTGTTATCTCGTCGCTCGGGAAGTTTGTGAAGGGGTTTATTATTATGTAGTCGTCTGACCCATCGAACTGCATGGCGTAGCCGTACTTGCTGTCAGTCGTCCAAGTGCCGTCGATGACGTCGCCATTGTGCCCTCCACCACCCACGTCGTGAACAACCGCTCCACTACCCTCGTCGAGGTGCCAGCAGGCCTCAAGCCCACTTACAACCCTCACAAACGTCGCGTATGGGTCGCTGGCGCTAGCTGCCGTGGGGTTTCCGTAGTACATGTATATGGTTGTCGTGGAGCTGGCTGGGATGCTGGGAACCTTAACCCACACAATTGCCTCCTCGCCCACTGGATCCCACTTCTCAATCCAGTAGGATAGCTGTGTACTGCTGTCATCAGGTGTAAACCTGATGTCGCTACCGTCGCTCTTCGCCTTAGTGAAGTCGAAGTTGCTCGAGTCCAAGACTATCTTGACCTGGTAGTCTGTGAGCGTAGACCCAGACCTCTCAGTTATTGATATCTTCCTCCTGTAGCCCCAGCCTGATAGCCATAGAGAGTGCTCAGTTCTAGTTAGGGTTAGGCTTGTCACGACTAGGGCATTTGGACCTGAGACCTTGACCCTATAGGTTCCAGCCTCCAAGTCGCTCTTTAAGGTCACCTCGATAACCGCTAGAGACTTGGGGTTTACCTTAACGCCTCCTCCAGCTACGCTTAGGCTTTGGATCACGTCACCCTCAACGCTCTCTATGTAGACCTTGTCTACTGTAGCTGGAGAACCCCCTGTGTTCCTCACGTAAACTATAAGCTTGCCGTTCTCGACGCCTATAGACTCCACGATTAGGGTCGCTCTACTCCCCTCACTTGAGGTGGTCTCAACGCCTATGAAGCCCATCAAGAAGCCGTACACTATAACGGCGGCCGAGACAGCTATGACTATGAGCAGGAGTATGGAGATTATGGGCGAGATACCCCTCCACTTACTCCTAAATTCGCTTAACACCTAACTCCTCCCAACAACGCTCTTAAGCTTACATTGAAAGTTTAAAAGCTAAAATATTTTGCTTTTACTCACCTAACGCCATCCATGCCTATCTCTGAGAGACCTCGAGCTTGTAGCCACAGGACCTACACTTGTAGGTGCTCTCTATGTCGTCCCAGACTAGCTTATGGCCGCACCTAGGGCAACTGTACTTGCCCGGCTCTAAGACGCCCTCGTCTATGAGGACCTTCCTGACCGCGTATAGGCTTAGGTTCACGGTCTTAGCTATCCTCCTGAGGCTCCAGCCTTGAGAGTAAAGGGCCTTTATGAGGCTTCTAGTCTCCTCGTATATCTTGTTGACCTTCCTAACCTTGTCGAGCTTCGCTTGAACCTCGCTCCTCCTCATGGCTAGCCTAACCCTCTCCCTCGTGAGCTTGACCTCGTACTCAGAAGCCCAAGCCAAGACTGCTAGCACAAGCCTCCTAATGTTGGGATCCAAGGTCTGGAGGAAGCTATCCCTTATGCTGAGTATCGTTATGCCCTTCTTGTCAAGCTCGCTTAGAGTCTTAAATATGTCGGTGAAGCTCCTGCCAAGCCTATCTATCGCGTAGACCACTATCGTCGATATCCCGTTCTTCTCTATGAAGTCTAGGAGCTCCTTGAAGCCCTCTCTCTCAAGCGCTGGTATTGCTCCAGAGACATCGGGATCGCTGAACCAAGCAACTATGTCTAGCCCAGCCCTCTTAGCGTACTCACTTATCGTATTGATCTGCTGCTCAGTGGTCTGCATGTCAGTTGAGGTCCTAGAGTAGGCGACGGCCTTGACCTGCATGAGGCACACCTTGAGCTAAAGAGAGAGTGGAGCCATCGCTATTAGCTTATTTCACGGTTAACCTCCCATCGAGATAACTTCAGCTTCTCTAGGCTTTAAGCTGCACATTTAAAGCCTGCACGCCAAGTGTCTGAAGTCCTTTTAACCGTTTGAAGCAAGGCGACGAAATAGACGAGGCAACAGCTCGTGGTTGAAGTGGAGAGACGCTGCCACCAGCAGTCTTAAGCTTGTCAAGTGGAGCTTGACCTCTGA
>Ga0164311_10000677_pt1 | contig 15449 bp, 10 predicted proteins | sample GuaBasSedimGuay2_FD_121796 | JGI IMG/M metagenome (GOLD analysis project Ga0164311, IMG submission 121796) | Subseafloor sediment microbial communities from Guaymas Basin, Gulf of California, Mexico - Guay2, Core 4569-9, 9-12 cm | ecosystem: Environmental > Aquatic > Marine > Hydrothermal vents...
CCCGGATTTTTACCTGTAATGATAGAACTCCATGAAACCGATGAGATTTCCGGAACCGACGAACGCATTCTAGTAAAGACTCCTTCCTTTATCAATTCCTTGAAATTAGGCATAATCCCTCTCTCAGATAGATCCTTCATTAAGCTATAAGGAGCGCCATCGATTCCTATGATGACCGTTCTGGACAATTTATCCACCCATCAGTAGTAAATTTTGATATGTAGAAGAACTAAGCATATATAAATTTTTGCATACAACACAATGAACTTCATTTGACTTAATATTGATATATAAAGAGGTCTTCTACTATAGTGTGAAAAGAGTAAGCGTAGTCATTCCAGCATACAATGAGGCTGGAACTATTGGGACAGTAATCGAAAAAGCAATGAAATATGCAGACGAGATCATAGTTGTAGATGATGGTTCCACAGATAAAACCGGAGAAATAGCAGCAAAGAAGGGAGCAAAAGTAATAAGACATAAGGAGAACAGAGGTTATATAGAAGCATTGCGAACAGGATTTAAGGTAGCCACAGGAGACATAATAGTGACCTTAGACGCTGATGGTCAGCACTCTCCAGAAGAGATTCCGAGAATTATAAAGCCCATACTTGAAAAAAAGGCAGACTTAGTGCTGGGTGTAAGAGAGAAAATAAGCTTCTCCGAAAAAGTGATAACACTACTAACGAGTCTTAAAGTTAGAACCTCAGATGCGAGCACCGGATATAGAGCAATAAGGAGAGAAATAGCTAGAAAGATGAAAATTCAGGGCAAATGCACATGCGGAACATTCATGCTAGAAGCAGCGAAACTAGGAGCCAGAATAACACAAGTAAAGATAAAAGTAGGGCCTAGAAAAACAGGAAAAAGTAGAGTAAATAAGAAACACTTTATACAAACACTAATAATTTTAAAAGAGCTCCTTAGAGCTAGACCATAAAAGCTCAAACATCAAGGCTAAGGCTTTAGCCAGACTAGGATTGGAGGTAATAGCAGCTTCCCTAAACTCAAAAGGAACACCAGGTTCTTCAACTAGAAAAAGAGCACTTCCTCCTTCATCAGGATCAATAATACAGCCCCTTAATGGAACTTCGTCAGCAAATCTAAGATTTACCTTATTACCCAATACCTCCCTAATCATAGATAGAATCCTCTTCTGTCGCTCTCTACTCTTAACACCTAATTTGCTAGGATTTCTCAAAATAATCCTGACCCTAACACCCCTGTCAACAGCACCAATTAACTCTTTAGATACCTTCGAAAAATACTCAAAAGCCTGAGAAAAAATGAGAATTTCCCTCTTAGCATCCCTATAAAGACGTCTGGTCTCTTCTTCAGAAGTCTCACCAACACTAACAATACGAATAAGAGGCTTACGAATAAGACCTTTCCTACCCTTCAAGTAAATCTTAGAAGCAACTTCAATAAACCTCTTACCTGAATCCTTCAAATACCTAATCTCCCTCCTCATCTCCTCTAAGCGCCAAGAAATAAGAGAACTAACGATATCCTCAGGGGGAATCGCAGAATAAAAAGTAGGACGACCAGGCCTAACCCTGACAAGTCCCATTCTAACTAGTTCATCCAAAACATCATAAACACGAGCAGTAGGGACATTACTAACCTTACTCAGAGTAGTAGCCTTAGTCTCACCCAAAAGTAGTAAAAATGCAAGGACAGATGACTGATAAACATTCAATCCCATCTTAACTAGTAAACCCTTAACCTCATCAACCTCAGACAAACTAAGCACCCCTAGAAGATAATAATCATCAAGCTATATTAATCATTATAGTCATAAACATGAAGATCTTATGTTTGATTAGGCTTAGTCAGAGTTAACCAGATTAATGTTCGAAATTTCCTTTATAGTATTAATTCTCTTGATAAAAATAGGTTCATTAGGAGGCCCTTGCTTTCTTTATTTTATGAAACGCTCTTGGTTTTAAGCTATGTGTTACAGTGCCGTCGAGGCAGCATTGTAGCGTATTGTGTCTGATGAGTTGCAGCATGTACATTTTATGCCTATCAGTGGTGTTAGTGTATAAACTCGGCTACTTGGCAATCTGTTAGAGTTAGCCTGGGCTTGATAGGCTCTATGTACTCATAAAGAGCTAGCTACTATGAAAACATAAGAACTAAGAGCATTTGATTTAATGATGCAGTTAAAGGTATATGAAGGCTTTATGAAGGAAGGATAAAAATACAATAGGTGTTCTCTTTGAGTATAAAGGATCACTAAGGAAGAAAGAGGTAATTAATGAAATGGGTCTATAAAGAGAAATAGAAAGAGAAAAATTAAAGAAAGAGTTGTAGTGGGATTTGCTGATACAAGTCAGCATACCTTAAGTGTAACATTATCCATTTTGGGGATATTACCAAATATAATTCAAAAACTATTACAAAAGCTACACTATTAAAGATCTCTGAAGTCGCTGGAAGAGAGGGCATATCATGATTCCATACACTCTATTCTAGAATCAACTTCGAGTGCTGTACACTGAAGCATATTGTAACGCTAACTCCCAAGCATCATTACTTGATAACTAAGTGTAGTGATGATAGCTCTAATTGACCTTTAGCCAAGATCTCACACTATAACTCATAGCTAAGCTCATAACTGCCATTTAGCTCTAAAAGTAAGAAGAGCTAATTTGCAGGCTTTCGTCCACTCTATCGTAGCTGAGGCAAGGGCAGGGGCATAGCAAGCAAGCCCTACAGCTCTTGACTCTGGAGTAAAGTAAAAGGCTCGCCACCTAGAAGCATGCTTAGCTAAAGAGGGACCGTACTCACTCCCTACGCCTATAAAGCTTTCTTTTAAACCGACATTAGACGGTATAAAAATATTATCCAACCTCCATACTCACCTCTCCAGCTCTCAAGAATTCAGCAATAAGGAAATTATAATTCCCTTTTACGTAATTGAGAAGAAGAGATGCATCACAGCAATAAAGCTATAGAAACGAATAGCTTTACCTATACTCTTACCTCTACCAGAAAAACACAATTTAACCAATCAGAAGCAGTATCAAGCCTTAGGAGAAAGTAGGCGAGCATCAACAAGTGCCGGTACCTCCTGGCACCCTTCAAACTTCTCACTTTCCTCTCTCCTAAGCTGAGATACTGCTTCACATCCCTATGAAATATCTCTACACTCCAATGTATATTATAGTAACGCAATATAGCTTCTACACTTAAAAGAACACTGCGAACTTGCCAAAAAGCTTTCCTCCTAATTATCGTAAACAAAAACAACTCGCATGTAATCCTTAAGGCTTTTTAGATAAAACACTCGTGAGTAAATAAGCCTTCTATTCTTTTTCATAGCTTTAGCTCTAAATTTTTAGCGAGACTACCAAGACTACGGTAACGTTTGTGATACTTCGCTAAGAGGTTGCTTTTTAAACGAGCTACCCAGTGCCTACCCTTGCTTTTAAGAAATTCAGTATTCCCTCTTTATATACCATGAATTGAGGACTACATACTTAAACCTTAATTGTTGAAAATGGCGTTCCATAGCTCTATTGCATTTTCTATTTTGCTTTTTATAATTTTGAGGAGATCTCTTTCGCTCTTTAGTCTAATATGAACGCCTGAATTTGAGTCCAGCTCGTGTTAGTGTATGAGAGAGCATAAAGTACGCTTAATGCTAAGATAACTAATGAAGAGATAGCTCAAATATTGAGAGAGCTACGTTGACCAGATGGAGTAAAATGCCCATACTGCAAGTCGAGTAACGTAAAGAAGAATAGAGGACCAAATCAGAGACTATACGCACAACGCTATAAGTGTAAAGATTGAATAAACAATCTAATGACTTCATAATAACATCATTTGTGTACCTTAAAACTATCTCCAAGTGAAGTATTAACGACAGCTTACTTATACTTTAAACTAAGCCATAGTGTATTGGCAGTAGCTGAGAAGTTGGTAGGAGTGAGAAAGTGTTAGAAGAGTTATTAAGGCTTTTGGAGAGAGAATAGAATCCTACTTTTGATTGTACGAAGCTATTTAACTTAGTTGAATTAGATGAAGCTTACATTCCAATTGAAAATAGAGGTAAGAGAGCAAAAAGCCTAGGAGGAGAGGTAAGAAGAAGGTAGAGCTAGAAAGCGTAAGTTACCAGTAGCTAGTATGAGGGAGAGGAATAGTAGGAGAGTCCTGTTTAAGTATTTAGAGTCAATTAGCTCTGAGCAAGTTGAGGAGTTATTGTTGAAACACTTACTGCCCGGTTGTACTGTCTTTATTGATGAGTTTAAGAGTTACTATATTGTAGACTCTTTAGGCTATGGTCACTTCTCAGTCAATCACTCTGACAGTGTATATGCTTTAGATCTCATTCACGTTAGTGGTGGTGAGAGCTTTAATCGGTACTTAAAGACTTTCTTGAGGATAGGAATAGGCAACCCTTTTACGCTTTTAGTGCTTCAACTTTTGTTAGAACTTATATTGAGAAACGTTTAATGCATACTGTTGACTATTAGTTACAACTAGTAACGAAATATATTCACATTAAACTGAGATACGTCTATTAATCTCAGCTTTATAATGAATGGGATCAATATAGTTAAGAAGTCTTTTATAAGCATTACTTCTCTCTTTGAAAACAGTCAATGGAGGTCTACCGGATAGATTAGTAGGTATTGGAGCATTAAGTAAATGAAACAGTATTGAAGCTACATCATATGTGGTGGCTTTGTTTAGCATTTCCTTAGTACAAATGTCTTCCTCATAAGCTATAAAGGCATCTTCAATCCTATGGCTACCTATACGCCTTAAGAAAGATAGTTTTCAATATAGATGAAATTCTTAGAAAAGTCCCTATAATAGTGTAACTCCACTCATATATTGTATGCCACTCTTAATACTAGGAAAGTTTTATTAAGACGATATAACAGAAGAATAGTACTAGCGTGACTATTAGTGTTTTTATTCCTACTGATGAAGGAGGTATATTTAGGAATAAGTTCTTATCATAATGTTTAAAATAATGATTGGCCACTCTTTTTTGATCTCTGTTCATGTCATCACAGTAGGAATTAATATTATTCGTTAAAGTTAATTTCATAGGAATCCATTCATCATTAGTATTTAGGAGTTGGAAATTCACTGTACCAGAGAGACAAAGGTTTAATGATAAAGGGTAAACTTTTAATTTTCTTGCAAGGAGCCACGTTAAGAAGGCTTTTTTCATTACAACCTTACCTTTAACTCTTATCAGTACATTTTCAGGGAATATTATAACTAATTTTTCGTTATTTGCCATGTTTACCGATACCCGACGTAAATTTTGATTGTCCTCCAAGAGCTTAACTAATAATGTGAGGTCCTCAAGAGGTCTTAGTTCAATACCATTAATAATGCGGAAGCGGTCGTATGGTGCACTATGATTGAAAATTGGCTCACAATGATTATTCTTTAGTGGCGATGAAGTTATGATTGCCTTTACCTTAGGAAGAATTAGTGCTGCTTTTTTAAGCATCATACTCACTAAGATACTCCCATTAGTACCCAATTTGACTATTTGCATACGACTTGCTACTATATCCGCTTCTCCGAGTATTTCGATAGAATTTGTGAAAATTCCAAAGTAGTTTAAGCTTTTAAGATTAGAGACTAATTGTCTTACAGTGATATTTGATGGCCTGGTGGTAAGTTCATATACAGCATATCTCTTTGTCTCGAATGTAGGTTCTAATGAATTTAGAAGCACACACTTTAGATAACCTATTTCCTCCTCATTAGTGCTACATTTCTTAATAATTATACATCTTATATTAAATGTATCCATGAGAAGTTTAACAGTCTTTTCACTTTTTGATTGAAACATGATATAGCTGAGCTCTCCATTCAGAACATTTGCTCCTGCTAATGATACTAATAACCCAAGTGGGTTTGTTCTCATAAAACGCCTGATCGTTCTCATAGTGCAATCTTCCAGAGATACAAATTCGCCACTATTTACATGAGACCTGATGTAATGAATAAGAAGAAGTTCCTCCTTAGAAATATCATACTCATGTCGCATAATCGAAGGCCAGTTGGTATTTCTCCAAAAATTTACTCTAACAAATAAAGAAATTAAAACAAAACTTAATAATGCTACTATCAGTAGAATTCTTCCAAAAAATCTTGGGATTAATTTCAGAGAAGATGAGAGTATGCTATATATTGATCCACTAATAAAGCTTATCGATAGGGACATTATTGGAACTAAACGGAAAGAAATGATTCGCGGATCAAATTTTTTTATCACTTGATAACAATTATTGTAGTCTAAACTCATGGAAGCCAATAAAGTCAAAGTTGCAAGAATGATGAAATATTTATCTCCAATACTTAGTTGAGAATTTCTGAATAGTACCTTATATAAAAATGTCAATACTAGAAGTCCATGAATTCCCATAAGGTTTACCCAGTCATATGCAGGAATTGTTTGGAGTCCATCCAGGCTTAGTTTTTTATAGTTTGATAAAAGTATATAAAATGAGTAGAAATAACAAAACGAAATAAGTACTAAAAGAAAAATCTTAAGATACCCTGGAAGTCGATATACATATTTTTTCATAATTTTTGCTCTAAGAAGGGTACTGATGGTCATGATTATAAGAGAAAGACCAGCTAAGATCATTACAAGAGTCATTTCATGAGAGGAGTAAAATTCTCCTGGAATTAATATGAGGTCGAAAAGCAAGACTAATATCATAGATACTATCAAAGTTACTCCTTGATAGATGACGGTTTTATGTCCAATAATAGCAAAGGCAAACCAGAAAAGGAAATATGGAATAAGAGATGATATTGGATGAAAAAATATTGATATAATAAGCACAATAGTAGCTATTAGTATCTTATTTTTAGACGTAACATTATATTCCTGAATAAGAGTTGAGATAGATGTAATGGCACCTGTAGTTGCGAATAATCTAAGAATATGTGCAAAGCTTCCGATACTAGGTGAGTAAATAGTACCATTTCCCCATCCAAGCCTATATAGCAATTCTAAGCATATAATATGTGATGGTTTAAGAGAGCCGTGTTCCATGAGTGAATATATTAATCCAAATCCTGAGAAGGTAAACCATATGATGGCTCCCCATTTTCCCTTATATTGATTCTGAATATCCATTAGCAGGAAAAAATTCAGTACAGCTAATATGCTCATTGCGGGTATTATAATTGCGTAGATTATCGATAAGTTGACCAGGGGTATCGAAAAAGCACTTGATACCGATGCCATGAAATATGGAAAAAGAGAAGTATATGTTAGGATATCGAGGTCACTTCTCATTATTAAATAGTTCTCTAAACCCATTAGTTGAATCTTTGACGCTAATATTGTATGTTTCCAAAGGTCTCCTTTAACGAAATAGTTGAGATTGAAATAAACAGATGAGAAAATAATTATTCCGAAGACTATGATTAATATCTCATATAATGATAGTGATAACTTTATATTATTTGCCCTATTCCTCTGATAGTCTTCATCGAATTTATATTCCATCCACTTCAATCTTATTAAAAAGGCTAAAAGCATGATACTGTAAGTAGCTAATATTCCAATGTTTTTCGATAATTTGCAAAGATCACAGATGAAAAATGTTACAAAAGTTAAAAAGACTCCTGTGAAAAATAGTACTGGAAACTCTGTGAAAGATATACCTCGACGTTTAATTAAAGTTTCAATGATTAAATATCCTAGGGTGGGAGGTAGTAAGATAGCCAATATTAATTGGGGTATATATAGTATTGCATCTTTCCAATCGATAAACACGTACTGCACTGCACTCCGGCACATTCCGACTAAGGATCCTATTGATAAGAGCACAAGGAGAAAAATTAGATACATGATTTCCACTTTTGAATCAAGTGACACTAGCAGTAAGCAATCTCTTCTAAAAATAAGGAGATAAGATAAAGCAGAAAACGTTAAGGCAATGATGGAACCCCAAAATATCCCAATATAGATGTTTGAAATGACATAACATAGTATGAAGTAGCAAACTATAAATATTTGATATAAATTGGTTCTTACCACTATCTTCCTTTCCTTCATAATTTTACACCTAATATCATAGTTTAGAGCTGGACAGATATAACCTTTTTCTAATAAGGGGAGCCAACCCTATAATTCGTATAGTGCTTTTAGCTAGGAAAGTAGGCCTGCCGACATTCAACACTGGTCCTAGTTTTAATACTAATACCATTACATTTTCTTCCTACTAAGTCTTTCTAAGTTTATCTTGCTCCTTTCTGTCAAGCTCTTCACTAATAACTTAATTTGAATTCAATTTAAGGTTCGTCGAGTATTGCTTTCAGTGCTTCCTAGGCAACTATTGCCTAGGACCAGTGTTGAATGTCGGCAGGCCTACTTTCCTAGCTAAAAGCACTATACGAATTATAGGATGTCCTAATAAGAGTCTTCGAAGTTAATAAGATCACACTAGGTGATAAGTTAGCTATTTAGCTAATATGCGTTTCCAGTCCCCCGTCGTGTACATCGCAATTTGATGCTACTAACTTAGCAAGTCTAAGTCCTAGTGCTATTCCTAGATAAAAGAAAAACAAGTTAAACAAGTAATTTTTAACTCTTTTAAGAAAAATGAATCTTGCATTATTATAGTCTGTTAAATATAATGGAGCTCTTTTAAGATAATGGAAAGTGACTTGAATAGGATATTTTAAGAAATACTTTATCAAAGCAGCTCTCTTATAGTTTTTGATGATAAATAATGTTTTATTTCGATATACTAAGTAAAGCTTCTTAATAGGAAGCATACTCCATGAAAGGGATTTATAGTGATATACTATAGCATTTGACATAACCACCTTATAACCAGCTCTTTTGGCTCTATAACATAAATCTACGTCTTCAACATATGAATGAAAAAGAGGATCCAAAAGCCCTATTTTCCTTAAAACCTCTCTTTTAATGGCTAGAGCAGCTCCTGACACATAGTCAACCTCTTTACCTCCTACATTAATTTTCCTACTGAATATTTTCCCATGTCCAATACTTTCCCAGAAACATGTGAATAACTCTTTGCATCCGAGCGTTTGTATTCTATTAGTTACTGGATTAACCAATATGCAACCAATAATTCCTACTTTTGAATCTCCAGCTTCCCTAACTATATTTATTATCCAGTCTTTATCAACTATGGTATCATTATTTAGTAAGATTACTAGGTCTCCAGTAGAATTCTTAATACCGATGTTATTTCCTATGCAAAATCCAAGATTACTTTTATTTTCAATTAACCTAACCTCCGGGTAATACTTTCTTATAACTTCAATGCTACCATCACTACTACCATTATCCACAACTATGACTTCAAGTAACTCTTTGGGATAATTTGATGCCAGGACGGAATCTAAACACTTTTCTATGTAGCCTAGTCCATTCCAATTAAGGATTATCACAGATACCTTAGGATAATGGATTAGTTGCATAATTTCCCCTATAAAATTAGAGGGTCAAAGACTATAAAATTAGTTATTTTTGCTGCGTTTCGGCATTCTCGTGCATACTGATATTAGACCGTATATAAGTGTTATGAAGAGTTCACTATGCAGGAATGATTAAATATATTCATAATATATGCTATTCTTTCAAAAATTAAGCAAAACTTTTCATATTTCAATAGTTTAAGCTACCATCAATGCAAACTAATTACCTAGCACATCGTAGGCTTAATAGTTGCTAAAAGAAAATCAGCATTAAACATAGGCAAAAGTATAGTAAATTCATAACAAAGCATTAGAATATTTACTAAACGAATACACTATCGACTACTTAAAACTAAACAAAGAGCACTTAGCTCTACTTCAAGCCGTCTATTAGGCTAGTACCGTTCATTATGAAAGACCACAGTCAAACCTAGCTAGGCTAGGGGCAAAGTTATTTATGATAGGAATAAGCCATAATGCGGCTCTGTAGAATATGTGGACCGAGAGTGTCAAGGATTCCTCCTTGGCCGTCTTCCTACCGAGGTAATTGAGCGTGTCACGGAACTCATGAATGCTATGACCTTATTCCCTCGACCGACTTGGCTCCTGACTATGTCGAACACCTTCTCCGGTTCTATATTTCAGCACAGAGCCCCTAAGCTGACTTTAAAATAGAGTACACAGGATTGTGAAAAGCTCTCTCACTGAGGGGGAAATGTTATAGAGTTCTTTTAACGTTTGCTCAACTCTTACATCTTTGTTAGAAATATCCTAATGCTTTTAGTCTCTCTTTGACTAGTTTTTCCTCCTCCTCCGTAAAGGTATATTCTTCTTTGGGGTACTCCTTACTTACTTCATACTCTATTGGATTATCTTTCACATAAGATTCCTCAAACGCCTCGATAAGTATTCTTCCATCAATGTTGACTGGCACTTTTAGCCCCATGGCATAAAGTATTGTAGGAGCCATATCAATTATTCTAGCTCTCTCAATTTTCACTCCTTTCTTAATATTGGGACCATACATTACCAAAATACCGTTTAGGTCGTGTCTTGCATAAATTCCATATACTTTAGTGAATATATGTGCAGAGCTGAACTCGAATGTTGGAAAAATAGCATAGTATCTTTTTGGTAGTAATTGAATATCAGGCATTTTGTCTAAATGACGACCATACCATATTTCTTCTTTTCTGAAAACTTTATCTATCACATGCTTTCCTGTTTCGGGATCTATGAGATTTTTCATTCTTTTAATAATGTAATTTACTAATTTCTCATATTCTTCCCCTGGATTAACTATTCCACTAGGTTCTCTTCCTTTCAAATTTATGTATATTTGTCCAACTCCTGGCAATGAATACACTTTTGTTTTTGACCAATCTATATCATAAATTGAGACGAAGAAATTAACTAAAATTCTTCTTGCTTTCTCTACACTTATTTCTCTTTTTAATCTCCCTAGACCTATCATAAAGAAGATTTTATATATTGTCGAAAGTGTTATACCAAGTCTTAGTAGTAAAGTTCTCATATTTCTCTTAAGCCTTAGAAGGCCCATCTTCCACAAGAGAGTGTTTAAATGTAACCATTTGTAAACAGGAGCAAAACCATGATCTGAAACTATTACGATTATAGCATCTTTATTTTTCTTGACTATCTCTCCAATATACTTATCAATTTCACTATAATATGCAATTATAGTTCTTCTTATTTTTCTTGCTCTTTTCTCATTATAACATGGATGATTTTTATCTAGAAAGTGCCAGAGGGCATGCTGAAGTCTGTCTGTTCCAGTAAATACTACCATGAAAAAATCCCATTTATCCAAGTTCATGATATATCTAACTACTTTCATTCTCTTTCTAGTAACTTTAAATATTTCTCCAAGAACAATCTTTTCTCTTCCTTCCGGATACATTGCCGTAGCTTCCATCTCATATCCATTGGCTACCTTCTCTATGGTCTCTCTTAGATGAGGAGGATATACGAAATTAGCCCCGGATGGTGTCCCTAGTCCTGTAATTATGATGCCATTAATTTTTCTTGGAGGATATGTATATGGAACATTAATCAATGCCACCTTCATACCCCTTTCACTAAGTATATACCATAAATCCTTTCCATCTCTATGCGAAGCATTGACTGGATATACATCATAACTCTTATCTCTTCTTACAACGAATTCATATATTCCATGATTTCCAGGATTTAATCCTGTCGCGAATGAAGACCAAGCCGAACATGAATTTGGAGGAATTACACTCATCAGTTCGCCTACAACTCCATTTTCGATTAACTTCTTTAAGTTAGGCATTTTTCCTCTTTTTACTAATGGAAGTAACACATCAAATGTAGCACCATCAAGCCCAATAACCAAGACTCTTTGCCTCATTCTAGATCCCTTGAGCCAATCCTTTGATTATATTTAAAAACTTTTCGGAAAGTTTCTTCCAATCGTGCCTCTCTCTAACTATTCTATAACATTTTTCAGCTCTCTCCTTGGCATCTGAAGGATCATCCACGATTTCTAGAATCTTCTCAATTATTTCTTTAGTAGAATCTGCATAGTAGACCAGATTTCCGAATAACCTTTTCACTTCATGCAATCTAGCAGACAATACAGGTCTTTTACAGGCTAAATAATCGAATAATTTTAAGGGAGAGGCTGTATGAGTCAAGTAGATTTTCTTAAAGAACAGTAGACATACGTCCATCTTATTTATAAAGAGAGGAACTTTCTCATATTGTACCGGCTTATAGAATTCTATGTGCTCCTTAACTCCTAACTTTTCTGCTAATCTTTCATACTTACTTCTCTCAGAGCCCCCTCCCAGAAGGATTAATTTGCAGTTGATTTTTCTTACAAGTAGCGGTAACGCCATTATCACCTTTTCTAGACCTACCCACCAACGCATAGCACCTACGAATCCTAGCCTTACAACACCGTCAGAGAGAATGTCCTTAAGAGGTTTAAACACATTAATATCCGTCCCATTAGGTATTATTGTCACCTTGTCATCTCTTCTTAATTCTCTAGCATAGTCCGCTAGGCCTTTACTAGCCGTTGTAATGAAAGATGATTCTTTAATAGATACATTAAACGATTGTTTCATGATCACTTCGATTAAAGGAGTTATAACTGAGCGAAAAGCAGGGTCTTTAGCGAAGGCTGGCGTATAGTCAGAAATATCAAATACCATAGGGACTCTCTTCTTACTTAATACTTTGATTAGCTTCTGATTCCAGATAATATTATCGAAGTTTATTATGAGGTCAGCATTCTTGAGTATCTTCCTGAGTAACAGAAGGTTGTAAGGAGAGTTTATAGTTTCATTCCAAAGCGCGTTGTTGATGCTAAACTTATAGTTCTCAAAGAATCTTATGTGCTCTAGATATTTAGCTTTCATTGGTGGTGCTACTTCTGTTCTCCAAGGCTCTTTAACATCAAGCACATACACATCAAAGTATTCACTTAACTTTTCAATAAAGGCTAATTTCCTATTCATGAAACGAGCCCTTACGCTATTAATAGGGATGGTTACAACTTTCATAATCTGCCTCTAAAGATCTAGCTCTCGCTCAATGATATCAACTATCTTTTCACTTACTCTCTCTCCGAACGGATTTTTCCACTCTCTTTTTCTATTTAACATTATATCGATTCCCTTTAAAATACTTACTGGGTTAACTCCAGCTACATGATTAGCTCCTACGTCGACAGTCTCGGGACGCTCTGTGCGGTCTCTTAGAGTTACACAAGGCACTTTTAAAATGCAACTTTCTTCCTGCACTCCGCCGCTGTCTGTTAGGACTAGCTTACAATTCTTTAAAAGTAAAAGAAAATCTAAGTAGCCGATAGGCTTTATTAATTCAAGCTCTTTAATGTCTTTCAGATAGCCTATGAGATTAAAGCGTCGTATTCTATCCCTTGTCCTAGGATGCATTGGAAATACTATTCTAAGGCCGTACGTGCTTGATATTAGTCTAATTCCCTTAAGTATGTTAACTAAGTTCTCCTTTACATCGACATTCTCTTCTCTGTGAAGGGTCATTAAGAAGTAATCTTCCTTTCTTAAATTTAACTTTTCTAAAATCTTACTCTTCCTCAATGCTACTTTTATATTCTGCCTAACTGCATCTACTATTGGATTCCCTGTAACGAATATCTTCCCTCTTACTCCATCCTTAATCAAATTTTCTTTGGCTTTCTTTGTGGGTGCGAATAGGAAATCGGAAATATGGTCTATTATAACTCTGTTGTGCTCTTCAGGCATTCTCCAGTCATAACTTCTTAATCCGGCTTCTACATGACCGACGTAAATGTGGAGCTTTCTAGCAGCTAGTGCGCCAGCTAAGTTTGTGTTAGCGTCTCCTCCGACTAGTGTCAATTTAGGTTTCTCCTTGAGCATCGCTTTTTCACAACCCTTTAACATTTTGGCTGTTTGGGCGCCGTGATATTTCTCTTTATGTGTGCCAGGAATGTAGTATTTAGGTTCTGGTAGTTCTAGCTCTTCAAAGAACAGCCTGTCCATGTTATATGAGTAGTGCTGACCGGTGTGCAATATGAAGAATTCCCTTTGTCTTCTAATAAGCTCTTTTATAATAGGTGAGAATTTTATTATTCCAGGCCTTGTTCCTACTATTATGCATACGATATCTCTGAGCTCTTCTAGCCTTAGGATTTTCAGTTTAGGCATCCACTACACTATCTTTCTTCTATTAGCATAGTTTTTGAGGCTTCGTATTTTCGAACATTAGTGACCGATTTTAAACCTCATGCTAAGTAATAGGGACACGATTATACTCACTAAAATCTAAGTGGGTATTCAACAACCTCAGCGAGAAATAACATTTGAAGAAGGCGTCACTCTCATCTTTACGTAAACTTCGAGTACTCTAAAACCATTCTTTAGATGCAAGACGTTCTCTTCTATATCATTTACAGTATCATCATGTAAAAGTGGAGTTCCTTTAAGGCTAGTCTAAAGAGTAGTATCATAAAACTTCATGTTCGTTTCTTCTCTGAGATCGCTTATAGTAGCGATATCATGACCCAATTCTTCTAATTTTCTCATGTGTTCAATACTCAGTTCTTACTCCTCCTATTTCAGGGTAGGAATAATTTATGATTAAGAGTATTCACAAATTCTTATTAAAAATATAATTTTGTCTTGATTGTCTGATTATTGTGCGCGTTGCTAGTATTATCATTGTTAATAATAGGCCTGTGAATAGGGTGCCTATTATGGTTATTGCTATTGGTATGCTAGGATACCTGGTTGTGTTGAATATCCATAGGAGATAAGCTTCCGTGATAGTCCTATGAGGAGTAGTGCGGTGCCTGGTATTCCGAAGTATACTAAAGGCGGCTTTCGGTTATTTCCCTTATTATCGTTGATATCAATTCTATTCCGTGTGTTACCATGTTTTTGGCGGAGAGTTTCTCGATGTAGTATTTTGTTGTGACAGGTACTTCATCGATGGATAGTTTTCTTGCTTATCAGGATTAATAATTTGTAGGCTTATATTCATGCTGTGTTCTGAGAGCTCTGGTGCTATTTCTTGTAATGCTTTTTGCCATAGGCTCTGAATTCACTTTGGGCATCTGAAATTTCTAACTTAGTCGCCAAGTTCACTAGTTTAGTTATCACTTTTATACCATTTGTCTATGGATGGATACTCAGTCTTAGCTTCACTACCTAGGAACCTGGATCCCATGAGAGTATCTGACTTGTCCTTCGCCATTCCCATAAGTGTCTTACCGATTTGCTCTATGCGAGTCCCAAGACCTGATCCATGTTGTAGGGATAGTGTTGTCCAGTGTGAAGTATAAATCATTTCAGGTCTTATTCCTAATACTTTTTCACTCTTCATTTTATAATGAAGAAAAGACACTATACCTAGTATCTTTCCCTTAGTATGCTAACCAGAACCCAGAGTATCATAGCTGTAGTAGTCAGAATAAGCCCTACTGTAGTCGCTCCTATTGCGATGAG
>Ga0164311_10000679_pt1 | contig 15422 bp, 11 predicted proteins | sample GuaBasSedimGuay2_FD_121796 | JGI IMG/M metagenome (GOLD analysis project Ga0164311, IMG submission 121796) | Subseafloor sediment microbial communities from Guaymas Basin, Gulf of California, Mexico - Guay2, Core 4569-9, 9-12 cm | ecosystem: Environmental > Aquatic > Marine > Hydrothermal vents...
GAGAATAGGTCACCTCGTGTTATTATTGGGTCAGAGAACTTGTTACCTGAGATTGCCATGTTTCGTGCAAATCCCGCGCATACAGGGGTGTATGCGGACGCTGGACCAAAGCAGTTTAATGAACTAATCTGGGAGTTCCGGACTGATGATGGGGTATGGTCCTCGCCTGCTGTGCTTGACGGGGTGGTCTATTTCGGGAGCTTTGATGGGTATCTCTACGCAGTAGATATCAATACCGGGCAGGAGCAGTGGAAGTTCAAGACCAATGGTGGGATATATTCCTCGCCTGCGGTGTCGGACGAGGGGGTCTATTTTGGGAGCGTTGACGGGTATCTCTATGCGCTGGATATCAATACTGGCCAGGAGAAGTGGAAGTTCGAGACTGATGTTGATGTAAATTCATCACCTGCTGTGCTTGACGGGGTGGTCTATTTCGGGAGCCTTGATGGGTATCTCTACGTAGTAGATATCAATACCGGGCAGGAGCAGTGGAAGTTCAAGACCAATGGTGGGATATATTCCTCGCCTGCGGTGTCGGACGAGGTGGTCTATTTTGGGAACTTCGATGATTATCTCTACGCGCTGGACATCAATACCGGTCAGGAGAAGTGGAAGTTCAAGGCCGATGATGGTGTGTTTTCCTCCCCTGCAGTGTCGAACGGCGTGGTCTGTTTCGGGAGCTGGGATGGCTATCTCTATGCGCTAGAGGCTAATACTGGACAGGAGCAGTGGAAGTTCAAGACCGGTGATGTGATATATTCCTCGCCTGCGGTATTAGATGGGATGCTCTATTTTGGGGGCTATGATGGATATCTTTATGCGCTGGATATCTACACTGGACAGGAGAAATGGAAGTTTAAGGCTGATGATTTTATACATTCCTCACCTGCGGTGTCCGACGGGGTTGTCTATTTCGGGAGCTTTGATGGGTATCTCTACGCAGTAGATATCAATACCGGGCAGGAGCAGTGGAAGTTTAAAACCGATGCTGGGGTATTTTCTTCGCCTGCGGTATCGGACGGGGTGGTCTATTTCGGGAATTATGATGGATATATTTACGCACTGAAATAAGCCTGGCAGGCTGTGTTTACAAAGCAGTAAGCGTTTATCTCTGCTTATCCCGCTCTTGCTCAAAGATTGCCAGCATCATGGGATAGATATGGGGGTTGGCTGCTAGAATGCTCACTGGTTCAGCCATGAAGTCCGGCTTACTGAACATCCTGGTGACGATGCCGCCAGCCTCCTGTACCAACAAAGCACCGGCAGCAACATCCCACTGGTGGAGGGCGACTTCCCAAAAACCGTCCAAGCGTCCGGCAGCGACATATGCTAGGTCAAGCGCGGCGGAACCCAGACGGCGTACGCCTTGCGTGATGCGCGAAAAACGCGCAAAGTTGTTGAAATTGTTTTGAGGTGTATCCCGCAGGTAATGACGGAAGCCGGTAACGAGCAGGCAGTCGATTATCTTATCGGTTTTTGAAACCTGGATCACATCTCCGTTCAGCCAGGCGCCTTTACCGCGTTGGGCGGTAAAGCATTCATCCAGCAGGGGGTCATAGATTACACCCAGCTCAAGCTGTCCATCACAGGCGTATCCCAAGGAGACTGAAAAGAAAGGCACGCCGTGCGCAAAATTGATCGTGCCATCCAGGGGGTCGATATACCATTGGTGGTTTGCCTCGCCACTGTGTGAACCGCTTTCTTCGGCGTTGATGGCATGCTTGGGAAATTTCGTTAGAATGGTTTCGATCAAGAACTTTTCAGAGGCTTTGTCGGCGGCGGTGACCAGGTCAGCAGTGCTTTTATGCTGCACCTCGATCAGTTTGCCATAATTCTCGCGCAGGATCTCGCCTGCGGAGCGGGATATCTCTTCCATAAAACTTAATTCAGGTTGCTGCATGGGTGTTTAGGCTCTTTTCTTTAAAGGATAGACGCAATTTTAGCATAGAAAAATGGATTAACTGACCCGATTGCGGGGATAATTGCGTGACTACCGTTTTGTTATACGATCTGTGGATAGAGTACAATAGAATTGTGGATAAAGCCTTGGTACTTTGTGGATAAAGACCCAATAACTGTTGATAAGATAGGCTTTTGTGTGGATAAGGAGTCTCCGATGAAAGAGGAAAAACAGCGCTTGCCGCAATTCGCGGTCCTGCAGCTTTCGGGCTGCGCGGGTTGCGAGGTCTCGCTTTTGAATGCCAGTGAATGGGTAGACCGCTACAAACTCGTGTATATGCCCTTGGTGATCTCAACGCATCATGTGCCAGATGATATTGAGGTGCTGCTGGTCTCAGGTGCTGTGCGCAATGATGAGGATGTGTACAAGCTACAGCGTGCCGTCAAAAAAGTAGACCGCGTGATCGCTGTAGGCACCTGTGCCATCTCCGGCGGGATATCAAACCTGGGCGACCGCGATGATGTGCGTGAGCGTTTTCTTTCACAGTCCAATCGTTATCAACTTCCGCATTTATTACCAAAATCTCACCCGATCGATGCCTTTGTTGATGTTGATCTTTATTTGCCAGGGTGCCCGCCTACACCAGAGCTTTTTATGGGGGCGCTGCTTGACCCTGAAGGCTATAAAGCCAGCAGTATTGTGTGTGGTGAATGCGGACGTAAGAAACTGCGCGACATGCGCCCCAAGCATCTTTTGGGATTTCAGCAGGGCAAGGTACTGCCCGATATTTGCTTGATCAATCAGGGTTATCTCTGTGTCGGGACATCCACGCGCGGTGGCTGCCGCGCAATCTGCACACGCGCTGGTCATCCCTGCGTTGGTTGCCGCGGACCTTCGAATGCCTTCATTGAAAAAGAATCCAATGTTTGGATGGAGAGTATCCAGCGCGTTTTTGAACGTATGACCGATATCCCGCCTGAAGAGATTCGTGAAGCGCTGCACTCTCCTCAATTATCACTATTCCTCTTTCAGTTCTCGGATTATGCTGGCGGCACGCGTCCGCCTCGCAGCAAGGATAAGGTGCTCTAATGACAACATTAACATTTCCCCTCAGTCGCATTGAAGGTCATGCGCGCGTGGTAATAGAAGTTGAGGGCGGCGATGTGATTGCTGCTCAATTTCAAGCCATGGAGATGCGCGGGTTTCGCCATTTTGTGCTAGGGACGCCAGCGGAGCAGATGCCGGTGATTGTAACACGCATCTGCGGTGTATGTTCCACAGCACATCACGTTGCTTCGGTCAAGGCACTTGAAGATGTTTTTGAGGTCACCCCGCCCAAATTGGCGGAAGATATTCGCGAATTGCTCCTGTTGGGTCAGTTGATTCAAAACCAGGCAACCTCACTTTTCATTTTCACTATGCCTGACCGTGTGGATGCAGAAAGCCTTTTTCATATGGATGAGAGCGAGGCTTCAAAGGAAAAGCAATTTGGTATTGCTCAACGCTCTCTCAAGGTGCGCAAGATTGGTACCGATTTGATCACCGTCGCAGGCGGGCAATTCATCCATCCTGTTAAAGCCATTGTCGGCGGGATCACCAGTGGCATCACGCAAGAGGTTGCTGAGCCGATGTTGAAAGACCTGAAGGAGATGCTGCCGGTCGCTTGCGAGCTTTTTGATGAGTATTGGGAGATGTCGCTTGCCATGCGCGATCGCATCGGTACATGGGGGGATGATGCTCCAGCGTATTACCTGGCATCAACAGAATCCACCCGGCCACGCTTTAACAGCTCACGCATACGTGTTATGGGACCTGAAGGAAATGAACGAGCAAGCTTTGCACCAGCGCAATTCCGCAATTATCTTGATTTCGAGGAAACTGATTACAGCTATGCAGGTCGCACTAGCTATCAAGGTGAAGTTATGCGTGCTAATAGCCTGGCACGCGCCAACCTGACAGTTTCAATGGGCACACCTCTGGCAGATGGATATCTTACACGGCTCACGGATACCTTTGGCAAGCCGGCGCATCCGATTCTGCTCTTTGACCTCTGCCGCGGGATTGATTTGGTTTATGCTATGGAGCGCGCCATCGAAATGCTATCTGAAGACCTTAACTACGAAGATACGTCAGTACCTTACAAGCCAAAGGATGGCGAAGGGTATGGATTGGTGGAAGCGCCGCGCGGGCCGCTCATCCATCGATACGTTGTTGAGGATGGCAAGATTGCGGATGCTGAATTCATCATCCCCACGGTGCATAACATGCTGGCAATTGAACGCGCATTGAAAGTCGCCGGTCGGCGATATATCAGCGCTGATTCGATCAATCTCGAATTGGAAAAAGCAGTTGGCCGCGTCGTGCGTGCCTTCGACCCCTGCATTGCCTGCGCGACGCAATAGGATGTTTAATTTTTTTGGATAGTAGCTTGCATTCACCTGGCTAAATTAAGCGCTATATAAACCTGGCTTCAAAGCGGTCAATAATTTGAAGAAATTCATCTGGCAGGCGTTGACGGGCTTCCTTGGAGATCCCTGCTGGTATATGACCATGGAAGGCTTGGGCAATCCCACCAGTAATGCAGGCAATAGTGTCACTGTCACCGCCGATTGACACAGCTTTACGGATGGCATCTTCAAAGTTTTTTGATTCCAGGAAAGCAATGATTGCTTCTGGCACTGAACCCTGACAGGATACATCAAACTTGTATAACGGGCGTATAACTTCCAATTTTCGCTCGAGATCATATCCAAAACGAGTGGCGATTTCTTCTTTGATAGATGCTTTAGTGCTTGCGTTACGGGCTAGGTAAATAGCCAGAGCGACGGCTTGAGCACCTTTGATACCCTCTGGGTGATTATGGGTTACTTCCGCACTGCGTTTGGCTTCCGCTAGTACAGAGTTAACATCATTAAAAGCAAACCCGACTGGACTAACTCGCATAGCTGAGCCATTTCCCCAGCTTTGATAGGGTTGTGGATCACCGGAATGAGCCCAACTAAAAAAATTACCTCCGTATCCGCGACCAGGATAACGCTTGGTGAAATCTTGGTATGTGTGGGAATAGTCCAAATCATCCAAAATGACCTTTGCGGTCGCGACAGTCAAAACACTATCATCGGTAAATTTAGATTGTTGTTTAAAGAGAGGGAAATCTGTTGATTTAATGTTTGACCATTCATATACAGAACCGACGATATCTCCGATGATAGCACCTAGCATATTTACCTCCTGATGGTTATCGGCTTATTTTTCCCCGCGTACTTCTGCCTGCAGCTCCTCATAAAAATTTACCAGATAGGCGTGGCGTGCCTCAGCTACGCGCTTGCCGCTCTGTGTAAACATGAGGTCTTTGATCTTGCATAATTTGAAGAGATATTCGTGATAAGAACTGTGGGCTTCGCCGGGTTCTTTCTGACCAGTTTTGATGAAAGACTCGGAAGGTTCAGCGTATGCCGGTTGACCATCCAGCGCGGCATAGGCGATGGTGCGCGCGGCGCCAATCGCTCCCAGCACATCCAGTTTGTCGGCATCAAAAAGAACCTTGGCTTCCAGGGTTTCAGGTTTTTTGCCATTATTTCGAAAGCGGTGAGCGCGGATGCAGTGCTGCACAGCTTGAATGCGTTCAGGTGGCCAGCCTTCATGCGCCAGGACTTCGGCGGCAAAATTTGCAGAGGCAATATGATGTTCAGCCCGCTCTTGACCCGAGCCTCCGGGGGCGCTGCCACGTGAATCGTGTAAAAGTGCAGCTGCACGCACAATTTCCAGGTCAGCTCCCTCTGCTTGCGCCAGCCGTTCAGCCATGCGGTAAACACGGCAGACGTGCTCAAAATCATGAACGGGGTCGGCATCTTTATACCAGGTGCGGGCTTTTTCAATTGTGATCATGGCAATCCTCTTGCGTGATAAATGATTAATAAAACATCAAGCCTGTGTTAATCTTGCAGGCTTGATAAGTATAAGCGCTAAACTTAAATTTGATGGATTACGATATGGAAATATTAAGGTAACCTAAAAGATAACCTGCTGCAAGCAGCACTGCCAGCACGACCAGGATGATGTTGATCACTTTCCATGCGACCTTAAGCACCCCGCGCAGCAAGATGATACCAACAATTGCGCCTGCTATATACAATCCAATGCGGACGATGGTTTGAATGCTTTCAACATCAGAAATCGTGAACATAGTTTAACCTGTTGGATAGACTTGCCCTTTCTTTATTACATAAGTTACAAGATTTGTGCCGAATCGATAGCCAAGTTGGCGATAATCATCCACCGCCAGCACTATAAGGTCAGCTTGTTTACCTTCTTCGAGCGAGCCGATGCGATTTTCAAGCTGGATGGCGGCAGCCGCGTTGATAGTTGCGGCGGCAATTGCCTGTGCAGGGGTCAGTTTCATATAGCGGCAAGCCAATGCCAGTACCATCTGCATCGATTCACACCAGGCTGTACCAGGATTGAGGTCTGTTGCAAGCGCCAGCAGCCCATCAGCTTCCAGAATGGCTTTTGCCGGGGTGTAGGCTTCTTCTGCCAGACCGAAAGGCGTAGTAGGTAGCGCCACCGCGACGGTCTTTGAGGATGCTAATGCCTGGATATCGGACGGTGAGGTCTTGACCAGACGATCGGCTGAGATGGCGCCCAATTCGGCTGCCATAGCAGCGCCGCCCAGGTTTTTGAATTCATCCGCGTGGATCTTGAGCGGGAATCCTAGAGCCTTTGCTTTTTCGAGGATGCGGCGGGATTGGGCTAGATCAAAGGCGCCTTTTTCACAGAACACGTCCACAAAAGGCAGGTTGCGATGATTTGCATGTTTAACCCACCAGGTGCGGACAGCGGGCAGCATCTCCTCACAGATGTGGGTTGTGTAAGCATCAGCATCCCCTTTGAATTCAGGCGGGACGGCGTGTGCGCCGAGAAAGGTCGGCAGCATTTCCAGGGGACCCTGGTTGTCAAGCTTCAGAATAGCTTCAAGCTGTCTGAGCTCAGTTTGGGTTTCAAGCCCATAGCCTGTTTTTACTTCTGCAGTAGTTGTGCCGTGTATGAATGCCTGCCAGGCACGCGGCTGGGTCTGTGTACAGAGCATTTGAAGGTCAGCGGCGCGTGTGGCGCGCACGGTCGAGAGGATGCCGCCACCGGATGCCATGATTTCCATGTAGCTTTTGCCCTGCAGGCGCATCTCGAATTCAGCTGCCCTGTCACCCGCCCAAACCATGTGAGTATGTGGATCGACAAAGCCAGGCATGACCACACGCCCTTGGACGTCAAAAGCGGAGGCATGCGGGTAAGCCGCACGCAGTGCCTTGCTTTCACCAACGGCGTGGATGATGCCGTCATCAATCAGCACGCCACCGTTTGGGATGATACCAAGATTCCCGAGGAATTGCCCGCGTTGGGGTCCGCCCGCGAGGGTGAGCAGTTGAGAGCTGTTATATATCAGGTGCATAACTTGATTTTATCCTGAAACACCAGATTTTAGGGATTTAACCAGGCATGAGCATTGTAAGAGTCTGGTGTAACGGTACGCTGTTCCTTCGCTCATGAGATAAGGAGAGGTCGTGCCCATACATATAAGGTCAAGAGGGTATAATGGCAGTGCTTGTCAATCGCTCAGAAAAATTATTAATTGGAGTTTCAAACCTATGCAGACATATCTTGATTGTTACCCCTGCTTTTTGCGCCAGGCACTGGAAGCTGGGCGGATGGCAGGCGCTGATGAAACGACACAAAAAGCTATCATGGATGAGGTTTTGGAAGTGCTGCAGCATGCAAAAGCCACTCATACGCCCCCAGAAATTGGTTATAAGGTACATGCGGTTGTTAAGCGTTTGAGCGGGGTTGATGATCCATATCTTGAAGTTAAGCAGCGCAGTACCAACCGGGCACTGGCGCTTTACCCACACTTCAAAGAAATCCGCGATGCTTCTGATGACCCCTTGATGACAGCTGTGCGCTTGAGCATCGCCGGCAACATCATCGACTTTGGCATCAATTTAGAGTACGACCTGGAGGAAGTTGTCCAGCGCGTTTTGGAACAGCCCTTTGCCGTTGATGATGGGCAGGCGTTCAGGCAGGCTTTGACGCAGGCTGACGAGGTGCTCTATCTGGCTGATAATGCCGGGGAAACGGTCTTTGATAAATTATTGATTGAAGTACTGGGAAAGCCGGTAGTTTACGTGGTCAAAGGCGCGCCGATCATCAATGATGCCACTGAGGCAGATGCACGTGCGGCCGGGCTGCATGAGGTGGCACAAATCACGGATAACGGCACAAATGCAATGGGAACGGTGCTGCCTATAGTGTCTCAGAAATTTCTAGCGCTTTTTGAGAAGGCAAGCTTTGTGATCGCCAAGGGGCAAGCCAACTATGAGACCCTCAGTGATGCTGGTAAAAAAGTGTTTTGCCTGCTGCAGGTGAAATGCCCGATCATTGCGCGGCATGTGGGCGTGCCTGTGGGCAGTATTGTTTTGCGGCAGAGCGAAGATCGGTATGGAAATTAATTTAGTTTACAACTAGCAGAGCTTGATTATTTTATAATACGCTAGACCCTTAGGGTTGTAAAACCCCAAGGGTCTAATTTGATACTCTAAACCAGCCCTTTATCTACCAGTTTTTCAAAGCGATTGACGATGTCCGCCAGGTAAGCAAATGCTTTCTCGACGGGTTCGGGCTGTGTCAGGTCAATGCCGGCTTTCTTGAGTGCATCCAGTGGATACATGGCACTGCCGGTCTTGAGGAATTCGAGGTAGTTTTCCACAGCATCAGGCGTGCCTGCAAGGACGCTGTTTACCAATGCATGCGCACCTGAAATACCGGTGGCGTATTGGTAGACATAGAAGTTCATATACATGTGGCTGAACTGCGCCCAAGTGATGCCGATACGGTCTTCGTCATAAGCCACTTCGTTGCCGTAACCTTCTTTGAAGAGTTCGGCACAGCGTTTGGTCATGAAATCGGCGTTCATTGGGGCCCCTTTTTCCACGCCTTCATGCATTTCAAGTTCCCAACGTGCCAGGGTAGGCATGATGAAGAAGTAGCGGTGGAAGTTGGACATGGCTTCTTCAATCAATCCAAGCTGGAACGCCGGATCCGTCTGCGTGCGTAAGAGATAATCCCTTACCATGGCTTGATTGAAATTCGAGGCAACCTCGGCAACGAAGATGGAGTAATGGCTATAGATGAAAGGTTGATTCTTGCGCGTGAGATAAGAGTGCATTGAATGTCCCAGTTCATGCGCCAGTGTGCTCAGACTGAAAATGTCGTCTGCGTAGCTGATCAGAACAAAGGGGTTGGTGCCATAGGCACCGCTTGAAAATGCACCCTGTCGTTTGCCTTTGTTACGTGCACGGTCAATCCAGCGGTCTTCAAGGCAGCCGCGCCGTAAAGTGTTGACATATTCTTCGCCCAGCGGCGCCATGCCCTCCGAGATCCAGTCCACAGCTTGTTCAAAGGGAACAACCGGTGGCTGCTTCATGAGGGGCGCTTTAATATCATAAACCCCAAGTTTTTCAAGCCCCAACGCTTTGCGGCGGATGGACCAATACTTATGCCATGTAGGCAGGTTCTTCTTGAAAACCTCGATCAGGTTGTAGAAGACCTCTGTGGGGATGAAGTTGGGCTCCAGAGCGGCTTCAAGCGAAGAGCTGTATCCTCTGGTGCGCATGGTGAGGACGTCTTTTTGTAATCCGCCGAGCTGGATGGTCGCCAGGCTGTTTTTGTATTCCAGATAGCCGTCAGCATAATTTTCCCAGGCTGTACGCCGAACTTCACGATCAACATGAGTGATCAAGGAACTAATACTGCTCTGGCCGAGATCATGCGTCTTACCGCTGCTATCGACAGCTGGTTTGAAATTTAGCTCGGCATTGGTAAGGGTGGTGTAGATGCGGTAGGGGATGCCGAGGGCTTCACCTGAAAGTGCCAATACCTGTTCCACTTCTTTTGAACGAATGTGGGCTTTTTGGCGTTCCAGTTCGTCAAAGTAATGCTTGTAGATTGCCAGACGTGGTTCTTTTTCAATCCATTCGGATAGAGTCTCTATGCCAATTTGCATCAGCTCAGGATCAATAAAGGACCCTGCGGCGTGTACTTTATACGCCAGACCCTGTCCCTGACCAGCGCGTGCCATTGAATCCTGGTCATTGGTATCCACAGCGCTGCCCAGCATGGCGTATACAGTGATTTGCATAACCTGGATGTAGGCTTTGGTGAAAACTTCCAGGCAATCGATCAAGGTATCAGGTCCTTCGGCGAGTTTTCCCTCGAAAGAGCTCAGTTTAGGTATCTGGGGTTCCACCTCTTTGAGAGCGGATTGCCATGCCTCAACAGAAGGGAAAATACTTTCCAGATCCCAGGTTTCTTCAATCGGTACATCGGTACGATTTGGTAGTTTGGTTGGTTCCATAATTAAACTCCTTTATTAAGAATGAGGTCAATTTGATACACAGGTATTGTCATGAATTGATAGAATACCATAAAACTGGCTTTGGCATTGGCGTTCTGTCAATTCCCTAGTCTAAAATTGTAACAAACATTTTTCCCCGGATTGGATTTGGGATGGATGAGGTATACTTTGTAAAGATAACTTACCTTATTATGACAGACAAATAAATATCCCAAAGCAAAGGAGACTTACCCTCATGCCACGCAGCAAATTCTTACGCTACCTGCTCTTCGGTTCGCTTTATTTCACCCAGGGCACCATCTTGGGCTATTTTGCGTCTTTGAATGCCCTTTATCTGCTTGATAAAGGACTGACCATGACCAGTATCGGCGTCTTTGGCACCATTGCACTCATCCCATTCGTTCTCAAGGTTTTTTTGGGGATGTTAAGCGATCGGGTCAACCTCTTTAAGATGGGACACCGTAAGCCCTATATTTATATTGGCCTGGCGGTACAGTTCCTGTGCTTGCTGGCTGTCCCTTTTATTGACCCAAAAGCTTCTTATTGGGGTTTTGTTGCCATTGCCTTCACGCTGCAGATGGGCATGGCGCTATATGACACCTGCACGGACGGGCTGGCGCTGGATACCACCCCTGAAGCCGAGCAGGGTAAGATCCAGGGTTTTATGGTCGGCGGTAGGGCGATCGGAACGATCGTAGCTGCATCAGCAGTCGGTTTGCTGGCACAGCATGTCTCCTGGCTGGCGGTTTTCTGGGTGTTGGCCGCCCTGACACTTCTCCCCTTACCCCTTATCTTCTCGTTAAAGGAAAGCGAACGGCCATCAGAAAAACGTTTTGAGTGGAAAGCATTTGGCGCTTTCAAAAACTGGCCTGTTATTGCTGCCGGATTGGCTGGACTGGTCATCTTTTTGGTGATCGTGGGCGCTAATCAACTGGTTAATCCCTATCTTCAAAAAGAACTGGGCATCACCCTCTCCCAGGCTGGGTTCATCACTTCGCTGTGGGGGATCGGTGTTGTTATTGGGAGCGTGGTTGGCAGTTTGTTGATGAGCAAGCTGAAGGTAAAGAAAGCGACCCTGGCGATTCTGGCCATGGTCAGTGCGACGCTGCTCCTGTTGGCGTTTCTAGTTCTGGCCAAATATGGGCTCGTCTTTGCAATTGTGCTTGTCGTATCTTACGGCATCGCCTATGGCGCCGCGCAAACAGTTACCTTTGCCTTATGTATGCAGTTTGTCGACCAGCGCATTGCAGCTTCCATGTTTGCCATTTTGATGGCATTCACCAATATCGGGCAGGGGATTGGGCTTGGATTGGGGGGCGCACTTTCCGATGCTGTCACTTTCCGCTGGACCTTTGTGATTTTCGCGGCTTTAAACTTGTTGGTCTTGCCCTTGCTGCCAGCCATGTTCAAACGTAAACAGATTCAGGACCCTGTACCTGAAAAATAATTGATTTATAACCCATCAACCCCCTGGAAGAATTCACAGGGGGTTTTGTTTCTTCTATGATAAACTTGCAGCGCTATGAACGCTAAGACACTCACGACGCTCGAATATCCCAAGATCCTCGCCCGACTGGTTGAGTATGCCGCTTTCAGCGCTTCGGCATCCCTGGCAGAGTCACTGCAGCCGACCAATGATCTGGATGAAGCTACGGCGCGCCAGGCAGCCACGCGTGAAGCGCGCTATGTGCTCAGCATAAACAATAATTTTAGTATTAATGGTGCTCAAGACTTGCGCCCTTTGATCAAATTAGCTGAACGCGATGGCGTGCTCGAGCCAGCTGACCTTTTGGCTGTCAAGAATACTTTAATTGTCTCGCGCTCTGCACAACGGGTTCTTGAGCATCTATCACCGGAAGTTCCGCATTTGGCAGGCATAGGTCAAGGGCTGCCAACAGGGCTTGGTTTGGTGGATATGATCAGCAAGACCATCTCAGGGCGCGGCGAAGTGCTTGATTCAGCTTCTGATGCACTGGGAAAGATTCGCTCTGATCTAAAAATTTCCTACGAGCGCCTGATCTCGCGGCTTGAGAAATATATTAGCGATCCGCACTCAGCGCGCATGCTGCAGGAAAATCTCATCACCCAGCGCGCGGGACGTTATGTGCTGCCTTTACGGGCAGAATACAAGGGGCGTATCAAAGCGGTGATTCACGATCAATCCTCATCGGGTGCGACACTATTTATTGAACCGCTGGCTGTGGTGGAGCGTAACAACCGCTACCGAGAGTTGCAGTTGGCTGAAAGAGATGAGATCAGGCGCGTTTTACATGCAATGAGCCAACGGGTGGCTGAAAACGCTCAGGCATTGCTCATGATGGTTGAAGCTTTGGCAGACTTGGATCTGGCTTGTATGTGTGCAAAATATGCCGAAGATATGCAAGCTTGTGAACCCGTTTTGCTGCCTATCCAATCACAGCCGAATAAAGATCACCCGGGCAGCAGCATTCAACTACTCCAGGCGCGTCATCCGCTGCTGGATGCTGGCAAAGTGGTGCCGATTGATGTGGAACTGGACGATGAGACTTTTGCGTTGGTCATCACGGGACCCAACACAGGCGGGAAAACAGTAACCTTAAAGACGGTTGGGCTGCTTGCCTTGATGGCGCAATCTGGACTGCAAATCCCGGCTTTATCTGGGTCGAAGATAAGTATTTTTAAGGACATTTTCGCTGATATTGGCGATGAACAATCAATTGAACAATCACTTTCGACTTTCTCGGGGCATGTAATCCAACTGGTTTCGATCCTTAAGCAAGCCGATTCAAAGTCCCTGGTGCTATTGGACGAGTTGGGTGCAGGCACTGACCCTCAGGAAGGTTCTGCTTTGGCAAGGGCGGTGCTGACGCATTTGCTGCAACGCAAGATTACCAGTTTGATTGCTACGCACTATCCTGAATTAAAGGCTTACGCGCATACGACAGCGGGGGTGGTGAATGCCAGCGTTGAGTTTGACCTCAAGACTCTCGAGCCAACATATCATCTCACCATCGGTTTACCGGGGCGCTCAGATGCCCTGGCAATCGCTGAGAGGCTGGGTCTGCCGCAGGAGATTGTGGCATCAGCGCGTTCAGAGATCAATCCGGCAGATTTGCGAGCTGAAGATCTTTTGGATGAAATCCACCGCCAGCGAGATTTGGCACGCCAATCGCGCCTGGCAGCAGATGAAATGCGCCAACAAGCTGAAGATAAGCGTGAAGAGATAGCCATGCGCTTGGAAAAAATTGAGGACGAGCGAATACAGATCCTTGAACAGGTACGCCAGCAGGCTGAAGGCGAGGTGCAGAAACTGCGTGATGATATGGAAAACCTGCGCCATGAACTAGCGCGTGCTCGTCAGCCGCTTGACATCCTGGATGAGGTTGAAGAAGTCATTGAAGAGCTTGAAGTGGAAGTAGCTCAGCCTGTTGAACGCAAAAGTCCGACCCGAAAAACTCGCCCTCCCAGCGGGCCTTTACGTTTGGGGGAGAAGGTACATCTCAAATCAATTGACCAGGATGGGGTGGTTACTTCTTTGGGTGAAAACGATGTCGAAGTGCAGGTAGGTGTTTTAAGAGTGCGCGCTCGTCAGGCTGACGTTCTGCGAAAAGTGCCTTCTGAAGAGAATGAGATTGCGGATAAGCCTATGACCAAACGCGCCGGCAAGACATCTCTGCCATCCGTCGACTCACCCGGGGTGGAGTTGGATATTCGTGGCCAGCGTGTGGACGATGCTCTTGATGAACTGCAGCAATATATAGAACGAGCCTATATGGCAGGTTTGCCGTATGTGCGTATAATTCATGGTAAGGGTACCGGGAAGCTGCGCTTAGCTACCCGCGAAGCTTTAAGACAATCGCCGCATGTGAGCAGTTGGCAATCTGGCGGGTCTTCAGAAGGGGGCGATGGCGTAACGGTTGCCAAGATTCGGGAGGATTAATAAGTTCTTCCGGTCAATTTTATTCTAATTTGGAACTTAAAACGCCTCCCAGAAGACATGGAAGGCGTATGATATAATCCCAAGATGCCGAAGGTGGGAATCGAACCCACATACCCGAAGGTACGCGATTTTGAATCGCGCGCGTCTGCCTGTTCCGCCACTTCGGCTGATGCTATGTAGTATAACCAAGTCCAGGTTTTAGGTCAAGCCCTGTGGAGCAGCGTTGTACCCTGGAGAGTTTTATTATGATATTTACACGAATTATTTGTGGAGTAGAAAATGCGGCTTGGAATTATCGGTTTACCCCAATCCGGGAAGACCACCCTTTATAAAGCCTTAACACGTGCTGACATTCCAACGGAGATTAGTGCGGGTCACTTGGAGGTGCATACAGCGGTCGTTGATGTGCCTGACCCACGGGTTGAAAAACTTGTTGAGCTTTTTAACCCCAAAAAAGTTGTTTATGCCAAAGTAACTTATGCAGATATTGCCGGTTTGGATGGTAGCGCTGGTAAAAACGGCATAGCGGGGACTTTGTTAAACCAGCTTTCACAGATGGATGGGTTTATCCATGTGGTGCGTCATTTTGAAAACAACAGGGTACCTCATATCCTGGAAAGTATTGACCCGTTGCGTGATATTATGTCAATGGATACAGAGTTCATCCTCAGCGATCTGATTATGGTTGAACGCAAGTTAGAGCGCCTGGTTGATGAACACCGCAAGGGTGCCGGTCGTGACCGCAGTTTGATCGAGCAGGAAATTGCGCTCTTTGAGCGGCTGCAGGCTGAGCTCAGCTCTGAGAAACCCCTGCGTGACGAAACATTCACTGCTGAGGAAGAAAAAATACTTTCCAGCTATGGCTTCCTCAGTCGCAAACCACAGATCGTGGTCATCAATCAATCTGAAGAGCAAGAGCCATTGGATATTAATCCAAATCACCAACACACGCTGGTGGAATGTATGCCTGCCAAATTAGAGATGGACATCGCTGAGCTGCCTGACGAAGATGCAGCACTGTTTATGGCAGAATACGGCATAGAAGAACCTGGCTTGAACCGTCTGATCAGGCTTTCTTATGATCTCTTGGGACTGCAGTCCTTCTTCACCGCAGGTGAAAAAGAAGTGCATGCCTGGACTTTAAAGCGTGGTTTAACCGCGCATGATGCCGCTGGTGTGATCCATTCGGATATGGAAAA
>Ga0164311_10000683_pt1 | contig 15381 bp, 13 predicted proteins | sample GuaBasSedimGuay2_FD_121796 | JGI IMG/M metagenome (GOLD analysis project Ga0164311, IMG submission 121796) | Subseafloor sediment microbial communities from Guaymas Basin, Gulf of California, Mexico - Guay2, Core 4569-9, 9-12 cm | ecosystem: Environmental > Aquatic > Marine > Hydrothermal vents...
AAATGAAACGCCCAGAGCGAGGAAGGCTGCACTTCCCATGGCTACCCAGCCTGGGACTGAAAATGTGCCAAGACCGCTTGACAAAAACAGCGCTAGGCTTATGACACCCATAGATTTTTGCGCATCATTTGTGCCATGGCTTGCCCCTAGGAAGACCATGCTAATTAACTGGATGCGTTTAAAAAAATTGCCAATCCTTGGGTGGGCATTGCGAAATAGAAAAATGGTGAACTTCATTGTGAAGTAGCCTGCCACCATTCCTATCATAGGAGACACAAGAAGCACCAGGATCACCTTGAAAAAAAGGTTATGCCAGTTCACAACACCCGGACCAAAGGCGGCGATCCCACTTCCTACAAGTCCGCCTACCAGCGCATGGGATGAGCTGGACGGCATACCCACCCACCAAGTCATAAGGTCCCAAATAATGGCGCTGACAAGGGCGGATATCAGGAGAAGACCAGGGACGAGGTCGCTCCCCAGGGCAAAACAGGATGGATCAATAATATCCTTTCCGACAGTGACGGCTACTGCGGTCCCCAGGCTAAGGGGAGCGAGGAATTCCGCCGTACAGGCAATGAAGAGCGCCTTGCGGGGGGACATGGAACGAGACGACACGATGGTAGCGATAACGTTGCCGCCGTCATGGAAGCCGTTTATGAAAGCGAACGTAAATCCCATCGTCACAACAGATATGAGAAGAATAGTTTTCAAGGTCTCCTCGCTAACGAAGCTTCGCTTCAATCCGACGAGTTGAGGGTGTAAATACCTTATGATGCGAACCGATGGCGGTCGAAGATTCCGTTTTTAGAGGCGATAAAGTGCCTTCTAGGTGAAATATTCTCACAATGGCTTGGCAGCAGGCGAATAAGTGTCGACCCAGTCCAAAATGACCTTACCTGACCGGCCTGAGCTCACCACCTCAAAGGCCTCCTTATAATCAGTATAATGAAAGCGATGCGTAATTACGGGGCTGATATCCAGGCCTGACTGTATCATTACAGTCATCTTGTACCACGTTTCGTACATCTCGCGACCATAGATGCCCTTGATCGTCAGCCCGTTAAAGACAACCAAATCCCAGTCGATTGCGGTGTTCGGAGGCAATATCCCCAAGAGTGCGATTTTTCCGCCATGACACATATTAAGGAGCATCGTGCGAAGGGCTTCAGGGCTTCCGGACATTTCCATCCCGACATCGAAGCCTTCTTTCATGCCCAGCTTTTTCTGCGCCTCTGCAATGGTTTCATTGCGTACATCCAGGGCCAAGGTTGCCCCCATCTTCTTGGCCAAATCCAGACGGTAAGGGTTGACGTCGGTTACCACGACATGACGTGCTCCGGCATGCTTTGCGATAGCAGCCGCCATACATCCGATGGGCCCGGCGCCCGTAATCAGAACATCTTCCCCTAAGACATCAAAGGAAAGGGCTGTGTGGGTAGCATTACCTAAGGGATCGAAACAGGCCAGGATTTCCATGGGTATCTTCGGATCACAACACCATACATTGGTCACCGGGATGCTCAGGTATTCAGCAAAGGCACCAGGCCTATTGACACCAACAGCACTGGTCTTCATACAGAGATGCCGTCGGCCTGCAAGACAATTACGGCAACGACCACAGACAACATGACCTTCACCGGAGACAATGTCACCCGGTTTAAAATCATGAACATTACTTCCTATTTCCGCAATCGTCCCGACAAACTCGTGGCCCACCTGCATTGGAACCGGAATCGTCTTTTGAGCCCAGTCGTCCCAGTTGTATATGTGAATATCCGTCCCGCAGATTGCTGTCTTGTGGATTTTAATCAGAACATCGTTGATTCCCACTTCGGGCAAGGGGACATCTTCCAGCCAAATACCTGGTGAAGCCTTGGATTTCACAAGCGCTTTCATTTTATCACTCCTAATTCCCTACCCACTTTGGCAAATTTCTCCAGTGCAAAACTCAGCTCTTCTTCAGTATGAGCGGCTGAAAGCTGTACCCGGATTCGAGCTTCACCTCTTGGAACAACTGGATAAAAGAAGCCTACCACGTAAACCCCTTCTTCAAGAAGCCTCGCCGCCATCTCCTGGGCCAGGTTGGCATCTCCAAGCATGATCGGAACGATGGGATGAGTGCCAGGCTTAATTGTGAACCCTGCTTTAGAAATTCCTTCCCTGAAAAACCTCGTGTTTGACTCCAGCTTTTCTTTGGCCGCCTGAGAACCCTCTAAAAGGTCAATCGTCTTAAGCGCTGCCGAAACGATGGGAGGCGGCAACGAATTTGAAAACAGGTAAGGCCGGGAGCGCTGCCGCAACATATCGATAATGTGTTTGCGACCTGTAGTAAACCCACCAGATGCGCCCCCAAGGGCCTTGCCGAGAGTAGACGTAATGACATCAACCCGTTCCTGAACGCCGTACAATTCGGCCGTGCCACGTCCTGTGGGTCCGACAAATCCAGTAGCATGGCTGTCATCCACCATGACCAGTGCATCGTATGTTTCTGCAAGGTCACAAATCTGATCCAACTTCGCGAAATCCCCGTCCATACTGAACACACCGTCGGTAGCGATCATCCTGACCTGCGCTCCTGCAGCTTGCTTGAGGCAATTTTCAAGTGATTCCATGTCACCGTGAGCATAGCGGTATCGGGCCGCCTTGCACAGACGAATACCATCGATAATCGAAGCATGGTTCAGGGCGTCTGAAATAACAGCGTCCTTTTCTCCCAGCAGCGTTTCAAAGAGCCCCCCATTTGCATCAAAACAGGACGAGTAAAGAATAGTGTCATCTGTCCTAAAGAAATCGCTGATTTTCCTCTCCAGCTCATGATGGATGTCCTGGGTCCCGCAGATGAAGCGCACGGACGCCATCCCAAATCCCCGCCTGTCAAGTCCCTCCTTCACCGCTGCAATGATCTCAGGACTGTTTGCCAGGCCGAGATAATTGTTGGCGCACAGGTTTAGAACTTTCTTTTCGTTGACACTGATCCGGGCCTCCTGAGCAGAAGTAATATAACGTTCTGTTTTGTAAAGACCTGAACTGGAAATCTTCTCCAGTTCCTGCACTAACGTTTCACGAATCTTTCCATACATGATCGTCTCCTCCCGCGAATATTTCTATCTCTGTACCACTTTTTCCCTGAAGACCCCCCATACAGTTTCATTCTCCCTGAGTATTCTCATCTTACCTGTTAATGGGTTATACTGGATTTCATTAAAGCAGCAATTCGATTGCTGGATCTCTAGTATACTTTTTACTGGATCCCATCCCTTAACATGCCCCAATATTTGTGTACAAACCCCTCCATGTGTCACAATCAAAATGCCCTGAGACGTGGTAGATGAGAGGAGTTCATTAAAATAGTTGATTATTCGTTCATTAAAATCCTTAATACTTTCGCCTTCGGGGGGTGTCTTTATGAATGCCTCCTCAAAAGACATGTTGGCAAGATCGTATTGCGACCTTATCTCGCTGGATTCCAACCCTTCCAATTTTCCCTGGTTCTGTTCTCGTAAATTTTCTGAAAAAACGGGCTTGGATATAGCTGGATAAGCAAGAGCGTGTATGATATCAGCTGTTTCTCTGGCACGCTGCAGGTCAGAAGAATAAATAGCATCAATGCGATATTCCTCCTTCAGATAATAAGCAAGATATCTCGCTTGTTGCCTGCCAGTGGAATTGAGGGGTCTGTTGTGCCAGCCCATTATTTTATTCAAGTTATTCCAATCGGTTTCCCCATGACGAACAATGATTATTTTTTTCATTTCCAAGCCCTTTCAACATATGTCTTCAAACTGCGTATTTTCCTACTTACTCTATTTTTTCTCCTTGCGTTTTCGTTTTTCCCTCCCTTCCAGTTTGCGGAATTCCCTGAAGGCATAGGCCCAGGCAGACGATTCGCAGATTGCACTGGCAATAAGAATGGTGTGAAAGATTTCCTCTACGGTGGCACCAAGGGAAACGGCCTTTTCCATATGCGTGCTGGTGCAAAACTCACACCGGTTGGCAACTGCCGCTGAAACCGCAATTAGCTCCGATGTCTTCTCATCCAAGATCTCCTTGTTATTGAAAAGGGATGCAAATTTGATCAGGGAGGCAATAGAAATATCCGGCCTCGTGTTCAGCATCCGTATGACAAACGGGACGGTGCCGCCTGCCTTCTCGATCATCTCGGAGATAGCCGTGGCGGTCTCATCCTTTTCCCACTCAGCGGCCTTAGACAAAAGCTCCATGATCTGCTCAAGTTGATCCATTTTCATTGTTTTCTCTCCTCAAAAAGTTGACTTGGAATCCCCGCATTTGGTTAATGTTATCGCACAGCAAGCCATTGCAGCAGCCCCCACCGGAAGGATCGCTTCGTTGAAGTCAAAGCGAGAGTTGTGAAGGGGGTGACGATCTGCTTTTTTCTCGTTTCCGCACCCAAGGAAGAAGAAGAAAGCGGGCACCTTTTCAGAATAGAAAGCAAAGTCCTCACCCCCAAGAGAAGGGGTTTGATACTCCATAACCCTTTTTTCCCCCAAACATTCCGGCAATGCGGCCTCCAGCTTCTTGAAAAGACCAGTATGATTGATCAGCGTTGGAGTACTTTGAGTAATCTTCACATCTGCTTTGGCCCCCATTGCCCGGGCAATGGATTGACATCTTCTCCTCAACAGTTTGTGAACTGTCTGCCTGGTTTCCTTTGAAAGGGTTCTTATTGTCCCAGACATTATCACATCTTTGGCGATCACATTATGTGCTTCTCCCCCAGAAATGCGCCCAATACTAATAATCTTGGGATCAAGTGCATCTGTATGCCTGGTGATCATTTCCTGTATCGAACCTATGACCTGAGATGCGACGACAATAGAATCAATAGCTTCATGGGGTCTAGCGGCATGCCCACTTTTGCCAATAATGCGTATTTCAAATTTATCTGTTGCGGCTGTGACTACGCCTTGCTTGATTGCTATCTTTCCGCATGGAAATCTTGGGGTAACATGAAGTCCAACAATGGCATTCACTGTGGGATTTTCTAATACACCCTCCTGAATGAGAGTTGATGCTCCACCCTCCGGTATCTCCTCTGCAGGTTGAAAAATGAGTTTTACATTTCCCTGGAAAGAATCCTTCAAGCCGGACAATATAGTCGCTGTACCCAAAAGGATACTAATATGCGCATCGTGGCCACAGGCATGCATGATTCCCGGATTCGCTGATCGATAAGGAACGTCATTTTCCTCGTTTATCGGAAGGGCATCCATATCTGCCCTCAGAGCGATGGTCTTCCCCTTTTGCCCGCCTTTGATAAGGCCCACAACTCCGGTGCCTCCAATTCCCGAGGTGGTCTCAATGTTCAGGCGAGTGAGTTCTTCTAGAATCCTCCTTGAGGTCCTGAATTCCTTGAATCCAATTTCTGGATACATGTGAAATTCCCTTCGCCACTTAATGAGTTGCTCTTTAAGATCAGATGCCTTCATAAGAAGCTGAGAACTCATTTTTTCCTCATTACTGGAATCTATTTTTCTCAATTCCTACCCCCATGAATCCTTTAGGCCTAAGCTGTCTTTCTATCCTGTGTGATCCTAAGACAGGCCACATGGTGATTCGGCTCAATCTCGTTTAATCTTGGTTCATATTCACTGCATTCATCAATGGCATTGAAACACCTGTTTCGAAACAGGCATCCCTTCTCCAAGCCACGAGGATCAGAGATATCCCCTTTGAGAATGATGGGTTCACGGGCCAATCCCGGATCAGGCACGGGAATAGCCGACAGAAGCGCATTGGTATAAGGATGAAGAGGATTCTCAAAAATCATCTCGCAGGGTGCGACCTCAAGGATTTTCCCCAAATACATCACCGCAACAGTATCGCATATGTGCTCCACAACCGAAAGGTCATGGGATATGAAAAGATAGGACAAGCCGAATTCCTCCTGCAAATCCATGAGCAAATTCAATATTTGGGCCCGAATAGAGACATCTAGGGCGGAAACAGGCTCATCTAGTATCATGAGCTTTGGATTGAGGGAAAGTGCCCTGGCGATACAGATCCTCTGTCTTTGTCCCCCGCTGAATTCATGTGGAAATCGCGCAGACTGATCAGCGCTTAATCCGACGATGCCAAGAAGCTCCTTAACCCGTTTTTTGCGCTTCTTGGAATTAGAAATTCCGTGAACTAGCATGGGTTCTTCTATGAATTCTCCAATCCTCATCCTTGGATTCAAAGAGCCATAAGGATCCTGGAAGACCGCCTGAACATCTCGACAGTACTGCATTTTTTCATTCCTATTAAAGGTATCGATATTTTTTCCATAAAAAAGGATTTCCCCTTCGGTAATACCATACAATCTCAGAATGCATCTCCCCGTGGTCGATTTTCCGCAACCGGACTCCCCCACCAAACCAAATGTCTCGCCTTTGAAAAGGGAAAAACTCACTCCATTCACAGCCTTGATCAGCCTTGCCTTTCTTGAAAAGATCCTCTCCTTTCCCACGGAGAAATACTTCTTGAGATTGTTGACCTGCAGGATGGTTTCTCCGTTCATATTTCTCTCCACCTCCAGCAGGAGATCAGATGTCCTTTCCCTACCGACTCGGTCGGTGGGTACTCATAGGCGCATCTATGCACTGAATATTCACATCTCGGCTCAAAAGGACATCCCCCAGGCAGGTTGAGAAGATCCGGGGGCTGTCCCTTAATGCCCTCAAGCCTTCGTTGCTTCTTGCCCCGGCAAGGAAGGGAATTTAGTAATCCTCTGGTGTAAGGGTGCCTGTTCCCGTGAAATAGTGTTTTCACATCCGCCTGTTCGACAATTTTTCCTGCATACATTACAAGGACATAATCGCAAAATCCGGCAACAACGCCTAGATCGTGGGTAATGAGGATAATGGATGTATTGTATTTTTCGCGGATCTCCTTCATCAACTTCAAGATCTGAGCCTGGATGGTGACATCCAGGGCTGTTGTAGGTTCATCGGCGATGAGTATCTCCGGCTGGCACGCTAAGGCCATGGAAATCATCACTCTTTGCTTCATTCCGCCACTAAATTGATGGGGGTAGGCATTAATACGGCTTTCTGACGAACGGATGTGGACTAACTTGAGCATTTTGATGATCCTTTTCTTTAGATCATTTCCTCTCAATTTCTGTCGTCTTCTAATGGCCTCGCCAATCTGATTACCGATGGTGAAAACCGGATTCAAGGAAGTCATGGGATCTTGGGAGATCATGAATAATCTCTTCCCTCTGTACTCCCTCATCTCCTTCTGGGATTTCTTCACCAAATCCTCTCCTCGATACAAAATTTCTCCTCCGACAATCCGCCCTGCCGGTTTAGGCACCAATCGCAATATAGAAAGCGATGTCACACTCTTTCCGCTGCCCGACTCCCCCACGATTCCAAGGGCCTGGCCTTTTCTCAAAAGGAAGCTCGCACCATCAACTGCCCTGACTACCCCCATGTTCGTGAAGAAATAGGTTTTGAGATCCCTTACCTCAAGGATTTTCTCATTTCCGATCATTATCTTTTGCCTCTGACTGCAGCGCGTTGTCTCGGGTCCAACATATCCCTGAGCCAATCGCCCACTAGGTTGGTGCCCAGGACGACCAGCATAATTGCAAAGCCAGGGAAGGTTGCAAGCCACCATGCATAGGTCAGATATTGCCTACCATCGGCCAGCATGATCCCCCAGGAAGGCGTTGGCGGCTGCACTCCAAGGCCTAAGAAACTCAAAGCAGCCTCGAAAATAATAACGCGGCCAAGCATCAAGGTGCCCAAAACGATCAGGGAATTGACCACACCAGGAAAAATATGCTTTAGAAGGATTCTGTAGGTACTGCATCCAGCTATCTTGGCAAGGTCAACAAATTCATTTTCCTTGATGCTCAACACCTCCCCCCTGACAATCCTTGCATAATTAACCCAGGAGGTTATTCCAATGACGATAATGATGTTCCTCAAGCTGGGGCCTAATGCCCCGATGAGCGCCAAGGCAATCAGGATATATGGCATTGAGAGCTGGATATCGACCAATCTCATGATCAGTGAATCGATCCAGCCGCGAAAATAACCGGAGATGAGCCCAAGGCATGTGCCAATAAAACCTGACATGGCCACAGCAATGAATCCCACGACCAGCGATATCCTGGCCCCGAAGATAATCCTGCTCAGAATGTCCCTTCCTAATTCGTCGGTTCCAAGGATATGGTGAAAGGTCCCGCCTTCGAGGAAGAATGGCGGTCTCAAGGCCTGGGTGATATCCTGATTGATTGGGCTATAGGGGGCAACAATATCTGCAAATAGGGCTGCCATGACGAAAAGAAAAAGGATGGTCAATCCCCCCAAAGGCGACTGTTTAACGTAGACCCATGTTTTTCTTAGTATTGGCAAGGCTCAGCTTTCTTATTTGTATTTTATCCTTGGATCCAAATAAGTATAGATAATATCTACCAAAAAATTTATGCCCACAAATATCACCGAAGTCACAAACACGGCCGTCTGAACCACCGGGAAATCCCTGTTGTATATGGCCTGCACGGCAATTCTGCCAACCCCAGGCCAACTGAAAATCATTTCAGTGATAACTGCCCCACTGAGCATTCTCCCAAATTGAAGGGATGTTATGGTAAGCACTGGAATGGAGGCGTTTTTTAAGGCGTGTTTGAGAACGACAATATATTCTGAAAGCCCCTTGATTCTTGCTGTTCTTATGTAATCGGTGTCCAGGACATCGAGCATACTGGAGCGAGTGAACCTGGCAATGGCTGCAGTAGAAAACAGTCCCAGGGTAATAGCTGGCAGTATGAGATGCTCGATCCCTCCCCTTCCTGTTGAAGGGAGCCACCCTAATGTGACCGCGAATAGCAGAATCAACATTATGCCAGCCCAGTATACCGGGATAGACTGCCCCAAAAGAGCGAATGTCATGCCTAGCCTATCATAGCAAGATCGTGGTCTTATGGCAGAAATAATTCCAATCGGAAGGGCGATCACAATTGACAAGCTCATCGCAGCTATGGTCAGCTCAATTGTAGCTGGCAATGCCTTTATTACTAAGGAAAATGCAGAGGTTTGATGTCTGAAGGATTGTCCGAAATCACCATGTGCTATGTTTTTTAAGAAATCAAAATATTGAACATATATAGGCCTATCCAGTCCCAATTCGTGACGGAATAGTTCTCTCTCCGCGGGACCGGCTTCCGGAGGTAAGAGAAGATCGGTGGGATCACCGGTCAGGTGGATAATAACGAAAACGATAACAGTGATTCCAAAGATGACTATGAGGGACTGAAGAAATCTTTTTGTGAGGTATCTCTGCATCTGTGAAAAAGACTTTCTTAAGTTATTTCAAGGGACTAAGATGTTACAATTGATCAAAAAACCGTGCCGCAGCCATCAAGAACTGCGGCACAACCACACGGAGATCACTTGGCCAATTTGAGGGTATCGCAATCCATTCGCTCGCTTCCTGCACTCTGACGGAAGTTTGCAACCGTATCGCGCACACCATAATTGTCGACCTGCTCGTAGAGAAAAATCCAGGGCGCTTCATCCTTGATCAGCCTGAGGATCTTCTTATATTCTTGCCTCCGTTTTTCGGGGTTCATTTGATACCTCGCCTTCAGGAGCATTTTATCCAATTCCGGGTTTTTGTAATTGGAATAGGTGCTCCTGGAGAAGAACAGGGGCACGAGCGTTCCATCTGCATCGTACATGGTATTTCCCCATCCGAGCAAATATAACGGTTCCACCTTGTGGGCCTTTCTAACCTGGGAATATTTACCCCATTCATAGACTTTGACCTTTGCCTTTATTCCCACCTTGGCTAGCATGCCCGCAATGGCCTCAGCGATCTGTTTGTCCATCAGATATCTGCCGCTTCCTGTAGCAAATTCAGTCACGAACCCATTGGGGTAACCGGCCTCTTTAAGCAGCTTTTTGGCCTTGTCCGGATCATAGGGGTATGGTTTGATGGTGGGGTCATACCCAAATGCCTGTGGTATCAGGGGCGTTGCCAACTCCTTTCCGCTTCCCATGAGGATGTGCTTGATTAGGCTCTGTTTATCCACTGCATAATTAATGGCCTGGCGAACCTTCTTTTTCATCAAAGGTCCTGCCTTGTTTGCATCAAGAAGATTGAAACCGATAAAAATCACCCTTCCGCTGGGCCCGGACACAATGTTTATCTTGGGGTTTTTCTTCAACTTGGGGATCATGAAGGGGGGCACGTTAGTGGCAATATCAACCTCTCCTGTCTCCAAGGCGGCCATTCTCGATCCTGTCTCGGGTATCACCTTGAAGATCAGCTTTTTTATGGTAGCGGGATTGTCACCCCAGTAGTTCTCATTGGCCTCCAGTTCTATGTAATCATTTTCCACGCGTTTAACAAATTTGTAACGTCCTGATCCTACCGGATGCTTGGCAAAATATTTGTCCCCATGTTCCTTGATATATTTTTCCGGAACGATGAAGGCAGCGAAGGCCACTCGCGAGGGAAACAAAGGATCCGGTTTCTTTGTGATGAACCTGACCGTGTAATCATTGATGACCTGAACCTCCTTAATCCCCCTAAAAAAGACACGAAAAGGGTTTTTGGTCTTTGGATCTCTCAATCTATCGAAGCTGAATTTGACGTCCTTGGCGGTAAGGGGGTCTCCATTTTGAAAGTTGACACCTTTCCTCAGCTTGAATTCCCACGTAACCGGGTCTATAGTCTTGTAGGAAGTGGCCAGGTCCAAACTCAGTTTGCCTTCCCAGTTTCTTCTTATCAGAAGGTCATACATGGTCAGGCAGGTATTAATAAATATCGCTGATCCGCCCTTATGGGGATCGAGTGTTGTGGTTTCGGCTCCTTGAGCTATCACAATCTTGCCCGTTGCAGTAGCTGAAGCCTTTTCTACTGAAATAAGTAAAAACGCCACAAAAGAAACCAATAGAACTAACATAATCGTCTTTTTCATTGTCTCTCCCCCTTTTATGCATTATTTGACAAATTCAATCACTTTTCCCAAGGCTCCATATCACCCCCTATCAAAATGCAAAACAAAAGATTTTCGTCTCTTCGATTGGACAATGCCTATAGCTCATAATAGCCTTGCGCAATATCCAAACGCCCAAGCTGAGCCCCTCCCAGCCAAAGCTGGATTACCTTTGAGTCCCTCCAATATTTCTCGACATGGTAGTTTTTCATGTACCCATAGGATCCCATAAGTTCCATGGCCTTATTTGCAACGCTGACTGTCATGTCTGTAGCATAGACCTTTGCAATGCTTGCTCGCGAAAGCATTGCCGGTGAGCTTGCCTCACCATAACGATCTGGATGATCCAGCATGTAGGCAACTTGGAGATAATATGCCTTTGCTGTCTCGATCCCGATCGCCATATCAGCCAGCATGACAGCGCTCATGGAGTGATTTCGAATGGGTTTACCTGCAACTACCCTCTCACCTGTGTATTCAACAACCTCCTCGAAAACTGCCCGCGCCGAACCTACCACCATGGCAGCGCTCCCAACTCGTCCCGCAGTGATGTTCCGTCTTAAAATCCTCGCATCCTCTCCAGGTCCGCCCGCCCTGTATTCCCTGGGAACCCTGACACCATCCAAGTAAATATCACAGTTCCTATCTGCATGAAGGCCGGCTTTTTCCTCAAAGGCCCCAAAGGACAGCCCTTCAGAAGAGGCAGGGACATAAATAAGGGCAATCCCCTCTTCTCCCTCTGAAGGATCTATCTGACACACAATACAATAGAGATCAGATACACCTGAGTTACTCGCAAAACGCTTTGAGCCCCGGATGATCCATTCATCGCCTTCTAGTACGGCCCTTGTACGTATTGTCTTTCCATGTAACATGGACAGGTTCTCAATATCGCATCCCGAACTTTCTTCTGTCATGGCAAAGCATGCCAGATGGGGTTCATCTTCACAGAAAACGGGCAGGAATTTATTCATCAGGACTTCATTTTTCCCAAGCATCATGGGGCTTAAACCCCAACGTGTGGCGGCCTGTGCAACAGCAATCCCCACATCACCCCTGGCCACCTCCTCAGAAATTAGAAAGATTTTTACAGCCGATAGTCGTTCCATCTTGCTGTATTTTTCCGGAAGGCCCGCTCTTATGAGTCCAAGCTTTGTAAGCCCTTGTAAGATGTTCCACGTGAGTTTGTGGTCCTTATCTTTTTCTAGATCTTCCCTTAAAGGTATTATTTCCTTGTTTACAAAGCTCCTGACCGAATCCACAATGAGACGATCCTCATCTGTGATAAATACATCCAGACACTCCTTCATCCAAAAACCTCCCTTGCATATATCTATCTCCAACTGGCTGGCGGGTTCCTCCCTGTGGCAAACCTAGTCAACTACAGCCACACCTAGAAAAAGTGTTTTTACAAATCACTGACCTCCGACAGAACCGACGGGTTATTGGAATTTGAGATGATACCCCCTATCATATCTGCGCATGCCAGATCATGAAACCTCCCATACTGGCGAGCAAAATCAACATAACTTTTCGGTAACATTCTTCCCTCATAATTCCGTACAAAAGTGAGCCAACATATGACCCAAAAATCAACCAAGGGAGTGCCACTCCATAGAAATGCAAAACTCTTAAGGTCGTAAGTCCACTTATGACTTGAAAAAAAACTACAGCTATCCCTGAAAATAGAAAAACCTCCTGGAGAATTACCTTGGTTTTGTCCTTTCCCCAAGATTGGGAAGAGGTGTAGACGATGACTGGAGGGCCGGAAGCACTCAGGGCCCCCCCGAGACACCCTCCTAAAAAACCAAAAAGATAGGCCCATCCCATTTTTGTCCATCTGTGGGATAATTTGAAAACAAGGCTGTAGATTGAATAGCTCACCAGTATGATGCCCAAAGCCAACTGGATTATCTCCTTATCCATTCTTTTCAGAAATAACACACCGAAAGGAACACCGGGCAAAGCACCAATCAAAAGAGGATAAACCTCCTTCCATTCCAGATTTCTCCGTAACTGAATTAGGAGTATGACGGTCATAGACAGACCAAAGAGGGCTGCAAGAGGGATAACGATCTTGATATGAAGGAAGATAGCCAGAAGGGGCAAGGACAACAAAACGGAGCCAAAACCTGAAAGACCCTGGGTAAAACCTGCAAAAAAAGCTATGAGACAGATCAAAAAATAGGTTTGCATCTATGCATTCTTCCTTATCACGCCTTTATTAACAGCCGTTTTAAGGCCTTACCCGACGGGTTTCTGGGAATAGTGGGTACAAAGGCCACTTCCTTTGGTTTCTTATAGCCTGCAAGATGTTTTTTACAGAATTCGATTACCTCTTTTTCATCAAGGAGTTGTCCTTCCTTCACGGCCACGAAGGCCTTAACCGATTCTCCCCATTTCTGATCCGGGACACCCACCACGGCTACATCAGCGATAGCCGGATGTTTCATAAGAATTTCTTCAATCTCTCTCGGGTAAATGTTCTCTCCGCCGCTGACGATCATCTCTTTCTTGCGATCGACTATATAAAAGAAACCTTCTTCGTCCATTTTGGCCAGATCTCCACTATGAAGCCAACCATTTCGCATGACATCTCGCGTAGCTTCCGGATGTCTATGATAACCCTTCATCACGTTTGGTCCTCTACAGACCAACTCTCCAACCTCACCTGGTGGTAGGGGCCTGTCTTCTTCATCAACCACGCAGGCTTCCAGGAATGGCAAGGCCTTTCCCACAGATAAATCCTTGCGTAAGGAGTCCTCTGCTCTGAGGACCGTGATACTGGGAGATGCCTCCGTACAACCATAGACATCATAAACACCCTTGACGTTTGGAAAAAACTCTAGAAGCCTTTTCTTGATCTCCATCGGCAGCTTATCTGCACCACTCGTGCACTTGGTGATGGAGCTGGTGTCGTATTTGTGGGCATTGGGATATTGCAACAGGGAATTATAAAGTGCCGGGGCACCGGAAATAATAGTTATTTTTTCTCTTTCTATTGTTCTGAGAAGGGATTCCGGCTCAAACTTTCGTATAAGTATGCTTGTTCCTCCGAGGCTAATCTGAATGGTAAAGTGATTATTCAGCGCTGCAGTATGATAAAGCGGGCCCACAATCAAGGCTCTCTCTCCACTTTTGTCTTCCCTCCCCAATATAGTATTAAAGAGATTCCAAAGCACATTACGGTGGGTGAGAACTGCCCCCTTGGGTCGACCAGTTGTCCCTGATGTGTACATAATCTGGCATTCATCGTCTTCGCAAATATCAGTGGCCTGGGCCAAGCACCTTCCGCTTGAGAGGAACTCTTCATAATTGATAGCTGGAGACGAACTACCATTGTGTGGTGAAACAAAAATCCGAATCGTTTCTAATTGTTCTCGAATCTCCAACAGGGTTTGCTCAAATTCAGATCCATAGAAAAGCAAGCACGGCTGGGAGTCATTTAGGACATAAACAATCTCCGGCCCAACAAATCTGAAATTAACCGGTATGGCGACTAGCCCGGCCTTAAGTGTAGCAAAATAGACCTCAACAAAGTAACTGCTGTTAAAGAAGAGAATAGCGACTCGATCTCCCTTCTTTAGGCCGGCATTCAGCATCGCTCCTGCAAGTTGGCTCGTCCTTTGATCAAATTCCTTATAGGTCCACCGTCCTTCATCGGAGATAATGGCTAATCTTTCAGGGTACTTATGTGCTGAATTGACCAAAAGGGAACCGACATTCATTCTTCAGATCTCACAAATCGACCCTGCCGGAATCTCGGGATATGTCCCACTGTATCCCATCAACTGTGATAATTTCCGGCCTTGTTCGACGATTTCCCGGGTAGCGTTATCCAGAATAGAACCTGCCGCTTCTTCTGCAGACATAGACAGGTTTATGGCTGCAATTACCTTTCTTTCGTGATTCAAAAGGGGTACAGCAATGGAGTATAGGGCAAGCGAGAGCTCTCGATCACAGATGCCTATCCCCCTTTCCCTTGTGCGGAGGATTTCTTCCAAGAGTTTCTCCCTTTCCACGATGGTATGACTCGTTAATTTTTCTAGCTTCATATCCTTTATCCGTTCCCTCAATACCCTGTCTGCAAGGGAGGCAAGAAGGACCCTGCCGGAAGCTGTGCAATAACTAGGTAGTTTGGAGCCAGCCCGGAGATCATATTTCAGAAACCTGTGCACTTCGTGACGGTAAAGAAAAATTATTTCCCTATCATCAAGAATGGACATATTTACCGTCATCCCGATACGTTCGGAAAACTCCGTAAGGTAGGATGCAGCCAATTCTATTAGTTTTGAGCCTTGAAGATATGCGAAACCGAGAGAAAATACTTTAGGGCCAAGAAAAAACTCTTTATGTTTGTTTCGGCCGAGGAACCCAAGTTCCATCAAGGTATCAGTAAACCGCTGTACGGCCGTTCTGTTCATCCC
>Ga0164311_10000684_pt1 | contig 15381 bp, 10 predicted proteins | sample GuaBasSedimGuay2_FD_121796 | JGI IMG/M metagenome (GOLD analysis project Ga0164311, IMG submission 121796) | Subseafloor sediment microbial communities from Guaymas Basin, Gulf of California, Mexico - Guay2, Core 4569-9, 9-12 cm | ecosystem: Environmental > Aquatic > Marine > Hydrothermal vents...
GTTCCGCTGCGCATAGAGGTGGGTCCTAGGGATATTGAGAGGGGAAGTTTGCCAGTGGTAAGAAGGCATAACAGAGAGAAGGAAGAGGTTGATATAGAGAGTATAGATAAAGTGGTAAAAAAGATTCTGAAGAGAATTCAAGCAGAACTATATAAGAGAGCAGACCATTATCTTAAAGGGCACATCCAATTCACTGAGGACTATGAGGAGTTCAAGGTGCTGATAGATGAGAGGGCTGGGTTGATTATGGCTGGATGGTGTGGCGATGAAGAGTGTGAGGAGGCGGTGCAGGAGGAGACGAAAGCAACGGTGAGGGTGATACCCCTTGAAGAGGTTAAATGGCAGGCGAAGAAATGTATAAGGTGCGGAAGGAAGGCGAAGAGGACCGTTTATTATGCACGAGCATATTGAAAAGGATTAAGGTGATATTATGGCGAAGGGTTTGATAATCATAGGTGATGGTATGGCGGGGAGGGGTGTCCCCGAACTCAATGGCAGGACCACCCTTGAGGTGAGTAAGACACCCAATATGGACAGAATGGCGAAGGAGGGGATATGTGGCATTGCAGACCCCATATCGCCGGGTGTGAGACCTGGAAGTGATACCGCTCATCTTGCTATTCTTGGCTATGACCCATATAAGTATTATACAGGCAGGGGACCCTTTGAGGCAATTGGAGCGGGTCTTGAGGTGAAGCCGGGTGATGTCGCCTTCAGGATGAACTTCGCCACTATAGATAGAAATGGCATAGTTGTTGACAGGAGGGCAGGAAGGATTCAGGAGAGTGATGGAACCGCAGAGCTTGCGGGACTTATAAATGGCATTGAGATAGATGGTGTCAGGGTTTACTGTCGGCAGTCAACTGCTCATAGGGGTGCGGTGGTTCTGAGGGGTGAGGGGCTTTCGCCGGAGATTAGCGATACTGACCCGCACAGGGAGGGTATGCCGGTTATGAAGAGCAAACCACTCTCAGAGGGGGCGGAGAAGACCGCGGAGGTGGTGAACAAACTGACGGAGGTAATCGCTGAGATGTTTTCAAGAAGTCCTGTCAATGAGAGCAGGAAGAATGAAGGTAAGAACCCGGCGAATATTGCCCTTCTGAGGGGGGCAGGAGCTGCACCGCATGTTGAATTGTTTGAGAAGAAGTATGGTATTAAAGGTTCTGCTGTGGTTGAGGTGGGCTTGATAAAGGGCATAGCTAGGTATCTCGGTCTTGAACTGTTAGAGGCGCCGGCAGCAACCGGGGGGATGGATACCAGCCCCACATCAATGGCAGAGACCACGATAAGGGCGCTATCCACCTATGATTTCGTGATTACCAATATGAAGGCGCCTGACCTCGGAGGTCACGATGGTGACTTTGAGATGAAGATAAAAGCCATTGAGATGGTGGATGAGATGGTGGGTTTTATCATAGGTGGTCTCAGTAAGGTGGAGGATGATGTTCATATTATAGTATCCGCAGACCATGCCACACCAACCACCTATATGGACCATACTGGAGATTTTGTGCCATTAATCGTCTGGGGACCCAATGTGGTTTCTGATAGTGTTTCTAATTACTCCGAGCGAGCGTGCATGGGCGGGGGGATATGTAGAATAAGGTTTGCTGATTACCTTCCCATTCTATTCAATCTTATGGGTATAAGCGAGAAATTTGGAGCATAGCAGGGGTTTGTTATAGCAATCTTATGTGGTCCCATGGTTTTATTCCATCAGGTGTTGGTATGAACTTCTCTTCCTCCTTTGAAACATTTCTTAATTTCTTCGATTTGAGTGAACTGGTCAAATACTCACTCACCCTTCTATCGCCAAGGGAGAGCAATCGTTGAATTCTCCCCTGCCTTACACTCTTGCTCTTCACCTCTCCAAGGTTTTCCCTGTATATTGCTCTTGTTAGGTTCAAAAATGCTTTCTTCAAATCCTTCTCTGACGGTAGTTCATAAAAAGCCATAGGTGTCTGCGCCTTGGGAGTGAATGGATTCACAGAGATGGTTATATGCCCCTTATAGTTCGTGTGTATTCGTTCAATTAGTGTGATAATTGAATCTACTTCATCCTGTGGCTTGGTGGTTAAACCTAAAATGAAATAGAGTTTCAGTTTTGGTATGGCTAGGGAGTTAATATTACTTGCGAACTCTATGAACTCTTCTGTGGTGGTGTCTTTGCCTATTTTCTTTCTCAACGAATCGTCGCCGACCTCTGGAGCAATGGTTATGGTGTGAATACCCAGTTTTTTTAGTAAAGATAAATAGTCGGGTTTCAGAAGCTCAGCTCTTGAAGAAGGCAGTCCCAGATTTAACTCGTTGGCGAGAAGTATGTTGAGAATATCCAGGAACTTCGGATGGTTGGCTATGGCAGAGCCGATAATAGAGATATGATTGAATTTGTCACCAAGTTTGTCTTTTGCATTTTGTAGCTCTTTCTCAAATACACCAATGTCAATGAACCGAGGTGGGTAATTGGCATATCGGTAAAGGCAGAACCCACACTCATAGGGACAGCCCCGACTTATTTCAATCATAAATGAGCAAGAGAACTTGGTGTGTTTTGTTATAAGTATGGACTTAGATGGGTCGTCATTTATCGTCTTAGCACATGCTCTTTTTATGAAATCAGGGGTGTCTCCAGTTATGGGGTGGAAAGATGATAGATTATCTCGCCAGTAGGTGGCTCTATATAGTGCGGGGATATAGACACCTCGCATGGTTGATATCTTTTTTAGTGCCTCCATACGGGGTATTCCTGTGCGATGAAGATTGAGAAGTTTTCTCAGGATGTCAATGAAGCCGTCCTCAAGGTCTCCAATAAAGACGATGTCTGCAAAGTCGGCTAATGGTTCGGGATTTGCCGTTGGAACAGCTCCCACGAATATGACAAATGGTGCGTCTTCTCCCCTCTCTTTTGATAGAAGGGGTATGCCTCCGCTCTTCAGGCAGATGAGAGCATTGAGCATATCCAGTTCATAGGATAAACTTATGGCGGTGATATTAAACTTTCTAAATTGAGTTCTGGTAAAGAATGAGTATCCGGGCTTCAATATTTCGGGGTCATAAAATGCTCTTTCAACTGATAGATTGCCAGATTCTAACATTCTGATTATAAGTTTGTGGTATTCAAGGTTGGACATAGCTATCCAGTAGTTGTTTGGGTAAAGCGCTACGGTTGAAAATTCACCCTCTATGGGCTGATTGATGAGCCAGGTCTCGTCAGCGAGAATTTCGTTTGTGTTTATTCTCTTCCTTCCAGGTCTTAATCTCACCCGCTTGAACCACCCATAATCACTATGGTTATTTGCTCATCGCATATAGTTGTATATACTGGTCCATATATGTATTATTCATAATGTCTATATCAATGGCTTTCTTTATGTATTCTATTGCATTCTTATAGTCCTTCTTCAACGAGTAGGCATAAGATATTGTTGCAAGCATCTTGCCCTTGTATGCTTCCTGCTCAAAGTTAAGCTCCATTCCCTTTTTCAAAGTATCTATTGCTTCATCTATCTTGTTCTGGGCTAGATAAAAGTTGCCATACAATAGGTATGTCTCGCCTCTGTTTGGGTATTTTGTAATTATCTCTTTTATGGTATTTTCTGCCGCTTCATAGTTTCCCGTTGTGATATATATTTGAGCCATAAGTTCCATACAAGTTGCTTTTCTCTCTCCTTCAGGTGCATAGGTTATCGCTTTATTGGTCTCCTCAATCGCCTGGTCAAGTTTGCCTTCTGATATGTATATATGTGCCATCCCCTTGTGTCCCGCATAATGGTTCTCATTCAGTGTAAGACATTTCTTAAATCTTTCCCTCGCCAGTTGCTGGAATGCGTTAGATTGTGCGGTAAGGAGTGATTTGTCCATATAACTCAAACCCATCATCTGGGATGAGATAAGGTAATCGTATGAGAGGCGGAGGTATATGAATCCAAGTGCATAGTTGCCCTCTATATGGTCTGGTCTGATATTAAGCAATTCCTGGATGTTATCCATTGCTGATTCATATCGTTCAAAGGATATATCTGTCTTTGCCTTATCAAAATAATATTCTACCTGGCACTCTTTTTTGTTAGTTTCTACCTGATTTATTTTAGTGAATTCAGGGTAGAGCACCATTATATCTCTATATAACTCAACTGCTTTATCATACTCTTCTGCTTTCTGATAGAGTTGTGCTTGGTTGAATAATTCCTGTGCTTTTTCTTCAGCACTCTTCTCGCAACTAACAATTGTTAATAAGAAAATCAAAACGATTATTAAAGCGATTGTCTTTCTCATAATTTCTCCTTTCTAATGTAAATACACGAACTTGTATTTACCTATTACTTTCTGAAATCTCTTTCAACCTCTTGTAAAGTTTCTTCTCCTCCCTACTAAGCTTCTTCGGTGTCTTTATGATAACATCAATGATAAGGTCTCCATAACCCCTGTTGTTCAGTTTCTTCATTCCTCTACCCCGAATGGTTATTGTATCATTACTCTGGATTCCCGCTGGTATCTTAACCTCAATGTTCCCATTTAGGGTTTTGAAGGGGATAATATCTCCCAACACCGCCTGTGGAAATGTTATCTCTATCTCACTTCTGAGATTGTCCCCCTCCCTCCTGAAGATATTGTGCGGTTTGAGGTGAATGTAGATGTAGAGGTCGCCTGCGGGTCCACCTCTTATGCCAGCATTACCCTCCCCCGATATTTTCACCCTGGTTCCCTCATCCACACCTGCAGGTATTTCCAGTTTCAGTTTGGCTTTACCTCTCACCCTTCCAACCCCACCGCATTTCTTGCATGGATTTCTCAGTATGTAACCGCTACCTCCGCATAGGTCGCATGTGGTTGCCACAGTGAAGAAGCCCCTTGAGAGTGCGACCTGACCCTCTCCATTACACCTGGTGCAGATGGTAAATGCCTCCTTGCCTTCTAAACTACCGTATCCATTGCAATCTGGACATATCTTCATTTTGTCAAATGTAATTTCAAACTCTTTGCCTGAATATGCTTCTTCCAGTGAGATTGATAGGTCATATCGGAGGTCTTCACCACTTTCGGGACCAGGCTTTCTTCTCCTTCTCCTTCTGGTGCCGAACAGGTCACTAAATACATCGTCAAAGAAGGTGCTGAATATCTCATCAACTGATGTGAATCCAGCGAATCCCCTCTGCTTGAGACCATTTATGCCATAAGTGTCATAGACCTGGCGCTTGTGGGGGTCAGATAGAACCTGATATGCCTCAGAAGCCCGCTTGAAGAACTCCTCCGCCTCAGGTTCTGGATTTACATCGGGGTGGAATTTCTTGGCAATATTACGATAAGCCCTCTTTATTTCTTCAGTGGTAGCATTTGGAGAGACACCAAGAATTTCATAGTAGTCCTTTTCATCCGCCATCAATCAACCACCTCTATTCTCTTGATATTCAGTGCTTCTATTAATAGTTTTAAGGTGTAAATATCCATCCCTCCTTCGGGGGGAAGGTTGATTAATTTTATGTGTTGGACGCTCATTGTTCCAATGGTGGGGTCAAGTGGTTGCCAGCCCTTGTCCCAGTATTCTACCCACATATGATAGTAGAAGTAATCCCCAGACCTGAGGAGCCCCACAACCCCTCTCGCAGGTATTCCTGCGGTTCTCAATAGTCCCACAAGGAGGTAGGTATGTTCACTGCAGTCACCTCCACCATAATCAAGGGCGCTTAATGCATCACCCTGTATCTGGCTGAAATCCTTTTTTACCAGTGTTTTGCTTACCCACTTTGAAAGTGCCTTGGCAAGAGCCCTCTTCCCCCCAGAGTTTTCTCTCTCAACGCTGGTGATTATCTTCATCAGACGCTCATCTCCTGTCCAATATGGCGAACCAGATGAGAGATATGCGTCTCCTTCTATCTTCTCTACTCTCCTCTTGTGGACATATACCTGAACTGTATCTTCGCTTATGTAACTGACTTCCTGGAAGTCACCATCCGGAAAGAGTCCCTCAGATATCTCTCCATTGAAGTGTAGGTTGAATCTTCTTGCGCTATCTGAACCGAAAACTCCTACTCTGAATGTCTCTATTATGTCAAACTCATTTGCCAATTCAAGAGAACCTGGCTTTATTGTAAGTGGTATTCCAAGGGAACTATCATAGACAAATGTGAGCCATCCCAGATGGTCAGTTCTGTAAATAGTTGGTTTATATTCAGATAGATTGTCTTTACATATCACCTCATACCCGCTATCTGTTTTACTGATGGTTATGCGGGTCTTTATGAAATCCACAAACTGGGGGTAAAAGACATCGGTGGTTATTTCGCTTATGTCTTCTCTTATGATAGGTAGCATAAATATCATATCGTCAAGTATGAAGTCATTGTCCCACTTCATTCTGGTGGGTTTTATCTCCTTCCCATTATTAGAACCAGTTAGGGTTATTAAATTACCCACTATCTCACCTGATATCTCTCTGAGCCCCGTATTGCTATTCTCGGTGTAGGAGAAAGAGACGGGGGAACCATCTGAGTTAAGTTTTATATTCTCATTGAGAGTGAGTGTCACCTTCTCACCACTCCTCACTATCTCAATATTTATCTCTCTCTCCTGCAGTAGATAGTCACCCTCAACCGCCCTGGTGACGGTCATTTCACCTATTGGTAATTCATTTATAGAGATGATGTAGTTCCTCTCGCCGATAAATGATTCTATATCAACATCACCCATTATGGCGATGGGTAGAAAGAATACCAATGTTAGACAAAGTATTCTGCCCATTTTCTCTCAACCTTCTATCCTATCATATTGAATAAACCTTTTGAATAGAATATAATTATATAAGTATTATGAGGTCAATATTTTTACTTTATGTGTTGCTGGTAGTGTTCCCTGTTTGTCCAGTTATCGGGGTCATAGAGCTTTCTGATGAACCCGACTGGACATCTGATGAGGCGGACTATGACGATTATTCAACTGGTGGTGCATTTGTTGACATAAATGGTGATATTCTGCTTGACTTTGTTTGCGGGAATGGCAACGATATGAGCAGTGACTATAACTGCGTCTATTATAACACCGGTAATATATTTGAAGAGGAAGCATCCTGGCGCTCGGGTGATGAGGACTATGGAGCCCATATTGCCTGTGGAGACCTTAATAAAGATGGCTTTATGGATATGGTTATAGGAAACTTCTGGGGTAGTGGAGAACAGGCGTATGCGGATGAGGTATATTTCAACACCGGAGATGGTCTGGAGAGCGAGCCATCCTGGCATAGCGGGGTTCTCAACCATACTTTTGGTGTATGCCTTATTGATTTTGATGGTGATGGAGACCTGGACATAGCTACTGCAAGCAGTAATAGATATATTGGAGTCAAGAGCCCCATACTACTATATAGGAATGATGATGGTAATATAAGTGTGTTTCCCGTTTGGTCGTCTGCTGATTCATTTTATGGGTCCGATGTATTTGCGGGCGACATCAATGGAGATGGCTGGCTTGACCTCGTCGTTGCCTGCGATGGAGAGGAGAATGTAGCGTTTATTAACCAGGGTGGCTATTTTAGAGACAGTCCCGATTGGGTTTCAACGGAGAAGCGGGGTTCAATTAGGTGTGTGCTTGGGGATGTCAATGGGGATGGCTGGCTTGATTTGGCGGTTGCTGACAACGAACAACTGACATCAGAAGATAGCAGGGTGCGAGTTTACATCAATCAGGGGGGAGAACTGGAGAGCACCGCCTCCTGGGTCAGTGGTGTTGATGATATGAAGTATTATTCCTGCGTTGCATTCGGGGATGTAGATAATGACGGTGACCTTGACCTTGCAAGTGGTGGCTGGTGGGAGCCGGTTGTGGTGTTTGAAAACATAGATGGGGTGCTTGAGTCAGAACCATCATGGGAGTGGCAACCATCTAAATCAAGTCAACTGGTATGTGAGACAGTGGTATGGGGTGATATTGATTCCAACGGTCTCGTATATACCACTGATTATCTTAGTGGCGATGGAGTAAGACATACTTACTATCTTGACCATAAGCCAGTATATCAGTTAGGAGATGTAAGGGTGGACGGTGAGGTGATACCATACACTGATTACTGCTATGACTACAAGGAGGGCTGGATATCGTTTGCAGAACCACCATCAGATGGAGATGATAACATTGAGGTGGATTATACTTTTTCTGTTTCACTTGACCTTGGGGTCACAAACTGGCATTCTTCAACCGGTAACTATCTGTTCTTTAATCAGATAGATGTAGGTCTGTTCGATGTCGCCTTCTCTGCTGAGAGAAAAGGTGACGATATAATACTCAGGTGGCAAATCATTGACAATTGTTTTGATGGATATAACATCTACAGGGAGATGGGGGTAGTTCAAGATTACGGGGTAGTTAATTCGCTTAAGGCAAAAGTAAACGATGACCTGATTGTTGGCTCATCACCATTTAGATATGTTGACGACAGTGTGGTAAACGAACAGTTGAAATATACCCTGACGGGTGTATCTGGGGATAGTGAGGATGTGCTGGCGACCGTCAGGGTCTACCCACAGACCTGCCCATCTTTTGCGTTTGCTATGGTCTATCCCAATCCGCTGTCTCACACTGCAATAGTGAACTACACTGTAAATGGTGATGTTGGTCAGATTGAGTTGAGGGTGTTTGACATCTCAGGTAGATTGATGAATGTGCATTCTGTCAATTCAGAGAGGGGAGAGCATAATTTCATATTTGATAGGGATGACATCGGTCTTGCGGACGGTGTTTACATACTTCAACTTACGGATGGATATGTCAGTGATTTTAGGAGAGTAGTGATTTATTAAGGGCAAATATTTGCTGGATTTCTGGTAAACTTTAATGTGATATGGGGAGGAGTATATGAGATTGGTATTACAGTTGATATTGGCTATGGGTGTGGTGCTTCTTCTTTCTCTGTATGGTTGCACCACTCGTTCGGGTGATGTATCAAGGACAGATGAGGAGAATGTGGAGAAAGAGGAGGTTATTTATGGTGAGATAATACCTCCCGATGACACGCTAGATGAGGATATAGAGGAGCTGGATGAGACAGAGTTTGTGGTGGAGGGTTTTATCGGCGAAGAAGATGGAGGTGAGGCGCCCGTTTATGAACAGCCATACAGTGAAGGAGGTACAACAGAAACAACATACAGTTATGAGGGACCGTTTTATAGGGTTCAGGTTATTGCCTCCTCTACTAAGACCGGAGCGGATAAGGTTGCGGAAGAGGTAAGGATGAAACTGCCTGGCAAGATGGTCTATGTTGAGCATATAGGTCAATACTGGAAGGTTAGAGTTGGTGACTGCAGAACCAGAAAAGAGGCAGAGACACTGCGTGATGAACTGCGCAATCTTGGCTACTCAGACGCCTGGATAGTTGCTCCTTGAAGCGATATAGTTTCTTTAATTGGCATATAGATTTTGGTTCCAAATTTTCTGTTAAACTTTGATTAATCACTGCATGAATTATTCATTTGTTAGAAAGGATTATGGAAGTAGAAGTGGGAATTTCAACTGGAGAAGTATTGGAAAAGGTAATCAAGGGGATTTTCTTTGAAGTATCAAGTAATAGATAGTAGTAGAATTATATATAGCAGAGATTAGCGAGGGGATAGTTAGGTAATGGATAGAGGCGAGGTCGTAGATAAGGGGGTACACAATTTATCAATTGCATTTGATATACTGACCTCTCTTGGGAAGTCGGAGAATCTTGAAGAATTGTGCCTGGCATTTTTGACCAGAGTTACCGAGAAGTTTCAGATGCTTGGTGGTGAGTTCTGGGTGATTGACGACAACCGTGTTCAAAAGGTTGCCAGTATAGGAAAGTATGAACCTGGCTGGTCGGTTGATGAAGAGATAGGGAGATTGGAAAACACAACCAGGTTTGTGATATACAGGCGTCTATCCCGCATGAAGAAGGCACCAGCTGATGTAGATGTGTTTTTATTACCGTTGAAGTTCAGGGGAGACCTGGTGGGTGTTCCAGTGATTTATATCCAGAAGGGGAGAAAGTTAAGCAATGATGAAGAGTGGATATTATCAAGTATCAAGGATATCCTTACCAATTACATAGTAAGCAATATAGTGTGTGAAAGGGCTTCTGAAAGCGAGAGATTTCAGAGTATGCTTCTTGATACCATAGGTGCTGGGATTGTTATTCATAAGGGTGGAGTGGTCAGGTATGTGAATAAAGCAGTGGAGAAGATAGGTGGTTATACCAGAGAGGAGTGGGAGGGCAAGGATATCATTCAATTTGTGCACCCTGATGATAGGGATATAGTGATGGATGTGCTTAAGAGAAGGGGGGAGGGGGATGATACAAAGATTAACCTTAACCTCAGGGTCATAACCAAAAGTGGAGTGGTAAAATGGGTAAATCTTACATCAAATTTAATCACCTATAAGGGTGAGAGAGTATCCTTTTTGACTGGAGTTGATATTACTGAACTGAAGGAGGTAGAGGAGGCGCTGGCTAAATCGGAGAAGCACTATCGGGCGCTCTTTGAAAATGCTTCACTTCCCATTTCTATTACCGATTCAAAGAGGAGATTTGTTGAGGTGAACAGGGCTTTTGAGGAGCTATTCGGTTACACCAGAGATGAGGTCAAGGGGAAGGATATAAGTGTGATACTAGCTGAGGGAGTTGAGGACAAGGTGGCGAAGATACATGATGTGAGACGGGTGGCGCCACATAAAGCACCGGAGACATATGAGATTATTACGGTTACCAAATCACAAATCCCAAGAGTGGTGAGGGTCACCTCCAGGATGCTTCCTGATTCGGATATGGATATAACTTTTCTGCAGGATGTCACCAGAGAGAAAGAGATGATAATTGCATTAGAGGAGTCGGAAGAGAGGTATCGCACTCTGGCTGAGGTATCACAGGTGGGTATAATGATATTCAGCGATGAGCAGGTATTGTTCCGGAATCAGCATATAGATGAGATATTTGGAGATAAGGCGAATAAGCCGGATGAGATTTTCAAACAGATATCAGCGGAAGACAGAGGTGCTTTTATTGGTGCATACCGAAAAGTTTTATCGGGCAAGTCAGATATGGAGACGCTGGAGCTTAAGGTGATAAAGGAGGGTGGAGCTGGGAGTATATTCGTTGAGGCGAAGATTGTGCCCGTAGTTTATCGGAACAAGAGGTATGTTCTGGCGAACATTATAGACATCACCATGTTAAGACGTGCTATGGCAAACCTTATTGCTTCAGAGATGAAATACAGGGTGCTGGTTGAAAATCTGCCTGTTGGTATAGCAATACATAGTGAAAAGAGTATAATATTCTGCAATCGTGCCTTTGAGGAGATAGTGGGCTATGGCTTTGATGAACTCAAAAAGATGAAGATGAGAGAATTGGTGGCTGAGGCAGACCTGGAGACCTTGAGGAACAGAATGAAGTTCATCCTTGATGGCGTTATAAGGTCATATAAGAAAGAGGTGCAGTTGAAGAGCAGTATGTGTGAGGATGTTTTTGTCTTCTTATCTATGAATAGAATCTACTTCGATTCAAAGCCAGCAGTCCTTTTGGGTATAATAGATATCACCGACAGAAAGAAAGCGGAAGAGGCGTTAAAGAAAGCCCATGAAGAGATAAAGAGGTCTCACCAGGAGTTGAAGAAGCTGGATGCTGCAAAAACCGAATTTCTGAATATTATCTCCCACGAACTGAAGACACCCCTGACATCTGTAATTGGATATACTGAGATATTGCAGGATGGTCTTCTGGGCTCTATAAGCCCGGCTCAGAAGGAGGCGATAAAAAGTTTACATATATCGTCACGACGGCTATCCAGTTTGGTTGACGACCTCCTTGACTACTCCCGTATAGAACTTGGTAAGTTGACCATGACAAAGGAACGGTCAGACCTGAATGATATTATACAGCAGTCCATAAATGAGGTTAGCCCTATTGCAGTGGATAAGGGTATAACAATAACATTCAATAGAAAACAAATTCCTGAACTCCTGCTTGACAGACATCGTATAAATCAGTTGATGAATAATATTCTCTCTAATGCCATTAAGTTCTCCCCATCTAACTCAGAGGTATTTATCATTGAGATTCCGAAAGATGATGAGGTAGAGATAATAGTAAAGGATGAGGGTCCAGGTATTCCTAAAGAGAAGTTAAAAAGGATATTTGACAAGTTCTATCAGGCGGATATGAGTGACAGGCGCTCAACTATGGGTATGGGTCTTGGTCTTGCCATATCAAAGGCGATTGTTGAGGGACATGGTGGCAGTATCTGGGCTGAGAGCGAGGTGGGAAAGGGCTCAGCATTCCACTTTACTCTGAAATATACTAACAGGCAGTAATTAGATGTGTTCAGGTCTGCTTTCAAATTCTTGACTGGTCGTTTTTAATGCTGTTAAAATCACTCCTATAATGCAAAGCGTTTCAAAACTTGGTGCAGTAATATCGGCTGTTTTGTTATTTATCGCATTCCCAGGTCTAAATCAGTGGTATCTGGTCTTCGTTGCGCTCATACCATTATTTATGGCACTGGAGGGCAGAAGTGGTATCAGAGCATTTGGGGTGGGTTATGTATTTGGGCTTCATTTTGTAATTCTAATACTTTATTCAATCATGACCATCACTCTCGCTGGTTTTGTAATGCTACTTATCTACCTCTCTTTCTTCTATGGTGCTTTTGCTTTTGTGTTTTCTTTATTGAGAGATAGAGGTATTCCTGTATGGCTTTCTGCGCCGTTTACCTGGACCGCAATGGAGATTGTGATGTCGTTTGGATACTTTGGTTTTACTCTGCTTGGTATCTCGCATGTATTGTATAAGGTGCCGGTTCTGATTCAGATTGCCTCAATCTCAGGTATGTGGGGGGTATCATTTATAGTAGTTCTTATCAATTCACTTCTCTTTCTCGCCTTACGAGATTTCAGTAAGGTGAGAATAGGGAGTTTGATATCAGCAGTTACGGTATTGTGCATTTTGTTATTGATTGGCTTTATATTGAGACCAGATATTAATGATGGCGGTGATTTCAGGGTTGCAATAATACAAGGGAATATAGAGCAAGATGTTAAGTGGGACGCCGACTATAGGGAGATAACACTAAAGAAGTTTTACTCTCTCACCAATCTATCTATGGCTCAAGGCAAGCCGGATATGGTAATCTGGCCGGAGACATCTATACCATTCAATCTGGGTGACTTTCCACACAGGTTAGATGAGATAAAGGAATTTGCCGAAAAGAAGGGAATTTATCTTTTATCGGGTGTGCCTTTTGCTGAGTATAGGGGTGATGAGAGGTATTCTTATAACTCGGCGGTTCTCATATCTGATAGTGGTGAGTTTATGGGGAGATACGATAAGATGCATCTTGTTCCGTTCAGCGAGAAGGTTCCCTGGAGGGCTAAGATACCAATACTTGAGAAGGTGATGGAGGAGGCGGGGAATTTTTCCGAGGGCAGGGAACGTATCATATTCAGAGCGAAAGACGCAAAGTTCGGCGTTCTCATATGTTTTGAGTCAATATTTCCCGAGCATTCAGTAAATTACATAGAGAAGGGTGCCAATCTTCTTGTAGTGATAACCAATGACGCCTGGTTTGGCAGGACAACCCTGCCACATCTCCATATGTCTGCATCATGTATGAGGGCTGTGGAGACGCATAGGTGGGTTGCTAGGTGTGCCAATACCGGAGTGAGTGCTATTATCGCCCCTGATGGTGGTATAATTGCCAGGACCGATTTATATAAATATACATATTTGAATGACCTGGTGCGAATTAGAAGTGATTCTACATTTTTCAGCCGGCACAGATTAATGCCTTTATTGTTTTTTATAATTGGTGGTATATTACTATTAACCTATGGTCTCGTTAAGGATAAGTTGCCGTTTACACGGGAGGTATGATATTGGATGATATTAAACAATTGAGGAAAGCCCTGGAGACACTGAAGGGAGAGGTTGACTCGTTAAGGGGGTATCTTTGATGTTGAGAACCTTGAGAAAGAGAGAGAGCGATTGAAGAAGTTTTTATCTTCGGAGGATGTATGGGAGGATAAGGAGAAGGCGACAGAGATGAAGAAGAGGTTTTCAGAGGTAGATAAGGTGCTGAGGACAATGAGGGATTTTGAGCGTGAGTTGGATGATATTGGCACCGGTCTTACTATGCTTGAGGAAGAGGATGATAATCAGCTGTTGTCCGAGATGTCGGCAAGGTTAAAGAGATTTTCTGGCAAGATTGAGAGAGAGAGTTTGAAGCGATATATGGACGGTGAGTATGATAAGGGACCTGCTCTTATAACAATATCTCCTGGGGCTGGGGGAACTGAGTCCCAGGATTGGGCAAGTATGTTATTTAGAATGTATATAAGATACCTGGAGAGGGAGGGTTTTGAATTTAAGTTGATATCGTATCAGCCAGCGGAAGAGGCGGGTATCAAGGAAGCGACGATTCTAGTAGAAGAAGAATACGCATATGGATATCTCTCATCAGAGTCGGGAGTTCACCGTCTAATCAGAATCTCACCGTTTGATGCCAGTCACAGAAGGCATACCTCGTTCGCCGCGGTGTCGGTGATTCCCTATATTGAGATGGATATAGATGTAGAGTTAGACCCGGGTGATTTGAGGGTGGAGACATTCAGAGCAAGCGGTCCAGGTGGGCAACATGTGAATGTTACCGACTCTGCGGTAAGAATTACCCATATTCCAACTGGCATAGTGGTTTCGTGTCAGAACGAGAGGTCACAGCACGTAAACAAGGCGGTTGCAATGAATATTCTGAAGTCAAAGCTCCATCAGATAGAGATGGAGGAGATAGAGGGCAGAATAGATAGTATGAGGGATAAGAGGTCTGTGAAGTTTGGAAGTCAGATAAGAACATACACACTGCATCCATACAGGTTGGTGAAGGACCACAGAACTGGGGTTGAGTTAACGGACACAGGTGAAGTCCTTGATGGTCATATTTCGCCATTCATTGAGGCATATCTTAAGGCGAGGTCAGAGAAGAGTAAGTAGAATTGGTGGTTCTGGAGGTGATGATGAGGATGAGTAGAGAAGAGGGAATTGATGATGTCCACGAGTTGATTCAAATTCGCCTTGAAAAGCTGAGAAAAATTGAGGAGATGGGTATTGACCCGTATCCTCACAGGTATGAGAGGACTCACCGGATATCAGAGATTATAGATGAGTTTGATGATTTATCATCTAAAAACATTAAGGTGAAGACGGCGGGAAGAGTGAGGGCAAAGAGAGAGCACGGTAGGGTAATATTCCTTGATATCCAGGATATGGGAGGAAAAATACAATTATATTTAAAGCAGGATAATTTGGGTGAGCACCAATGGGATTTTGTTGATTTGATAGACATAGGTGATTTTATTGGAGTCAGTGGTAAGGTCTTTCTGACGAGGACA
>Ga0164311_10000685_pt1 | contig 15377 bp, 14 predicted proteins | sample GuaBasSedimGuay2_FD_121796 | JGI IMG/M metagenome (GOLD analysis project Ga0164311, IMG submission 121796) | Subseafloor sediment microbial communities from Guaymas Basin, Gulf of California, Mexico - Guay2, Core 4569-9, 9-12 cm | ecosystem: Environmental > Aquatic > Marine > Hydrothermal vents...
GCCGGTGCAGCCCCAGAATGGATGAGCGAGAAAGCTGTCAGCATCGGCGCTTACGTAGTGTCATCGGGTGTCTTCACCGTGCTGGGCACCGTGCCCCCGGTGCTGGGTGGCCCCGAGGTGACCAAACTGCTGACTGAAGGCGCGAACGACGTCGTCGGTGCTGCCTTCGCTGTCGAGCCCGATCCCTTCAAGGCCGCGCAACTGATGGTTGATCACATCGCAGAGAAGCGAGCGGCGTTGGGGATTTAGGAGGTGACCATGCCACTCATCGCTCAACCGCCGCCCCCCGCCGGGGGTGCGTTGTTGGCTAAGTTGCACGCTATCAACGCCGAGCACGGCTATCTGCCGGAGGAGGAACTGCGTCACGCAGCCGACGAACTGAACGTGCCGCTGAGCCAGCTCTACAGTGCCGCCACTTTTTACGCCGCCTTCAGTTTCAAGCCACGCGGCCGCCACACCATCCATGTCTGCCTGGGCACAGCCTGTTACATCCGGGGTGGTGAGAAACTGCTGGAGAAATTGGAAACGACCCTGGGGGTAAAGCCGGGCGAGACGACCGACGACCGGGCCTTCACCCTCGAAACGGTGCACTGCCTCGGCTCATGCAGCATGTCGCCGGTGATCCGGGTGAACGGTGATACCTACGGCCGACTCAAAGCCGACCGCCTCCCGCGTATCCTGAAGAAGTACCGGGGGCAGGAAACATGAAGGTACACAGCCGTTCCGATTTAGAGACACTGCGCGCCGACGGTCTGTCCACCCTTTATCCCTCCCGGCTGAAGATCAGCGTGGGGATGGCCACCTGTGGTCTGGCTACGGGAGCTGCCGCCGTGTACGATGCACTGCGCGATGAGGCGGCAGCACGCGGACTGGACCTCATGCTCATCGCCACCGGTTGCCTGGGCTACTGCCAACAAGAACCGCTGGTGGACGTGCGGATGCCAGGCCGAGACCGCGTCCTCTATGCCCGCATGACCGCCGACCGTGCCCGCGAGCTGATCGCAGATCTGGCCAGGGGAGAACTGCCGGCGGAGGGTGCACTGGCCGTAATCCCGGAAGAAAAGGAACCTCCCGCAGGTTTGGAACCTGCGGGAGGTTTACCCCTCCTCAACGAACTGCCCTTCTATGCTCGCCAGCGCAAGATCATCCTGCGTAACTGCGGCCTGATTGACCCCACCCGCGTCGAGGAATACATCGCCCGGGGAGGCTACCAGGCGCTGGCGCACGTCCTGTTGGATCTTACACCACAAGAAACCATTGACGAAGTGCTTGGCTCCGGGTTGCGTGGACGGGGCGGCGCCGGGTTCCCCACCGGGCGCAAATGGCAAATCTGCCACGATGCTCCTGGACAACCCAAATACGTTATCTGCAACGGCGACGAGGGAGACCCCGGCGCGTACATGGACCGCACTGTGCTGGAGAGCGACCCTTACAGCGTCATCGAGGGCTTGACCATCGCGGGATATGCTATCGGCGCACGCCAGGGATACATCTACGTGCGCGACGAGTACCCGCTGGCCGTCGAGCGCGTCACCCAGGCCGTAGCCCGCGCCGAGGAACTGGGGCTGCTGGGGGACAGCATCTTCGACTCCGGCTTCGATTTCAGCATTACCATCGTGCGTGGGGCGGGCGCTTTCGTCTGCGGAGAGGAAACAGCGCTCATCTCCTCCATCGAGGGCGGATTGGGCGAGCCCCGACCCAGGCCGCCTTTCCCGGCAACCAGCGGGTTGTGGGGTAAGCCCACTGTCATCAACAACGTCAAGACTCTGGCCACAGTGCCCGTGATTATAAGCGAGGGTGCCGACTGGTACGCTGCCATCGGTACGGAGAACAATGCGGGCACAGTCGTTTTCTCCCTGGTGGGCAAAGTCGCTAACACCGGCCTGGTGGAGGTGCCGCTGGGTCTCACACTGCGCGACATGATCGAGGGCATCGGTGGCGGCGGGTTGAACGGCAAGGCGGTGAAAGCTGTGCAGACCGGCGGCCCCTCTGGCGGCTGTCTTCCGGCCCGCCTGTTCGACCTGCCTATCAGTTATGAAACTCTGACCCAGACCGGGTCCATCATGGGCTCCGGCGGCATGGTGGTCATGGACGAGGACACCTGCATGGTGGACGTAGCCCGCTACTTTCTCGGTTTCACCATGGCCGAATCGTGCGGCAAGTGCACGCCCTGCCGCGAGGGTACACGCTATATGCACGAGATACTCACCCGCATCGTCGAGGGTGAGGGGACACCGGAGGACCTGGATCTGCTGGAAGAAGTAGCCAGGTGGGTCAAGACGGCCTCGCTGTGCGGGTTGGGTCAGACGGCCCCTAACCCGGTGCTCTCCACGTTGCGCTACTTCCGCGATGAGTACGAGGCGCACGTGGTGGAGAAACGCTGTCCGGCGGGCGTCTGCCGCGCACTGATCCGGCTCGTCATCCAGCCCGATCTATGCACTGGCTGCGGCCTCTGCAAGCGCGAGTGCCCTGCAGGCGCTATCAGTGGGGAGAAGAAAAAGCCGCACGTCATTGATCCCGAGCTGTGCACGCGCTGCCGTATGTGCTACGACGTCTGCCCCGTGGGGGCCATCGAGATCGTGAAATGACATCCTCCCGCAGGTTTGGAACCTGCGGGAGGATCAGCGGAGATCGTGAGGTGAAATCAATGATAAATCTGACCGTGAACGGACAGCCTGTGACCGTGCCCGACGGCACAACCGTCCTGCAGGCGGTGCGCGCTGCCGGAGTGGAATTGCCCACGCTCTGCTACCACGAAGGGCTGGCCCCCTACGGCGCGTGCCGGCTGTGCATGGTAGTCATCACTGCGCCTCGCCACGCTCTCGTCGCCTCCTGCGCCTACCCGGTGGAAGAGGGAATGGTCGTGGAGACCAATGTGCCGGAAGCGGCGACCGCCCGTCACCTGGCACTGGAGTTCCTCCTGAGCCGCTGCCCACAATCCGACGTGATACGGGAGATGGCTGCCAAAGAGGGAATAACCACCTCCCGCTTCGGCGCCCCCCCACCCGAACGGGCCGATGAGTTGTGTGTGTTGTGTGGATTATGCGTGCGCGTCTGCCGCGAGGCGATAGGCGCAGCGGCCATCAGCTTCATCGGCCGGGGAATGGAGCGCAGAGTGGGCACCCCTTTCGACGTGCAGTCCGATGCCTGTATCGGCTGCGGGGCGTGCGCCGAAATCTGCCCCACCGGCGCGATCAAGATGGAGGACCAGGGCAACAAGCGCATCCTGCATACCTGGCACACCACGGTGGAGTTGCACACCTGCCCACAGTGCGGCCGCTTTTTCGTCCCCGAACCGATGTCTTTCCTCAAGGAGATGTTCCCCGAAATCGAAGACCTGTGGGCGCTGTGCCCCGAGTGTCGCCAACAGCGGGCCGCTCGCCAGTGGATTGAACAAAGGGCCACCAGCCCGGTGTGAAACTGCACGGTTAATCCATGCGGTCGAAATAAAGATTGGTCACATGACAAGTGCCGCGCACTTCAGAAGTGCGTGGCACTTGTGCCAACAGGGCACATCAGTTGTTCCGCTCGGCCACCTCGGCCATGACCATCGCGATCAGAATCAGCGCGCATCCCATCCACCCCTGCGGAGTGAGTCTTTCACCCAAAAAGTAAGCCGCCAGGGCGGCGAAAACCGGCTCCAGGGTAAGCAGCAACGCCGCCCGATGGGGAGGTGTTCGGCGCTGGGCGGAAACCTGCAACACCAAAGCTAAAACTGTGGCCAGCAAAGCCGTGAACAGCACAGCCCCCCACACGACCGGACTGAGGCGCGCGGGCCAAGGCTCCGCCCAGGGGGCCACCAAGCCACTGAGCAGCGCTACCACTCCCATCTGCACTGCGCTCAAAGCCAGCGGATCATAGCGGGAAGCGTAGCGGCCCACCAGCAGGATGTGGATAGCGAACATCAGAGCGCAGCCCAACACCAGGCCGTCCCCCACCACCAGGGACTGACCAAGGGGCATCGAAAGCAGGGCCAGACCCACCGTGGCCAGCAGAGCCGAGAGCCAGGCGACGGGCCGAGGCAATTGACGGAGCCACAGCGCCGCCAACAAAGGCACGAGGACAACCGAGAGCCCAGTGATGAAAGCCGCCTTAGAGGCGCTGGTGGTGCGCAAGCCAGCGGTTTGAAGGGCATAGGCAGCGAAAAGGACCACCCCTAGCAGCCCGCCGTTCCGCCACAGGGACCGCTCGCCACGCCACAAACGACTGAGGAGCGGGAGACCCAAGACCAGGAACGCTATCCAAAAACGAGCAGCCAGGAAAGCGAAGGGACCTATCTCCTGCAAAGCACCCTTGACCAGGACAAAGGTCGTGCCCCAGATGAAAGCTACTACCACCAGAGCCAGGTCAGCGGCCAGAGTGGAAGACCGTTGAGTGAAACGAAACATGGCTCGATTCTACCACGCTATCAACGAGGAGTCAACTGCTCCGCGCTCTCACTGAATTTGACAATCTGGCTATTGCGTTATATAATTAGTTGATTTAACTAATTTACTCCGAAAGGGAAAAAACTCGATGGCTGATGAATCACCGCCGGTGGAAGAGAGTTTTCTGAACTTATTGGGCCGACTGCGAAAACTGGGGCCAGGTTGTCCCCCTTTCGAAGATGTCCGCATGACGCCGTCACAACTCACTTTACTGGATTGGATCGCCGGATCGCCCGGTTGCGGCGTCCAGGAGATAGCAACCGGTCTGAATGTGACAGCTCCTACCGTCAGCGTGGGGGTACGCCGGCTGGAGGAAGCGGGATTGCTGGAACGCCAGCCCGATCCGCAGGACCGGCGGGCCATCCGGCTTTTTTTGACCCCTCAGGGCCAAGCGTTGCACCGACAGGCGCAAAACTTTCGCCTGCAGAAAGTTCGGCGGTTACTGGCAAACCTGACATCGGAAGAACAGACCACGTTATTGGCCCTGCTGGAGAAGGCCCTCAGCGCTGCCGAAGCAGAGACCAGCCACAAATAGGCATTGTGCACGTCAGCCCACTGCCACACAGCCATTACTAGAAGGAGAATAGAGTTGAAAATTGTCAAAGCGTTTGAGGCCCCGGAGACCCCCAACCCCCACGGCGTCAGCGCGCGCAAGCTGCACGAGACAGAACACGTCCAGGTGGTGATGGTCACGCTCCAGCCCGGTGAGGCACTTAAATTGCACATCACACCGGTGGACGTGTTTTTCTACGTGCTCGAAGGGCACGGTATTGTCGAGATCGGTGACGAACGCCAGCCGGTATCTCCCAACTCACTCATCGAAAGCCCAGCCCGTATCCCCCACCGCCTGCTCAACGAGAGCGACGAGGTGTTTCACTTCCTAGTGGTCAAGACGCCCAGACCCACCCGGGCAACGAAAATACTCTAACGGAGGTAACGTCATGCCTAACCAAACGGCTCTCAATCCCGTGATTCTGAGCAAGTTTATTCTGTGGATCGTGGTGACCGTGGTCGCTGCGATCCTTCTGCGCCGGCGCAAGGTAACGCCCAGGGTGCGCCTGGCTTTCCTCATCGGCGGCACGCTGGTTTTTGGGTTCGCCTACGGCCTCGCTGCCCGGCGGGGACTGAATCCTAATCCAGTCTTTTCGGTGCGCAGCCTGCTCACGGCTATCCTGGTGCGCCATCAACTTGTGCTCCCCATCGTCGCGATGCTGCTCGTCCTGCTGCTGATGGTCTGGATTTCCAACAAGTCCATCTGCGGCTGGGGCTGCCAGTTAGGGCTGCTGCAAGACTTGCTGTACCGCGTGCCGTTGCCCAAATGGAAGCCACCTTTCTGGCTCTCCAATACCGTGCGCGTCGTCGCCTTTGTGGTGCTGGTCGTGGGGCTGGCGGTGGCGGGCCTGGATTGGGTCAAGCTTGTGGACCCGTTCAGACTCTTTCAGTTCAACTTCACCCTGTGGGTGGGGCTGTTCTCGGCCGCCGTGCTGATCGCCAGCCTGTTCATCTACCGGCCCTGGTGCCAGTTTCTCTGCCCCTTCGGGCTGATTGGCTGGCTGGTGGAACAGGTGAGCCTGCTGCGGCCACGCATCAACCGCGAAGCGTGCAAAGAGTGCAAATTGTGTGTCAAGGCCTGCCCCACCCAGGCGATGGCCGACTTTTACGCCGGGAAGAAAATCCACGCCGACTGCTTCGCCTGCGGGGCTTGCATTGCAGCCTGCCCACGGGATGATGCGCTAGGCTGGCAAAGGAGAAGTAAATGAGCAATGCTATTGAAGTCCAAAACTTGACCAAGTACTACGGCCGTCCAGGGGCAGGCGTACTGGCGGTAGACCACATCAACTTTGAGGTGCGCCAGGGTGAGGTCTTCGGCTTTCTGGGTCCCAACGGCGCGGGCAAGACGACCACCCAACGTATGCTGGTCACGCTGTTGGAGCCAACCGAGGGCCGCATCGTTATCAGCGGTCACGACCTGGCCCACGACGCCTATCCGGTCAAGCGGCGGATGGGCCTGGTGCCGGAGGAGTCCAACGTCTACGCCGAACTGACCGCCTGGGACAACTTGATGTTCACCGCCAAACTCTACCGCGTGCCCCGTAATGAGCGGGGTACGCGAGCACGGGAACTGCTGGAGACCTTCGGTCTTTGGGAAAAGCGGGACGTGAAGGTGGAGAACTTTTCTAAAGGGATGCGCCGGCGACTGAGCATCGCCATGGCCATCATTCACAAACCGACACTTCTCTTTCTGGACGAGCCAACTCCGGGGCTGGACGCGCAGAGCACCCACGCTATCCGTGACCTCATCCGTCAACTGAACTCCGAAGGGACGACTATCTTCTTGACTACTCATCAGATTGAGGAAGCCAATCAACTCTGCGACCGGGTGGCCATCATCAACCACGGGCAGATCGCGGCCATTGATACCCCAGAGCAGCTGAAGCGGGCCTTCCGGCGGGTGCAATCAGTGGAAGTAGCCCTGGAACCTCCCAAAGGTTTCCTGGGCCAAGCGCTGGCGGCGCTGCCCGGGGTAACTACGTCGGTCAAGATGGGAGACAAATGGCGGCTGTACACCGAGGACCCGTCGGCACTGCTGCCGCAGATAATAGACTACGCCCGCTCGCACGAACTGCGGGTGGTCAGCCTGAGCACTCTCGGTCCCAGCCTGGAGGACGTCTTTTTGGAGATCACCGGTCAGCAGGTGGGCACGGTGCGCCACGAGACGCAGGAGGCAAGAAACAGGAGGCCGGGGGCAAGAGGCAGGAGAGGAGGTCGGCGATGAAGGATGGATGGTGGCAACGACTGCAGGACGAACTGGCTCAGGCATGGGTTGTGGTCGTCAAGGATATGAAGGTCTATTATTTCCGACCGGGGATGATCATGTTCGGCCTGCTGATGCCGTTCTTTATGTTCTTCTCCTTCTCGGTGCGGCGGGAAATGGCCGTCGCACAGGGCGTCGCCCGCCTGCTGGCTCTGACCACTTTTTTCACCGCGGCCGCTGCCGGCCCTTTCATCATCCCCCTGGAACGACGACTGGGCACTTACGACCGGCTGCTGGCCGCACCGATGTCACTGCTAACCCTGCTCCTGGGAAAGACGGCGGTGGGGGCCATTTTTGCCATCGGTACATCGGCCTTTGCCCTGCTCATCGGCGTGGTGGTCTTTGGAGCGCGCATCGCCCAGCCCTGGCTGCTGGCTGCCGGGGTGATCCTGGGGTCTTTCTCTTTCTCGGCTCTGGGGTTGATCTTTGGCTCCATTCCCACCCGCAACCCGGGCGACGTGCAGATGCCCAGCACGTTACTGCGCTGGGGGCTGCTCTTCATCAGCGGCGTCTTCATCCCGCTGGCGGAGATGGGAGCAGTGGCGCGAGCGGTGGCTTACCTCTCGCCGTTGACCTACGCTCAGGACCTGATGAACCACGCCGTGCTGGGCCAGGGTCTACTCAACCCGTGGCTGGACGTGGTCGTGCTACTGCTGAGTGGCGTCCTGTTCCTGCTGCCCTCGGTTAAGCTGCACCAGCGGGGCCGAAAACTGGGGTATTGACCGCACCTCTATTAAAGAGGAACTGACCATGAAAGCTCAATTCGGCACCGACCATTACGCAACCGTCAAGGGCTACCGCATCCACTACGTAGAAACTGGCGAAGGGCATCCGCTCCTGCTTATCCCGCCTTCCTTCGCCACCTACCGCAACTGGCAGCGGGTGGCCCCGGGCCTGGCCCAGCACTTCCGCGTGCTGGCCGTGGACTATGTGGGGACGGGAGAGTCCGACAAACCCGCTCGTGGCTTCGGCTACAGCCCCCAGGAACAGTCCGATGTCATCGCCGGGTTGCTGGATGTTCTGAGCATTGAGCAGACGCACCTGATGGGCGTTTCATACGGCGGTACCATCGTCCTCGATTTCGCCGGCCGCCATCCGCAGCGAACGGGCAAAGTGCTGGCCATCGAGGGCTTCATCAGCGTGGAGAAAGGTCTCCCGGGCTGGAGCCGCCTGCAATCGTGGCTGGTCAGCACCCCCATCGTCGGCGATCTTTTCTTCGCCGTGGTGCGCTCAGGCGTGTGGAACATCAAATTCGCGCGAGGGATAGCTGGCCCCTGGTGGGATGAGATGACGGAAGAGGAGCGGAAAGCGTGGCTGAGCTACGTCGCCAGCGAGGTGCGCTGCGCCAGCCGTCACGGCTGGGGCGGTATCAAGCGCAGCCTGTTTTCGGCAACGGATGTGGATTTGCGTGCCGACGCGCGGCGTATCCGGGCCCCTGTCCTGCTGCTGACCGGGGGGCGCTCGGCTTATCGTGAACACATCAAGCCCACCCTGGACTTCCTGCGGGCCGAGGTGCCCAGCGCGCGCATCGTGGAGGTTCCCGACGGCATCCACGACATGGAGTGGCAGAAGCCGCAGGAGGTGCTACAGCTAGCTTTGGACTTTTTCGGGGAAGCGTAGAAACTTTATCAACCTTCAGATAGTTGACATCGGCGGCCAGGTGTGGTATGCTCTAATCAGAGCAGCGCCTTCACACATCTGGTCGCCGTTTTCTATCAGCGATTTGGCTACGCGAAGAGAAAGGAGGAGGAGAATGCCTGCCGTACCTCACCCGGTCATCGTCGTCCCCGGAGGAATGGGCTCGAAGCTGTTCGACCACCACCCCCGCCCCCACGAGAACTGGCTCGACATGCTGCGGGTAATCATTCGCAACCTGATCTCCCGCCTGTCCGACCCCGAGTTCCACCGCCCACCCGGTCACTTGTGGGACGAGCTCATCTGGGTCCCCGACCCGCCCAACCTGGTGCGCGTGCTGCTCAAGCCTGGTCTGCTGGACCTGCCCGACAAGGAACAACTCATCGAACCTCTGGAGATACTCGACCGCGTGCTCCACCTCCCCGGCCTGCCCGATTACGACGTGTACAACCAACTTATCACCTTCCTCACCTCCCTGGGCTTTGAGACGGAACAGACCCTGTTCACCTGTCCCTACGACTGGCGACTACCACTGGAGAAGGCCGTCGTAGCCCTCGAGCATTGCATCGAACGGGCACGCCGCGTCGTCGGGCCGGATGTGAAATTCATCGTCATCGCTCACAGCATGGGCGGCCCTCTCACCCGCTATTACGTCGAGGTGCTGGGCCACCAGGCCGACGTGGAGAAACTGATCCTGATGGGCACGCCGAATCTAGGTGCCCCCTATCTCTTCCAGCTCCTGCTGGAAGGATTCGGCATCGGCAACCCGGACGTTGACCCCTTGCTGAAACCGCTTTCGCGTAAAGTGGTGTGCTCCTTCCCCTCACTCTACGAACTACTGCCCATCTATCCTGGCTTCATCACCGCCAGCGACGGCCAGCCAGTGGACATCTTCACCGAGAGATCGTGGCTGCCGTCCCAATACCATGAACACCTGATCAAAGCTCAGGCGTTTTATGAACAAATGCCCCAGAGCAGCAGCGTGCCGGTGGTGGGTATTATCGGTTCCGAGTGGCCGACTGTCACCTATTTAACCGTACCTCGCCAGAACGGGCAACTCAAGTGGGATGAAATCGAGTTCACCCCCCAGCCAAAATCCGGTGATGGCACGGTGCCCACCGTCAGCGCGGAACTATCCGGCCCCAACGTGCGCAATTATCGCTACAATCTAGGACACGGCATGCTCTTCTCCGCGCCGGAGGTCCGCCCTCGCCTGAGGCAAGAACTGCTGACCCCTCTGGCCGCGCCCCTGGCCGCAGCGCCGGCGGCCTGGGAAGCGGGGATCAGGCCCGTCCTGCGCGTCCGCCCCGCGCTGACTCACTACCCCTTGGGCCAGCCCATCGCTATCGAGGCAACGCTGACGCAGGCCGACGGCACATCCATCAGCGGGGCGCAGGTGACGGCGCACCTGGAACCCTGGAACGTAGACGCAACCTTCAGCGAACGCACCGATGTGCCCGGAACGTACACCGCTCAGGTGGCAAGCACACGCCCGGCCGACCTGCGGGTGGTCACCACAGCCCAAACACCCGACGGCACCACCGTGCAAACCATCACCCTCGTTTCGGTGTACGATCCACGGAGCACAGCGCAACTGGTCAAGCAGGTACAAAAAGCACTGGCCGACGATGAGTAGCCAGTCCTTCAGGAGAGCAGAACTTGAGCTTGGATAAAGCATGCATCCTTTTTGCCGATTTGCTGATTTGCACACTTGCCCGCTTGCTTCCAGCTCGTCCAGACTGGAGAGCTTGCATCTGACATGCAGCAGGAAACCACGCTGACCATCGAACAGGCCATGGACCGCTACCTGGATTTCCTCCAGAACGTGATTGGCCGCAATCCCAAAACGGTCGCCGCTTATCGCCGGGGGCTGAGCTTTTTCACCGAGACCCTGCGCGCTCAGGAGATCAACCCGGCGCGCACGCCGGTGGCGGCTCTCACCCCGGAGTGGCTCCTTCACCTCCTCCGCGACCTGAAGACCTACGCCGTGGCCACCGAGCACCTGTACACCACCGCCGTCTCCGGGTTCTACCGTTACGTCGCCGGCGAGGGGTGGGCCGAGGTTAACCTGGCACGCATGGACTCTCTGCTCAAGCGACGCCGCCGCCTGGGCCAACGGCTCCCCCCACTGGGCCTGGCCGAGAAGGTGGACCGCATCATCGCCGAGGCAGAAGCGCAGTTGATGATGGCCGAGAACGAGAAGCGTCTCCTCGCCCTGCGTGACGTGGCGCTGCTGGTGACCCTGGCCGACACCGGATTGCGCGTCTCGGAGCTATGTGCCCTGCGCCGGCGGGACATTGACTGGAACCGGGCGCAGGCGATGATCATCGGCAAAGGCGACAAACAGGCCGTGGTCCGTTTCTCGCACCGCGCATTGACCCGCATCCGCCGCTACCTGTCCGCCCGGCAGATCCTGGATGGAGAGCAGCCACAATCGCTAGGCAGCCTGCCCCTCTTCGCCCGCCACGACCGGGGCGCCGGGAAGCGGGTACTGCCCCTCAGCCCACGCACCGTCGAGAAGCTGGTCAAACATTACGCGGCATTGGCCCTCTCGCCGGAGGAAGCCGAGGGTATCACCCCCCACTCCTTCCGCCACGACTTCGTCACCCGCATCGTATCCGCAACGGGGAACATCCACCTGGCACAGCGCGCAGCGCGACACGAGAACATCAGCACCACCGAACGCTACACCCACCTCAGCGACGAAGAGGTTGACGAAGCGTACCGCAAGGTGTTCGATGAAGGAACATGAAAAACGTGCCACGCACCTCAGAATGTGCGTGGCACGCTTGTTCCCTGACAAAGCGCCGTTCTCAAGGCATGGTCAACACGTCGCGCAGGCGCTCCACCGCCCAGTCAATCTCCTCCCTGGTGATGACCAACGGCGGGGACAGGCGAATGACGTTTCCGTGGGTCTCCTTGGTCAGGATACCCTTCTCCATCAGCGCCTCACAGAAACGGCGCGCCCCACCCGCCTCTTCTTTGAGCACAATCCCGACCCACAATCCTTTGCCCCGATAATGGTCCACGTGCGGGCTCTGGATCTTCCTCACCTCGGCCATGAGGTAATTGCCCAGCTCCGCGGCGCGCTGGCACAGCTTCTCGTCCACGATGATCCGCAGCGCTTCGCGGGCCACCGCGCAGCCCAGCGGGTTGCCGCCGTAGGTAGAACCGTGGTCACCGGGCTTGAACACGCCCAGCACCTCCCTATCCGCCAACACAGCCGAGACCGGATACATCCCACCGGAGAGAGCCTTGCCCAAGATCACCACGTCGGGGCGCACACCCTCATGCTCGCAAGCCAACATCTTGCCCGTGCGCCCCAGCCCGCTCTGAATCTCGTCGGCGATGAAAAGCACGTTTCGCGCGGTACAGATTTCGCGTACCCGCTGCAGGTATCCCGCCGGCGGAACGATGACGCCACCCTCGCCCTGGATAGGCTCGACCAGAAAAGCCACCGTGTTGGACGTGATGGCCGCGGCCAGCGCGTCAGCATCACCGTAAGGAATGCGTTTGAAGCCCGGCGTGAAGGGGCCGAAACCATCACGGTATTTCTCTACCGAGGAAAAAGTGATAATGGTCACCGTCCGCCCGTGGAAATTGCCCTCGCAGACAATGATCTCCGCCTGGTCAGCGGCCACGCCCTTGACGGTGTACCCCCACTTGCGCGCCATCTTGATCGCGGTCTCCACCGCTTCCGCGCCGGAGTTCATGGGCAGCATCATGTCGTAGCCGATGAGCTCGCACAGCTCCTTCTCCAGGAGGGGCAGTTGGTCATTGCGGAAAGCGCGGGAGGTGAGCGCCAGCCGGCAGGCCTGTTCGACCATGACCTTCACGAGACGCGGATGACAGTGGCCCTGGTTGACCGCCGAGTACGCGGCCAGACAGTCCAGGTACTTCTTCCCCTCCACGTCCCACACCCATACCCCATCCCCGCGAGTGAGCACCACGTTCAGTGGATGGTAGTTACGGGCCCCATATCGCTCCTCGATAGCAATGTAGCTTCGAGCATTCATCAAAGCACTTCCTTGCTCTCTGTAAAAGTAATCCCCAACCGTTCGAGCTCTTGCAGAACCGGCTCGTAGATTTCGGGGACGACCGGAATCTGCACTCCGGTCAGGTTGATCACGCCCTCCAGGATCAGCCGAGCGCCAATCGCCGCTGGTAGTCCCACCGTGCGCGACATCGAAGTATCACCGTAGGGAATCCCAAAATCTATCATCGTGGATACGATTTTCTCCGTGCGATCCGGATACTCAGCGATGAACTCGTGCCGCAGGATCAGCATGTCCCTCTCGCCGGGCGCGTACCGCATCTTCTCCAGCATGCGTGCAGTGAGGATGTCTATCGGTGCGCCTTTCTGCAACGGCAGCGGATCGTCGCTCAGCAGGCCCAGCCACTCCAGGTTACTCATCACCCGCGAGTCGGGGTCAATTTGCAGGTAAGCCGCCAGGTCCCGCCGGAGATCACCCGTACTATTGATGAGCTTCGCCGTGAACTGGGCAAAGGTCAGCCCGGCGATGTCGTCACGCTCCGTCTCGTCCAGCAGACCCAGTTCGGCGATCTTCTTCATAGTAGCGCACCAGCCAACGTTGCGCAGCGTGCCCCGGAACATAGTCCGCGCCGAGGTGATGCCGTAGGTCTCCATGTACGGCAGGCTGTCGCGGTTAGGATAGCCCTCGAAGTCGATCACTTTCCCCTCGATCTCAATAGGCACAGTCCAGTAGTGATCGAATAACTCCTCGCCGGGGATGTTGATCACCTGCCCATCTTTCAAAAAGCGGGCCGCATTTTTACCGGCCAGCAACACGCCTTTGGGACTCCAGGAGAACTTGTAGCCAAAGGGGTTCGTATTGGCCTCCGGCGCGGGCAACCCGCCGCAATACGACGAGAAGCTGGTGATTTCTCCACCGCCCTCCTGCACGCGGTGAATCACCCTCATCGCCGTCATGTGATCAATGCCGGGGTCCACGCCAATCTCATTCAAGAGAATGACGCCCGCCTCCTTCGCCGCTCCATCCAGAGCACGCATCGCGTCTTTGACGTAGGAAGTCGTCACCATGTTCTTCCCGTGCTTGACGCACAGCCTGGCGACCAGGGGGTGATACACATAAGGCAAAAGGCTGACCGCCAAATCGGCCTGGCGGATCAGCGCCTCCAGAGCTGCCTCATCGTTCACGTCCAATTGCTGAGCCTCGCCGCGCGGATGGTCGCCGACGAGCCTTTCGGCTTTGCTGAGCGTGCGGCTCGCCACCTTCACGCGAAAGTCGGGCTGATCCATGAGATACCTAACCAGGGGCCCAGCCACCAGGCCCGCACCGAGAACGAGAACGTTTTTTGTCATCGTTGTACACTCCTCCAATTAAGATTTTGGACACGTGGAAACAGAATTTCAGCAAATCAGCAAATCGGCAAATCAGCAAATCAGCAAATCGGCAAGACAGCGTCCGCAGATTCGCAGACTTGCCGATTCACAAGAACTTCTCCAGATAGCGGTAGTTCGGGGTGAGCTCGCCGCGATGGGCGATAACCGCGCGTTTGATCTCCGGCGGGAGGTCGAGTTGCTCGAAGGGCACGGAGTAGTCGGCCTTGGCGATGGCCGGGATGTAGTCGAGCAGCACCCGGCTGAAATCGGCCGACGATTCCCGTGGCAACTCGCTGGGCAGGATGTCCACCGCCAGCACCACGGGGCCCCTGCCTTCGCACCCGGGGATGGCTCGATCTGCGAAGGAGTCGTAGACGAAGACAGGCTCATCGGGTTCAGTGCAGTGCAGCGTGCACTCGATGGCCCCCTCGATGTCACAGCTCACGTCGCCGATCACCCGCAAGCGGGGCGGCTCCTCACCGCTGTACAAACGTTTGAGATACGCTTTGGTCACCAGACGGGGATACTTCTTCTCCCAATAAATGCAGTTCATGAGCACGGTCAGATGTGGGAGGTACCTCTCAAACTGCGAGCGGTATTTTTCGGGATGATTGTAGTAATCCTGCAGAACAAAGCGATCCGCCGGGGAGATGGGCTCCACCATATGTTCTTCCCTGAACACCACCTTATAGACGTGATTCCGGGAATAGTCCGCGCCCGTGCTCACCGCCTCGATCTCATCGGGCTCGATCTCCAGCGTGGGCAGAAGGCTGAGTATCTCCTGCACCCCCCGCGAGACGTTCCCATACCCGGCGATGCCGACGATCAGCGGTGTGATGGATTCGGGAAGGCCATCGGCTGCGATTTTCTCGCCCACTCTGACCACGTCCTTCTGGGCCCCGGCCAAACTCTCGTACTGGTAGGTCTGTCGAATTTCGGCGAACGGGTTGGGAATTCCCTCCCAGTTCAACCTCTGACCCAAAGCCCACAGAGTATCAATCATCCCGGCCAGGCCGGCGTGCCAGCCAAAGAAGATCAAACGCCGACCGCGTTCGTCCGTCACTTTCTCGTAGTCAATCAGTGTGCAGCCCAGCTCCAGCATTCTCTTGAGCATAGGCATATTATACGGCTGGCC
>Ga0164311_10000686_pt1 | contig 15371 bp, 17 predicted proteins | sample GuaBasSedimGuay2_FD_121796 | JGI IMG/M metagenome (GOLD analysis project Ga0164311, IMG submission 121796) | Subseafloor sediment microbial communities from Guaymas Basin, Gulf of California, Mexico - Guay2, Core 4569-9, 9-12 cm | ecosystem: Environmental > Aquatic > Marine > Hydrothermal vents...
AAGACGGGTTTTGATGGTTGCCATAATGGTGCTTTTTGATTTCTTAAACTCCATCTCTATGGTTTTAAGGTTATTTTCTAAACTATTCGTCATAGATAGGAGTATATCACCCAGTGCCTTGCCTTCATCTCTTCTGCTTCTGACTGCCTCCGCAATTGCTGATTTCAAGAGCGGTTCAATCTCACCCCACAGTTGGGATTCTAATATCTTTGATTGTGATAAAACGCCGGGTAGGTTCATAATCAATGATATATCAACCTCGCCTGGAATGTTGAGAGCATACATTGCGTTAGATAATGTATCCATATAATGCTTCATTATATTTTTATCAATCACATAGGTGACCTCTGGATTAGGTGTAAGAAGAACATGGCAATATATATTACCTCTGGTAAAACTATCAGAGATAACCTTCCTGAAATCCATATATAATGTTTGTAGGGTAGAGGGTAAATTTATGTTTATATCTAAATACCTGTGGTTCAGAGTTCTCAAATCTATGCATACATTCCCAATGGATATATCCCCGATAGATGAGCCATATCCAGTCATACTGTATAATTGCGATTCTGACATATAATGAATGATATTATATGTATCTCTTGTTATAAATAGTAATTTATTGAATTATTTTATCGTAGCAGAGCAGTCCGAGCAGACAGGAATGAGATTTATCTCATTAAGGAGTTTCTTTCTAAATGAGACATACTTATTGTTTTTCCATATTACCTTAAGACCTTCATCAAATGCATTGCCGAATTGATGTGTGCAATCGTAATCAATACAGCAGGGACTCACAGTGCCATCCCAGTTGACTACCGAGCGAGTGAAAGCCCAGATGCATGCCTCACCCTCCTTCCGCTTCTCCCTTAGTTCGGGACCCAGACGACCTATTTTGAACCGGTTGTATTCAGGATTGGTGGGAAGATATTTAAGTGCCTCCTCCTTGCTCATTTTCCTGTAGTGGGGGATACTTACAGCAATTAACTGCAGGTTATCCATACCCAGTTTGGTTGCCAATTTCTGTGCATTCTCAATCTCATGTTCATTATGTCTCATAACTATGAAGTTGAAGTTTAGAAATGGTGTTTTTCTTCGCCTCTTATTTCTCTCTTTTGATAAGAGTTCTATGGTTTTTATAACACGGTGGAAGTCGCCACCCCTGCGAAAAATCTGGTATGTCTGTTCTGATGCTCCATCAATTGAGATATCTATCTTCTCAAAACCGGATGTGACTAACCTGAGAATATCTTCCCTTTTGATAAAATGAGCATTGGTTGATAGATAGACCGCTATATTTCTATTAGAAGCATACTCAGCCATATCAAATATTCTCGGGTGCAAAAGCGGTTCTCCCAGATTGGCAAGCGTGATGGTGTATAAGAAAGGTGCCATCTCATCTATTAGCGCCTTATAGTTATCAAAATCCATAAAACCCACTTTCCTTGTCATAAGCCCTGCACCGGTGGGGCATAGAGGGCATTTCAGATTACAAGCGTTGGTCGGTTCAATGAGTATATTATAGGGGTAGCCGATGACTCTTGGCAGTTTCAATAACCTGCTTACCTGAACAGAAATAAGATTTAATAACCTTGGAAGTGTATGTCTTCTGGGAAGGTGAGTTATGGGGTCTCTTATAAGTCGCTCTATACTTGAATATCTATGGTGTCGCCCCCTGACAGTCGCCATACTTGGAGTTAGTCCTCCTCGGGGAGCTCAGCCTCTTCTATGAGCATAATAGGGATTCCATCCTCTATTCTATATCTCCTGCCACACTTTGTGCAGATTAGTTTCTGATTCTCCCTGTCATATTCTACACCCACCTTACATACGGGGCAGGCAAGTATATCCAGAAGTTTCTCGTTAAACATATATAATCACCTCATCTTATGTATCATAATAAAGGTAGAACTCCATTGGCGATATACCTTTCTCAATCATATCTATCTCAGAGCTCTTGAGGAGAATCCAGGCATTTATGAGCTCCTCGGTAAATATATTATCTACCATCAGAAACTCGTGTTCCCTCTTAAGTGCGTCAAGTGCTTCTTTCAGGTTGGATGGAACCCTATCAAATCTCTTCTTCACTTTACTCGGCTGTGACTCAAAATCGCCAACCACTAGGTCGGGTGCCTGAATATCGGTTCTAATCCCATAGAGACCCGCCAGAAGAAGGGCAGAGAAGGATAGATATGGATTGGCGGTAGCATCAGATGGGCGATACTCTATCCTCATCTCTTGTGGATTCTTGGCATAAGATGGTATTCTTATAGCTGCTGTTCTGTTCGCCTCGGAGTGGAATAAATACTCAGGCGCCTCATAGTGTGGGCATAGTCGTTTATAAGAGTTTACCGATGGATTGGTGAACGCAAAAAGAGCTTTACCGTTTTTAAGAATGCCTCCAATATATTTCATACCCGTATCCGATAAGCAAGATGGCTTTGACCCATCATAGAATAATGAATTTCCATCTTTCTCTAGGTATAAGTGTATATGCATTCCACTTCCTGATGCGTTTTGAATTGGTTTAGGCATGAATGTTGCGGATATACCCTCTTTATATGCAAGATTTCTCACAAAGTATTTGACCATCATCACATTGTCCGCCATATTAAGAAGGGGAAGAAATCCAAGTTCAATCTCCTGCTGACCCATAGCGCCTACTTCATGATGATGATACTTCAGTGGTATGTTGGCTTCCTTCAACATCATAGATAGATTGTTTCTAAAGTTGTTGAAGGCGTCGGCAGGGGGAATATGGTGATAACCCTCCTGATGTCTTATATCGGCACCTCTACCTGTCTCGTCTTCCTCAAGTGATAGTAAACTGAAGCATGAATAATGGGGCTTTACTGCAATCTCTACCTCATCAAACAGATAGAACTCAAATTCGGGGCTGAAGAGTGCCGTAGCACCATTGACCGTGTTAGAAAGATAACTCTCGCATTTTCTTGCAATAAATCTTGGGTCAAGTTGGAATGGTTTTTCAATACTTGATTCGGTTATATCGCATATCATTGATATTGTGGGCAGGTCGTAGAAGGGGTCAACAAATGCTGTGTTAATATCGGGTATTATGGTGAGGTCTCCACTCTCTATGCTCTTATAACCCATACTTGAGCCGTCTATTCCTATTCCCACGGTGAAAAGTTTCTCGCCTATTATACTGGTGTCAATGGTCAGATGGTGCCACCTGCCATAGAGGTCACAGAACTTCAGGTCAATAAACGAAGCACCTACATCCTCTATCATCTTATTCAATCTATCTACCGATTCAGATATGTTCATATAACACTCCTTGCTAATTATCTTTGCTTAAGAAAGCAAATGTTTTATTAAAGTCGTTGTATTCATCCTTTGTTATCTCTTGAAAGTTGATTATTACGCACTTTAAGTTGTTCTCTTTGTTCTGTTTCATAAGCCACTTTGCTGGATGTGTGTTCGTTACGCTATTGTATATACCCCAGGTGTAATCACTCTTACAAAATGTTCCGTCTATTTCATCACCTTCAATAACAAAGTATGTGATAAAGTAATACTTCATATCTTCACCTCATTATCAAGTTCGGTTCTTGTATAGACATAGTCCGTCTCTTAAACAGTTTATAGCTCTCTTGATGTCATCTGTATTTAGGACATAGGCAATTCTCACCTCATTGAGACCAAGACCCTCCGTTGCGTAGAAACCTGCTCCCGGTGCGAGCATAACCGTCTCATTATGTTCGCTTCTATAATCGGTCAGCATCCATACAGCGAAGTCCTCACTATTTTCAACAGGGAGTTTGACCTGAATGTAGAATGCACCCTCCGGCTCCCTGAAAACTACACCATCAATGCCTTTAAGTTCATTTGTTAGAACATCCCTCCTTGCCTTGAACTCTGAGACCATACTACCAATATACTCCTCAAATGGTATGCGAAGTGCTGCAATGGTTCCAATCTGTTCTATCACCGGGGGGCACAGACGTGCCTGTGCCATTCTTATAATTGCTGAAAGCACCTCTTCATTTCTTGATGCAATGCAACCTATCCTTGCGCCACAGGCAGAGAACCTCTTGGATATTGAGTCAACGAGAATAGAATTACTCTCGGAATTATATATCTGCAATATGCTGGTATGTTCAGTATCACCATAGCAGAACTCACGATAGACCTCATCAGATATTATGAATATATTAGCATCGTTTGCTATCTCAGTAAGAGTCAGTAACTCATCAGTAGAGAGAACCACACCCGTAGGATTATTGGGTGTGCAGATTAGTATTGCCCTTGTTCTATCTGTGATTGCTTGTCTTATTTTGTCAGCAGGTGGTAGGTGGAAGCCGTCATCAATTGTGGTGGTAATGGGCTTAAGTTCTATACCAAGGAGGGATGCGAAGCCATTGTAGTTGGTGTAGAATGGCTCAAATACCAGTATTTCTTCACCAGGTGAGGCACAGGCAGACATAGCGAAGGTTATGGCTTCGCTACCCCCGGTGGTAACAATTATCTGGTCTTCCATTATGTCAATGCCATTCCTCTGGTAGTATCTGGAGAACTCCCTCTTCAGTTGGGGTTCACCATCGCTTCTGCCGTATGCAATAATATTTAGGTCAAAATTTCTCATCGCATCAATCATCTGCTTGGGTGTGGCAATGTCTGGCTGTCCGATGTTGAGACGATAGACCATTGCACCCTCTTTAATCGCCTTGTCCGCAAAGGGCACCAGTTTTCTGATTGGTGATGGGGGAACCCTCTGAGCCCTTGATGATACTGATGGTATCTTACTCATTTCATTCTCCTTGAACAGTATTATAACAAATTGGATAATTTTATCTCAAAGATTAAAAGGGTATTCATACATAAATTGAATTTAATATCTCCTTGTTATCTCTAACCACTTCAGTTAACATCTTCTTATCTATGGAAATAACCAAATGATATTGTATCTATTTATAGCTTTTATACTGGGTGATATCATTGGTTTCTCATCCTACTGGAGTTCAAAGCGACTCTCGGGTGGCAGAATAATCTACTATATACCACGAACCAGAGAGGGCGATTACAGTGTATCAAGCAAAATGCCTGTTTTCTGGTTTCTCTCAAGAAAGAAAATAGATGAAGTAGCAGGTGAAAGAAAGCGACTAAAGAGATTTCTCTGGGAGGTCTTTTTTGGTTTGATTGGTGTCGCCTGTGTTTACCTCTATGGATTATCAGCAAAAGCAGTATTTATCTTCATCAGTTTCACCCTTTTCGGTATCTTTTATAGAATAGAGAATAGTGATTATAGTATTCCTTATCCTATTCTGATAATATATATTACAAATATAATCTATTATTATCTAACCGGTAATATAGGTATTATTTTATCCACGCTGACGGTTATAGTTTTTATAGCATCAATGTTTCACCATTTTCCGCTTCAAATAAGGCGAATTCTTATTGGTGTCTCAATGTTGATGGTTGTTGCGGGCTCTTATTCTATACTGGCATATGTAATGCTAAATTTAATTGTATTGCTATTCAGGGTTGACCACGAGATTGTAAGGAAGACATACTACATATCAGGTATAGTATTATTAGTTCTGGGAAGTATTATATCCGACGGCATAGGTAAAATATTTACTCCTTGATTGTTGACTGTTCTTGACTGAACAGTAGTTAAACATATATAATCGCATAATCAATTCAGTTCAAAGATGATTTTATAAGGGAGGCATTATGGCAGAGAAATATAACAATTTCATAGGTGGGGAGTGGGTAGCACCCTCTACGGGGGAATATGTAGAAAACATAAACCCTGCTAACACTAACGACATAATAGGGCTATTCCCGAGGAGTTCAAAGGAGGATGTGGACAGGGCAGTTGATTCAGCATTTGAAGCGTATAAGAAATGGCATCTTATCCCTGCTCCCAAGAGAGGATTATATCTTCAAAGGGTAGGAGACATCCTGACAAGAAGGAAGGAAGAGATAGCGAGAGTGATGACTAGGGAGATGGGCAAAATACTTATGGAGACCAGAGGCGATGTTCAGGAGGGTATTGATACTGCATACTATACCGCAGGGGAAGGCAGGCGGCTCTTCGGTGAGACCGTCCCGACAGAATTGCCTAATAAGTTCGCTATGAGTGTGAGGATGCCTGTCGGTGTCTGCGGAATGATTACACCGTGGAACTTCCCTATAGCCATCCCAACCTGGAAACTGTTTCCTGCCCTGATAAGTGGAAACACATGCGTCATAAAGCCCGCCACTCTTACGCCTGCATCACTTGCACTTCTTATGGAGGTATTTGAGGAGGCAGAGTTACCACCCGGTGTAGTAAATATGGTCTGTGGGACTGGTAGTGAGGTAGGTGAGGCGATAATAGATAATCCAAAGGTTAACAGAATTTCTTTTACTGGCTCAGCAGAGGTTGGTAAAAGAATTGCAGAAAGATGTGGAGCACTTCTAAAACCTGTATCACTTGAAATGGGCGGGAAAAACGCAGAGATAATAATGGAAGATGCTAATCTTAAGCTCGCACTTGAGGGAGCACTCTGGGGTGCTTTCGGAACTACCGGTCAGAGATGCACCGCCACGAGCAGATTGATTGTTCACCGTGATGTCCATGACGAGGTGTTGAAAGAACTGGTAAAAAGAGCCAGAGGGTTAAAGATTGGAGATGGGCTTGATGAGAGCATTGATATGGGTCCAATGGTAAGTGAAGAGCAGAGGAAGACGGTTCTTGAATATATTGAGATAGGCAAGAGAGAGGGAGCGAAACTCGTATGTGGAGGAGGAGCTCTCACCACAGGTAATTATACAAGGGGTTTCTTCATAGAACCAACGATATTTGATGAGGTTAAACCCGACATGAGAATTGCCCAGGAGGAGATATTCGGTCCGGTTCTTTCGGTAATAACAGTTGGGTCGCTGGAGGAGGCAATTGATGTGTTGAATAACACACAGTATGGATTATCATCAAGTATTTACACGAGAGATGTAAACAGAGCATTCAGGGCGATAAGAGATATTGAAGCGGGTATTACCTATATAAATGGTCCAACCATTGGTGCTGAGATACAACTACCCTTCGGTGGTGTCAAGGACACGGGCAACGGGCATAGAGAGTCGGGAACAACTGTGTATGATTTCTATACTGAATGGAAGAGCGTTTACATTGATTATTCTGGTAGGTTACAGAGAGCCCAGATAGATACTTAGGTGATTCATCGTGTTTTAGAATAGTTATAAGTATTCTGGTATTTTTTAATACTCATAGGTTATAATAGTTTGTGGTGAGTAAGTTTCTATATGTATTAGCAGGTCTTATCTTGCTTCAAAGTGTATCCATACCTTATGGAAACATTGATGAGGATGAATCTGCCATTTATGAACCAAAGAAGGGCTGGATACTTATGCCGGGTATAGGGACCAGCGGTGGTGAAAATAACTATGGCTTCAATTCACCATACATCTGCTTGGATATAGCCCTTATGCACTCCATAGACGAAGGTGGTTATGTTCAGGCGGGCTTCGGGGCTACATATTATAGGTGTAAGAGGTATGACCAGTTCTATGAGTATCATGAGATAGTTTTTAACAACCGAAAGCAGGAGTTATGCACTACCGGTAGATTATACTTTTTTATTCTACCAAGAGATAGAATTACCCCATATTTAGGAGTTGGGGGAGGACTGTTTTATGTATCAGCAAGTGGGAGATATGTAAAGGAGACCAGATATTATACCTACGACACATGGTCACATAAGTGGGTTTATGAATCGGTTGAAACTTTTAATAATACCAGTGTGAAATCCATTCTCGGTGGTATAACTATGCATTTTGGAATGAAAATACTGGTGAACTCAAGGGTTGACCTTCACATACATCTTCTACAGACCCTGTCTCTGTGGCGAATTTCTAATGATGTCCCAGTGATTGTTGAACGCTGGGATGAAAATGGTGGTGAGGAGCCGGAGATACACTTGTCAGAAGAGGAACACAGATTTGGTGACGAAAAGGTTAATGTGGTTTACCCTTATATTGTTCCAGCTAATGACACTATGGTAATGATGTATTTTGGTTTCGTGCTTTGATTGGAGGTATTTGATATGTTTGATTTTGACGAGAAGATGAAAAAGGCGGTCAACAATGTATATGATACTTGTTTTAATCTGAAGAATAACGAAAAGGTTTTAGTTGTATCCGATGAGGGATGTATAGGTGTAGCACTGCCTTTCTGGTATCTTGCACTGAATAAAACACAAAATTGCTTGTTTGTGCTGATGAAGAAGATGTCTGTATCCGGAGAAGAGCCCCCTGAGGAGGTATCAGAGATAATGACGAAGAACGATATTCTTCTTCTTATCACCTCCATGTCGCTTTCGCATACAGAGGCAACCAGAAGAGCCATCAAGAACGGTGCGAGAGTCGCCTCAATGCCTGATATAACTGAAGACATTGTTAGGAGAACCCTAACCGCTGACTATTCAGCAATTAGAAAGAGAAGCATAACACTCGCCGAAGAGCTCAGAGATGCAAAATCTGTTAGGATTATCAGCGGTAATGGAGAGGTGTTAACATTCTCTGTTGAAGGCAGGAGGTTTAATGCGGATACAGGCATTATAGATAAACCGGGGAAATTCTCCAATCTACCTGCGGGAGAGGTCTATTCTGCACCTGTGGAGAATACAGCAGATGGGGTGGTAATTATTGATGGAGTTATTCCAGAGGCGGGGAATGTTGACAAGCCGGTAAGGATGGAATTCAGGGATGGTTATCTCACTAGTATGGATGGTGGTAGGGCAGTGGATGTTGTGATGAAGACACTGAATAGATATGGCAGGAACGAGAGGAACCTTGCTGAGATTGGTATAGGAACGAATGATAAGGCAACACTGGTGCCGAATATCATAGAAGCGGAGAAGGTAATGGGGACCATACACATTGCTATCGGGGATAATAAAAGTATGGGTGGGAAGGTTTCAGCGAATATTCATCTTGACTTCGTTATTAAAAACTGCATATTAGAAATTGATAACAGAGTAATTGTGGAAAATGGAAAATTATTGATATAGTTTATATCATACCGTTTTTATTAGAGGTAGAAAAATATCGCAATCTGAAGGTCTTATAACAGGTAGATATAGAATGAAACAGAAACTACTGTGTATAGTTATTATTTCACTGTTTTTGATTATAAACTGCTCAAGTGGTGGAACCACCGAATACCGGGAGGCAGTTAATCTGCAGAAGAGAGGTGAATATGAAAAGGCGATAGAGATATATCTGAGTTTAACAAGGGAATATGATAATAGAGGCGTGGGGATAATGGCTCAAAGGGGTCTGGAAGAATGCAGAGCCATAATGCTCTATCAAAAGGCGATATATGAATTGAATTTTGGTGATAGAGAAGAGGCAAATGAGACCGCCAAGAGAGCGGCGAAGCTCTATTACCTGGTTGCAGAAGCACAATATATAAAAGCCATGAATAGATTCCTGGATGGAGATATTGAGGGTGCTGAGAGGATGTTTATCAGAATTATCCGGGATAATCCAGCACTTCCATATGGATATATGGGTTTAGGAAGGGTAGATGAAGAGGTTCAGAGATATACTTCTTCTGTATTGAATTACTCAAAGGCACTTAAACTATCTAAAGACAAAAAGATAAATGAGATAGTATTTTCCGGTATAGAAAGGTGTATGGAGATAAATCAGGATAACCCTTTGATTATGGGGGTGATTGAGGATACATCTAATAAATACGGTGCGAGTTCCACAATATATTATTATCTCGGCAGGTATTTCAATACTGGGGAAGAGCCAAATTATCAGAAAGCGATATCATATCTCTCCAGGGCTTTATCATCTGAGGGATATGACGAAAGTATGGAGAGGAAGATTTATATAGAGATGGCGAGGGCGTATGAGGGTGCGGGTCATAAGAGAAAAGCGCTCTCATATATTGATAAGGCACTCGTGTTGGGAGAAGATGACGACCTCAAAATATGGAAGAAGAGAATTGAGAGCCATCTTGAAAATAATTAATCCGTTCTGGTTCTAAGGATTGCCTTATATATCTATAATATTAGTATTCGCAGTGTTAAAATATTATTAATGCACAATATGCTTAAAAGAAGATATATGGAGTTAGCATTATCGCTGGCAAGAAAAGGGCTTGGAAGAACAAGTCCCAATCCACCGGTTGGAGCGGTAATAGTAAAAGACAATAAAATCATCGGGCAGGGATATCACAGAAAGGCAGGGGAACCACACGCGGAGGTAATGGCAATTGCAGAGGCGGGGATAAGTGCTAAAGGCGCTACTATGTATGTAACAATGGAACCCTGTTCCCATATCGGTAGAACGCCACCCTGCACCACTGCAATCATAGAGGCAGGTATTGAAAATGTGATAATCGGATGTTTAGACCCAAACCCGAAAGAGGACGGAGCAGGAAGAAAGGTGCTTATTGATGCTGGAATTAAAGTAGAGGTTGGATTGATGGAGGAGGAATGCAAAGAGCTCATAGAGGCATATTCAAAGTTCATAACTACCGGTATTCCATTCGTGGCGATTAAGTGGGCAATGAGTTTAGATGGTAGGATTGCTACTGAAACAGGCAGGTCTAGGTGGATTTCAGGAGCTCAAGCGAGGGAGTTCATCCACCAACTCAGGAATGAATACGATGTAATAGCAGTTGGAATAGGCACTATCCTCAAGGATGACCCGCTTCTCACCTGTCGTATTGATGGCGGAAGAAACCCGGTGAGGGCGATATTTGATACAAGAGCGAGAACGCCACTAAATTCAAAAATAGTAAAAACATCTGACGAGGTTAAAACAATAATTTTTCACTCTGATAGGGCAAGAAGAGAAGATATTGAAAGATTGAGGGGCAAAAACATTGAGACGGTAGATATTTCAGGTGTGGAAGGTGGTATTGATATAGCAAAGGTAATAAAAGAGGTGGGTAGGATGGGATTAACGAGTATTCTTGTGGAAGGAGGAGCAAGGGTTATTGGATATATAGTTGGAAATGCTCTGTTTGATAAGGTCTATATAACCATATCCCCAATTCTGATAGGGGGGAGGAAAGCACCTGCTCCAGTCATCAATGCTGGGATTAAGGAATTAACTGAGGCGCTAAGGATAGATAAGGTTAGATATTTATTCAAAGGGGATGATATAATAATCTCAGGTTACAGGCAGGTATAGAGATATGTTTTCGGGAATAATAGAGAAGATGGGGCGTGTGGTGAATATAAGATTACATCAGGACGGTCTTTATATGGTTGTCAAACCAACAAATGGAGTAATGGAAGTAGGAGAGGGCGAATCCGTCGCAATATCTGGAGCATGCTTGACGGTTACAGGAGTTATGGATAAAGGATTTGAGGTATTTATATCTTCTGAAACAATTGAAAGGACATGGTTTAAAAATCTAAGGGTTGACTTGATGGTAAATATAGAAAGACCCTTAAAAATTGGGGACGGGTTATCAGGTCATATTGTTCTTGGACACATTGATGATACTGGTGTGGTAAAGCAAATAATAAACTCTGGAAGCTTGAGAGAGTTAATTATACAGACGAATAGAGAGTTAATGAGGTTCATTGTTTATAAGGGTTCCATAACAATTGACGGTGTGAGCTTGACCGTGAAAGAGACATCAGACGATAATTTCTCAGTGGTCTTAATACCATATACAATTGCCAATACAACTCTTGGGCATTTAAGGGTTGGCGATAGAGTCAATATTGAGGTGGATGCAGTTGCAAGATACATTAATGCTATGGTGGGTAATGGGAAAGAAGAAACTGAAGAGAGGGGGATAACAATCAGTTTTCTTCGGGAACATGGATTTTTAGAGGAGAATTGAGGATGCCATTCTCAAATATAGAAGATGCCATTGAAGACATAAAGAACGGTAAATTTGTTATCGTAGTGGATGATGAGAGACGGGAGAATGAGGGTGACCTGGTAATAGCCGCTGAGAAGATAACTCCTGAGGCGGTTAACTTTATGGCTAAGATAGCGAGAGGGCTTATCTGCGTATGTATGATGCCTGAGCGACTTGACGAACTTAACCTATTACCAATGGTTTCTGACCAGGCAAATACCGCCCTGCACAGGACAAATTTCACTGTATCTGTGGATGCCATAGAGGGAACAACTACGGGCATATCCGCTTATGACAGGTCTATAACCATAAAAAAACTCTCATCACCTGACTCAAAGGCAGACGACTTTGCCAGACCTGGGCATGTATTTCCAATCCGGGCTGAAGGTGGTGGTGTTCTGACAAGAGCGGGTCATACCGAAGCAGCAGTTGACCTGGCGCGCCTTGCCGGTCTATACCCTGCGGGTGTCGTATGTGAAATAATGAATGAGGATGGCACAATGGCTCGACTGCCTGACCTTGAAAAAGTGGCAAAGAGATTCAACCTGAAGATAATATCCATTCAGGACCTTATTGAGTATAGATACAGGAAGGAGAAACTTGTAAGAAAGATTTTGGTCACAGAATTCCCGACAAGATTTGGTGCATTTAAATTGCATGCCTATGGAACAATTATTGATGACAATGTCCACATAGCTCTGGTGATGGGTGAGGTTGAGAATAAAGAGAATATTTTAGTAAGGGTTCATTCCCAGTGTCTTACGGGTGATACATTCCACAGTTTGAGATGCGATTGTGGTGACCAACTTGAGAGTTCGCTGAAAATGATTGCCGAGGAGGGGAGAGGAGTATTTCTTTATATGAGGCAGGAGGGGAGAGGTATCGGGCTACTTGATAAACTGAAGGCGTATGTGATGCAGGATGAGGGGGTTGATACAGTAGATGCAAACATATTGATGGGGCATAAACCGGATGAACGCCATTATGGTCACGGAGCACAGATACTGGCTGACCTGGGATTGACCACCATAAGGTTGATAACAAACAATCCTGCAAAGCGGGTGGGTCTTGAGGCATACGGTATTAAGATAGTAGAGAGGATTCCTATTGTAATAAAGAGGGAGGAGAACAGGTCATATCTTATGACCAAGGCGAGGAGGATGGGGCACATAATTGATGAATGAATTTAAGTTTTGCTTTTATTATATTTCATTGGAGGTAATAGATGGTGAATACAGTTGAAGGTATGCTTGATGGCAAGGGTTTAAAGATTGCTATTGTTGTAACCCGGTTCAATGATTTTATCACCAGAAGGTTGCTCTCAGGTGCTATTGACTGCCTGAAGAGGCATAATGTGGCTGATGATAACATTACAGAATACTGGGTTCCGGGCTCATTTGAATTGCCCTATGTTTCAGCAAAGTTGGCTGAAAAGGGCGAACATGATGCAATTATATGCCTTGGCGCTATAATAAGGGGAGACACAACACATTACCAGTATATCGCCAGTGAGGTGGCGAAGGGTATAGCACAGACATCGTTGAAATATAATGTTCCTGTTATATATGGTGTAATCACACCCGATAGTATTGAGCAGGCGATAGAGCGTGCGGGAACGAAGGCGGGTAACAGGGGATTTGACGCAGCACTGACAGCAATAGAGTTAGCCAATCTCTACAAGAAGATATAGTTCTTATGGGGTCAAGGCACAAGGCGAGAAGACAGGCGGTAATTCTCCTATATCGTATAGAGATTACATCAAAGGACTATAAAACTATAATAAAAGAATATCTACAAAATACTGATATGACAGATGATGAGATAGAGTATTGCCTTATGTTAATTAAAGGATATATGAAAAATAGGATTATAATTGACAAGTTGATATCCAAAAAGGCAGAGAAATGGCAGTTGGACAGGATAGCCGGCTATGAGAGAAACATATTAAGAGTTGGTATATATGAACTTCTGTTCAAAGGTGAGATACCACCAAAGGTCGCTATAAATGAAGCGATAAATCTTGCAAAGGAGCTCGGGTCAACCGATAAATCACCTGCATTTATAAATGCAATTATGGATGCAATATATGGAGAAAGCGTCTCAGATGCGAAATGAATATTGCTGTGTTATCAGACATACATGGAAATCTTGAAGCGTTTGTATCGGTTCTTAATGATATGTATTCTGAGAATATTGATAGCATAATAAATTTAGGTGATACAGTAGGTTATGGTGCTGAACCTGATAAATGCCTTGATATTCTAATGTTCTTCTGTGGAGAAAAGGTAGCTCTTCCAGGTGAGATGTCTGATAGTGTTAATAGATACAAGGGAAAGTGCACTACTGCAGTCGCCGGCAATCACGACTGGGGTGTAATTGGCAAACTGCCGGAGGGTTGGTTCAACCAGACAGCACTCAAAGCACTAAAATGGACTGAGAAAACACTATCCATCAGACATATCAATTTTCTGAAATCGCTTCCCCTTATAGATAAAAATAATAACATTCTCACGGTCCATTCAAGCCCGATTCACCCTGAGGAATTCTACTATATCACAAACTCCAGTCATGCGTATAAAGCGTTGATGAGTTCTGGTGAGCAGATAGTCCTTGTAGGTCATTCACATATACCAGGAATCTTCGTCCTCAGAGGTGAAAATATCTCCAACGGTGTTCTATACGAACACCAGATTAAAGGTGATGAGCGCCTGCTTGTAAATGTGGGCAGTGTAGGTCAGCCCCGAGATGGTGACCCGAGGGCTTCTTATGCCATATTCAACACGGATAACAAAACCATAAAAATAACGAGGGTGGATTATGATATAGACACCGCATCAAGTAAGATAAAAGATGCTGGAATACCAGTAAGATACGCTGAGCGACTTAAATGGGGTTTTTAAGAATAATTGGTGGAGACCTGAGGGGAAGAAAGATAAATTTTCCGGAAGTTGCTGGAATAAGACCGGTTGAGTCAAAATTCCGAAGGTCGTTCTTTGATATCATATCATCAATGGGAGTGGGGGGTATATTTATGGACCTGTTTGCTGGTAGCGGTATAATGGGATTTGAGGCGGTTAGCAGGGGCTTTGACCTTGTAATATTCGTAGAAAGGCAAAAAAAATTGATATTCTCCATTAAAGAATATGCAGAAAAACTAAATATTGAACAAAAAGTTAGAATAATATCAGGTGTTATCCCTAAAATACTTAACCAGATAAAGTTGGATGATAAGCCAGATATAGTATTTCTTGACCCCTACTATGAGACAGAAATCGTTGAGGAAACCGTTGACGCTTTGCTTTCCAAAGACCTGTTAAAAGAGGATACGATAATATCAATAAAGCACAGCAAGAGGGAGAGGTATGAAATGCCAGGTATGGAGATGGTAGAGAAGAGGATTATAGGTGATTCAGTGTTAACGATGGTAAGGCAGAATAAGTAATATATATCAGTAAGTTATTATTGTAATACTTAGGTATTACACTAAAAAAGAAAGTAAATT
>Ga0164311_10000688_pt1 | contig 15364 bp, 12 predicted proteins | sample GuaBasSedimGuay2_FD_121796 | JGI IMG/M metagenome (GOLD analysis project Ga0164311, IMG submission 121796) | Subseafloor sediment microbial communities from Guaymas Basin, Gulf of California, Mexico - Guay2, Core 4569-9, 9-12 cm | ecosystem: Environmental > Aquatic > Marine > Hydrothermal vents...
CAGCGTTCATTCTGAGCCAGGATCAAACTCTCCAGTTATAATCCTTATACTTCTAAACTCTTTAAAGTCTTGCTTTAAGACTTCGCTTTAAAATTTCTCACTGACCAATTTTCAAAGATCAAAAAAAAACTTCTCGAAGAAACTTGAAAACCGTTCTTCAAGAAGACCGGCGTATAATGCATGAAAAAAAGTCATCTGTCAAACCTTTTTTTGCATATAATCAAAAAAAAACATATCTACCTGAATTTATAAATAATTTAAGCCAGACAATTTAAGAGGCCAAGGTTCCAATGGCAGTCACAGCAGGGGATATCATTGATATAGCAGTCCTGATAAAACGGTTCATCTAAGACATAATCGCACCTGATTTCACACCAGGCATGACAGTTGGGATAGTCATATTGTTTCACTTTGGTTCTAAAAGTTTTAAAGGCATCACTTGTCCATATATCTTCAGGAGAAGACTCAAGGATATTTCCAAAGAAAACAGGTGTGACATGTTTAATATATCCTGTGCGCATGACATTATATCTGTGCCATAGAAAATAGCAGGGAGCGACATTTCCGTCCCAGGAAACAAAATAGGAATTTTCTTCTATAAACGGGCAGTTTCTATGGGTTTTCGGTCTGATCTCAGGAAGGGTAAGATCAATACCATAGTTTGTGGCCTTTGCCATGGCCAAATTAAAAATATTTTGAATTTTCTCATATTCTCCAGGGAGTTCTGCCAGAAGGTGAAACAAATTTATATACAGATCCTGCTTTAAGGCTTCATCCTTGAGTACCTTGACAAGGTTATAAATCTCAATATCCTTGTCTGATTTATAAAACTTCCAGAGGATTTTATCATACTGCATAATATCAATATCATTTTTACGCCCTTTTAACCGAAATCTTTCAAACAGGGCCAGGGCTTCAGAGGAATTATTTAAGAAGGCAATTTGTGTTTCCAAGTGTTTTTCATAGGCTGTCAGATGGGTGACAATAATGAAATCCACCTGCCTTTTTGCTGCCCATTCAACAAGAAGGGGAAGCTCTTCCATATTTTTTTTCATCAGCACAAACTCTATTCCAATTTTTACCGGGCTTGACGGCATCACCTTGCGGGCATTTTTTAATGAATCAAAGGCCTGATCAACATCTGACAGCTCTCCACCTTTTCTTACAGCATCAAACAACCCAGGACGAACCGTGTCCACTGATATGCAGATTTTATTGGTTCCTGCTTTAAAAAGAGAGATGGCTCTTTTCTGTGTTAAGAGCTTTCCATTGGTTTGAAACCCTTTTATACTCTCTTCCGGCATTAAATCCCTGGCCCGGGAAATATAATTCTCAAGGTTTATGTTTAACAAGGGCTCACCAATGCCTGTGAAAATAACAGACTTCAAATGCGAAAATAGACCTTCACATCTTGAAAACAAATCATCATCAAGGTCACCCTCGGCAATTCGGCACCCTTTGGATTGCTTTACACACATGTCACATTTGAAATTACACCGGGTTGTGGGTTCCAGGATCAATTTTTCAGGCGTTTCTCTCATGCTTTTTTACCGTTTCGTCTCAGGTTTACAATAATTACACCGGTCACAATAAAAATGATTGAGATGATCAAATGAGGGGTAATGGTCTCATCCAAAAGCAGCACACCAAACAGGACACCGGCTAACGGCATAATAAAGATAAAAGAATGCAGGGCTGTGGCGCCAAATTTCTGCAGCAGACTGTTCCAGACAATAAACCCGAAGGATGCGGAGACAACGGACTGATACAGTATTGATTTGATGATCGTCGGGTTGATAAATCGTATCATTTGATCATCCCATAAAAGCCCGCCGATAAAAAAGAAGGGTATCCCGAAAATCATGGGATATATGGTAATTTGAACCACATTATATTCGGAGATAATCCTTTTTACAAAAATTGCACTTGAACTCCACAACATAACAGCTATTAGAACGATCAGATCACCTTTCTTTAAATCACCGGTCAGGCCCTGCTCATCAAAGAACAGGAATAAAACACCCATAAACCCAAGGGTTATACCGATCCCTTTTTTTAAGGAGATCCTGTCGCCGGGGATAAAAAAATGGGCCAGAATCAATACAAAAAACGGCAGCACATTTGCTATCAAGGCCCCGTGGGAAGCAGTGGTTTTGCTGAGACCCAGATAAAAGCAAGAGAGCTGCACAACAAAAATAGCAGAAACAATTGACATCTGGCCCAATTGTTTCTGGTTGAGTTTTAACGGTATTTTTTTAAGCCTTGCCCAGATAAAAATTACAACAGCCGCAATAGTGAATCGGATTCCCGCTGCAGTGAACGAACCGATTCCTGTAAGACAAAATTTTATGGCCACGGGATTGGCGCCAAAAAGAATACATATAAAAACAGTCAGGGCAGCAGCCTTAACGGTCATGTCATTATTCTGCAACTCAAACTCCAGCTGAATAGTTGTTGAACATCAATTGTCTCAAATTTTTTAATTAAATCTTCACTTTTTCTGATTTCAAGAGATATGCAAGACCAAACCCTGCCATAACCCCGAACCCTAAATTTGTTGCCAGGGTAATCCCTAAAATCACGACCACTACAAAAAGGTCCTTTCGGTGAAAAATATCCTGGATAGTCAAGGCAAGCTGGCTGCCGGCAAAAATCAACAAAACACCCAGGATTGCCATGGGTATGAGATAAATGACGGCCAGGATTCCTGATCCAAGGGAAAGGACCAGAAGAACAAACAGTATACCAATCATAAAATTTGAGCCGGCTGTCCGGGCGCCAAAGCGATAATGGGCTGCAAGACCTCCGGCACCATGACACAACGGCATGCCGCCGAGAAAAAAGCTTAAAATACAACCCAGTGCCATGGTAATGCTCAGTCCTCTATAAGTGACCTTTTTTGATTTTTCTCCAAAATATTCTTTGGAAAGATCGGCATTGGCGATGACGGCATTTCCAACCGTCATGGGCAATTGTGGCAGGACAAGCGCAAACAGCGCAAAGGTGAAATCTGTTTTTACAGGGAATCCCAAAGGAAGCCATTGGGGAAGATAAAATCCAAAACTAATTTTATCAAACCCCTCTTTTGTACCCAGTATCAGCCCGATAAAAAGGCCAAGTATCACAACTACAAGGCCTGCAGGCATTTTTTTATTATCCAGTAAAAACAAGGTTAATAGTGCTCCTGCAATGCCGATAAAAATACCAATGGGTATTGGGCCTAAAGATTGAACACTCAGATATGGCTCTGTCATTTTATGAAAGAGCTGGAGCTTGGACGTACCGATCATCAGCTTCACCCCCTGGGCCATTAAAAGGGTTCCTGTTGAAAGCTGAACACCTCTTGTGACTGATTTAGGCGTATATTTTCCAATGATATCGATGGCACCGGTTAAACCCAGCACCAGCAGAACCATTCCCATTAAAAGTCCGGCTGCTAAAACCTGACCCGAACTCATGGCCGTTGCAATGGCATAGGCGCCGATGACTTTCATGGGCTGTACGGAAACGGTGACACCATAATAGATGCCTGTTAAAATATAAAACAGGCCCACAGATAAAAACAGACCGGAAGGATTGAGTCCGTTAACCAGAATCATTCCAATGGCAATGGGTAAAATGGTTCCAAGATCCCCTAAGGACCCGGCAAACTCCTGGCGATTAAACCGGTATTGTGTTGTCAAAAGACCTTTCCTTTTTGGTGTGCGTTCAATAAAAATGGTTCAATTTTCTATGCAGCATTATGTTAGGTATCATAGAAATGCTTTGTGTAAAAGCTTTGCGCACATGAACAACAGAATAATACCAAAAAGGACTCGAATGGTTTTCCCTTTAAGTTTTTCCGCCATGATCCTCGAACCGATCTGTCCTCCGGCAAAAGAGCAGATGGAGGCCAGAATGATAAATTTCCAGTCAAGAGGGGCGGTTGCAGCATGGGCCGCAAATCCTGAAAAAGATGAAAAACAGACTATAAAAATAGAAGAGGCTGCAGCAACCTTGGTCGGCACCTTGATCAGATATATCAGCAACGGTACGATAAAAACACCGCCACCGATTCCTAAGAGACCGCCCATAAATCCGATGATCAAGCCAATCACACCACCGCCGAGGACTCTCACCTGCCAGCTCACTTTTTCTCCCTGGCTTTGAACTTTTTTGGAAAATAACATCCGCAAAGCTGCCAGCAAAAGAACCAGAGCCAGGATAATAACAAAAATCTGCGTGTTGACTTTTTGGGTCATCAACGCTCCCATTGGTGCGCCTAAGAGAGACGTTACAACAAAGGGTATGGACACAGAATAATCCACCATTTTTTTTTGCATATAGACAATAAGGGCGGAAAGCGCAGCAATTCCGTTCAAAAAAAGAGATGCTGCCACTGCTGTGGAGATGGGGAAGCCAATCAGGACGAAAAAAGGAGAAAAAATCAATCCTCCACCAAGCCCGATCATGGTAAGAATTAAAGAGGAACCAAAAATAACAGGTAGAACAATAAAAAGGCTCATAGTCTATCTCTCTATAGATGATGTTGAATCAAAGGCAACGGTTCCGTCAAAATCAAGAATGATAACCCTGATGTCAAGTTTGTTTTGTGAAAACCCTCGTGCATTCTTCTTAATTTTTTTGCCGACATGACTGATCAGTTCCGGGTATTCAGGATAGATAAATGAGAATGCATGACGGGCGGTGTTGGCACTGGCAATCTGTGTTTCAAGATCCCGGTTGCCGGTTGTTTGTCTTGCCCATTCGGACAATTTTTTTAAGGTCAGTTCCGACTTTGCCGCATGGGTATGCTCAAATCCCAGGGCCATCTTTACAGCCTTGCCGAAAAATATCGTAAAAATGATGGTTTGAATTTTGGGCTGCAACACTGCCATATCAAGGGAGGCCTTAAAAAAATCTCCGGTCTGGATAAAGGCCTCTTCTTCCAAAGTTTTAAATTTCTCCATGGCAAAGCGCTCACTTCGTCTGCCTGTCGTAAACACAAGCGTATCCATGTCTTTGGCCGCTGCCACAGAAATACTTGATTTAATGGTGGCAATATAGGCATCATGGGACATGGGGGTGACAATGCCGGTGGTACCTAAAATAGATATCCCACCAAGAATTCCCAACCGGGCATTCAAGGTTTTTCTGGCCAGTATTTCACCTTTTGGAACAAAAATTTCAATGTCCACCTGTTTATCTTGAATGTTAAACCGGGTAAACACCTCTTCAACTGAGTTTTGGATCATTTTCCTGGGCCCGGGATTAATGGCAGGCTCTCCCACTGGTAGTTCAAGGCCTGGTTTTGTTATTATTCCAACTCCTTTTCCACCGAAAATAGTTATCACAGACTCATTTGAATCAGACAGTGTTACCCTGGCCCCTATCTGCGCTTTATGAGTAATATCCGGGTCATCCCCCGCATCTTTAACAACAATCGCTTCATATTGATTTTCTGCAATTTTTTTTACCGTTTTAATCTCTATTTTTTTTTTTTCATTGGTCAAAAACCGAATCTCAACCGTTTTGGGGACTTCAGAAAAATAAGAGAGCAGGGCCGCTTTAACAGCTGCTGCTGCTGCCGAACCGGTTGTAAATCCTTTTTTGAGTCTCTTAGATGACATTTTTATTTTGTTTATCCTTAAATCCTTTGCAGGTCTCTACAAAATGCTTTGCACAGCCTTCGTTGCTTCCAAAATGGATGTGAAGATAGCTGCCCAGGGTGTTGGATACCTGATAGCCTTTGAGAGAAATATTCTGTCCTGCCCGTGAGGTCACCTGATATACGCCAGGATGTCCCAATTGTTGATTCTCCCGATCTTGCTTTTTCTGATTTTGACTTTCCTGGTTTTGATCTTTGAGAGAAGAATAATGAAATTCATGTCCCCTTAACACATCTCCTTTTTTCCCGATAATGGTATCTTGTTTTAAAGTGATTTCCCTGTACCCCAGGGATCGAAGGCGCTTTGACATTTGAATGTTAAAATCAAAACAACCGGACATGGGGTATTTTCGGATTTCATCCATGCCGGATAGTGTGTTGCATAGGAACATGAATCCACCGCACTCCCCGTAAATGGGCATCCCCAAAAGACTGTTTTTTTTAATTTCCTGTAAAAGTTCTGTTTTTTCAGACAATTTTTTGGCAAACACTTCCGGGTATCCCCCGCCAAAATAGATCCCGGCAATGTTTTGGGGAAGCCTGTCATCTTTTAAAGGTGAAAATTCAACTATTTTTGCCCCAAATTTTTTTAATATATCGATATTATCCTGGTAATAAAAACAAAAGGCCTTATCTCGTGCAACCGCAATGGTCGGGCCTTGGTCATCGAAAATTTTTTCTCTTGCAACGTCCCTGTTTTTAAAAGCTTCAAAAGCATCAAGGCCATTGATCAAGCCCTCTATATCAATATGGTCCCTGACCATTGAGGTAAGCGTTGAAAGAACCTCTTTTTCTATAGTAAGCTCTTCAGCCGTGACAAGCCCTAAGTGCCTTTCCGGCATGACAATATTATCGTTTTTCGGCATAAAACCAAGACATTTTGTTCTACAGCTTTGTTCAACTGCCTTTTTCAAATATTCATAGTGACGCAGGCTTCCTGTTTTACTAAAAATAACCCCGGCAATTTTTAAATCCTTATCAAAATTTTCAAACCCCTGTACAATAGCTGCTGCGCTCCTGGCCTTTCCTTTGGCACTGACAATCAATACAACAGGCAGGTTCAGCCATTTGGCCATCTGGGCTGTAGATCCCGCTTCTGACAGACCATCATACCCGTCAAAAAGCCCCATAACCCCCTCAACCACGGCAATATCTGAATCTAATGTTTTCTCGTTAAAAATCCGGATATTATAGTCCCTGGAAAGCATCCATGAATCCAGGTTAAAGCTTGTTTTTCCTGCAATTTGGGTGTGATGTCCGGGATCGATAAAATCCGGGCCCACTTTAAAAGGGGCCACTTTAACGCCCTGGTCAGCAAGATAGGACAAGATAGCCAGGCTGATAGTAGTTTTCCCTGTTCCACTACCCGTGGCAGCAATGACAAACCCCTTGATAATTACCTCCCGTATTTATTTAGTGCCTGACCGAAAAATTGGCGGTTTTTTTATCGGCACTATTTAGACTCAACTGCCATAATAGCCAGAGCATTCACAATGCTTGCCGCAATATTAGATCCACCTTTTCTTCCTTGGTTCGTAATATAGGGAACATCAAGGGCCATCAACTCATCCTTGGATTCTGCTGCATTCACAAACCCAACCGGAAATCCAATAATTAACGCGGGGTTTGCTTTTTTATCCTTTATCAATTCAATCAATCTTAAAAGAGCAGTGGGGGCATTTCCCACCACATAAACCCCATCGTTCATCCGGTCACAGGCCATATCCACTGCTGCAAGGGCTCTTGTGGTTCCTTCTTTTTTTGCCTTTTTTGCCACTGCCGGGTCTGCAATAAGGCAGCTGATATTTCCGCCGAATTCTTGAATCTCTTTTTTCCGGATTCCCACCCGGGCCATATTGGTGTCCGTGAATATCCGGCAGCCATTTTGAATAGCACAAATCCCCTTTTGAACGGCATCTAAATTAAATCGAATCGTTTTCATATATTCAAAATCTGCGGAGGTATGAATCATTCGTCTAACAATGGGCCATTGATCATCGCTGAAAGTGTGATCTCCTGCTTCCTGTTCAATTATCTTAAAGCTTAAATTTTCTATTTCCTGTGGTTTCATTAAATATTACCTGTTAAGTTAAGGGTCGTTACCATTATTCATGGTCTGATTAAATACCATCTTTTCCGTAATTTTTGCAACTTTTTTCAAGGATTCATATCCTTTTGATACCCTGAAATGATGGGAGGATATTTTTTTATTGTCCTAAGGTTTAAAAATCTGATATGGTTCTGTCTTTCACAATTACAAGGTATAAAGTTCACAAAGGAGTTTTGTTTTGAAAGAAAACAATATTGTTCGTTTTGCAAGCCGTATGGATCAGTTGCCCCCTTATTTGTTTGGAATGATCAACAAGATGAAAATGGACAAAAGACGCAAAGGGGATGATGTCATTGATCTTGGTATGGGAAATCCCATGGATCCCACACCCAATGCAGTGATTGAAAAGCTGGTTGAAGTGGCAAAAGATCCCAAATCACACCGATATCCGGAAAGCTCCGGTATGCCACATTTAAAAATTGAAATCTCAAAATATTACAAACGACATTACAATATTGATCTTGATGCTGAAAAAGAAACCTATTTCACCATTGGTTCAAAAGAAGGGATATCCCATTTATGCCTGGCCATCATGGGCCCGGGAGATTCCGTGCTTGTACCAGCCCCTGCATTTCCGGTTCATATCTATGCCGCTGTCATTGCCGGAGCCAATGTCATGAAAATACCCATAGAACCTGAAAAAGGCTTCCTTGACCGCATCATCAATATTTGTGAATCCTGTTTTCCTAAACCTAAGGTCCTGATGCTCAATTATCCCCATAATCCTACAGGGGTTGTGATAAACAGGGAATTTTTCAAAGAAATAGTCAAGCTTGCCAAACGCTTTAAATTTATGGTCATCAATGACTTTGCCTATTCAAAAATAACATTTGATGGATATGAAGCCCCAAGTTTCCTTGAAGTAGCGGGTGCAAAGGATGTTGGCGTAGAATTTGGATCCTTTTCAAAATCCTATAACATGGCCGGATGGAGAATCGGATATTGTGTGGGCAACTCTCAAATTGTCCAGGCACTGGGAAACATTAAAGGCTATTTTGATTATGGTATCTTTTCTGCCATCCAGGTCGCCGGCATTATTGCATTGCGAGACTGTGATGAAACAATTCCTGAACTGGCAAACATATACCAGGATAGAAGAGATGTTCTGTGCAACGGTCTTGAACGAACCGGATGGGAGATTCAAAAACCCAAAGCCGGTATGTTTGTCTGGGCAAAAATCCCGGAACCCTTCAATAAAATGGGCGCCATGCAGTTTGCCATTGAAATGATGAACAGGGCGAATGTGGCGGTGGCCCCTGGAACAGGGTTCAGTGAAGAAGGAGAAGGCTTCGTGCGTCTTGCCCTTGTGGAAAATGAGGAACGCTTAAGACAGGCAGTTCGTCAGATGAAAAAGGCCATGGATACAATAGCAGATTAATTTTAACTGATGGCACATGTTATGATCTGTACCGCCTTTTCAACGGACAGGGTACCGGTATTTAAAATCAAGTCATAATGGGAAGGGTCTGTTGCATCAGAATTAAAATATCGTTTTACAAAAGCAATTCTATCGGCATCTGTACGGACAATATGTTTTTGTGCGTCATCAATATTTAGATCAAGGCTTTTCTGTATATAATCACGCCTGCTAGTCAGGGGAGAAACGATTCTCACCCTGAGCACATTTTGTTTGTGCAGAACACAATTGGCACCTCTTCCCAGAATAACGGCATTTCCATGCTTTGAGATAGTGGTCAGTATCTTAAACAGGAGTTTTGAATAGTCGTCCGGCCACAAATGGTGCTCATTTACAAAATTCGATACGATATCATCAACAATATTCATTCCTCTCTCATCCAGTGTCTCTAAAAGAACCCGGCTGGTCTTTGATGCCTCAACCATGGCCTCAAGAATTTTGTTATGAAATAGATCAAACCCTGTTTCCCGGCAAAATTGCTTTGCAACCTCATATCCCCGGCTACCGGATTCCCTGGAGATGGTCACAATATTAACGGACTCTGGAATGGACCTATCTTCTTTTTTTTCCATTTCCCATCTTTTGACCTGCTCATTGATTATTTGATGAATTGACTTACTCATGATAACCTCCTTTTTTTTAAAAAATCTAAGACAAAGAATTTATCACTGTAGAATATTCATAGAATAAATTAAATTCATGGGTTAGTCAATTAAAGCTTTCGCCGCGTTGCTTTTTTCATGACAATATCTAATATTCAATTGGCTTATTGCCTGGAAGGGGATTTTAAGTATTATAAATTCAAGAGCTGGTTGTCTTTTATTCCCAATTCTTTTTTGCTCAAACCCATGGCTATTCCAAGAAGCTGTGTAAAAAGGACCGGAGTAATGTTAAACTTTTCTGATTCTTGTTCCATTTCCATATAATTGTATTGTATCTGGCAATGGGTACAGGCATTGCAGATGTAAGCGGCTCCTGAATCAGCCGCTGATCTTAATTTAGCGAGAAGAATTTTTAAGGACAATTTTTTATTTGTCTCATAAATCGGATTCCCGCAACACTCGGTGCTTTTTGACCATTCAACCGTTTTCAATCCTGTCATGTTTACTAAGGCTTCAAAAATTTGTGGGGCATATGGATTATCAAATCCTGTGATTGAAAATGGCCTTAATACGTGACACCCATATTGAACTGCTATTTTATGGTTGGGCAATTGTCTGGTCATTTGTTGTTTCAATTTTTCAAGCCCTGTATCGTCATGTAAAAAAGAAAGCAAATGTTTGATTTGCGTTTTTCCCTTCCATGCAAGACCTTCCTTTTTTAACAGCGCATCAATTTTGACTTTAAGCTTTGTGTGATTGTTCCACCAGTAAACTGCCTGCTTGAACTGGCCAAAGCAGCATTTGCAGGGCGTAATGACGTCAAGACCGTGTTTTTCCGCAAGGGCAAGATTACGAATGGAAGATAAGACTGAAATCTCTAAGCTTTTGTTTCTTGAAGGATATCCACAGCAATTAAACGGTAAGCTTACAAGCTCAACCCCTAATTTTCCCATCACTGCCTCAAAGGAGCGTCCATATTCTTTAAGATAGAAAGGGATTTTACAACCGGGGAAATAGGCAAGTCTCATTTATCATCCCTCTTGTTTGTTAGGTTTTCAAGTTTCATTGTATCTGCCCTCACATGTGCATTGTTTCTCAATTCCAACATGATGTCTGCAACCTTTATCCCCTGGGGACAGTATTCCTGACATGAAAAGCAGGTCAAGCAATTTCCTACCATTCTCGTACCGGTTGCCAGATGTTTTTTACCGAGTCTTAACAAATTCATAATTTGCTGAGGAGTCATGTCGTTGTCAACACCATCATGTTCAACAACCGGACAGACATTGGTGCATATGGTACATTGAACACAGTTTTCAAAAGAACTCACATCATCGGCAAGTTGTGTTGTCACTTTTTGGGTTGACCAGACTTTTTCATCTTCAGGTGCGAGTTCAACCCATTCTTTCAACGACTTATTACGAATGAAGGTATAATTATCCGGGTATCCTTTTAAAGCAAGTTGTTGATTGAGTGTGGCCCATAAATTTTGAAGATCAATCCCGGATGGGCAAATATCCGTACAATTGTGGCAATAAGTACAATCGGCATTGCCGGATTGAAGCCGAAACAGCACTTCGGGTTTATCAGGCGTATGATTTAGCAGGTGTTTAAAAGATTCAATCTTTGAATGGGGAAGAATATCAATATTTTCAGTAACAAGGAAATTGGGGTAAACACTGCAGACGTCCGAGCAAAAGCCGCAATTTGTGCAGGCATACAGGGTTGCAGTATTTACAAATCCCTGATTTGAATCAAAGTGTTCCTTTTGTAAATTTTCTCCCAAACTTGCAACGGGTATGAGAAACATATGAAAAAGCCTTGAAAAGGGTAGACTCACGAGAATCAAAAGCGCAAGAAAATAATGAATATAGTATAAAAAATTGTCCACCCGGTGCTGGTTCAGCCAGACGCCTGTTTTTTTAAAGCCTTTCGCCATGGCTGTCGATATGAATGCTGATTTTATCGGAGAGTGGCAGTCAATACAAAAAGATTCACTTAGAATTTTCCCGTTCTCAAATTTCTCCGGGCTAACCACCAGAGTTTCATTAAAAACCGTATGATATTGCATTTCCCAGTAGACCTTAAGGTCTTCAAGATCTTCGCCCACGTCTATGTCGGAATATTCTTCAACCATTTGGGTAAACACAGGCTCGGAAAGTATTTTAACAGACTCCAGTAAAAAACCAGATAAAACCAACATTAAGATCAACAGAATTGAAAAAAGGCCTTTTAAAAGAATTTTTCTTTCCTGAAGGGTCTTAAAAAAAATAACCCGCCTGAACAGAAAACCAAAACCTCCGACCAAAACAAAAAAACCGGCCAGATTTCTTAAAAATTGAAACGGATCCAAGGGTGGTTGATAATATTCAAACCAGTGAAAAGATATTACATCATCCAGTGCATGGATGATCAAAAGATATAAAAATCCTGAAACGACCAGAAAATGAATCAACCACCTTGCTTTTCCCGCGTTGAACAGTTTTACCTGAAAAAGGGTGTTTAAAAAAAAGCCCTTGCTGTTGTGCCCATAGGCAGACTTTTTTCCCCCTTCAAAAGCATTGTTTTTTCTGACAAAACAAAAAACTTGATACAGCAATCCTAAAATCGATAAGCTTATGGCCGTATAGAGTGCAGTCTGAAACATTTATTTCTCATTTAAAATGGTTTTTTTATAAAAGCTGTTAACCGCTGTATACGCCGATATAAGTGAAACGCCTGCCCCGGACTTTAGCCTGACCCAGTCATTATGGGCTAAAATTGAGCCGGCTGCATATAAATTTTCAAAGACCGGGCTTCCTGTTTTATCCAGGGGCCTGAACGTGTCATCGGTTTCAAGCCCTGCCTGGTTAATCATATGTCCTTTTGGATCGAAAAAATTCAACTGATGCCACTGGTGCCGGGTTTTTGGCTGAAAAACCGGAAGATTGAAAATAGTTTCAAGAATAATTTTTCTTTTAGCGAAAAGTCCTCCCCCCGGAAACCTGCCAGAGGCAAGAATAACACATTGAGCTCTTATTCTGGTTTCAAAATTATCATTCATGGCTGTGAGGATAAAATGGTCTTGATCCATGGCGTCAAAAACAACTTTCGAATTGCTTAAGAATGTGACATTAGATTTTGACAAACTTTTCTCAAATGCATTTTTCAATCTCAGCCCGGGTATGGATGGCGGCATACCCGGTATTTCAAAAACATCCACCCCAAACTTTGTTTCAAGTTCTTTAACAATTTCAAGACTGTTATGAATACCGCATACGGCTGGCATCCCAACCATGTCTACCTTATCTGAAAAACTAAGGATTTTATCTGAAAATTTTTGAATGAACGCTTTGCTTTCAAATAATTTAGCCAGAGGAACCGGGTTTAAATCACCTGTGCCTTCTGGACTATCAATACTTAAGGTGTAAACTTCACCTTTTTTCATTCCTAAGCCTGCTGCCGCCTGTTTGGCGGAAAATCCCTTTAATCCTTTAAAGTCGACTATTAAAAGATTTTTCTGCTCTTTGTGAATATCGCACCCTTTTGAAAAGGTTTCAGGAACCATATAGGTTGGTTTTAATGTACCCACAGAGGTCAAAATTTTCTTATTTACCCGATTGTTATTTGTTTGATTTTTATTCATTGAGTCAGGTAAATGATATTTAAGAGCAGCCGAATTTAAAAAGTCCATCACAAATTGAAAGCCCTCATTGATCTGGGTTTCACTTACTTTTGAATAGGGGTGGCAAGGGTGATCATTTTGTAATTTTTTAATTGCAGGATATGGATTTGTAAGGGTTCTTCCTGAATCTATCGGGTAAACTCCTAACAAATCAAATAACCCGCTTGCAAAAATAAGCACGGATGAGTTTCCGATTTGAATCGTTTTTAACCCAAGATCTGATGCGCGGGCAGCGGCTGTCATACCGGCCAAACCGGCACCAATCACAAGGATATCACAATCCATATTTTTTTGAGTTTTCATAAATATTACTCTATTAAACCAGGGTTCCCGGCAAGTTCCAACCCGAACAACCCGGAATGAATCATTTCCTTAAGTGATGATTGAACAAGTGCCTGATCCCACAAAAGAGACTGTTCACCTTTCCATCTTTCATTTAAAAAATGTTTCAGGCCCTTAATATCTGAATGGTCACGGATCACATCGCTGTCAACCATATGGGAAAGAATTCTTAAGCTACAGAATGTTCCCTGACAAGGACCTTTTCCTATCCTAGTTCTGAGTCCTACAGATATCAAATCCGGCCTGCCCTGGGTCTCCTGGATTGAATTAATAACGGTATCAATTGCACTTTGCGGTACCATTTCGCACTCGCACAAAATGGGGTCATTCTGCTTTGCAGATTTAAATGGTTCATTTATCCGTACGCCGGGTTCCGACCATTCACCGCTTTTTGTCGATGGCAAGGCAATTTCTTTTGTCAGGCATTTTGAAAATATTGAATGTTTCCAGCAAACAAGATCAGATGCTTTTTCTGCCATCAGACGGTAAGTGGACAGCTTTCCGCCGGTGATAGTGATAAAATTATCAAGCCCGTCCTCTTTATGATCGCGCAGGGTAAATCCTCTGCTCACAGTTCTGTCATCTTCACTGGCTCCTTCACTGACAAGCGGCCTGGCTCCTGAATATGCCCTGATATATCTGCAGGTTTTAAGTGCAGGGATGATTTTTTCTCCCTCACTGATAATCTGATCAACTTCATTGATAGTCGGATAAATATTATCAGGAGATTCAACGCGGACAGATGTTGTTCCGAGAATGGATACCACCCCGCCGGGGACCAGTATGTCTCCATCTGTGGCTTTTCGTAAGCGGTTTATAACCCTTTTTGTCATTCTTTTACTGGTTACCAGAAGCGTGCCTTTGGAAAGGACCATGTTAATCGTGAGACCGGCCATGGCTGCAACTATGGCAGCCCATGCACCCGAGGCATTGACATAGGTCCTGGCTTTTATTCGAATCGTTTTACCATTCATCTGGTTAATAACACTGACATCTTCAATACAATTGTTTACTATTTTAAATTGAACAACCTTGCTGAAACTTAAAAATTGACTGCCCCGTAAAACAGCATCATTCATATTTTCTATGGAAAGTTTAAACGGATTGATTGAAGCATCATTGACTTCATAAGCCGCTATCATATCATCTGATAACGCCGGCTCCATTTCTTTGGCAGCGCTCACGTCAATTTTTTTACAATAAACACCTGACGTTTTGCACATACCTGGAAAATCAGCGATATACTTTTCATCATCACCCTTTACAGCAACAAACAGGCCCCCTGTATCTTCAATACAATGCCCGACATTTTTTTTTGAAATTTCCAGCTCGTCTTTACATTCAGCTGCTGCCTCCGGATCTGATCCCACATATCTTGCACCACTGTGTAAAAGACCATGGTTTCCACCTGAAGCCCCGGCATTTAAGTCGGATTTATCAATCACTATGCAGTTGAGGCCACGAAGAGAAAGATCTCTGGCGATTCCGGTTCCGGTTACACCGCCACCGATAATCAATACGTCTGTTTCCATGGTTTTATTCATAAAAAAACCCTTTATTTTATCGTTAAAACCAAATAACA
>Ga0164311_10000689_pt1 | contig 15363 bp, 12 predicted proteins | sample GuaBasSedimGuay2_FD_121796 | JGI IMG/M metagenome (GOLD analysis project Ga0164311, IMG submission 121796) | Subseafloor sediment microbial communities from Guaymas Basin, Gulf of California, Mexico - Guay2, Core 4569-9, 9-12 cm | ecosystem: Environmental > Aquatic > Marine > Hydrothermal vents...
ACCTAGTATTCGTAGAAGTCCCACAGAACCTAGCACCTTTACCCACTCCCGAGAAGCCTCATTTCTGGGGAGCTGTCTCAATGGCGTTTCACATAGCCGCTAATAGTCTCAGAAAGAGAAAGCTGAGAACATCCCTAACATTATTAACAGTAATCCTATCAGTTACAGCATTCATAGCCTTCATCTCAGTTACTCCAGGATTAGTTACGATTCGCTCTCTGTGGGCTAGAAAGACAAGTGCAATAAATCCTTCAGTCTCAACTGATATCACCAAGTACTTAACCTACGAATATCGTGCTCTGTTCAAGGAGTTGCTGGGAGATCCTGAGATGGCATATCTCTACAAGAGTATACCTCTGCCTAGATTGTCTACAATTGATAAAGATGGTTGGGTTAACCTATACCTCCTCGAGTCAATCGATAGAGAAAGAGAATTTGGAATTCAAGGAATTGTGGGCATAATTCCATCGCTAGAGAGCTATGTAGTCCCTCTTAACTCCATAATAATCAATGGTAAATTAATGGAGGACCAAGAGTATGATTGCGTTCTCATAAGTGATGAAGCCTCTAGCGCTCTTGGAGTTAAGGTGGGAGATTATGTGATTCTGAGTGATCCCTTGAGTCATAGGGAGATAGCGAAGCTAAAGGTAGTTGGTATATTTTCTGGAAGTGGTATGGAGGGATTATATGACACAACAGGCAGACCTTATAGAACCTATTCCTATAGAGTAGGTGAAATTACAGGAGATAGAGTGTCATGGGAACTTGTACCTAGTAAGGGAGACAAGGTTATATTAGTTAATTATAAGGGTATGCTGAGTTTAGGTTTAAAGCTTTCGAGAATAGCCATACCGGCTCGCAGCTTAAGTGAAGCAGAAGAAATCGCAAACTCGTTAGCCGAGTATTTGGAACTAGGAGTATCATTAGCTTACGACGGTAAGAGCTTCCTGGTATCTCAGCTAACAAGTTACAAGATAACTGGAATAACGTCAATAGTGCCAATAGCCATATGTTATCTAATAATAGCGAACACTATGTTAACCTCAATCTATGAGAGAAGGAGGGAGTTTAGTACTTTCAGTGCTCTAGGACTGAACCCATCTCATATAAAGTATTTGTTGATGACAGAAGCAGTGTTATTAGGATTAGCAGGAGGCGGAGCAGGATACCTAGCTGGTTTATCTCTAGCTAACGTGATAGTCAGAGGGAAGCTCCTTATGGGTTTGAAGATAAACATAACTCCGATGTGGGCCGCAACTAGCTTAGTCCTCTCCATACTACTCATGATGCTATCCGTCATATACCCAGCTGAAAAGGCGTCATTACAAGTCGTTCCGAGTTTGGAGAGAAAATGGCGCTTCAAGGGAAACATTAAGAAAGCATATACAGAGGATCTACCATCACGAGTCGAAGCTTACTTAATCAATGACTTCGTCAACTTCGTAAGGAGACGTATTGAGGCTGCCTTTCCACCATACTCTCTTTATCTGAGGTCTACCACTAGGACAGAGGAAATTAAGAAAGATGATCTTCATAGAGTTGACATAGTCATCGATGCTGAGATAATATCTGAAATGTCAAGCAGTGCTGAATTCAGAATTACATGTGAAAGAGAACTTGGAGAAAGATTTTACAAGTTAAAGTTGAACATAAAGCCGATATCAGTAGCTGGCAGTAGGTATAAATGGTTAGTCTACTCAGTAACTGATGAAATTAGGAAGGCTATACTAGCATGGCAAGCAATATACAAGTCTAAAAAGAGGAGGCGACTTCCTTGGCTAAGCGCAAATCACTAACCTTTATTGCATTCTTCTTAATACTTGGCTTCTTGGCACTATTCGCTATTCCCTTCATAATATCGTTACTTTGGCCTCAACCATCCAATACTAATAAGTCACTAAGAGCAATGATAATAGACACCGTCTGTATATCAGAACCTAATGACGAACTCATTAAAAATATAACTGAAGCCTTGAAAAGTCGAGGCTTTAAAGTAGACATATACTCAGCTCAAAATGTTACAGTTAGCTTGATGAGAAGACTGACCAATAATTACAAGCTAATAATACTCAGGGTACATTCATCTTATACACACTTTCCTAGAACATTCCTTCCAAATAACACAGTAGTTATAATAACCGGAGAGAGATATGCTAACTACAAGTACCTCAAGGAACAGGTACTTGAGTTACTGGTAGCCTCAACAGTAGTTCCAGAACTGGGATTAGCTTACGGCTACTTCGCTATAACTCCTAGGTTTGTGAGTAGCTTAAACGGAAGCTTTGGAGGTGCAATGATAATAGCCATGGGGTGTAATACCTTATATACTACAAGCATGGCTAAGGCTTTCATCGATAAAGGAGCCAAGGTATACATCGGATGGGACAACTATGTGAGCGCAAAGCACATGGATAGAGCTTTAGGTCTTCTAATAAAGCTACTATTGATCGATAAAATGACTGTAAAGGATGCTATTGATAAAGTTAACAAAGAAGTCGGTCCCGACCCTGTTTATAAGGCGAAATTAGTATACTATCCTTTATACTCTGGCAGCATTAATATAGACCAAATTATAAAGCCATAGTTTTATAGGCAATAACATACATTCTCCCCTAAAAACTAAAGTTATATTAGGTGTAAATATGGAGAAAAACAGAATTGTCGTCATAGGGTATGGTACTGCTGGAATAACTGCTGCAGGCTACGCAAGACGAACGAATAGAGCTGCTGAAATTCACGTAATTGAGGCAAGGGATTATGCCATATATCATCCCTGTTGCATACCCGATGCAGTAGCTGGTTTATTGAGTTGGGACAGCCTAGTTGAGGAAGCTCCAAAGATGACTAGATTCAACGTTCATCTTAGTTGCAAAGCTGAAGAGGTTGATGTCGACAATAAGAAGGTGAAGGTCAGAAACCTTAAGACAGGTGAAAGCTTCTCATTAGATTACGACAAACTAATAATAGCAACAGGGAGTGTGCCATTAGTTCCTAGAAGAATCTCTGGTATTACTATGAAGGGAATTTACCCTGTTAAGGTAGTTGAAGACGGTATGAAGATATGTGAAGCTGGTGAAGAGGGGAAGCGTGTAGTGGTTGTGGGAGCGGGTGCAATAGGCATAGAGATGGCTGTCGCGCTTAAGTTAAGAGGGCTTGACGTGACAGTAGTGGAGTTAATGCCTCAATGCATGCCAGGGAAGCTAGATCCAGAGATAGCTAGGCTCGTTGAAAGGGAACTTAAGAGTAAAGGAATAAAGTTGATACTTGGTAAGGGTGTTGAAGCCTTTGAAGGTAAGGACAAGGTTGAGAAGGTCATAGCAGGGGGAGAAGTTATTGAAACAGACTTTGTAGTTTTGGCAATAGGAGTTAGGCCCAATGTCGAGCTAGCCAAGCAAATAGGGTTAGAGCTAGGGAAATTCGGTGGCATAAAGGTTAACTCGAAAATGGAGACCAATATTCCAGATGTCTATGCTGCTGGAGACTGTGCTGAGTCTGTCAACTTAGTTACAGGGAAGCCTATATTGGCACCCTTCGCTAGCGTAGCATTTAAGCATGGTAGAGTGGCTGGAATAAATGCAGCAGGAGGCGAGACAGAACTTAAGGGAGTTGTAGTCAATTGGGTAGTGTCGACAGAGTGGTTCAAATTTGGAGCTGTTGGACTAACTCATGAAATGGCTAAGGCCGAGGGATTCGACCCTGTATCATCGGTAACGAGAACCTGTGCATGGTCTTGTATCTATCCTAATCCAGTTGAAGTGACCATAAAGCTCACTGCTGATAGAGAAAGCCACAAGCTACTGGGAGTACAAATCTTCGGCTATGAGAATATAGCCTACATGCTAGATGTGTTCTCGTTAGCTCTATATAACTCATTAAGAGTAGAGGACCTCCTAGAGTTAGAAACAGCATATGCACCAACAGTTTCAACGATTCCGGACGCTCTCTTTGTAGCCATAGATAGCTTAGCTAGGAGGCTCAGGATAAAGTAACAGGCTAGCACTCCACTAAGAGATTAAAGTTATTGTTTTATTGAAGTATAACAATTAATCCCACTTCATCAGTGTAATATAATTCAGCAACTGTCCGTTAACTTTATATAGTTAGCTGACTTCTCTCGTTAGAAGTGCCGTTCTTAGACTCATAACTGAGGAGTGAAGGCCTTTGATAAGGCACGCAAGAAGGGCTTACAGTAAAGAAGAAGTCCTAAAGGCGCTCCATCCTCTAGTTGCTGAGTGGTTTGATAGGACATTTGAGGATCTAACCCCACCGCAGAGGTATGCTGTCATTCCAATAGCTAGGAACAAGAATGTCCTAGTTTCATCTCCTACTGGTACTGGGAAAACCTTAACGGCATTCCTCAGTATCTTAAGCAAGTTGTTTGAAATGGCAGATAAAGGAGAGTTAGGCAACTCAGTTTATTGTGTTTATGTATCGCCTCTTAGAGCTCTATCAAATGACATTTACAGAAATCTAGAGATTCCGTTGAAGGAGATCCGCGAGCTAGCAGAGGCAAGAGGCTTAGAAATTCCTGAAATAAGACATGCTGTAAGAACTGGAGATACCCCATCAAATGAAAAACAGAAAATGCTTAGAAAGACTCCTCACATACTAATTACAACCCCTGAGACTCTTGGAATAATCCTAGTAGCTCCAAAGTTTAGAGAGAAACTAAGAACTGTAAAGTGGGTTATAGTTGATGAAATTCACTCGCTTTGTGAAAATAAGCGTGGAGTCCACCTAAGCCTATCACTTGAGAGATTAAGAGAACTCACAGGTAGAGACTTTGTTAGAGTAGGACTTTCTGCTACGATAAATCCATTGGAAGAAGTCGCACTCTTCCTAGTAGGTTACAATGATGACGGAACTCCAAGGAATTGTTTAATAGTCGATACAAGCTTTGTTAAGAAAAAGGACATTAAGGTTCTATGTCCAGTAGCTGACCTAATTCATACTCCTAGTGAAGTAACTACTAGGAAGATGTATGAAAAGCTAGTAGAGCTCATTAAGAAACACAAGACCACGTTAATATTCACGAACACACGCAGTGGGACGGAGAGAGTGGTCTTTCATTTAAAGCAACTAATGCCTAAGGAAGTTGAGAATATTGATGAATGGCAGATAGCAGCGCATCATGGTTCTCTCTCCCGATACGTGAGATTGGATGTTGAAGAGAAAATGAAGAGGGGAATGCTCAAAGCCGTGGTAAGCTCAACATCGCTTGAGCTAGGAATAGATATAGGCTATATAGATCTAGTAGCACAGCTAGGCTCCCCTAAATCTGTAACTAGATGTCTTCAAAGAATTGGTAGAAGTGGGCATAAACTTCATGAAGTTAGTAAGGGTCGCATAATATGCCTTGATAGAGATGACCTAGTCGAATGTGCAGTTATGGTTAGGGAGGCATACAAAGGTCACCTAGATAAAACTCAGATACCTAAAAATGCACTGGATGTACTAGCTCAACACATACTAGGAATGGCTATAGAAAAGAAGTGGAAGGTCGAGGAAGCTTATAAAGTCATTAAAAGATCTTACTGCTATCATGAATTACCTTATGAGGACTTCTTAAGCGTCTTAAAGTTCCTCTCTGGGGGCTACTCTAGATTAGAGAGATACAAGGTATACGGCAAGATATGGTATGATCCTGAAGAGGGAGTCTTTGGAAGAAGGGGTAAATATGCTAGAGTAATATACGCTCTTAATATAGGCACCATACCTGATGAAGTGGCCATAAAGGTCTTTACAACTAGCGGAAAGTACGTCGGTAACATAGAGGAGGAGTTCTTGGAAAGACTATACAAAGGTGATAGGTTCGTTTTAGGCGGTAAGGTCTATGAGTTCCTCTACTCTTACGGTTTAAGAGCTTATGTTAGACCAGCCTTTGACTCTAAGCCCACAGTACCTAGCTGGTTCTCCGAAATGTTACCGCTGAGCTACGATCTCGCCATCGAGATCGGGAAATTCAGAGAGACTATATTCAAAATGTTGGAGAAGGGCGTTAGCAGAGGTAAAGTTATCAAATATATTAAAAGAACCTGTCACACAGATGATAACTCAGCCAGCTCCATATATGAATACTTTAAGGAGCAATACTTGTACTTGAAAGCGCTGGGAATTAACAAATATCCCTCACATAAAACCTTGCTGATCGAGACGTATATAGACGAGCACGGCAGGAAGTATATGATATTTCATGCTCTATTTGGTAGAAAGACCAATGATGCTCTCTCAAGAGCCTACGCCTATGTCGCCACTTTAAAGCTAAAGAGGAACGTTGGACTAGCTGTCACAGACCACGGCTTTGCATTAATATTTCCTCCGGATGTAAAGCCGAAGTTAAACCTAAGAGCCGTAACATCAGAGAACATTGAGAGTCTCTTAAAGAGAGCTATAGTGAACACGGAGTTGATGAAAAGAAGATTCAGACATGTTGCAGTTAGAAGTTTAATGATTCTCAGGAACTACAAAGGCCATGAAATTTCTGTTAGTAAACAGCAATTATCTGCTAGGACGTTATTAGACGTCTGCCTTGATATACCAGACTTCCCAGTGATTAAAGAGACATTTAGAGAAATACTAGAGGACTTCATGGACATAAAACATGCAAAAGAAGTATTGAAGAAGATAGAAAATGGAGAGATTGAAGTAGTGATACTACCTCCTCAAAGAGTACCTTCTCCATTTAGTCACAATATAGTCTTAGTAGGACTCTCCGATGTTGTGTTGATGGAGGACAAGAGGCTTATACTAGAGAGGTTACATAAACTAGTAATGGAAAGAATAAAGAGAAAGGTTGCAGCAAGGGTGAGTTGAGTGAATGTTAAGAAGAGAATTAAGGTCGGAGTAATAGGCGTTGGAATTCAAGGAGAAAGACACCTAAGAGCCTACTTAGAAAATCCTCTCGTTGAAAAAGTAGCTGATGCCGATATCGTCACCGCCAAGCTCAGGACTGTCTCACAGCTATATGGTGTTGAGTCAGTGTATGCTAGCTATTCGGAAATGTTCGAGAATGAGGAACTTGATCTAGTTTCAGTAGCAACCCCTGACTTTGCCCATAAACCTCCAACAATCGAGGCCTTGAGAAGAGGAGTGAACGTAGTGGTTGAAAAACCATTAGCTACGACAGTAAGTGATGCTGAAGATATGATAAAGGAGGCTGAAAAGAGAGAACTCCTTCTATTCATTAACTTCTTCAATAGGTGGAGCCCACCCTTTGCATTAACTAAGGAGAGGATAGAAAAAGGAGAGTTAGGTGATGTAGTCTACGCCTACATTAGGTTAAGCGACACTATATACGTACCGACAAAGATGTTATCTTGGGCTAGCAAGACTAATGTAGTCTACTTCTTAATGAGTCACACAGCAGACTTAGTTAGATGGTTCTTCTCAGACGAGGTTGTTAGAGTTAGAGCATGGGGAAGTAAGGAGATCCTAAAGAAGGTTGGCATTGATACCTTCGACTATGTAGTAGCTGTATTAGAGTTCAGAAAAGGAGGTAAAGCCGTTCTTGAATCAGCTTGGATATTACCTGAGAGTATGCCCTGCGTGGTTGACTTCAAGCTTGAGTTAATAGGGAGTAAGGGGGCCATCAATGTTGATGCCAGGTCTCAGGGAATCGAAGTTCTGAGTCAGAAGTATGAGTATCCCAGATATCTGGTAGCGTCTGACATACACGGTAGGTTCTTCGGGTCCGTTAAGGAGTCCTTAAACCATGTAGTTGAATGCATTATTTATGGGAAGGAGCCCTTAGTGAAACCCATTGATGGATTAATGAACGTGAAGGTTCTTTGTGCAATAGTGAAATCCCTTGAGACAGGTAATGAAGTTCAATTAACCTAATATCTTTACTAGTTCTTCTAACTCTTCCTAATAAGCGTAGAGTTTGGTATTATTTAATAATCAAGACGGCTAAAGAGGAGGTGATAGTGAGGTGAGAGCATGAAGCGTGAAGAGATGACAAATATTGTGGTAATAATGCTTGATAGCTTGAGGCCAGATCATATTCATTGCTATGGAAATGAGCGAATGATGACCCCGAACATTGACAAGCTTGCTAAGGATGGAGTACTGTTTGAGAATGCATACCCCGAAGGACTGCCTACAATTCCTGTCAGGACTGCACTATTCACAGGACAGTATACCTTACCATTTAGACCTTGGAAGCCTCTACTAACCGAAGACTTGACACTCCCTGAAATACTGGCTGCATACGGTTATACAACAGCCCTCATAACAGATACTTATCACCTCTTCAAGCCGAACATGAACTTTCACAGAGCGTTTAATGAATGGAATTGGATTAGAGGACAAGAGGGTGATGCCTATCGTTCATGTCCTCCTAAATATGACCCAGAGGAATTTATGAAACCTGAGATGAAGGGAACTAACGTAGAGAGGTTGCTTATCCAATACTTAAGGAATATAAGTGATAGAGAGAAGGAAGAGGATTACTTCGTTGCCAAGGTGATAAGAGAAAGCATAAGGTGGTTAGAGGGTAATGTAAAGAACCAACCCTTCTTCTTATGGATAGACTGTTTTGATCCTCATGAGCCTTGGGATCCACCACCTGAATATGAGAGACTTTATACAGATCCGAATTATAGTGGTAAGAAGATAATTCATCCAAAGTATGGAACTACCGATTGGCTGACTGAAGAAGAGTTGAGGTATATAAGGGGATTGTACGCTGGAGAAGTTACTTTCGTTGATAAGTGGGTTGGAGTTTTAATCGAGAAGCTTAAAGAGCTAGAGCTTTATGATTCATCACTTATAGTCCTATTATCAGATCATGGAGTCCCCATAGGAGAGCATGGTTGGATTTTAAAGCACCCTCACACTCTTTGGAGCGAGCTCGTTAGAATGACTCTGATAGTGAAGTTTCCAAGAAATGAGTATGCTGGAAAGAGAATTAAGGGTCTAGTTGAGAATTGCGATGTACCAGCAACAATCCTAGACATTATCGGGTTGAAGAGAGAGACTAGATACATGCACGGCACTAGCCTCATTCCATTAGTGAAGGGAGACGTTGATAAATTAAAAGAGTACATTATAACGGGCTATCATGCATCCATGCACCGTTGTGTTAGGACTGAAGAGTGGAGTTTCATATTCAGACCAGAGGGCAAGGATGAACTATATAACTTAGTAAAAGACCCTGAAGAGAGAAACAATGTAATTGAAGAGTTCAGAGATGTAGCTAAGGAGTTAGCTTCTAGATTAGCTAGATGTACATATATTAGAGCTGCCAAGAGGGCTGAAACTTTAAGGAGAATGTTACAGATTAAGTACGAGATGTCAGAATTACCATTATAAGTAATGAAGTAGAGTGTACAAGGCAGTTATTATTAATAGAAGTCCACTAATTTTTTCAACATATTTAGCTACCCTCTTATACATCGATAATATAAGTTCTTTAGACATTACAGTCACAACAGCCACTAATACCATCGGTACTATAAGTCCAAGAGTATAAACGATGAAAGAGGTAAATGCTACCACTAGACCTTGTTCTATAGACGACGAAATCACAACAACAAAGAATACCGGAAAGGAACAAGAAAGCGAGACTAGAGCGTAAGCTATGCCATACATTACTGAGAGATAATAAAAGCCTCCCTTCCTCCTCAAGAAAGATACATTAAGTGATAAGGATGCTTTACCACCCAAGAGGAGTACGACGCCCACAATTATTAGTATTAGTGATAATCCAATTTGAATGTAGTAATGCACAGCCATCAACTGCATGAGTATTAAAGAAGATAAGAAGCCTATTGTAAGAAATACCGAGCTTACACTTAAGCTGGCTAACACTCCAATCATCAAACCAGAAATTAATGGTGATTGTGTCGGCTTTATATTAAGAAGATAAGCAACATATATCGGGAACATTATGAAAGCGCATGGGGAGAAGAAAGTTAACAATCCTGCAGCGAAAGATATAAGCATGTAGGTTGGGTCCACAGACTCACCCTTAAGATAAAAAAGAATTAGATATAAAAAACACTCGGTTGAACCGAATTAAAAAGTTGAACTAATAACTCTCTTCGTAGGTTACTGCAATGGTCAGCAGTATCTCTGCACTATCTCCTTGAAACGAACTTATTACCCTTGATGTAAAACCTCCAAGGTCTCCTGTCTTTCACACCTATCCTAGACGTAGCAGTTATACACTCCTCACTTACGCTTATTCCTTGAGAGATATACAATCTCCTTCCCAAGGTTAAGTCCCATCCATTGAATCTCTTATCTATTGAAAGAGCCTCTGTCAGCTTCGCAGGACCACTAGTTAAATTCCTGACATCACTCACTCTTCTATTCCTCAACATCAGGTCAATGCCTAAAATCGGCTCAATAGCTCTTATTAAGACTGCTGCAGGGACTCCCTCAGGCTCAGCGACTACATTTAGGCAATAGTGAATTCCGTATATCTGGTAGACATATGCTGTTCCGGGCTTAGACCACATAACTTTGTTTCTCGTAGTCATCCCCTTATAAGCATGACTTGCAGGGTCATCACTACCCCTATATGCCTCCACCTCAACTATTAACCCTGCCATTATCCCTTCATCAACCTCCCTCACAAGAACCTTTCCCAATAAGTCCCTCGCAACATCGACAACATACCTTGAGTAAAAATCTCTAGGTAATGGTAACATAGCTTCACTGAAGTTAGGCAGTAAAGGACTCCTCCTTCCCAACATAGATACTCACTCTAAGATACCTTGAGAATAAGAAATTTTCATTGATAAGAGTTTTTATTCATGGTATAAAGGATTTAAGTACCTCATACCAACATTTAACTCGTGAATGAGTTATCAATAGAAGAACTTAAAGCCATAGAAGAGTGGGGTAGAAGAGTTAGACGTGAAAAGGCTAATTGGGAATTTATTCGAAAATTACCAAGTAAGTTAAGAAGGGCTTTAGAGTATTACATAGAAACAGGAGACCCCTACGTAGCCTCTAGAATAGCAGGACTAAAAGTAGAAGAGTTCAACGAACTCAGAATAAAAGCTGGAGTACCATCAACATGAGGTTAGCATCACTAGATACATGTTTTCTAATAGACTGGGCACTTTATAGACGTAGAAACTACATTATCAAGATATTTGATAAGATACTGATATCTGAACATGTACTAAGGGAGATATACTCTGGTAAAACTCTCGACTTTGTCACAGAACTCCTTTCTAAGGGTTTTATGACATTAATACCACTAACTTCTCAAGAAGAAGAAATAGCAAGAAGACTCATAACGATAGCTCTTTCAGACCCTAGAATACCTGAGTTACACGAGACTGAAGTGTATGCTGTTGCAATAGCCCTAACTTACAATACCATCATAGTGACCGAGAACAAGGCTGTCCTATGGCTTAAAATATATTATCCTAATGAAATTCCTCAACCTGTTTGGAGAAGCATAGATGTGTTATTAGAGCTTGTGAAAAAGAGCGTAATAAAAGTTAATAATATTGAAGATGCTCTAAAAATTGTAGAAGAGTACTCTATTGATGTCAAACATAGCTTCAGCCACATAGACATTAGAAGGTTTCAAGAAGAAGTGATGTTATGGCTCACCCAACAGAACTCCTAACTCCAAAGGACCTAGAAATATTAGAAGAGTGGGGTAGAAGAGTTAGACGTGAAAAGGCTAATTGGGAATTCATTAATAGCTTACCAAACAATTTTAGAAAGGCCTTAGAGTATTACATAGAAACAGGAGACATTAGAACAGCCTCAGTAAAGTTTAACATTAACATATATCTCCTCAACGAGCTCAGAATTAAAGCCGGAATACCATCCACAATTTAGTTAAAATACTCTTTAAAGATCAAGTACGCACTCCTACCTAGTCTATAAACCTTAAAGTCAGATACTCAACTATAACCCTGGTATATTCTCTAAGAGCTCCAGGATATAACTTCTTATCTAAGTACAATATCACATGTAACACCTTAACAAGCTCACTAAATATCTCCACTAACTGCTTATACAACTCTTCATCTCTGTCATGATATAGACTTAACTCAACTCCTTACTTAAGGCTTAATGAAATCAACAACACATCACTTAACGAACTCATCGAACTATCAAGGAAGATATCAAGAGATTATTCTAAAGAGCTAAAAAACAAAAAGAGGTAAATTTTCTATAGGTCTAATTCAATACTTCACCTTTATATACTCATCTTTAATCACACTTCTCCATACAGCCTCTGCAATTCTAAGTGCCTTATAACCATCCTCTATATTAGGTCTAGGTTCCCTCCCTTTCAATATTGAATTAATAAAACATTCTATCTCCCCATAGTACCCCCTTAAATACCTAGATTGACATTCTGCACTTGGTAAGTGATTTATCTCCCAGAAGAGACCCTGGTTATTTGCCTTAAAATTTTCAGTAACAACCCAACTTCCCCTAGGATAGTACTTAACATATGTGGCCATATCATCTATGAATATGAAGCATTCATCTCCAGTAATCTCTACATACTCATCAATCTTTTCCCACGATTGACATGAATTTAGATTCATTACACCCGTAGCTCCACTTTCAAAATCTACTAGTATTGAATATGAGAACTTATCTTCTGTAATACTCGAAAGTTTAGCGTAAACACCTCTTACATCTCCAACAAAATATCTTATCAAATCAAAATGATGTATAGCTTGACCTATCAAGTACGCTCTAGCTGGAGGAACTATTCCCCAAATAGAACCATAAGGACCATTTGCAAACTTAGTTGAAATGTGGATAACTTTTCCAAATTCCTTACTCTCAATTATTTGCTTAGCTAATCTATATCCAGTAGCAAACCTCTTCATGAATGCTACCATGACATATCTATTGTACTTTCTTGATGCGTCCAATAACTGCTTAGCCTTCTCCGATGATATGGCAGGAGGCTTTTCGACAAAAATGTGTAAACCCTCCCTTAAGCACTCTAACCCAACATTTAAATGCATTTCTGGAGGGCCAACTATGAATACTGCATCTAAGTCTTCCTCTTCTATCATTCTTCTAAAGTCAGTATAGTATTTCTTAAATCCAAAGTATCTTGCATTTCTCTTAGCTAAATCCTCTTTTAAATCACATGTTGCAACTAATTCTACCTTATCGATAAAATACCTTAAGCATGGGTATAAGTTCTCCGTAGAATGACTTCCACACCCTATAAAAGCTACTCTAAGCTTCTTCATAGTCCCTCCTCGCAGTCTCTTTTCACTTGAGTCGACTTTTCTTATATAAACTCAATGAAATATTAAAGATGATGAAAGAGTAGTTGTTAACACAGATAGAGTAATGAGAGAACAGAAACGGTACTTTTAAGACATACCATTAAAAATGCCTATAAATCCTGCAGAGATGAAGAAAGAACTACAGCGTAACAATCCCAGCTCACTCTCAACAAATTCCCCTATGAGTAGAATAAGCGAACACTCTCCTACCTATGGAAAAAACTTAAATAGTGAGGGAGGATTCACTCAGTGAAGGTGATACGTGCATGGAAGAGGGTGTACCTAAGGAGAAGAAGCTAATACTTTGGTTCGAAGAACTGAGAAAGGAAGACGTACCATTAGTCGGAGGAAAATGTGCCAACCTTGGAGAAATGATTAACGCTGGTATCCCAGTACCCCCAGGCTTCGCAGTTACAGCATATGCTTATAAGAAATTCATAGAGGAGACAGGAATCAAAGACAAAATCTACGAGATCATCGAAGAGGTAGTGAAAGAGAAAAAGCCTGAAGAATATCAGGAAGCAAGTAGAAGAATAAGAGAGTTAATTGAGAAGACACCAATGCCCAAAGACATAGAAGAGGCAATTAGAGAATCCTATAGAAAACTGTCAAAGAGAGTTGGAAAAGACGAGGAGTTCGTAGCCGTCAGGAGCAGTGCTACAGCCGAGGACTTGCCCGGCGCTAGCTTTGCTGGACAGCAGGAGACATTCCTCAACGTTAAGGGAGAAGACGAAGTAGTCAAGATGGTTCAGAAGTGCTGGTCCAGCTTATTCACTCCTAGAGCCATATTCTACAGAGAACAAAAAGGATTCGCCCATGAGAAGGTCTTGATAAGCGTAGCAGTTCAAAAGATGGTCAACGCCAAAGCTGCAGGAGTCATGTTCACCATACACCCAGTCACCGGAGAGCAGGACAAGATACTAATAGAAGCCAACTGGGGTCTTGGAGAAGCAGTAGTAAGCGGCTCAGTCACACCCGATGAATGGATAGTTGATAAAAACACTCTTCAAATATTAGAGAGAAGAGTAGTCGAGAAGACCGTTGAATACATAAGAGACCCGAAGACCGGCAAAACCATACACGCCGAAGTACCTCCAGAGAGAAGAAACATCCCCTGCTTAACTGATGAAGAAGTCAAGAAGCTAGCTGAGCTAGGAGTTAAGATAGAGAAACACTATGGAAATCCTCAAGACATAGAGTGGGCCATAGACAAAGACCTACCATTCCCAGAGAACGTCTTCATAGTACAGTCAAGACCCGAAACAGTTTGGAGTGTCAAGCAAGCTGAGGAAGTGAAAGTAGAAGAGAAACCAGCAGTTACAGTAGAGAAGAAAGTAATAGTAAAGGGATTACCAGCAAGCCCTGGAATCGCTTGGGGCAAAGCTAAAGTAGCCTTCAGCCCAGAAGAAGCTGCCAAACTAATGCAGAAAGGAGACATCCTAGTAACAGTCATGACCAATCCAGACTGGGTACCTTACATGAGAATAGCCTCAGCAATAGTCACCGATGAAGGCGGCATGACCTGCCACGCCGCTATCGTCAGCAGAGAACTAGGAATACCGTGTATCGTCGGAACTAGAGAAGCCACCAAAGCCCTAAAGACCGGAGCCGAATACACCGTAGATGCCAAGACCGGAGTAGTCTATGAAGGACTAGTCGAAGAACTAGTCAAACCAGCCAAACCAGAAGTAGCACCAACAGCAGCCCCAACAGTCTTCGCACCCGCAATCGAAATAATACTAAAGGCAATTAAACCACCAACAGGAACCAAAGTCTACATGAACCTAGGAGTACCAGAAAAGATAAAAGACTACAAAGACCTACCATTCGACGGAATAGGACTCCTAAGAATAGAGTTCACAATAGCATCACACGTCGTAGACCACCCACTCTACCTAATAGAAACAGGAAGAGAACAAGTCTTCATAGACAGACTAGCTGACGGAATAGCCACAGTAGCCAGAGAAGTATTCCCAAGACCCGTAGTCGTCAGATTCAGCGACTTCAAGACAAACGAATACAGACAGCTAAGAGGAGGAGAAAAGTACGAACCACACGAAGACAACCCAATGCTAGGATGGAGAGGAGTCAGCAGATACATCAGCCCACAATACGAAGAAGCATTCAG
>Ga0164311_10000690_pt1 | contig 15360 bp, 14 predicted proteins | sample GuaBasSedimGuay2_FD_121796 | JGI IMG/M metagenome (GOLD analysis project Ga0164311, IMG submission 121796) | Subseafloor sediment microbial communities from Guaymas Basin, Gulf of California, Mexico - Guay2, Core 4569-9, 9-12 cm | ecosystem: Environmental > Aquatic > Marine > Hydrothermal vents...
ACCACAAGTAGACTATAATATCAACACAACGTTGACCGGGACGAGTACTGTCCAGCCAAGGTCACAGAGAGAGGGAGCCATAGGCTGCAAACTTCCTCGGCCGGACGGACGGGAAAACCACCCGGGAGTGGGTCCCTCAAATCGCGAAAGTGGAAAGTATGGGACTCCGGGACGGCCCGTTATAGCCGCAAAGAGCCGCGACGATTCGTTAATTTCTCAATTCGTTGTGGAACTTGGGTGGAACCACGTGGGATGACCCCCGCGCCCCAGGGCGTTGGGGGTTTTTGCGTATATGGAAGCGCAGGTGGAAATATCCCAGTTAAAAGGGAGGTGATCGAAATGACCGATGATGAGACTGACACTACCAACACATTCTGGTATATCCGCAACCCGATCACCTTTGAGGAGGAAAATAATGTCTGATAAAAATGATCGCCAACAAGAAGAGCAACTCTATCGCTTGCGCCACTCGGCTTCGCACGTGATGGCCCAGGCGGTGCTGGAAAAGTTCCCCGAGGGCAAAATCGCCATCGGGCCGCCCATCGAAAATGGTTTTTACTACGATTTTGACCTGTCCCGACCCTTGACACCGGAGGATATGGAAGAGATCGAAGCCCGCATGCGCGAGATCATCGCCGAGGGACACGATTTTGAGTATAAGGAAATTGACGAGGATGAGGCGCGCCGAATGTTTGCCGATCAGCCTTACAAACTGGAACTGATTGACGACATCCTCTCCGCCGAGACGGAGGAAGCGCCCAAACTCTCGATTTACAGGCAAGGCCCGTTCGTGGACCTGTGCCGAGGGCCGCACGTGGACAACACGCGCAAGATCAAAATCAATGCCTTCAAACTGCTCAGCGTGGCAGGGGCCTACTGGCGCGGCGACGAGCGCCGCCCGATGCTCCAGCGCATCTATGGCACAGCCTGGAGTACCAGGAAGCAGTTGAAAAAGCATTTGCAGTGGCTGGAAGAGATCGAAAAGCGCGATCACCGCAAGTTGATCAAGCAACTCGATCTGGTCAGCTTCCACGAAGAAGGTGGAGCGGGGTTGGCCTACTGGCACCCCAAAGCCGGGCGGATGCGCGTCCTGATTGAGGACTACTGGCGTGAGCGGCACTATGAGGGCGGCTACGACATCGTCTTCTCTCCGCACATCGGGCGCGCGCAATTGTGGGAGACGTCGGGACATCTCGACTTTTACAAAGAAGGTATGTACGCGCCAATGGACATTGACGGGCAAGAGTATTACATCAAACCGATGAATTGCCCGTTCCACATCTTGATCTACAAAGCACAACTGCGCTCGTACCGCGAGTTGCCCTTGCGTTGGGCTGAACTGGGGACGGTCTATCGTTACGAACGCAGCGGGACGCTGCACGGCCTACTGCGCGTGCGCGGCTTTACGCAGGACGATGCTCACATCTTTTGCACGCCGGAACAAATTGAGGGCGAGATCCTGCGCGTGCTAGATTTTAGCTTGAGCTTGCTGCGCGGCTTTGGCTTTGAGGAATTCAAGATCGAGTTAAGCGTGCGCGACCCAGGAGCGCCAGAAAAGTATGCCGGCGCCGACTCAATGTGGGAGCAAGCCGAAGCGTCACTGGTCAAGGCGTTGGAAGCGCGTGACCTGGATTATGAGCGCATGGAAGGCGAGGCGGTGTTCTACGGTCCCAAGATCGATATCAAAATCAAAGACGCGCTAGGACGAGCCTGGCAATGCACGACGATCCAGTTTGACTTTAACTTGCCCGAACGGTTCGACATGACCTATGTAGGCGAGGATGGTAAGGAGCACCGTCCCTATATGGTTCACCGGGCGCTGTTGGGGAGCCTGGAACGGTTCTTTGGTGTGCTGGTGGAGCACTATGGCGGCGCTTTCCCCGCCTGGTTAAGCCCGGTGCAGGCAATAGTCATTCCCATTGCCGACCGACACTTGGAGTACGCTCGTTCGGCTGTGGAACAACTGCGGGCAGCCGGGTTGCGGGTGGAGGTGGATACCTCGAGCGAACGTATGCAGGCCAAGATCCGCGACGCCCAGGTGCAAAAGATTCCCTACATGCTCATCATCGGTGATCGAGAGCTAGAGGCCGATCAGGTGAATCTGCGAATGCGCGACGGAAACGTGCCCGGCGCTATGTCTATAGACGAGTTTTTGACATTGGCGCAGGAGGCGGTGGCGGAGAAACGATTGCTCTGAGGAGCGATCAGCGGGGGAGCGATTTGACACCTTCTTGCAATTGTGTTATCATCCCCTTGTGTATGTTCATTGTTTCACCTAGTCACGGAGGTAAGTCGAATTAGAAGAAGGAAGCATTATTCCCAAGAACAAGCACAGCAGTATCGCATCAATCATCAAATCCGAGTTCCCGAGGTCAGGCTCATTGATGCGGATGGGGAGCATGTGGGCGTGATTTCACTGTCTGATGCGTTGAAGGTTTCCCACGATGCCGGGATGGATCTGGTGGAGGTGTCGCCGGCCGCCGACCCCCCTGTCGTCCGGGTGATGGACTATGGCAAGTTTCGGTACAAGCAGGAAAAGCAGGCGCGGAAAGCCCGTAAGGCTCAGAAACAGATCGAAATCAAAGAGATACGTTTGCGCCCCAAGACAGGAGATCATCACCGCGACATCAAAGTGAGACAGTCTCGTGGCTGGCTAGAAGATGGAATGAAAGTCAAAGTGCGTATTCGCTTCCGTGGCCGCGAAGTCACCTATCCCGAAATCGCCCGCAAGCAGATGGAAGAAATCGCCGCAGAACTGTCAGACGTGGCGGAGGTTGAGCAAAAGCCTGTGCGAGACAGACGTTCAATGTTGATGGTTTTAGCGCCTATCAAAGACAAGTAAGAGGTAAAATGCCAAAGATCAAAACACATAAATCAACGTCCAAGCGGTTCCGCCGGACAAAGGGTGGAAAAGGTAAACTAATGCGCACCAAACAGGGCAAGTCCCACTTGCGGCGCAAAAAGAGCAAGCGCGCCAAGCGGCTCTACGACGAAATGCTTGCTATCGAGTCGAAGGGAGTGCAAAAACAGGTGAGCCGACTGGCGCCGTATCTGAAGGCAAAGGAGAAGTAGCGCTGTGAGAGTCAAGACAGGAACCAGGAGACGGTATCGCCATAAGAAAATTCTCCGCCAGACCAAAGGTTACTGGGGGACGCGCCGGACACTCTTTCGCCGGGCCAACGAAGCCTGGATGAAGGCGCAGTGGTACGCCTACCGAGACCGGCGGATCAGGCGGCGCGACCTGCGACGGTTGTGGATCACGCGCATCAACGCGGCAGCGCGGCTGAGTGGGCTTTCGTACAGTCGTCTCATCCACGGGCTAAAGCAGGCCGAGGTAGAGCTGGACCGTAAAGTGCTGGCCGACATTGCCGTGCGGGATGCGGATACGTTTGCCCAGTTGGTCGAGTTGGCAAAGAACGCGGCGTAAATTTGTCGCTGGCACAAAGACCGAACGAGAAAGAGCGGGGGCAATCCAGCCCCCGCTTTTGCTATTTGTGGATGGAAAACATTCCAGTCAGTGGATAAAGAACATCCCAGTCACTGGCCTAACCGCACGCTCAACCCGCTGTGCCGTTTCTGCACTTTGTTGTTATGCACGGCGATCCCGATGGCCTGTCGCGTTCCCACCAGCACGACCAGCCGTTTAGCCCGCGTGATACCGGTGTAGAGCAAGTTGCGCTGGAGCATCAAATAGTGCTGAGTCAGCATCGGCATCACGATTGCGGTATATTCGCTGCCCTGGCTCTTGTGCGTACTGATACAGAATGCATGCACCAATTCATCCGCCTCGCCCCAATCGTAGATTACCGGTCGGCTATCTATCGTCACCGCCAGCGTTTGCTCCAGCGGGTCTATGCCCGTCACCCGGCCGATGTCCCCGTTAAAAACATCTCGCAGGTAGTTGTTGCGTACCTGCATCACCTTGTCGCCCACGCGAAAAGCCCGTCCGCCCAAATTGCGCTCCGGGCGGTTTGGCGCGGGTGGATTGAGCGCTTCCTGCAAGCGGATGTTGAGATTGGCGACTCCGCACGCACCTCGGTACATTGGCGCCAACACCTGTAACTCGTCTACCGGATCCAGGCCAAACTTTTGTGGAATCCGTCGCTTGACAATGTCCACCAAGAGCTGGGCGGCTTCTTGGGGATCTTTTTGGGAGAAAAAGTAAAAATCGTCAAACTTGTTGAGGATGGGAAACTGTCCCCGATTGATGCGGTGGGCGTTGATGACGATGCCGCTGTTGGCGGCCTGACGAAAGATGGTGGTCAACTGCACGATGGCGGCGCGACCGGAGCGGATGATGTCGCGCAGGACGTCGCCCGCGCCGACGGAGGGGAGCTGATCCACGTCGCCGACAAAGAGCACGTGCGCGGCCGGGTCCACCGCCTTGAGCAGGTTATTGGTCAGCAGGAGATCCAGCATTGAAGCCTCGTCCACGATGAGGCAATCCACCGGCAGCGGATTTTTCTCGTTGCGGCGGAATCCTTCCTGAGGGGAATACTCTAGCATCCGGTGGACGGTTTTGGCAGGGCGGTCGGTGGCTTCTGAGAGGCGCTTGGCGGCGCGCCCGGTGGGGGCGCAAAGAGCATAGCGGCAATTCATCGCCTCCAGCGCGCCGATGACGGTGCGCACGCTGACGGTCTTGCCGGTGCCGGGGCCGCCGGTGAGCACCGTCACTTTGTGAGTCAGCGCCGCCTGCACGGCTTCTCGTTGCTCAGGCGAGAGTTCGACAGCCGAGTCCCGATTGATCTGAGTTAGCAGAGCGTCCCAATTCACACTGCGAAAGGGAAGCAGGCGAGTGGTGGGGCTTTCGACTAACCTACGCACTCGATTGGTGACGCCGATCTCGCCATAGTAGAACGGCGCCAGGTAGACGGCCTGCTCCTCGCGTAGGGGCGGGGTAAGGCTGCCTCTGCCATCGGCGGTGGGGTAGATCAACGTCTCGCGGCGCACCATCTCCTCGGCGTCCAAGTCCTCAATGGCCGTCCCGACCAAGTCGGAGGAGACGGCCAGCAGGCGAGTTGCTTCCTTCACCAACTCCTGCTCCGGTGCATAGGTGTGGCCCTCGTCGGCCAGTTGACTCAGCGCGTAAGCCACGCCGGCCTGCACGCGAGAGGGCGCGTCGGGCGGCAATCCCAGGTCGCGCGCGATCTTGTCAGCGGTCTTGAAACCCACGCCCCAGATGTCGCGGGCCAGCCGGTAGGGGTCATCCTGCACCACTTGCAGCGAGTCGTCGCCGTAGGCCTTGTAGATCTTGACGGCCAGGCCGGTGGTGACGCCGTGGCTTTGCAGGAACAACATCACCTCGCGGATGTGCTTCTGCTCCTCCCATGCTTGGGCGACGGCTGCCGCTCGCTTGGGACCCACCCCCAACGCCTCCCGCAGCCGACGGGGCTCCTCGTCGAGCACGCGCAATGTGTCTGCCCCAAAACGTTGGACGATGCGGCCCGCGGTCATAGGCCCCACCCCCTTCACCAGCCCCGATCCCAGGTAGCGCTTGATGCCCTCGGTGGTGGCCGGGAGGGTCTGCTCGCAGCGCTCGGCTTTGAACTGGCGACCGTACTGTGGATGGGTCGTCCATGCGCCCGTCAAACGCAGGCTCTCGCCAGGCTGCACCTCCGGCAGGTTGCCAATGACAGTCACGAGGTCGGGGCGACCTGCGACGTTGAGGCGGATGACGGAATAGCCAGTCTCCTCACTGTAATAGGTGATACGCTCGACGGTTCCCCGGAGTTGATCGGACATCAAGGGAATGATAGCAGAAAAGGGACAGGATGCAAGGGGGGGTAAAAAGGCGGTGTGCCTGGGAGCGGGCCAGGGCGGGTATGGCCAACCCCCAGGCACAACCAAGAAAGGAGGGAAGGGAAATTACTGTGTTGTTACAACTTGTAAAATTCCCAAATCTTACTTTACCAACGCCATCATTATACTCGAAATGGGCGTGTTGTGGGTTTCGTATCCGTTACGATACCGTTTCAGGTCTGTAACTCTCCCTGAGACCTTTAGGGTTTTCTGAAAACCCTAAAGGTCTTTTTACCTCTTGCGCGGGATAATGGCCCAGAGAATCAGGTAGGGCACGATGCCCGGCAGGCCGCCCGGTATCAGTAAGATAGCAAAGAGCAAACGGAACCAGAACGGCCTGATGCCGAAAAACGCGCCCAGGCCGCCGCAGACGCCGGCGACGATTCCATTTTGCCGCCGTAGTTTATTGTCATTGTTCATATCGTCTACTTGCCCTCGTCTTCTCTGACCAGCGCCGAGAGGATAACGGTGACGACACTGACGATGAGCGCGCCCAGGAAAGCGGACCAAAAGTCCGTTACGTAGAAACCGACGTGAAACCAGTTCACAGCGATGGCCGAGGCCAGCCACAGTGTGATGCCGTTGATGACCAGGACGAACAACCCCAGTGTGAGAATGATGAGCGGGCAGGTCAGGAACTTTAGTATTGGGCGCACGATGGCGTTGACCAACCCCAGAACGACGGCCATCACGGCATAGATAATCCAGCCACTGCTCTCATACACGACTATGCCCGGCACAAGCCAGACTGCTGCCAAAAGCGCCAGGCTGGTGATAACCCAACGAACGAGTAGTTTCATTTCTATTCACCTCCTCATTCAATACGCAATTGAGGCGAGCGAGTTGCAATGCTGGCGAGGATATTGGAGGCGTCAGGAGGATGCTATGCGGGGGTGACCATTTCGCTCTGTGGAAACTATCATCAAAACATCCCCTCTCTTGACTCCAATGCTGAGAGGAGTTTCATCATCGCTTACCCGATTATTTTTGAGCTTGAGGCAGTATTCCTGATCGGGAAGATCGAGCAGCTTGACCAACTCGGCAAGTATCCTCCCCATCGGATAATAAGTCTGAACTTCAAACATGGAGCGATTATGACCATCAGGCAACAGAACCGTCAGAACTAGGGGGTGATTCCAAGTGTTCAGATACGTGGGTGGAGGTATCTCTGGAATCTCAATTTGTAGAATGGGGGGCAACAGGCCGGTGGTACCGATGTCGAGAGCAGCTCTATCATCAGGCAAGGGACGGTCATCCCAAATCAAGAACCGCGCTCCCGGGATCCTAATAGTATCGTCAAGCGCAATCGCCACCCTCTGACCAGGAGGCAACCGGTCGCCGTTGAGGAACGTGCCGTTTTTGCTATGCAGGTCTTGGACAAAGTACCTTCCGGCGCGCCCTCCTAATATCTGAAAGTGGTGAGAGGATACGCTGGGGTTCTCTACGATCACGTCACAGTCATTGCTTCTTCCAAATACCAATCCTTTGGTCGGAACAGTATGTTTCGCTACGTGCTTTTGACCTTTGTACTGTACTGCTCGAATCGTTCCCTGTATTTTCTTGCGTGTCTTTGGAGGGTGTGCGATGTGATTTATCCAGTCATCAAGTTGCATCCAGAAGGGCAGGGACAATAGGGCGGTTCCATCCCTTTTGGCGGTTGAACTGGCCGTGATTCTGCCGAGAAAGGTCGCCAGGGTATCCATCAGAGGGTCTTTGATGTCGGTGAGGGCCGCGTACTCGATTCTATCAACCTCTCGTAGAATTGATGGTGCAGCACCATCGTTCTTCTGGGACAGTAACACCCAGGGTACCCGACTCCCGATAGCCATCCCTAGAGCGAGATAACTGCTCTCGTCAGATAGCGCCCCCAGGTGGCAGAGCACAAACTGAGCCGCCAGCACTTTTTTGCGCACCTCGCACAGCATTGGGCCAGAGGCTTTGTTCGTCAGATAAGCCGGGTAGAGGTGGTAGCTGGCGAGAGGCGGCGTGAGTGACTGCATCAGATTGCGCCACAGCAGCTTTGACCTATTGAGCACTAGATAGGAGTTTTCGTCTGGCGGGGTTGACATGCTTCCACAGGCGTGGCCGCAAAAGTAGCAGTGATCTGGCGTGGGCTGCGCCGTGGGCGGAAAATCCTGATCGCAAAGCTGGGAGAGTTGGGTTTGTAGATCGGAGAGGTTGGTGTAAGTGATGATGTTGTGCTCTCTCAACATCGCAGGGATGGAAGTTTGCTCTCTAGCCGTGACGACAATAGGCCGGTTGAGCCCTAGAGCGATTCCCATCTCAAGATAAACGTCGAGATCTCCCGAGGACAAGTCAAAAACACCAAAGCTGGCCGAGAAAATCTCCTGGCATATCTCCAAAAGTAGGGACTGCCCCTCTATGCCTTTGTCGGCGCTTTCGCCGGCGCAGTAGAATTCGTGCCCCAGGGAGTCAAAGACATTGGCAACAGTCTTTCCAAGACTTTCTCCGTCGGCAGCTTCCGCTTTGACCTGCATCAAGGCCTGCTTGGCCGCCTGGTTCTGCGGATCAATCTGTAGAACTTTTTCGAGACAGTATTGGCGCTGTTTTTGTGCTTCGACCACGCTCGCCAGCCAGAGCCAGCCAGAGACTGATTGTGGAGTGTCTCTTACGACCTGACTCAGGATGTTTCTGGCTGCTGCATTCCTTCCTGTTTTGGCCAGGGTGATGCCTTTGCGGAGTAGATCTTTGGTCATAATGGTGGTCACGCCATTCTCGTAATCGCATCCGGCGCATCGGGGGATGGCAAGAGAGCAATCCAAGAGAGATTCCAAGGGTAAGTGACTCCTCGCTTTCGCTTAATTGGTCACCTATAGTGTAACCGATTTGGGGCTTGGCGTCAAGCCGGCCAGGTAACCCTGTTGTTTACTCGCCCCAGACAAACAGCGCCACGCTCTCAATGTGGTAGGTCTGGGGGAACATGTCAACCGGCTGCACTTTGACCAACCGGTATCCGGAGCGAGTTAGTCGTTGAGCGTCGCGGGCCAGTGTGGCCGGGTCGCAGGAGACGTAGACCAGGCGGGCGGGCCGCCGTTCGATCAGCGCGTCGAGCGCGAAGCGATCCACGCCGACGCGGGGCGGGTCTACTACTGCCGCGTCGAAGCGCGTGTCAAGGTCAGGCAAGACGGCTTCGACTGGCCCTTCGACGACCTCCACATTGTCGAATTCGGAGATGTTCTCCAACAGGTCGGTGACGGCGGCGGGGGAGGATTCAATGCCGATGACCAACCCGGCTCGCTGGGCCAGGTGCGTGGTAAAGAGTCCCACCCCGCAGTACCCGTCCAACACCGTCTCGCCTCCTTGCAGGTCGAGATAGTCCAGGCCCAGGCGTACCAGTTGGCCGGCCTGGGGGGTGTTGACCTGAAAAAAGGAGGGGGCCGAGATGCGGTAAGTGCGGCCGGCGACGGTCTCTGTGATATAGTTGTGGCCGATGAGGTTGGCGTGCTGCCCATTGGAAAGAAGCAGGACGCACGAGACGGGCAGGTCAATCTCCAGGGCGGGCGGCAGGTCACCCTCCATCTCAAAAATGAGCATTTGGTCGCCGCTGGTCGTACCCGCCCGCAGCGAGAGACGCAGCAGCCCCTCAAAATCCAGGTCGAGAGCGGCGTAGAGATCGGATAGGAGCGGGTGGAGGATAGGGCATTCCTCAATGGGGATGACGTCGTCGCCGGAGGCGGCCCGGAAGCCCAGCCCTCCGCCTGGGACAGGATGGAGCTGGGCGTGGTTGCGATAGGCCCAGCCAGAGCTATCGGGCCGGGTGGGATGAACGGTGGGAGCAGCGATTTTGCCGATGCGCGTGAGTTGGTCGGCCACGATCTCGGCTTTGAAGCGCAGTTGAGCCTGATAGCCCACGTGCTGCCACTGGCAGCCGCCGCAACCGGTCGGACCAAAATAGGGGCAGGGTGGCGAGACGCGGTCATGCGATGGCTCCAGCACCTCGACCAGGCGGGCGATTGCGTAGCGGCCCTTGTCCTCGATGATCTCGACACGCGTCGTCTCGCCGGGCAGTGTGTAGGGGACAAAGATAACGCGCCCCTCGTGTCGTCCCAGCGCCGCGCCGCCGTGGGCGATGGTTGTGAGTTGGAGGGTGAAGGTGTCCATAACAGTAGTCCCGAACTGCAAGTAACAGCAAGCACAATACACAAAACCCGTTTGTCCTGACCGCCTGCCTGATACTCGATTGTACCCCACCCCGCCCATGCGCACAAGTCGGCGCGTGAGAGGGCTTTCGTAGCAGTCATCATGAACTATGTTCACCCTCAAGGACGAAAATGCTTGCACGCGAGCCACGCTTCCGCATGGGAGCAGACGTGGTATACTCAGGCGCAATGGCTGGTCTGAGATCGGTTTGTACCTGGTGCCGCGAGCCTGAGTATACCAAAAACGGGCGTAAACTTTCATTTTGAGAGACGCTCTTGCTAGAGTATAATCTGACATTCCACAAAGCAATCCAATCTACGCGAGGCGGTCTACCATCAAAATAGAGTTCACAGAAGAAGAAGTCGAATAACTCCATCACGAACGTTTGCATCATTCACATCCGAGGATGCGGCAACGCTGTGAGGTTGTGTACTTGTGATTTCTGAACCACGTGATACAATGTTTTGCCAGCTACCCGGTACTGACAACCGGGGCCAGGCGAGGATTAAAATGACGCAAGAGCAAGAGGTTACTTTCATTGCCGATAGCGATGGCGAGAGGCTGGACAGAATCATCCCCACTCAGTCGCCGGGCCTCAGCCGGGCCTCAGCTCAACGCTTGATCAAGGGCGGCGCAGTCATGGTCAACGGACGGCTCTGCAAGCCCAGTTACCGCGTGCAGACGGGTGACGAGATATTTATGCGTATTCCTGACGAGATGCCGGAACCGGTTCTGCCGGAGGATATTCCGCTCGACATCATCTACGAGGATAAAGCTCTGCTGGTGGTGAACAAGCCAGCGGGGATGGTCGTGCATCCGGCACTGGGACACTCCAGCGGCACCCTGGTCAACGCGGTGCTGGCCCATTGCCCCCAGATTGCCAATGTCGGGCCGGCGGATCGGGCTGGTATCGTCCATCGGTTGGACAAGGATACCTCCGGTCTGATACTGATCGCCAAGGATGAGACAACCCGCGCTGATCTCCAGCGGCAGTTCAAGCGGAGACAGGTTGCCAAGACCTATCTGGCGCTGGTCGAGGATCAGGTGCAGCCTCGGGAGGGAGTCGTTGACGCGCCGGTGGGGCGTGACAAGCGACAGCGCAAGAAAATGGCCGTGGTGCGGCGGGGACGCAAGGCGCGCACGCTGTATCGCGCCGTTGAGTACTTTCCCAGCCACACCTTGCTAGAAGTGCATCCTCGCACCGGCCGCACACATCAGGTGCGCGTACACCTGGCGTGGTTGGGGTACCCGGTCGTGGGAGACACAGTCTATGGACATCGTCGCCAGCGATTGCTCAAGAGCCGCCACTTTCTCCACGCCACGCGGTTGAGGTTCATTCATCCCGCCACTGGCGAGGAGGTGGAGCTTGAGGCTCCGTTGCCGCCGGGACTCGCTGCCATTCTTGAGCAATTACGCCGCCGTTTGTAACTTGATAGACATTGAGGCAAAAATCGCATTAAGGCAAAAGTCGCACTGTTACACAGAGATGCGCAGAGAAAACGCAGAGATACACAAAGAAAAGCACTCTGGGGCTCTCCGTGACTCCTCTGCGTGGCCCTGTGTAACAAATGTGTCACTTTTACCGCAATGCCAAAAATCGCGCTGTTACACAGAGAGACTGCGTGAACGCAAGTTCACACGAAAAGCACTCTGAGGCTCTCCGTGAATCCTCTGTGTTGCTCTGCGTGATGAACGTGTCACTTTTACCATAATGCCTTGATAGATTTAAATTGATCGTCGTCTTCTCTATAGGAGCAACTATGTCAAACACCTCAACCTTTCCCCTCGCCGAGGCTGTGCGCGCGGCCTATCACGCCGGCGAGGATGATGAGACGATGGAGCCGCTAGTGCGCGTAGATGCGGCCGGACGGCCCATCGGTCGCATCCGCGATGGCGATTACGTCATCTTTTACGACATCCGTGGCGAGCGTGAGATCGAACTGACCCAGGCGTTCGTCGCCCCTGATGACGACTTTGCCCACTTTGACCGCGAGCCGATGACGTCCCACTGGGCCACAATGATCGAGTACCATCCCGATCTGGATGTGCGCGTTGCTTTCCCGCCCTTGGGAACGATCTCTGACACCTTGAGCGAGGTGGTCAGCAAAGCGGGGCTGCGCCAAGTCAAAGTGGTCGAATCGGAGAAAGAAGTACACCTGACCTACTTTTTGAACGGCAAGCGCACCGAGCCTTTCCCCGGCGAGGAGCGGCGTATCATACCTTCCCTAGAGTTCGAGGGCTACCTGCCGCCGCCCGAAATGCGCGCCAGCGACGTGGCCGACGCTGCCATCGCGGCGCTGCGCGACCCAGGCGTCGACTTGCTGGTGGTCAACTGGGCCAACGTGGACGTGATCGGCCACAGTGAGGACCGGGAGGCCATCTGCCGGGCCGTATCTGCGGTAGACGCCCAACTGGGGCGCGTGCTTGAGGCCGCAAAAGAGACGGGGGTTGCCGCGATGGTGACGGCCGATCACGGCACGGTGGAAAAGTGGTACTATCCCGACGGCAGCATTGACACTGGTCACACCGATAGCCCCGTGCCTTTCGTGTTGGTCGCGCCCCACTTGGCCGGGGCGAGCGTGCGCGGCGGAGGGGCGCTGGTTGACGTGGCACCGACGGCGCTAGAGCTGCTGGGAATTCCCAAGCCGGATGTGATGACGGGCGCGTCGCTGATTGATAGCCTGGCCGGCGAGCAGGCCGAACCTCGGCGCGTGGCGTTGTTCATCCTCGATGGCTGGGGGGCGCGTGACGAGGCCTGGGGCAATCTGATTCTGGAATCCGATACGCCGGTGATGGACGCTCTACAGGCCGCGTATCCTTCCACTCGCATCGAGGCGGCGGGCGAAGCGGTGGGACTGCCAGACGCCGTCCCCAACCGAGAGGGCAAGACGGTGGGCAACTCGGAGGTGGGGCACACTCACCTGGGCGCGGGGCGCGTCGTTCCCTCAGACCGGCTGCGCATCGAGCGGGCCATCGCCGACGGCAGCTTTTTCGAAAACTCCGCCTACCGCTGGGCGATGGAGGGGGCCAAACGAGACGGCGCGCGCTTGCACTTGTTGGGTATCATATCCTTCTACAGCTCCCACGGCTCGGTGGAACATCTCAAGGCGCTGCTGCGTATGGCCAAACAGGTCGGCGCGCCGGAGGTCTACGTCCACGGCATGCTGGGGCGGCGGGGCGAAAAGCCAGAGAGCGGGGCCATCTATGTGGGGGATATCGAGGCCGAGTGTGAGCGGTTGGGCGTGGGGCAGTTTGTGTCGCTCATCGGTCGCTTCTGGTCGCTTGACCGCGAGTATAACTGGGAGCGCATCGAAAAAAGCTATCGCTGGCTGGTGTATGGCGACGGCCGGCCGGTAGGAGCACGATAACCGCGCCCCTCCCGCAATCGCTCCACGCACCCTGGCGGCACGTAGACCGAACCAAGCGGCGCACCTTCCTCGATGCCCGGCCCGTGAAAGTCGCTGCCGCCGGTGGCGATCAGGTCGTGCTCCCGGCACAGCCCCAGCAGCTTTTCGACGTCTTGGGGCGAGTGATCGGGATAGTACACTTCCACTCCGCGCAGCCCATAACTCACAAACTCTGGCACGCGCTCCACCGCCGCCGGGCCAGAGTGCGCCGGGTGAGCGAGCACCGGTACTCCCCCGGCTCCCACGATAGCCTGGATCACCTCCGGGGGGCCGAGTCGCGGACGGGGGATGTAGGCCGGGCCATCTCTGGCGATAAAGCTCTCGAACGCCTCTTGCGTCGTCTCGACGTAGCCTCGATTTACCAGCGCCCGCGCCACGTGGGGCCGCCCGATGCTTTTGCCGCCGGCCAACGTCCGCACCTCATCCCAGTCTAGCGGCATACCCAGCTCGCCCAGCCGCCGGATCATCTTGCGCGCCCGGCTCAAACGCGCGTCCAACATCGCCTGCAATTTCTCTCTCAACGGGCCGTTCTCCGGATCCACGTAATAGCCCAGAAAATGGAGAGCGCCCCACTCGCCTTCAGAGTTGATCTCGACGCCGGGGATGACTTTTAGCTCGGTACCGGTCGCCGCCTGTTGGGCCTCCGCCACCCCGCCTAGTGTGTCGTGGTCGGTGAGCGCGATCACGTTCAACCCGCGCTCTAGCGCCAAACGCACAACCTCCGATGGCGTCAATATGCCATCGGAGGCTGTGCTGTGAACGTGCAGGTCTATTTTATTCGAGCGCTGGTGCATCGCTTTCCGATTGCCAGGCCGATAATTTGGGAGCAGGAGCCTCGTCTGGCGCTGGCTCGACTTTACCGGCGCCGGTGGATCGCTCCTCAATACCTAACCGCACCGCTGTTCTCTCCTGGCCGTCAATCATTATCTCGACGAACGATGGCAGGCAGATAATGTCAATCCCATCCAGTTCCAGGTAACCGCGGGCGATGATGACCGCCTTTATGGCCTGGTTGACCGCTCCTGCGCCGATGGCTTGCACATCCACTTGTTTTTGCTCTCGCATAACGCCCGCGATAGCGCCGGCCACCGACGTTGAGCGAGAAGTTGCCGCAACTTTGATGATGTCCATTGTATCCCTCCTTGTGATTCCTTGGCCTAGAATCCGTCAAAGTCAGTTTTGTTTGGGTTTCATAGGTGCGGTTCAATGTTACTATACACCAAAAAAGAACATTGTGCAAGCAGCTTTTGTACTGCGCAGGCGGCTTTTGCGCTCTACATTTCGCCCTTTACCCCATACCGCGCCAGTTTCACCGGTTCGTACTGCGCCCTCTCGTATCCCCGCCGCGCCTCGCCCAGCGGAGCCGTCGCGTCCAGCCCCATCTTGGCCGCGTGCGCCTTTCGCCCCGGCGACTGTGTGGCCGAGGGATCGAGGCTGCTGCTGGGCTGATCGGTCAGGATCACCAAATCATGGTTGGCCTGGAAGCGGGTGGCGATCGCCCACTCCACGTCCGCGCTGTCATAGACGTTCACGTCCGTATCCACCACGATGACGTGTTTGAGCGATCTGTGGCCACGGAAGGCGGCCTGAATCGCCCGGCGACCGTCCTCCTCGCCCTGCTTTTCGATCTGTACCACCGCGTGTAGCCAGGAAGCGCCCCCCGGCGTGATGTAAACTCCCGTGCAGCGGCAGACCTCGTTCACAGCAGCGAACATGGTCGGCTCGCGCGGCATACCCATCAAGTTCTTGTGCTCCAGCCCGGCGGGGAGGAGGGCGTGGAAGATAGGTTCCCTGCGGTGAGTGACGTGGTCAATCTCGATCACCGGTTGGCGGCGCACGACGTCCATCGTCCCCGTCAGGTCAGGAAACGGTCCCTCGTCAACTAAGGTGCGAGTGATGCGGCCCTCCAAGACGAGTTCCGCCTCGGCTGGAACCTCCAGGTCCACGGTCTGACACCGAACCAGCGGTGTGGGGGCGAGGGCGTGAGCGATGC
>Ga0164311_10000691_pt1 | contig 15356 bp, 10 predicted proteins | sample GuaBasSedimGuay2_FD_121796 | JGI IMG/M metagenome (GOLD analysis project Ga0164311, IMG submission 121796) | Subseafloor sediment microbial communities from Guaymas Basin, Gulf of California, Mexico - Guay2, Core 4569-9, 9-12 cm | ecosystem: Environmental > Aquatic > Marine > Hydrothermal vents...
CCATAAGTAATTATCGGAGTTAAGATGCCATTAATAACACCGTTACCGCAATGCTGCAGCAGTTCTGTTAGAGGAATTTGGCGCAAAAGTCCCAATGTACAAATGGAGATAAAGTAGGCTCCTCCAATAAAGAGAACAGAATTAGCTAATCGTTTGCGGTGGCGAAAGAAACTTAAGGAAGTCAACGCCATAGTAGTAGCAAAAACAGACACAATAACAATGTCCAGGTCATTACCACAAAGTATTCCGATAAGTAGAATTAGGCTAATAGCGCTAACGAATCCGACACGAGAATCGAAATAGATGGTTAGAACCATTGGCAATACTACAACTGGAACAACGAACTTAGACAATCCATAATGCAAGACGATAAAAGTTAAAAACAGCAGAAAAAGCATAGTTGTGGTAATCATTATTAGTAGACGATCATCCCAGAAAATTGTGGGGCGTTGCCGAAGCAAGAAAATTGTTAGAGGTAGAAGAGCGATAATAACAATTGCAATTCGACCCAGATAATTAAGCAGCAATTTCAACCAACCGCCGGACGCTTCTCGTTCTTCTAATGCTTTAGCTAATGAGTGCAGAATCTCCACATGTTCTTTGGTTACTCGTTGGTGACTATCAATTATTCGCTCACCTTTTAAGATAGTACCTTTGACAATAGGAACTTGTGCTATGGCAGCTCTAATCCGTCGCTGGGTTTCATTCGAATCATAGATAATGTTGGATTTCAGCATTGGAATTAACAATGCATATCCTACCTTTACAGAATCCCCCACTTCCTGAAAATGAGCACGCAACTTTTCTACTATTTGGGTCTTAGCCTCTTCCAGATCATAGAGGTATTTTGCCTTTTGTTCAACAAACTTCCCATTTTCCTGTATAAGAATCTGTTGATGTGAAAAGGGAATGTCTTTTTTGTCGATATCTAAAATGCCGACGGTGTAGATGTCTTCTAAGATACCGCGTAGTATTTGGAAATATCTCTCCAGATCAATTTTCGAGGATTTGGAGCGTGCACTGTGTTTAGAAACGATATTGCGCCTGAGGAAGAATTCAAGATTTTTGTCGGAGAGGATGATGTTGTTTTCTTTGGCTATCTGACGCAATTCCATTAACTTGCGGGTATCAGGTTCTTTAACAATTCTTATTGTGAGGATATCTGTTATGATTTGGTCAAATTTTTTCAAGGCTTGAGCGGCTACAGAATCATCACGTATGAACACCGGCAAAACTTGTTGAATGGCTTTTTCTCGGTCTCGTTTTAATTCGTTTTCGCCTTTCATTATGTAAAAAGTAAAGGGAGCAATAATTTCCTGATCCGAAACACTACCTTCTGATAAATTAGCGAATCGGTAGGAAGCACTATGGGGGAAAAAAAGAACAGTAACCCCAACAAATATTACACCCAGGATAATTTTGGGTAGTAAATTTTGTCCTTTATCGGATTTTTTCTCATCCCCACGGGAAAAATGTTGACGAAATTTTGACAAGAGGTTGTTAATAGAGCTCAACTTACACTCCTAATTAGCCGTTTTGCTTTCAGAAGAGGATTCATTTTGATTTGGAGAAATATTTTGACTTTTGTCGTCATACAGATCATAAGCTTTAATAATCTCACGTACTAACCGATGCCGTACTACATCCCTGTCGTCTAAGTAGACAAAATCGATTCCCTCAATGCCCTGTAAAACACTTTGAATTTGGATTAACCCTGATTTTCGTTTATCAGGGATGTCGACCTGGGTAATATCTCCGGTAATAATTGCCTTGGAACTAACCCCAAGCCGGGTCAAAAACATTTTCATTTGCAATGCAGAGGTATTTTGAGCTTCGTCCAAGATGACAAATGCATTGTTTAGTGTGCGTCCCCGCATATATGCCAGTGGAGCGATTTCGATTTCGCCCCTTTCCAGCATTCTGCGCAATTTATCTGTTGGCATCATGTCGTACAACGCATCGTAAAGCGGGCGTAGATAGGGGTCGACTTTTTCGCGGAAATCGCCTGGCAAAAATCCCAAGCTCTCGCCTGCCTCAACCGCTGGACGAGTCAAAATAAGGCGCTCTACCTCTCCAGCCTTTAAATGAGCCACGGCAATTGCTACCGCCAGGTATGTTTTGCCGGTACCAGCAGGTCCAATAACGAAGACAATATCGTTCTTGAGGGTAGATCGGTAATAGCGTTGTTGGCCAGGGGTTTTGGGTCTTATGAAACCACTTTTAGTGCTTAAAATTACGGAACTTAAGTCCTCTACATGTTGCTTTGCAGTGTCCTTCTCGGTGCGGATTAGATTGATTAAAGTTTCCACATCCTTGCGGGTCACACCTCCGTTGTGGTTCACTAACATGATCAGTTCGGAAAAAAGCTTTTCTATTTCGCGAACTTCCTGCTCGGTTCCCTCAATGCTAACTATAGATCCCCTCACTGTAATCTTGGCATTGAAATGTTGCTGAATAAGACGCAGATTTGCGTCCTGAAATCCCAGCAATTGTAATTGATCGATACCTTTAATAGAAAATTTTTTTTGCATTATCTGTACGTACAAATTAAATAAAATAAAAAAAGCCCCCAGTCTCTCCCGTTACCCTTGAAACCAAGAGCCTCTCAAATTGTCCAAAATTCTGGTTCAGAATCTATTGATGCAGCCACTGTTTTTTTCTCACCGTATTTTCCAATCAATGTGATTACTAACATAATGTAAAACAAAGTTGTTGCAATGTCAAGCGAAAAGTGTAAAAACCACATCTAAAGGTCGAATGATTTTTACATGTAATAAACTCATAACAACAATTGTGTTGACTGGGATTATTGTACTTGAATTGGCGTGGACGGATTAAATAATACCATTGTAGGGGACACGACTTATATTGTTGCTGTAGGTATTGGGGTATTACTAACTAAGCGCCACAGGACCTTACCAGACATCTTTATCCTGTGGCGCTTAGAAGTCAGTTTGAGAATTTACTTTTAAAACTAATCTCTTGGGATTACCAGAATTTGGTACGGATAGATCAGGTTTTTATCGGTAATCACCTGCTTATTGGCCTCGTAGAGCTTTGTCCATTTAGTGGGATCACCGAACACTTCTGGATTCTCGGCGATTTTTCTTAGAAAATCTCCCTTTACCACCATATATTCGTTTGGTCCAAGCTTGCGTACAATCTTAAAAACTTGCTCTGGATAAATCAAATCCGGATTTTTTATCTGATCGCGGTTATAGGTGTAAATTTTCATCCACTGAAGTGGGTCATTGTAGATATCCGGCTTTTTGGAAATCTTCCAGAGGTAGTCACCTTTGACTACCGTATAGGTATCGTACACTGCTTCTGGCATACGTGCCTTTAGTGTAGTTAATTTGCCCTCAATAGTAGCAATTCGATCTTGCATCTCGGAAAGCAGAGCAATTTTAGTTGCCTTGACCTCATTAAGCTTTTGCTCAATAGAGTCAATTTCGGCACGTCGATCAAAAAGTTCTTCAGGGGAAAGAGCGTTTAATCCCTCAACTTGATTTTCTAAGTCTGTCAAACATCCAGCAAACTCATTTACTCCTGTTTCTTCAGTACCCAGCATAGCATAGGTTCCTGCCCACTGTTCCTGTATTTGCCCTTCGACTTTAGCAATCTCGGTTTTTAGCGAGTCAATGTCTTTTTGAAGTTGCGCAATTTGGGTTTTTGCTTCAGCCTCTCTTTGCTGCCACTCTGCTAATTGTATTCTGTAATCGCTCAATTTAATCTTTCGCTTCTCTTGAGCGAGCGACAGACTGGCCAATACAATAACCGCTGCCAAAATCATTACGATAACAGCAAAACCTTTTGGCACTTTCATCAGCCTATCACCTCCTCATTATTTAGTGAAAAAACTTCTACTTCTGTTCTTCTAATTGTTCCAACCGTTGTTGCACCGTCTTTTTCTCTTGTTGAACTTTTTGTAACTCTGCTTTTTTGGCCTCTAACTCTTTCTCTAAATTTGCTTTTTCAGTCTTTAACTTTTCTACCTTTTGCTCTGCACTCAAGGCTGCAGCTTTGGTTTCATCCAGTGTCTTAAGTTGTTCCTCATTTGCATAGCGAGTGCATCCAGTAATTACTATCACTGAAAAAAGAAAACCCGCTATCATTAGTAGCGAAATAGCCTTTCTCAGCTTGAACATAAGAGTAACACCTCCTTTACTTTTTGGTTAATAGTATATTTTAAGAAATTAATGTCGCAGTTCAATAGTAAGAAAAAAAAAGATAATTGTCAAGAGAAAAATTACCTAACAGTAAAATTTTTAGTATATTTTTTACTCTATATTTAATTATTCAAAGATATTGTACGGATGCCGAGTTCTTCCAGTTGTTTTCTGTCTACTTCGGTAGGAGCGCCATCCATTAAAGAGATAGCACTGGTAGTTTTAGGAAATGCAATAACCTCACGGATTGATTTTCCGCCTACTAAAAGCATAACCAACCGATCAAATCCAAAGGCGATGCCTCCATGAGGTGGTGCACCATAGTCCAGAGCATTTAGTAGAAATCCAAATTTTTTTTCAGCTTCTTTTTCGTCAATTCCCAAAAGTTGGAACATCTTTTTTTGTACTTCTCGATGATGGATTCTGATACTGCCACCGGCGATTTCATTGCCGTTCATTACCAGATCATAAGCCCGAGCGTGTACTTTCTCGGGGGTAACATCCAAAAACTCCAAATCTTCTTCTTTAGGTGAGGTGAAGGGATGATGCATAGCTACAAATCGGCCTTGTTGGGGATCGAATTCCAGAAGGGGAAAATCCACTATCCACGCCAGACGATATTGCGAACTGTCGATGAGCTGGAAATCTTCCCCTAACTTCAGTCGTAAAGCTCCCAATGTTTCATAAACAATCTCTGGTTTATCCGCAATAAGGAGCAACAGATCACCGGGATGTGCGTTGCTAATCTCAATTAGTCGTTTTTGTATTTCATCCGAAAGATACTTTGCGATAGATCCCTCCAACTTCTGATCGGCAACTTGAAGTGCAAAAATTCCGGCAGCGCCAAAATTTTTGGCAAACTCTCCGTAGCTATCTATTTGGGAGCGGGAAAGTTGTCGGCCTTGAGGCAAAACTATGCCAGCTACTTCTCCGCCCTTTTGCACGGTGTTTTTAAAAATACGGAAATCTGTTCGATGCAGATGCTTTGTGAAAGTGTAAATTTCCATGCCGAAGCGGAGGTCTGGTTTGGCGGTACCATAGCGACTGATGGCTTGTTCGTATGTGAATTTTGGGAATGGGAGGGAAAGTTCAGTTTCCAATATCTCTCGAAAAATATCGGCCATAAGCTCTTCTACGATAGCAAAGATATCTTCTTCGGAGACAAAGGACATCTCCACATCGATTTGGGTGAATTCTGGCTGTCGGTCGGCGCGTAAATCTTCGTCGCGAAAACAGCGTACAATTTGAAAATAGCGATCAAACCCCGCCACCATTAAGATCTGTTTGTAGGTTTGCGGCGATTGTGGCAGGGCATAGAATTTTCCATGATGTAAACGACTAGGCACTAAAAAATCGCGTGCTCCCTCCGGAGTGCTTTTCATAAGAAATGGTGTTTCGATCTCGACAAAGTTGTGCCGGTCAAAAAAACGACGTACCACTTGATAAACTTTGTGTCGTACTAACAGATTTTGCTGCATCGATGGTCGTCGTAAATCGAGGAAGCGGTATTTTAATCGCAACTCTTCAGCAGCATCTACCTCGTCTGTAATTTGAAACGGAGGTGTTTTTGCCGCATTAAGGATACGAAGTTCTGCAACTGCAACCTCAATTTCTCCCGTGGATAATTTGGGATTTTGGCTGTCCGGTGGGCGTTTTTCCACAGTGCCTCTTGCGGCGAGCACGTACTCTGGTTTCAAATTTCGGGCTTTATGATGGGCTGTGGCGTTTACTTCGGGATTAAAAACCAATTGCGTTTTCCCGTATCGATCGCGCAAATCGATGAAAATTAGCCCGCCATGATCGCGTCGTCGATCTACCCATCCCATTAAAATAACATCTTTACCAATGTCGGAAATGCGCAGTTCTCCACAGGTATGACTTCTTTTCCAATTTCCCAATTTTTCAATCATGCATTTTCCCTCTTTTTGTTACAAAATTTTCATAAATTGTTAAAATAGAAAAAAACCCCCACTTGCCAAAGGGGGCTTGAACTGATCTTCTAATGTATTCTATTCGTTAATAGCCAAAGACATAATCTTGCCGGAAAACCGCATCGCCCTTACTGGGATCAATAGCTCCAAAATCGCGCCATCGTCTGATTTTATTAATAATACATCGCTCGACGCTGGGGTTATTAAGGGTCGAGGCGATAATTTTTACATCCTTGATGCTACCGTCTGGACGGATGACGAAACGAATAGACACCTTCCCCCGCAGATTTGGGGTCGAACGTAATTGACGTTGGTAGCAATATTCAATTGCAGCCCGATGCGAATTAACTACCTGAAGCACATCCTCGGCATTCCTCCCCGCCGATTTTCCAGCTTCTGCTTTTACCTTGGATTGTGAGACAACCATTTTTTCAGTTTTAGTTCCAATACGCTTGGTTTCGGCACGGCTAAGGTCTGTAATTATGTCTGCAATGCTGCTACTTCCGCCTTTAGCACGACCGCCACGGATGCCTCCACCACCAGCCGATTTTCCACTTTTTGCAGGAGTACCCGAACTTTTAATTCCATCTAAACTGGCTAAAACTTGCTCCAGGTTTTCGCTGCCTGTGCTAGTACTCCCATCACCCAAAATGTCTACAACCCCGTCACCCTGAGCAGCCTCGCCAGTCCCAGTAAGTAATGCCAAAATTCCTTTATTGCTTACCGTACTGGCAATTTCTGCAGTGGTACGGGAATGAGTAGCCACGCGTTCACCAGGAGTGGTAGCACGAGCTTTGCTTCCACCTGTGCGAGATTTGCCCTCACTTTTTCCACTTTCCCCAGAGCCTTTATTCTGCTGATCAGTGATTTTTTTGGCTTTTGTTTCTTTCGCTGCCATACCCTCGCCAGTTTCTTCCAACTTGGACATAGATTGCTCAATCTTATCATAAAGAAAATTGGCGTAGTGCTCCTGAACCTTTCTTACATATTCTGAGGTAATCTCAAAGTGTTTATGAGCAAGAATAGTAACTATGATTACGTTAAACGCTAAAGTAATTGCCCAAATAGTTAGAAAGCGACGGTTAAGGTTAGCGAAAGGTTTCTTCTGGTAAATTTTGGGAAGGTCAACATACTCTACACTCTTCTCTTGCTGTGAAGATTTTGTTTTCTGGGTAATGTTTTCCATTTTTGTCCCGAATTTTAACTTTCTTGTTGATAAACCAGCAATCGCATGTTAGGGTACTGCGATTTTCCACAAGTGGCCATAATTCGTACTAACACTTTGTAGGGAAGATGCTTATCCCCTTGGATAGTTACCATTCCAGAAAAAGGATGGCCATAGAGTTCTTTCATCCGTTGAGCCTCAGTAGCGTAATTTAATAATTCTTTTCGTAGAGGTGCAATAATTAAACCATTCATCTTCATAATGTCTTTGACCTTGACAATCGGCTTATTATTCACCGCTATCCAATCTTTGGAAGCAGTAATGTCCAAAGCTACTTTCGGGGTTTTTTCGACGGTTGAGTTTGGTAACGTCAACGATTTTGACGGTTGAATCAATTGTCCCTCTGTAGAATAAACCTTTAGAAGAAACAACAGGATAACGGTGAACATATCCATCATGGAAGTAAGATTCAATTTAGCCTCGCCAGTATCCGTAACATGTCGTTTTATTCGTGAAGGGATGAAAGCCATATTTTTACACTCCAGTATTATTTATTTGCTATTTTAAATTACTGTTGCGCCTAAAGAGACTACAGGAAACAAAGAGTAAATTTTCCCATTGATTTTGATGGATCTGGTAGCATCCATGGTACTGACCACGGTTTGATAGTCGATATCAGGGGCGGCGAGTATGACAATTTTATTTGTATCGGTGAAAATACCGAGGGCTTTTTGCTTGATTTCATACAATTGGCGACTCAATTCCGCATAATTGTATTTGCCGTCGGGAGTTTTGGGAATCGTTGGTCCTTCTCCCTTTTCACCCAAGGCTACCGCTAAACTACTAGCCAGATAAAATCCCGTATCAGTAATGGTAACAGACAGATCCAGTTTTTTTTCAACTTCTTTCGGTACACCTATTGATGTCCCTCCTGCACCAACAGCAGGGGGTAGATTTATTTCAATCATCCCCAGACGAATGAATTGGGCAGAGGTCAATAGTAACGGGATCAATACCACCATTAAATTCATAACAGGTGTAAGTTTAAGTTCGGTACTCTCGGGTGGACGTCTACTTCGTTTTGACGGTCTAAATGCCATTACTGGTTCCCCGTAATTAGATTAACCAACTTCACTGTGTGTTCATCAATTTCGTCAATAATTCGCAGTGTTTTGTTGTGGATGAAGGTGTAACTTATGAGAGTTGGGACCGCAATTGCCAGTCCTACTAAGGTAGTGTTCATGGCAGTAGAGATTCCCGCCGATAAAAGTCGGGATTTTTCAGCAGCGTCGATACCGGGTGCCGAAACCGAACTGAAAGCCAAAATTAAGCCATAGATAGTTCCCATTAGTCCCAGGAGAGTAGCCACATTTGCAAGTGTGGCTAAATAGCTGGTACGCTCCTGCAATTTAGGTATTACCTCCAGAGTTCCTTCATCAACAGCATTTTGAACTGTGCGGAAATCTACCGTATTTGTAGTAGCAACTTTGTTTAGACCCGCAAGCACTACATAAGGTAACGCTTTGTTCTTGGCAGCCCGACATAAGCTGATAGCTTCTTTGTACTTGCCCTTTGATACCAGTTCTCGAATCTTTTTCATAAATAAGGGGGCGTTAATGCTGGAACGTACAGTTACGTAGTAGCCACGCTCGATAGTTAGCGCTATTGCAAACACTGCTACTATCAATAGTAGCCACATGAACGCCCAACCAGGGGCGCCGATCTTAAAGCTTTGTACAATTTGCAGGATCGTTTCCATTCTACCTCCTACTAAATTTTGGTGATTCTTTCATGACCCTTGAAGAAATATAGAGTAATTTGCGATCTTTAGCAAGGATTTTTTTAACTTCGTAAATCTCTCTAACCTTACTCCGTCCCAAAGCAAAATTGATCATCTGTTGTGGTAAAGACTTCAATTCCCGATCAAATGAGCGTCTAACAAATTCCACCTCTTCTAATGGAGGCTCAATACGTTTAGGTATGATGGAAACACTGGGTTTTTCAATTTTCGCTTCCACATGAATTGCCTCCAGCACTTGCTCTTTTTGAACAGAAGAGGAGTTATTAATATCTTTCTGCTGAGCTAAACTGATACTCCCAAACCAACATATTAGTAATACAATCCCTCCCAAGGCCGTGTTTGCCTTGGTGATGCTCATCTAGTAAAACCTCCATCTAACTTGCAGGTATGCGATGGCGATTGAAAATCATATCTACTATCTTCCTATAGCTCAAAGTTTCTTGTTGCGCGATTTGTGCTTCTTTTTTACCCAAAGTTTCCTTCTCGATACCTTTAGTTCGTAATAACCACCGAGCACCTTTGCCACTTAAATCTTGATCCCACAAATGTAATGCAACAACATTTCTACCCTCGGTCAGGAACTCCAGGACGTCTGTCTCAAAAACCTGTCCCCATCCTAAAGTATCGGAATCTTCAGAGAAAACCTTAATACCATTAATGAAAACTTCGCTATTGTCATCACATTCAAGATAAAGTGTAGCCGTTACGGGTAACATCTTGAGAGCGAGATTTTTTAGGAAATACAATTCTGAATAGCGTTTGGGTCCTTTTGCCACTTGTGGTATTGTTACCTCAGTTGTGTCTGTGGTCGTATCTGGAGAAACATCGGCATACGTGGTTGAATCCTCAACGCTAATCTTCTGGGTATCTATTGAAACTGGATAGTAGAGAGAAGGTATTGCCAATTTACTAAAAACTGTTCCATCATCATTTGTATCAACGATCGCTATTGCGAATTTCCAGTTTTCATCATCAATTTGTCCCAAAGTCCATTCTTCCTCAGGTTTCAGGGTAACTTTCCAGGTAGTATCGGAAGCAATTTCGTATTCTTTTAGTGGCAATTGGAATTCCTGAGCGTAATTATTTGGATCTAATTCTATCATCAAAGTTGCTACTTTAGCAAACAGGACATCACTCAGATTATTTTGTTTCTTGAATTGATACACATTCTTACACAATTCCAGAGCGGTTTCCTTCAAAGAGATGTAGTTGTCTGAATAGGTAAACATTGCATCTTCATAAGTGGTTCTTTCATCTTCTTGGAACTTAACCGAAAAATAATCTTTCATAATGCGGCATGAATCGGCTGCTGTTTTGAGACGAGTTGCCAATTCATGGGTAGTATTTACATACTCAGCAAATGAACGCTGTTTAGCTTCGGGAGCGAAAAATGTTCCGGACATCTTAGCCACTGCATCTTGATAACAGGTGTCCATTTCAGTTGCATACCCTTTAAATAATTCAATCAAATTAAGTAGTTCCCCAGCAAGGGTTAAAGCAGATTCCTGTTCTTCTTCGGTTCCGGTTAGCATAATTCTTTTGTATGTTTGGTATTTCTTTTTATAGGTTTCGAAAGTGTCAAAACAAAGTTGACGGTATTGTTTTGGTTGAATATTTAGAATTAGGGTTATTTTTTTCTTGGAACGGTCTACCCAGATATTGTGAAGTTGTAAAGAATCAGCCTCACTGAGATTACGAAAGTGTGCTGTCAGAATTTGTTGGACAACAGGTTTTACGGCTCGTTGAAGCACCTGATGTCGATATTCCAATACCGCCACTTCATCCAATTCCGAGGGGATTGGGGCGTTCAATAGACGTTCGATAGATTCGTAATTCAGTTCGGCGATACGATAGAGCATTTCAGAAACTTTTTCTCCGGTTAGATTTATCCAACGGTTTGCTACCCGTACGGTACTATCTTCAGGAGCGACACGTCCGCTTTCCTTTATCGAATCTGGAGGTGTTTGTTGATAATTATCGACTAATTTGCGCAGAACCTTTAGGGTATTTTTGTAGGAAGCGAAAGCCTTTTCATACAGTTTGCCCGATGTTTGATTTAACTTACTGAGGAACACCACCTTTTGTGTTTCATCCATTGGGGGAATCTGTTGATTTGCCCAGGTTCGGGCGAATTCTTCATAGGTCTTACCGATATTGTAAGAAGCCTGGTACAAACGAATAGTACCATAGGCAGCCACCCGGGTGTATTGATTAATTAACTTCTGTAATAATTCCTTTTTGCGCTGCTGGGCAGATTTCATTTCCTTTAGGGTAAAGCGAATGGCAGCATAGTCTCGATATTCGATTTCTGATTGCTGAAATAATGCCTCAGCAGCATAAAAATCGTTAGTAGGTAATCCTTTGCGTTTCAGATCTTCGTTTTTCGCTGTAGCTTGTTCAAATTCGTGGAGCGCGTTCTTAAACATGCCTTTATTGAGATAGTATTCACCGCGGCGGTAGAAAGTTTCCACAGAGCGGGGTGAATTTGGATAGCGAGTTGTGAATTCACCATAGATCTTGTTAGCATTGTCCAAATCATCCAACTTCAGATAAAATCCAGCGATATCATAGAACATATTTTCAGCATCGGGGGCATGGGGGTAGCGATTGACGTATTTTCGATTCACCCGGATGGCATTTTTCCAATCTTGAGCTTGAACGAAAAAATAGCTGGCATTGTAAAGAGCATCCTGGGCTTTTGCAGAGTCAGGATGTTCGTCTGCCAGCTTTTCATACATGTTAGCGGCTCGTTGATATTCTTTCAGTTCGCCGTAATCAATCGCAATGTTATTAATGGCATCCAAGTAGTGTTTCGATTTCGGATACGAATTAATCAGGTATTGGTACGCTTCAATTGCCCGGTTGTATTCTTTGGCCAGATCATACTGTATTGCAGCTTGGAAAAGGGCCAGATCAGCAAATCGAGCATCAGGTACTTCCTCAACTACCCGACGGAATTCTTGGGCAGCTTTCAGATGGTTATTTTGGCGGGCAATAGTTTCGGCATGCAAATAGATGGATTCTGCCAAACGTCTTCGTGCTTTTTCTTTCAGCTTTTTAGAAGCAGTTGGTGCCGCCAGGAGACGTTTTGCTGCGATTTCAGCGCTTACGAAGTCATGCCGTCCGAAATAACTTTCCATGACATTGAATTGAGCCGTACTAATCTCCGGGCTACCAGGAAAACGTCGAATAAGGGTGTTAAAGTATTTCAAAGCGTTAGTAAAATCGTGCTTGTTGTAATAAAGTGCTCCAGCGTTGGCTAATACGGCTGCTGTTTCTTTATCTTCTGGAAAATGCAAAATAAAATTGTCATAGGCCTCTACTAATTGATGCTCAGCAGGGGTCAAAGAGTCGGGTTGGACTTTTTGCTCCAAGAACTTTTCTTTCTCAATAGCACTTTGCATATCGCTAATAGTCTGCGTTGAATCTTTTGTTAGCAGTGTTCCAGCCGTTCCACCGGTTTCTCGTTCCCATTTTTCCCGCGCCAGGACAATAGCATTCTGAGCTGCGTACTTGCGAAAACGGTCTTGTTCATATTGATTGCAGATATCTAAATAGGCCAGATAAGCCTGATCATCCAAATTCAATTTAGAATCTAATATTACTGCCATATTCCAGTGTATTGCATAGGCATTGGTATCAGCAGGAAAATGTTCAAGATAGGTGCGGCTATCTTCAACTGCTTTTTTGAACAAATTGGTATCATTAAGGCGTTCAGCGTACTGGAGCAGTAAATTAATATTTTGGCGCAGTGCTGCTTCGGCTTTTTGTTCAGCATTCGCAATAATTTTTTTAGCCTTATGTTGATCTTCAATTTGTTGTTTGATGTGAGTTGCCCATTCACTTCCGGGTTGGTAAGTCTCGAAAAGTTGTTTTTGAGTTCGATAGATTTCTTGGAAATCTTCCAGTCGTTGTGCACAAGCTACAATCTTTTCCTGGATGTCCGGGGCGCTTGCATGCCAAGGATAACGTTGTAGTAATGCCCGATAAGTGCTCATGGCCAGAGGATAGTTTTCTTCGTTGTCTTTGTAGATATCGCCCAGCTTAAGCAAAATTTCGACTCCATAACTTGGGCTGCCAAGTGAATCCAAGTAAGAGAGAGCTTGCGGCAAGCCGCCATAATCGTGAAAACAAATACCAATGTATTCCAACGACTCCTCTTTGAGAGCGGGGTTTGTAAGTTCGCCGGTGGGGTCCAGAATTGACGCTTTCTCTATGTCTTGAACCAAAGTAGTAAACATACTGATTGCTTCGGGATACTTTTGTTGCAAGTAGTAGCCCCAACCTAATTTGTAAAGAGCTTCATCGTAACGAGCTGTGTTTTTATAGTTTAATATCCGACGATAGTACGAAATTGCGGTTGGGATGTCTCGTATTGGCGGATTGAAATAATACTCACCCAAGCGCATGAATGCCTCCGGGGCATAGGTGCTGGTGGTGTGGTTTTGTACCACCCGCAAATAGTAAGGAATTGCTTCTTCCTTACGATTGCTCTGTTCCAGAGTAAAGGCAAGATGATAAAGGGCATCGTCAACCAGTGGACTATTGGGGAATTTTTCCAATAACAATCGATATTTGGCTATCGCTTCGGAATAGTCCACTTTAGGTTCTTCTGGTGGCTCAGAGGTAAGACCTTGCTCGTAAGCAGCGTAGTTTTTTTCATATTCTTCCATATTTCGAAGATAATCCTCTTGAGCCTGCTGATAAGAGAATTCTGCTAGACGAATCAAAATCTTGTCCATGAAAGGACTATCAGGGGTATTTGCTAACAGTTTTTCGCCGTCACGAATACCCTTTCGCTGCAAGAGCCTTTTTTCTCTCTCCAAACGCTCAATCTCATTGAGGTAGAATTGTCGAAATTTAACCAGTTCCTCAATAGAGAAAGTTTGCAGTAGTGAATCCAGAAGATCCTTTTCGGACGATGGCACAGCAAATTGAAATCGTTCCTGGCCAGACGCAGCGGTTTGTAGTAGGAGCAGTAGTAATACTATTCCAGTACAAAGAACCTGCTTGAAATGTCTATCCATACCCTCCTTCCTTCGTCTATGTTGAGAAAATCGAAATGGTTGTCATTTTGTATCAGGAGAATCTTTTTTTGAATGGCGTTCGACCTCACTTGTTCTAGTATCAAAATATTCATTGAGGAAATATTCTTTTTGCTTTTGTCGTAACTGTTGGATTTTTTGCCGTCGCAATTGCTCTTGGAGTTGCTTCTCTTTCTCTGCCAAATCTTCCATTTGAATTAATACTTGCTTTTGACGATATTTTAAGACATTGTTGATTGTTTCTACATTTCGATTGTAAGCAATAATTTGATTTTCCACTGCCTTCATTCTCATAAAATCCAGATCACTCATACCAAACCCGGAAAAATCGGTCCATTTTTCAAAGTCGGTATCCAGGTCTGCATATTTACTCTCGGATACAAATACCATAAAGGCTTCCAATTTCTGGGTAAGGGTTTCCAATCCTTCCTGTTGAAATTCCAATTTACTTAAAACGTCCATATTTTTTTGCTCTTGTGCCAATTTAATTAACTGAGAGAGTTCTTTTCGATATTGTTGAATCTGCTGACGTTCTTTTTTAATGCTGGCAGCCATGTTTTTCAGAAGCTCTTGTTGATATTTCAGGTTGCTTTGTTTCTGAGCTAACGGATAGTCTGCAAGAATATCTACCTGTCTAATATCTTTAAATTTTTGTAAAATTTTCAGTGAATGTAATAGACGATTTCTGGTTTTGACAATATTTCTTCGTAATTCATTGTAGCCCAAGGTTTCGGTAATACGTTGGTAATCCTGTAGTTTTTGAATGAGCTCCAGAATATTGGTGTGTTCTGCGTTTACCTCCTCGACAAAATGTACCCCGGGAAGGTTATGAGAGTCGAGCGTTTGCATGAGCAAAAGCAATTTGTCCTGTAAAAGCCTGATTTCGTAGTAGGCATAAGGGTCGTTTTGGAGCAATACTTTCTCTTCTAATGTGCTCAATTGATGCAAGATATTAACTATTTGTTTCCTTTCATCATTGTAAGCATTGAGTAAGGTGAATGTCTTCTTGGCATTTTCGACATAGCGAAGTTCGCGCAACGATTCGGGTATATTCCCCAGGATCCTATTGCAGTGGGCAGATAGCATCATGGCTTCATAGAGGTAATTGGAATCGAGGTAGTTCCAAAACAGCATATCCAGATCGTTAACCGCAGATTTCAGGCGCCCCAGACGGAATTCAGTCCAAGCTTTGGCAATTAATGCCACATGGTAATTATCAAACTTGTCCGAAATACTTTCAAAAAG
>Ga0164311_10000692_pt1 | contig 15353 bp, 26 predicted proteins | sample GuaBasSedimGuay2_FD_121796 | JGI IMG/M metagenome (GOLD analysis project Ga0164311, IMG submission 121796) | Subseafloor sediment microbial communities from Guaymas Basin, Gulf of California, Mexico - Guay2, Core 4569-9, 9-12 cm | ecosystem: Environmental > Aquatic > Marine > Hydrothermal vents...
GTATTAATCCTATTATATTATATAATAGGATGTAGAAGGTGCTACTTTATGTAATCTACAATTGGCACATCTGAGCTAATGTATGCTTAACATAGTCAGTACATAGTGAAGATGTATTTCCAGTAACTTCAGCGTATATTATGTTCCAGTTGTTATGTTTAATGTGATCAAGCACCCACAATAGTGTAGCAAGGCTATCTTTGCCGCCGCTAAAAAGAACACTAAATCTAACCCTATTTAGATACCTTACTAGATCTGTCATGTCGTTGTCAATATAATAAATTCCTAATACGCTATATAACATTAGGTATATTGTGGTGGTGGAGATGAGAAAGAGATGGATATGCATGGATTGTGGCCATGAGTTTGAGACGCCTTGGATTCCTTTTAACTTGGTTAAGTGCCCCAGATGTGGATCTAAGAGAGTGCACAGGATTGACGAGAAACGAGGACATGGATACGGGCCTAGGTACAGGAGGGAGGTCTGTAGAGAGTAGTTGAAAGCTGGAGCATGTACCTCTAACCCCTCCCCTTTTTATGGATGAGCATGCAAAAGTGGTCTTTTGACTGAATCAGTTATAAATCTGATTTTTGACTATATATTGTAGGTGTATTAGGGGGTGGATTTATGACTGTGAAAGGGGTTGCCTACATTAGGGTTTCTACGAGAGAGCAAGACGAAAACAATCAGAGACTGGCAATAGAGAAGTTTGCCAAGGAGGAGGGCATAGAGATCCTGAGGTACTTTGTGGACAAGGGAGAAAGCAGGATGAAAACATGGAAGGAAAGACCCGGGGCAAGACAGATGGTTGAGTTCTTGGAAAAGGGGGGCAAGGATTTCGTTAAGGCCGTGGTAGTCTTTGACTTCACAAGGCTTGGAGCGAGTATGCTTGACATGCTTAACCTATTCAATAAACTTGAAGCGGAGCTTGGTGTAAAGGTTCTTTCCATACATGATGAATGGCTTAGAACCAAGGATGAGTCTCTCAGAAAGCTCTTGATAGCAATTTTCTCGTGGATGGCCGAGATGGAAATCAAGATAAGAAGAGAAAGGCAGCAAGCAGCATGGGAAGCAGGAAAGCAGAAGGGGAGGCCACCCAAAGTTAAAGATGAGGTACTGCTAAAATACTATAGCAAGTATGGGAAATATGGAACAAAGAAATATGTATGGCTCAGACTAAAAGAAGATGGATATGATATAAGTTATGATAGGTTCCTGAAAAGACTAAAGAAGCTGATGAGGTGAGAAGCAGATGAAAATTGAGCTTAGAAGTGCCGAGGATAGGAAGAGAGCGTTTAGAGAGATTTGGAGACTTGTTTTGAATGATCTTGGCAAGGGCAGAATACCGACATATCACATTCTTCACATTGAAGAGGATGGATCTGCTGATAATCACTATATGACACCTATATCCCTAGAGCCAGTCAACGAAAAAGGAGACAAAATGATCTGGGTTCAAGACTTCGAGTTCTTCCTTAAGTTGCTATTGTTACTGGAAAAAATTGTTGAAGTCGAGTACGACCCCAAAAGACCAGCAGTTATATTCACCTATGTTGACCTTTAAATATACCATGTCACATCCTTTTTCTTTATTTTTCTCATAGTATGCTCTTTATTTTCTCCAGTACTTCATGTATCTTGAGTTTTTCGTGTTTGAGTTCGTCAGCTATTTCGGCACTTTCTTCTGCTCCCGGCACATCTAGTGTTGAGTGGTCGGCTAGAGTGTCTCTCCACTGGTCTATTGTGGAGTTGTAGTCTCTTACGGCGGATCTTGCATTCTTGTGCACATTAAACCTTACTGTCGCAAAGTAAGGGTCGGAATCTGTGCTTAGTACGACAAATGCTTTGCTGGGCCTAGTACAGTAGTAGAGTTCAACGCTAGAGTAGTTTTCCCATGTTGCTGGGTAATCAGTTTCGGCTTCTGCAATCTTTTTGCACAGGGATCTTAGGGCAGACTCAATATAGTCAACAAGGTCAAGGGGCTTTACAACTATTGCTCCTTCAGCCTCTGCAAGAGGCTTCAAAATGCTTTCCCAGTCGCTAAACTCCTCATGCCTAGTATCGGATGTAACTTCAAGTGAACCGTCACTAAAAAGTTTTCTTAGAATTTTTTCCTCAATAAGCATCCCATATCACCATTTAATATTTATGTCCTCTCCTGATAAATCTTTTTCCTAGATACTGATGCCGAAAATGTATAGGAAAGGGTATCGATTTGAGTTGAGAGTGAAAAAATATCTTGAGAGTAGGGGGTTCAAAGTTTTCAGGTGTGCCGCTTCTAAGCCCGTGGATCTTATAGCTATGTCGCCTGAGGCGGTTTACCTTATAGAGTGTAAAGTTGGGAGGTTTTTCAGAAAGGATCTGGAAAAATTGGTGGAGTGTGCCAGAGACACTCCTGCTACACCTGTCATGGCTTACAGGAAGGGAAGGAAAATTGTGTTCGTGAATGTATACACTATGCGGACTCTGGATCTAGGTTAGAATCTTGTCTTAGCCTCGGATATATCTCCCTGCCCTGAGATATATTGTTTCTGCTATTTCCTTGGCTAGGTCTTCCCCTAATGCACTCGCTGGAATTTCAAAGCAACTATAAGCATAGTTATATCTGAACTTCCGAGCCAGCTCCTTGAACTTATCTGTTCCAAGGTAGGGGAATTTCACGCATATACTTGCCTTTGAGATGTGATCTGGGCGTAAAGCTTCCATGATGTGTGAACCGCCACGGACAAGTTTCACGGGCTCCACTCCAGTTAGCTCCTTGACCCTGCTTTTGATTTTTTTCTCTATGTCACGTAGCATTTCTAGGGCTTTGACCCAGTTCTCAATCCTTCTTTTGCTTCCACGGTATTCTGGCGTAAAGAAGTCGCTAAAGAATCCTTTAACATAGTAAAGGTAGCAGTCATCTACACCTAGATCCTTTAACTGTCTGCACTTTGCAATGACAGTACTACCATCGACCTTAGCGATTTCCTTGAGTATCGTGTCGTAACCGACTTCCTTGAAGCCTTCGCTAGTTGCTATATAGTAGTGTGTTGTGGGGTTGGGGACTTCAAATTTCACATACTTGAGCAATGTCCCCTCGGGGACTTTGACCAAGGCCTCGCCAGTCCACCCTCGGCCTGAGCGACTCCACTCGACAGGAAATTTAGTTCGTTCAAATTCCCCAGTATCGGGGTTGTACTGGAAAATGGCTCCTCCACCATGGCCTCTGCCTACCTTAAAACGTCCCTCCACAATTTTCTGAAGGTACTTCAGGAACCTCACCCACAACACACCCCAGACTACAATCCTTCTTGGAGATCCCTTAGCCAGTCCTTTAAAGTGGTAAGCGTTTTGTCCTTGTAAAGTCTAAGTTCACCAGTAATGTTGGTTATTGCACACCACATGTCATGCTCGGCCATCCTGTTAAAAATGGAGACTGCCCTATCTGCGTCATCGAGGCTGAACTCAAAAACAAGATCTGTACGGCTGCACGGTATGTCCAGCTCTACACTAGCACCTGTAATCTCCTCTAAGTCTCTAATTAGGTCTTGGTCGGTATAGTCTGGGTTGTCTTCTGCATGGAAGGTGGCATAATCTAGTCTGAACTCGCCGGGCACCCTAATCTCTATGCCAGATGCTGTAATTTTCGCCTTGACGTATCCTTTCCAGCACTCGTAGACGCCTCTACGTTTCCTACACTTTGCACCAACTTTCCTAAATAAGTTTGCCACACGTTTCTCTATATCCATCCTCTCTCCTCCCTAAGTAGATCCCTACATTTTCTTTCAAGTTCCTCTCTGGAGGGGGAATCAAGATATATCATACGCCAAGCGAAAGCCCTAGGATTATATACCTTGTCTATGCTAACGTGTGCTAGCTCAATGTCTAAGGGAGGGTGTTTTTCTGTCCGTATCCTTAGGCAAATATCGGATTTAAGGGGGTGTCTAGTAGCCCTATTAGGAAAACAGATCCAAAGTGTTTTGGCATAGCCTCCGGGTTTTAAATTCCATATCTCCCTAATGGTCTCTGTTAAAATATCCGCAGAAGACACGATCACATCAAGAAAATCCCTATTAGCAGAGTACAGCCTTGGATTATACTCAATTAAGTCTTTGATAGCCTCTGAGATGCCAAAAGCTAAACTTGAAACCGAAAGAGATCTACCGATCCTAGCTATAGTATGCTTAAGCATAATATCACCTCATGAGATGCTCAAGCCACTCTTCAATTCTTTTTCTGAGATCTCGGCGATTAGGAGCGTACATTGTAACCTTGAATCTCCCTAGCGGATACTCGCTTACAATATCGTACTTATAAGGAGCAACTTTCCTAGCCTTGAGAACTATGTCTCCCTTGGGAGTCCAACATACAAATACTGAGCCTTTTGATCCTCTACCCGTTTCAGTACATCTAACTTTTTTAGCCACATCTACCACCTCGCAATTGCTAATGAGACATGCTTTACTTTTACAAATTTTCTTCTTTTGGCAATAGAATCTACTAGCTTTCTTGCTAGTGTGGGTGATGGGTGTAGGAATTCGTAGAGTTCTAGCTCTTCTGGAGATAGCCTGTACATGTCGTTGTCTGCGAGGCGTTCATAGAACTCTTCTGGGTCACTATAGTATAGGGGGACTATTTCGGCTACGGTTTCCATCCAGTCTGCTAGGTCTTTGTCGGTAGCTTCTGTTTGGATATATTCGGCACATGCTGACTCGGCACACCCTGTTGGGTATATTGCCAAGATATAGCCTTCCCAATTGGTTTCAGGGTCTCTAACCTTGTAGGCGTAAATTGTGAATGGAGTATATGGGTTGTAAAGGGGCTCGTCCTTTGGGTGTGCTGTCAACGCTGCTGCCCACTCGTATTCTCCTTCGCTTATCCTGTAGAGCCAGTTGTGCTTACCTATTTTGAAGCCATCTGTAATGAACATATGCTTTAGAAACTTTAGCACTTTATCAAGTGGCATTCGCCTCCCTCCTATTCAAGCTCTTCAATCAGCTCCTTGAACAGTTTCTCAGCTTTTTCCCTAGATCTAGTTAAGTCGAAACCGAAGAACCAAGAGCCGAAATCTGCATCAGTCTCCTCATCGAACACCATGTAGAATTTGCCTGTTGATGGGTGGAAACATTCAAAGAGACCTATTTCTCTGAGGCAACTTATGCCACGTTTGATTCTATGATCCAGAGATTTGCAAATATTGTTGATGGCCCAGTCTACAGCTTCTATGACAGTATTTTCAGCATCCCAGTCCTCTCTGTCTGCTAACTCTGGCACCTTGCTTTTAACTTCCTTGACGAATTGCTCCATGTGCTCAGGGGCGTGAGGGTTGCCAGTACTTGTAAAGTAGCTTCCCGGGATAAGTTTCTTTATGACTTCTAGAAAGGAAACCATTTTCCCCCTCCAATAATACTTAAGCTCCCTTTCCAACAAATATTTTTTGTTAATAAAATGAGTTGAGATCCTTTCTTCTTTTGACGAATATTTGGCTCTTTCTTGAAGGAAGTTGAACTGTCGTTACTGGTGTTGCTGGGGATGGGAACGGTATTGATGGCCTCGCTTTTCTTATGGTTATGCCATAGTGCCTAGCTGCGAGGAGCAACAGTACAAATATGACGGAGTGCACGGCTAGAGCTGGGTAGTTTTCACATACGATGCTGCCAATTAAGCTGAGTATTGTGAGAATGGTTGCAAGTATCCATCCCCGGGCAGAGCCCTTGTACAAGCCATAGCCTGCAACCAGATAAAGTATGCCTATTATTGTTGTTAGGGATATCATAAGTTGCAAATCTTCGGTTAATTCTGTTCCCAGAAACAGGGCGGAGAAAAGCACATTTAAAGCACCCATAGCAATGAAGAACACCGTAAGTAGCATTGGTATGAAAGGTTTTTTAGCCATGTGCAACCCCTATGAAAAATAGCTTTCCAGCACTATAAATAGTTTACCGCTTCCCCTTTTCAAGCTCCTCTAGAAGTGCCTTCAATTCATGTTTGCTAATGAACACATAGCCCCCTACGTGAGTATACTCTCCGCTTAACTTGACAAGACATGTAACAGCGTATCCGCCATTCTTTTTCTTGAAGACAAGCATCATGTCCTTTCCTTCAAACTTGTAGTTTCCAGCCTGAGTAACTTTAAGTGGAGGAACTCTCCATAGAGGGTTCCATCTCACAGATCTTACTCTCCACGAACCTTGACTTTTATTGAATTTTTGCCTATCGTGAACCTGTACATAATGTGACGCTTGAGATATTTACATTCAATAATCATTTCCTTCCCAATAACATCCAAGTTTTCCTCTAGGAACCTTTTAAGCCTTGGAGAGCGAGCATATATTGTACAGATTGCTTTTATCAGTTCACGCTTCCAGTCATGCCTTGTTAGACTAAACCGTCCCTTAGGTTGCGGAAACACATATGTGATTGGGTTACTCCATGGGAAAAGATCATCTTCAACAATTATGCCATATGCCTTATTGTTTCTTGCATCCACAACTAGAACATACCTACGCACAACAGGATCTCTGCATACAAAGTCCACCTCATTAAAGTACTCTACCAATAGTGGAATCGGAAAGGCGTTCAAGAACCTATTAGATTCTTTAACAGCTATTAGTTTTTCTCCCCACCTAAGTTTAATCATTGTGCACACCTGTAGTAGGTTCTACATTGATTTGCAACACTAGTGATAGGGGGTAATCACATCGTGGAGAAAACCTTACGATGAGCTTTAATGTGTCTCCTTCTTGGATGTCAAGTGCGTCAACGTACTGTTTTGGAATCGTTATAGCATAGTATGCCCTGTCCTTATACTTTGTCTGCACTCTAATCTTTATGGGGATGCCAGAGTCTACAGGAGTTGTAGAATACAGGATGCCGCTATCACATAGTTTGGCATAAAGCATAGTGACAGAACCCAGCATGTCCTTTACGCATGTGGGCAGAAGAAAACAGTATGAGTTCCCCGTTTTCTTTATTTTTATGTTGCGACAGTATATATCATAAACTTGCGTTTGCATACCAATATTATGTAAGTTCAGCCAAGTATAAAAATATTTTGGGGGCGGCTAGAAGCTAAGGAGAGCTGATACTCTCTCCATTTCAGCCATTATGGGCACCTTGTCAACGTGCTCGGTGAGCTCCATGGACTCGTATAGTGCCAAGATTCGTCCTTTGATTCCCTTGATGACCTCTAGGATCTTGAGTCTGACATCCTCTGGATCTCCTAGGAACATTACGCCTTTACGCATCAATCCTGCTTTTAAAGGACTCCTTAAGCTGGTCTAGGAACTCTGCATCATTGGTAAACTGCTCTGCTAACTGTAGATAATGTTGCATCTGCCTTCTACGCTCATCAATGTTCACCCTAAAAGAGTCAATTGCCCGTTCAAAGTGCTCCATGCTGACCTTAGAAGCATCTTCTTTAAGGGCATTTCTGGCAGCCCTGAGGACTAGTTCCTCCAATTCAGCTCCTGTCCAAAGCTCTGTCCTAGAGGCAATCTGAGCTAAGTCAACGTTGTCCAAGGGAACCTTCCTGATAACATTAGTGTGTATCCTAAGGATTTCAAGGCGAGCTTCATAGTCTGGGTACAACATTGGGACGATGTAATCAAAACGACCAACTCTGACAAACGCCTCGTCTAAGTCCTCTGGCCTATTTGTAGTTCCTACTACAATTGTTTTCCTTCTGGCATCTCCGAGCCATTCTAATAGAATGCTAAATGCTCTCCTGCTTTCCTCGTGCTCTGTTAGATGACCTCGTCTACCGAATCTATCAATCTCGTCGATAAAGAGAATGCATGGTGCAATTTCTTCCGCCGTATTTATGGCCTTGGCAATGTTCCTACTTGTCTCGCCGTACCACTTCGAAACGATGTTCTCCGTCCTGAGTCTTAGGAATGGAATGTTAAGCTCTTTTGCTAGTGCCCTTGCAAAATGTGTTTTCCCTGTTCCCGGTGGGCCAAAGAACAATATTCCCCTTGGGGGTCTGATTCCCAGCTTTTCAGCTTTCTTTGGATTTTCGATGATCTTGACTATGTTGTCCTTAATGAACTCCTTAACCACCTTGTAACCACCTACGGCATCAAAGCCGTAGGTTGGCTCCTCAATATCCAAGATACCTGACTTACGTATGATGTCGTATTTGTACTGCGTCATGACGTCAACCCTGAAGTCTTGGTGCCTGAAGAACGATTCAAGTGCCACGCTTTCTAGCTCGTGTAGACTTAAGCCTCTTGTCGCCTCTGCGATGATCTCAAGTTTTTTGCTGGAAAGTTTCATTGAGAGTTGGTTGGCAATGTCCCTGAGAATGTGAATACGCTCCTCTTTCGTGCTGTATGGAACATTAGCCACTATTGAGTGTTTAAGTGTATCCTCGTCAACTATGCTGAGGTCATCGGTAAATATGACGACAAAGTGGTACTTTGAGTAATACTCTGGTGTAAAGATGGCACTCCTAACAAACTTTACGAAGGGATAAATTTCTTGGTCACTAACAGCAGATTTGAAGTTAAAGAGACCATAGAATATGGCAATAACTCTGGAACTTGTGTTCATAGCATTGTCCAAGAAAAATAAAGCTGACTGTAGATCTTTAATGCTCGCACTCTGCGAAGCTACCTGAAGGAAGGGGAACTGGGATTGAGACTGAACACCAGAAACAGGAACATACTCAATAACATTACCACCTTCACTTTTCTTTACATCAACCTTGAAAAGTCCAGACCATACCTTGTAAATGTAAATGTTAAATGGTTTACCAGCTGAGGAATATATGTTGTAGATAAACTGAATAAACTGTGGCAAACGCTTAGGGTCAGCCGTCTTCAAAAATGCGACTGTACTAAATTGAGCTCTTCTCTTTAACCAAACCATTTTAAACACGTCTGTCCCGTTCACATATTCCACCTCCACCTAGATAAAACAATGCACCGAGGGTATATAAAATTTTTGGTATTAGATGGGCTTTTCAAGGCAGGGGTTTAAATACCATTCTAAAAATAGTAAAATGGAAATGACAAGATCCAGAAACATTGGAAGTATTGAAGTATGGGTAAAGCAAGGAATAACGTATATAAGAGACGAGAAAAGCATAATAATGCTGTTGCCAGATGAAGCAAAAGCCCTGATCAAGGAGCTAGTCAAGTTTTACTATGGAAAAAATGCTATGAAGCTCTTAGAAATGTTAGCCACAAAGATATGATGCCTTAAGCTGAACACGAACTCCATAGCGTTTCTCAAGTAACTTAGCAAGATTCTTGGCCGTAGAGAGTGAATCTGCCAAGATGGCAAGCCTATTTTTAGATATAAAAACTCCCAAATACTTCATACTCTCACCTAGTATAGAAAAAAGGGAGAAGTTAAAATTGGACTCCATGCTCACTACCTTCCAAGACAATGTTGGCCTCAGGTTTCCTATGCTGAACTTCGATGTGAACTTTAATGCCAACCTTTGAAAGGGCATCTATGAGCTTCTTGAGATCCATGAGACACTGGTTGCCTGAATAGTTTATTCCCTCGATAACCACCTTGCCATCCTTGCCTACCAAGACCCTAGTGGTTCTCATAGAGATCACCTCACTAAGTCAATCATGATACCCTTTTCTAGTTCATTCACTTGACTAACTTGGAATCCTAGCTGTGGTGCTAACTGCATGATGGCTAGTGCAGTGTAATACTGTACAAGCTTGTTAGCAAACTGCTGGGAAGATAGTGGGGCACCATGATCATCAACGACGACGTTAACATTGCCATGCTTATCAATGTGCACTCCATAGCCATTACCGTACTTTAGTCTTATTGGAATGGCTAACTGGCACTGCTGTGAATGCCTATAACCGTGAACGACATAATTCTCTACTACCTTGTTGACATTAAGCTCCTTAGCGATAATCTGAAGTGCTTTTTTAAGCAAATCCATATTGGGATTCTTGATCTGAACCTTTGCAACAGTCCAGTGGCTCATTACCATTCCTCCAATTCCAGTCTAATTGCTTTTATTTTATGGAATCTCTTGAATCTCATAACCTTGTAACTTTCACCAGCGGCAACCACAGTCTCTATAGTGGGGTCATAGTCCTGAAATGGAACAGGGTTGTAAAGCATTTTTACCTGCTCCATCTCGGCCCACAGAACTGTGATATCTTCTTTGTTCGCTAGTTCTACCAGCCGTGCAATGATGCTGAGCGGTAATACTGGAACGATTATTTTTGCTCCATGCTTTTTGGCCAGTTCAATAACGAACTCTGCGTTAGGAACTCTCTCTGCAAACTGTACTATTTCAATTTTCCCAAGCTTCCTTTCAAGTTCCTTAACTTGGGAAGGCAAAGGGTTGTGCCTACTAACCCACAATATTTTCACACCATCCACACCTAACACCTCCAAATACTATTACACGCAGGGAGTATATAAAATTTTTGGTATTCTAAGCTTATATTTGAAGCCTTTGGAATACTGGTTACAGCCGACAGAAGGCAGGCGGAACTGGCAAACAAGATGGGGCTAAGAGTACTATACACTATCAAGTAGCAGGCACTACAAAAAGAAAAGAGAGCTAGAATGAAAGAAGTGCCTTGACCCTATCACTTTCAACTTCGGCAACTATCTCCTCGATGTCCTTCTTTACGAACTCCTTGAGCTCCTTAAGTTCCTCAAGTTCAACGCCGAGATCATTGGCCATTTTCTCGAGTTCACTAAGCCTTCTTCTTGCAGACTCTAGCACCTTGACTTTCGCACATTCCTTTATGTTGTTTATTAAAGTTGATGCAAGTCTCCTGATCTGCTCCCTCAATGACTCCGCCATCTGATTCCTGAATTCTTGAAGTTCCTTTTCCATTCGCTTTTTCACTTTCTCATCAGCAAATTCATATAGGATTCTAGAGTCAACGGAAAACGGGATAAGCTGTATACTAACTCTGCCTACTACATCTAAGGACTCGATCTTGGCCCTGACCTCGCTTTCCTTCCCATGATGTCTCAGGTAGTCCATTATGAGATCCCTGTACTCCTCGCAGATTTTTGCACGCTTACTGATGGCCTCTGGGTCAGGTAACTTGCCCTCAAGCAAGAACTCCTTGAGCTGCCTTTCATACTCTGCATACTGTTCTTTAAGTTCCTCAACTGCACTTAGGAACTCTGAAACCTTAGACTTGGGTACAATATAGCCGAAACCAGCGTATATTGCATACTTTGGAAGAATTTGACAGTAAAACTTGCGTGAAAGCGTACCCAGCTTATTGTAGAAGTAGCCCATAACCAACTTGATAAGCTTAGTTCCCACCTTGACGTTCTTGAACACCTCTGGCAGATGAGTGTCTAACAATGCCTTCGATGGTAACCTGCTGACAACTAGGAAACCATTGATTACTACTGGCATGGGCTCTGATTCCTCTAGCGAACTGCCAAAAGGAAGAGGCTCCTTCGGCGATTCCACTACAATTTTCAAGAATATGGCTGAGTCTCTGTAATCCTCATAACGGTTAACAGCGTAAATATAGTTATTAAGGATATGGTTTTCTGGGAACTCCAAACGCCACTCATGGACAATCTGGCCAGCCAATGTACCCTTTGAATGCCTTCTGGTTCCTGTGAACAGGATTTTAAGCCTTAGTGCCTTGGCAGTAACCTTGCATCCATTGGGAAATGGTTTAGCGTCTAGGACGGCGTAGAATGGAGCGACCTTGCTGACTGTAAGCTGGACTTGAACATACTTGTACGTGACAAGCTGTACCTCTGCACTTTCGCTAAAAAACAGATCCCTGACTTTATCGGGTAACTGGTTAAGATACTTTGAAAGCACCTTGACATGCTCCTTGGGAACCTGATAGAAATCTCCATTAGAAGTAAGGCTTCCAAGCCCTTTAATTTCAGGTACTACAAAGAAAGCTATTGATTCTTCAAGGAGTTGGTAAATCTGGTCTTCGTTACTAAACTGGCTGAGACCAAGTTGCTTGGGCTTGAGAATATAGCCGCCATAGGTTCCCTCATTCAAATACAAAACAAGTCCAGACTTAGAAACAATAATAAGAGACTGGTTCTCGGAGGTTTTAAAAACAAGCTCACCCCAATTCATTCCACACCCCCATAAATGTAGTAGCAACTACAAGTATATAAAATTTTTGGTATAAAAAAGAGGTTGAGAATATGGTATCACAACTTAGAGACCACTACGACCTTGAGATGGCTGTTGGAGGCACGTATGACAAGTGCAGACTCCTCCACTCCAAGCCGACTTGCAAAGCTCTCATGCAGATCCAAGAGAAGATCTAGTGTGATTGCCTCAAGGCTGTTGTACTCGATTCTTATTGCATTTTCCTTTATGGTGACGCTGGACAACTGTAGGCCATGTTGCTTACCCAACTCTGATAAATTTGACCAGAGCTTTTTGGTGAGCTGTAGGGGCACTTTCACTCACCTCTCTCTTACTACTCAACTAGCTATATAAAATTTTTGGTATTTAGATGAACCTCTGTAGGGCACTGAGAAACTTGTCGTAGGGAACGCCGGGCTTTCCGTTCCACCTGTTATCGTAGAACCTTATTGCTTTTATCACGGCCTTGAAGAGTCCACGGTTGTCCTTCCTTCCAAGGTATGCATATGACATCTCCTCTAGCCAAGCATCTATGTTGCCCTTGAACCTGAATATTGCCGCCCAGATCCTGTCACCATACTGTATCCTAGTCTCAGTTAGCCTGATATAGCCGTCTCTCTCCATCTCCCTCAGGAATTCTTTCAGCTCTGCTGGAAGCTCGTCAAACTTCATGCCGTTATCCTCTCTAAGTTGACTGAGCCTCCTCTTCAGCTCCTCGTTCTCCCGCTCAAGCTCCCTGATCCTGTTCATGATCGGCTGTAGCATCTTCTGCATCTTGGCAGATAGATCCTTTAGAGCCAGTTCAAACCGGTTGCCCCACTTCTCCATTGACAGATACAGGAGGTTGGCAAGCTTAGATGCAACTACATCAGCAAGAAGACTAGCCTCTAGCTTCTCCTTCGGCAAGGAACCCTTTATAAGCTCCAGATCACGCTTTATATCTGTAAGCACAACGGGAAGCCTAGCCATAGCAACCACGCCATCAACAACATCTTTAAGATCATGGCCCTTCCAAGATTCAGCCTTAACCTCCACACGGACACCGCCAGAAGGCATGGTGGCCTTCCTCCCCGGCCCACTGTAATACACCCTGACAACCTCATCATAGTAATCCTTCAAGGTAAGGCTCTTAACACCCTCCATGACAGCTCCATCAAAGTCAGAGTTAACCTCAGGAGCAACCATGACAACAAAATCCCCAAGATCCACACTCCTACCCGTAACTCTAGCAAACAGCTCCAACAGATAAAACCTACAAAAACCAACAAACTCATCAACAGTAAGCGGATTATCAGACGCCTCAAGCCAAACCTGAGCCGTACCATCCCTATTAACCTGCAAAGTAACAAAACGCCCAGAACCAACATAAAACCTCAAAACCCACTGCCTACTCCTACCTACAAACCTAGCACCAAGCTGCTGAAGAAACAACGAACTAACCCAAGGCCTAACAAACCTCAAACCAAGCCTATGAACCATAAAAGACAAACACCCACCAGCAAACAAACCCCCTACCCCTTCCTTGGGAGCAGATTCTTGTGGCTTTTTGCGGGGCACATTAGTAGTAGTAATAATGGTATTAGAAAGCACACTTAAACGACTAAGCTCTTTTACGATGTGTCCGTCTACTTTACCTACGTATTTTTGGACTTTTTTCTTTAGGTTAGCATCATATTTTCTGGCATACAGGTATGTTCTGCCCTTGATGTTTCTCAGAAATAACTTCCAGCCTTTGTTGTATAGGTTTAGTGCTTTTGTCAGAACTTTGGAGTTACACCCTTTGGGGTGTAACTTTGGGGTGTAACTCTTGGGGTGTAACTGGGATGTAACTTTTATATTATTCCTTGAGGTAGAATTATTTGGCTGGGTCACCATACCCTTGACCCCATGCGGGGATGATATTTTACTCTACCATAAATTTTTGAAAGACACGATATAAATGTTTTCCTTAGTTTTTAGTCTACATCTTTAGAGAGGAAAAATGGAGAGACCTATTAGCCCCAAGGAGGCGACACTTAGGGCAACTAGCACGACTATTCCCGGGTGTTGTACATCAACTCCCATTTTAGCCAAGTTCCTAACCATAATAATAGTGACACAACGCATTATTTGTACTGTAATGAAAGCGGCACTAAAGACTATATAGTCAGTAGATCCAGTCAGGGCAACAAATACTGTATAACCCATTATAAAGCTAACTAACAAGGCAACTAGCTCGTAACTCCACAATCTTACAGTTTCAGGATTTTTTTCACGCACAAATTTACCTATCTTATATGCTCTTGCATGATAATAAGCTAATGTATAAGATGCAGGAGTGGAAATGCATGCAAAAAGTGCAGTATCAAAGAGCGGGTATGCAATATTGAAAAGCTTTAGCAGGAGCATCAACAATATTATTGCTAAAAACAGGTGGATATGAGTGACCTCAGCTAGAGTATCACTCATAATATCCACCTAGGGAAAGAAAAAAAAGGAAGGGGGTCATTTGACTTTTTTAATTACTGACTTTAGTGTTGAGATGCCTTCCTCCACGCACTGTTTGAACTCACTATAATTTTTGGCAACTTTCTCACAGGCCTCAAAAAGTGGGGCAAAAACCTCATCTAAGTCATAGTCACCTATTGCATACTCGTTTAATTCCTTCTTTATCTTCTTTATCCAGCTGTCCATGTTTATCCCTTCTTCTTTACGAACTTCCTGTTGACACTCTTCCACTGTTGGATCATAGCCTTAGCAGTTTTGGAGCCAGCTTTCCAAGCAACTAATAGGGCAACTACTATGACAACTACTATCGCAGCAACCATCCAGCACTCTAGTGTCATGTAGAATGTTCTACTGTAATTGGCGTTTACACTATAGTCTCTTGCCATATCTAGCGTTATAGTGGTTTCATTGGTTTCGACACCGTCATATGTTATATTTTCAAGTACATACTTGAATGGGAATTTTGAAACCTCTTCAGGATATGTAATATTTAGCGACGCTGAAGCATATACCGTCACATTTGTAGTTATTGTAATCGTGTAGTTAAATGTGGACAGCTTAACCTTTGCGTCAACGTTAATGGGTGTACTAGTTATGTTGGCATAATGCATCGCACTAGCATTTACAGTAATTGTGGTGTCTCCAGCAACCGTAACCGTTGTTAGAATATAGTATTCATCCTTTATGACTATTAGATAGCTTCCGTTTGCTGGCACATCAATCTTGGCTACGCCATTTATGTCAGTTGTATTCTCGTATGACTTGCCGTCAGTGTCATAGACTATAACCTTTGCACCA
>Ga0164311_10000693_pt1 | contig 15346 bp, 15 predicted proteins | sample GuaBasSedimGuay2_FD_121796 | JGI IMG/M metagenome (GOLD analysis project Ga0164311, IMG submission 121796) | Subseafloor sediment microbial communities from Guaymas Basin, Gulf of California, Mexico - Guay2, Core 4569-9, 9-12 cm | ecosystem: Environmental > Aquatic > Marine > Hydrothermal vents...
ACCCTCAAACACCAAGGCAAAAACCCGGAGCTAAACATGGATACACCCTCTTTTACCGCTCCTACCCTCCCACCCGCTCGCGTTGGTTTGAAAGATAATCGCAAACGAACGGTGAGCCCGCCCCCTAATCTACCGAGAGGTGCTGTGATCCCTAGGTGCGAGTTGGCTTACTGGTTTCTCTTACTTTACCTTCTGAACTAAGCTATTTACACTCTGAAGCAGCTCCACCATTTCTATAAGTTCATCCTCTCTGATCCGGTAATACTCATGAGCGATCAGATTTCTTAAAAAGACGAGTCTCTTGACAGAGTTTGAAAACTTCATCGGATATTATTCCCTCGTTTTTGAGAATTTCAAAGATTTCCCTGTAGGTTGAGGGAAAACCCAGCTTTTCCCTCGTGATTACGTGTTCCCCTATTTCAATAAGTGCGTTTACGGCCTGGAAACATTCCATTGCCAGCGTGTTATAAACAAAATAATCTGAGATGTCTTTGTCCTTCAATTTTTTTGCATTAGCAAGATGTCTTTCGAACCTGAGTATGTTCTCAACAAGCCCTATTCCAGCACATCCGACGCTATCCTTCGATAAAGCCAAGAATTCTCAAGGTAGTTCCTCAACACGATTCTCTTTATATCTAGTAGAAGGTCTTCATCCCTACAAAAAATCTCTCTCCCGTACTTTAGGACTTCAAATTGGATGTGAGGCGGAAGACGGTGAAAAAGCACAACATCAAGTTCCTCGGAATACATACTACCTATCTCAGCCTCAATTCTCGAGCCGGGCTCCTTTAAAACAACCGCTATGTCCACATCCGAGAGAGGTTTGTTCGTCCCCCTCACTTGAGACCCAAAAAGAAAAATAGCAACAACCTCAGGATAAGCTTCAATCTGCTTAAGCAACCTCTCCAATTTATCCCTGATCCGCCTCATTCGGAACAACACCATTCATTCACTTAACCTACTAACACCACCAGTTAATTTATGTTTTCCATAATCCCAGAACTAGGAAAAAAGAATATCCAAGTTTCAATGAAAACGCGTAAATAGGAAATCATCTTTTGGAGAGTTCTGCTACGCTTTCCATGTTTCCTGGTGTTAGAACTTGCCATAGGACTCTCTCTAAAGGTTTGCCTTTCAATTCTTTGAAGCGTGGTATGAGGTTTTCTGCGTAAGCTAGCAGTTCCTTGCGAAGTTTCAGCACGTTTCTTCTGTTGGTCTCCTTTATCCGCGAAGAGATCTCTTGGCTTTTCTGGATTGAACGCAACACCTGATTTGCGTTTATTCTTTTTGAAAGGTAGGATTGCATCAGGGTGGCGAGAAATCGGATTCTAAGCGCTCTTGAACTCCACTCGTAGAGCCTTGTTGACCTTTCCGCCTTATTCACGTATAATTGCTGGAAGTTGTTAATGCTTCTCTTCGTCGAGGAGCTTCCAATAGAAAGGTCGACTTGTGAGTAGTGTTCCATAGTATTCCTCACGTCTTCCAAGACTTCCGTTGGAGAGGTTTCAATGTCTCTGAATCTAGCCTCCTCTGACACGATCTTTTTAATAGCTTTAGCTGCGTGTTTTATGTCCCTTTGTGTAAGCTTCCCACTTTTGAAGGCTAACATTTCAATGTCGTAAATTTGTTTCGGGTAGGCCTCCTCGCTTTCGATTCCCACCGTCTTTCTGGCGAGAGTCAGCAGTTTATCGCCGATTAGAGCGCCGGGACTGATAGTCTTCACTCGTGAGACTCTTATCGCGAAGGTTTCAACATCCCTCATCTTTACAGTTGGCAGTGAAATATCACTTGTTAGAATGTCTATTTTGATGCGGCAATTTTCTTGGAACACGCTGGGTAGAATCACATCATAACTACTCAGTGGCAGGTTAATCTTCGGAACTCTGGGAATGTATCTTGTGAACTGAAAAAAGGGTTCGAATCCTCTAAACTTCCGAGACAGCTCGCTGAAGAGCTGGTTAAGCTCTTTCTCCTGAAGACATGTTATGAAGTCAAGGTCGACGCTGCCCCTCTGAATCTCTGGTGGAAGATGGAGTTGCACCGCGGCTCCGCCCTTAAGAACAAGAGCGTCAGAGATTTCTTGTAACTGAACAGCCAGCTCATAGTCCCACGCAAACAGCTCCAGAATTAGTGGTTGAGAGAACCCATACTTTTCAGCTCTGCTGGATAGCTCCTCTTCAGAGAATGCATGAGTCCCGTGAATTAGTAGAGTGTCGAATTGGCTCATTCTAAACTCCTCTTCTTAGTGCATTCAGGACGGAGTTCACATGTTTGTTTCTCTTAGTGTTCTTCATCATCCTGGCTGGAGCGTCGACACCGAGTTCCTTTATTATAGCTCTCAGCTCTCCGTCAACACCTCTCCTTGAAGCGGATTTGTTCAGCCGGGAGTAATCGATTTTCGCGTTTCTCAAGGCTGAAAAGAGTATTCTTCCCGCCTCATCCGTGGGGAAGGGAATTCGGTGACGTGTGCTCTCGAAGTAGAGGTCCACCAACGCCCGCTCCAGGGAGGCCACACCGTCCCGCCCGCCGTAAAGACCGGAGAACTCCCTAACAACAACTACGTCCTTGTCCGCGACGCTGAGAGCAACGTTGACCTCCGCCTCACTCGGGTTTACCAGCGCCTCAAACTCCTCTCCGAGAATCTTAGCCACGTACTCTCCCGAACCCTTCACAGTGTACACCAAGTGAATCATCCTCCTCGGAAGCGAGTGCATATACCCGTACAGCACAGACGGACCAGTTATCATAAACTCCACCCCCCGCTCCAAGAGAAGTTTCCTAACCCTCTCCACGCCGGGAGGAAGCCGCGGCGAAGCAGGCACCCCCTCTCCAGGCTTCCTAGCCATGTAGACACCGTATCCAACCCTCACAAGCTTACCCGAGTCCAGAAGATCCCGGAGCACACGGTAGGTTGTACCCGGCCTGTAACCCTTCTCCCGCCGCAGAAGGTCAACGGCCTCGGCAGCGTAGAAACTGGTGTTGCCAAACCTCTCCCTCAAAATTCTAAAAGCGGCGTTTTTCCAGTTCATAGGAATAGTAAGACTGAGCAAAAATATATATTTTTTGACAACTCTTACCATAAAACCCAACCAAACAAAAAGAAGAAAACCAAAACCCCGAAACCAAAAGAACCCCAGAAAAAAGCCACCAGAACACCACACAAAATTCAAACTCAAAAGTTGGTATCGATCCTAACAGGTTGCCAACCAGAAAAAACAGAAACACCCAGCTCTCCGACACCAGATGAAAGAGTTACCCACCCTCAATCCAGTGTACAACAACATGAGATTTCTAGTTAATCATATCGAAGAGCAGAAGGAGACAAAACATCAAAACGCCAATTTGCTCACCAAAACAGATACGCGACTCCGCAATTTTGGAAACCCAGCCTCCCTCTCCAGATAGATTTAAGAGTGGCGAAATTATTATCTCAAAATTATACACCAAAGTTAACAGAATTGTTAATGATGGTGCATCAAAATGAGAATAAAGATTCTTGACCAATTAGCAAGGAGAAGAGTATTCACGGTTAAGGAAGCTGCAAAGGTCAGCGGGGTAGATAAGAATGTTCTCAAGGTTCTCCTTTCGAGACTTGAGAAGAAAGGGTGGATTGAAAGAATAGAAAAGGGGAAGTATATGGTAATACCCTTGGGTGCAAGAAAAGGCAAGTACACGCTGAACGAATTCGTTATCGGTTCTCTACTCGTAAATCCATCGGCGATTTCCTACTGGTCAGCCCTCAACCACCATGGCTTAACGGAGCAGATACCCACAACAGTCTTTGTTCAGACAACTTCGAGGAAGAAAAGGCAGAAATTAGAAATATTTGGAGTAAGATACAAGATCATCAAGATAAAAGAAAGGAAGTTCTTCGGCATTGAAAACACATGGATCGACGAGTTTCAAGTTAACGTGACAGATAGGGAAAAAACAATTATTGATTGCTTAGACAAGCCTGAGCACTGCGGAGGGGTGATCGAAGTTGCAAAAGCTTTGAAGCACGGCGAATTCGATTTCAAAAAGTTATCCGAATACGCTGTTAAGATTGGGAACTCCGGGGTTATAAGAAGACTCGGGTACCTATGTGACGTTTTAGACTTAAAAATAAGACTCCAAAAGACCAAGGCGAGGAACTACCTGCTTCTCGATCCCACAATGCCCGAGAAGGGAAAAACGAGCAGTAAGTGGAAGCTGATAATCAATCTCGACATAGGTGAATTGGAATGATCACCGAGTTTGAAATAAGAGAATCTGCAAGGAAAAACGGTGTGCCAGAAACGACGGTGGAAAGAGATTATGCCCAAGACTGGCTCCTAGCAAGTCTATCCAGACTCAAGATGGCATTGAAAGGCGGGACAGGCATCAGAAAGGTATACATTAAAAATTACAGGTTTTCGGACGATTTAGATTTTACAATGCTCGAAAACTTGGAAGCAGACAAAGTAAAGGAGAAGATCAACGAAGCCGTAAGACAAGCAAAAAGGGAGAGCGGAATTGATTTCGAAGAGAATATCGAATTTAAGGAAGTTGAAAACGGACACGAAGCTACAGCTTATTTTAGAATTCTGAGAAAAACCGGCAACCCTTTAAGAATAAAGATAGACATAACGAAAAAGGAGAAAGAGATTGTGATCCTCCCACCAGAAAAGAGAAGAATAATTCACCCATATTCTGATGATTGCAAAGCCGAGGTACTGACCTACCCACTAGAAGAGATTTTTGTAGAAAAGATAAGGTCCCTATTCCAGAGAACTAGGCCAAGGGATTTGTACGACGTATGGTACCTTTCGAAACTCGGATTAGATGTTTCCGGAATCATATACAAGAAATTCAAGTTTAAAAGGGTTAGTGTCGATCCTGATAGTTTGTCAACCAGAAAAAAGGATTTCAGAAACGCTTGGGAAAGTTCACTCCGACACCAGATGAAAGAGTTACCCGACTTTGATATAGTATACAACAACGTGAAGTTTCTAGTTGATGCCATATCGAGAAGCGAAAGGTGATAAAACATCAAAACGCGACTCTGCTCACCAAAACAGATATGTGACTCCGCAATTTTGGAAACCCAATAAATCCCCAACTTCTTTCTTCGAATAGATTTTCTCCCTACCTAAAAATAGGTAGATTCAAACACTAGCGAAGAACTATTGTTGCAAGATTTACCATGACTTCGAGAAGAACCAGTAACAGGTGTTATGATTTAAGGAGATGGTTACGTGGGGGCCGATTTTAGACCACGCGAAACACTTTTAACTTGTCAGTATATTGACAAGAATAGTGGTGAATCTTGTCAATTTCAAGCCTAGTTGAGGATAACTGGTGGTGGAGACCCGATTTTCTGGGATTCCTAGAGGACCTCGCGAAAAAAGTGGACGAGGAGACCAGACGATCACCGGAGAAGTTGAAGCGGAACCTGGAACTCCTTGCGGAGGAGGTAGGGGAGCGCGACCACGACTTGGGCCAGCTCAAAAAGCCCGGCTCCACCCTCAGGATTGAGGAGATTTGGATGCCGCAGCTTCTCCCCGCCCTGAAGAAAAACGTTCTCTCCGACGCGGCCGGAGACTACGTTCTCATAAGCCTGCGGGGCCCGCGTCGGGTGGGGAAGACCACCCTCCTGAAGCTCCTGCTCACGGAACTCCTTATGCGCAGCATCACCAGTCCCGGCGAGTTGAACCCCTTGAAGGTGGTCTACATTCGCTGCGACAGACCGGGGATGGGTGGTGTTGAGGGCCTAGCCAGCCTGATTCGAGACTTCCTCGCCAGGAGAGCGGGCTATCCCGGAGACGCGTACGTCCTCCTCGACGAGGTGAGCAGCCTGCGGGACTGGCAGTTCGCCGTGAAGGACCTGTACGACACGGGGATCCTGACAAGGAATAGGGTTAAGCTGCTCATCACCGGGAGTCACAGTTTGGACGTTAGAAAGGCCTCTGAGGTCCTCGGACTCAGGAGGGGAGTAATGCTGGAGGACGGCAACGACAAGCTGCTGCTTCCCATGAAGTTCGCCGAGTACGTCTACTACCGAGAACAGCTCGCCGGCAGGCACACGCTTAGAGACCTGGAGGACGGTCTGGGAACCGAGGAGAAGCTCGAAGCATTCGTGGAGCTAACCACCCCTGGAGGCGGAGTGCCCCGGATTCTGGAGATGGCGGAAGCCTACATAAACGAGCTCTACGCCTACTTTGAAGACTACCTCCTCACCGGAGGATTCCCCCTAGCCGTCCGCCAGCACCTCGAGCGTGGGAGAATAAACCCCAATGTTTACACCGAGTATGTCGACCTCGCGGCGAAGGACGCGCTAAGGTGGCGCCTAAACGAAGACACCCTATTCAACGTTCTGTGGGAGCTGCTGAGAGCCCCGGGAGGCCCCTTCGAAGCCGTCCCCATAAAGGAGACCAGCACAAACAAGCTGGCGGGCAGGCTGGGAATCTCGCACAACACCGTCAAACAGTACCTAGACTACCTGGTAGACGCGTTCGTCCTACTCGAAGTCCCAAAACTAAAGCAGCTAGATACACGCAGCCCTCCACCCAAAAGCCCCAAGAAGTACTACTTTTGGGACCCCCTAATGTTCTACGCCCTAAAAGCCATGAGCGCCGGAAGCAGAGACCCCTACACCACGGCCCTAAACACCCATGAAACATGGAAACCAGTCACAACAGAAATGATAATCGCCAGCAACACCGCCCACATGATACTAACCCTAGAACACATCCAAGACACACGCCTCCTAAAAAGAAAAATATTCTACCACAAACCCCAACCCGGAAAAGAAATAGACCTCCTAATAGACATCCGAGGAAGGCTAACCCCCATAGCAGTATACCCCAGTGAGAAAGTCGACACCAACTACGTCAAAAAACTGGCAAAAACAAGCCAACAGCTAAAAACAAGAGGAATACTAATCCACACGGGCAGAGAAACCCAAACAGCCACAAACCACGCAGCGGTACCAGCCCCCCTATTCATGCTCCTCGCATAAACAAACCTCCACATCCAATGCCTCCGAAGCACCACTTTTCAAGAGATTGAGAAGCCAAGCGAGTCAAACCCAGAGCTAAGGAATACCCCTACAGGCTGAGAAAGTCAGGAGAGGTACCAAAAAGTGCACAGGGGATGGTACTATATCCCCGAGAAGAGAGACGTATGGGACTTCCTCGCCAGAGACAAGCACTTCAAGGTCCTAATTAAGCAGACCGCCGCAAGCATATGGAACCACGACTTCGTCCACAGAAACGTCTACCGTAGCCGTCGAAAACCAATCGCACAAAAACGCATTAGAAAGATTCGCCCAGCGAATGGGCTGGATCTTCGAAGTGGAATACCACCCCAAGATGCCCTACGAGTACAAGAAGATTGACAGACTGTTTGTCGAAGCACCAGAGTCCTGCATAGTCAGCTGCATGGCCGAATGGGCCTTCACAGACGCCCTCTCCACACTATACCTCAAGAGGAACGAAGTCAACCTCGACAAGTTGAGACAGCTAGGCAGATGGAAGAGAATCTCCGGAACCCACACACGCGTTTGGACAGCAATAAGATACGGCTGCGCAATGCTCAACAGGAGGCTAAGAAACAACAGGTTCAAGGTCAGAGCGGCGAACCTGAAGCAGAGCGGTGTCCAAGAATTAATAGAAGAAGCCGTTGAAAAGGTGGCGGAGTTTGTCTAGAGCAGTAGAAATGGTGAAGAAGCGAGAGCAAGAAATCCTGAAAGCGATACTCCACATATCCGATAAGACTAGGGGGTTTCACTAATCCCCAACTTATAGTAATAGGCGGCTACGGCCTAGGAGCGCTCATCCTGCTCTCAAGGTTCACAAGGGACTGCGACCTCGCCCTCAGGAAAAGAGACGGGTGGAACATAGACCATCCAAACATCGGTAATACTTAATAGTCGACGCCAAGATTTAAATCAGCTGCGTAACTCCTATAAATATAGGACATAATTTTATTGTGGAGGTTTAAAGTTGGTATTAGAAAACGACATTTTCCTGGATGATGTGCACCTTAAGCTAAGAGACGAGGTTAAAGATTTCGTGAAATGGGTAGACCCAAAGTTGCTAAGAGCCATGGACGCAGAGGAGGTTGACTACCCCCATGATTTTTACCGTGAAGCGGGTAGGAGAAACCTTCTGGGGCTGAGATTTCCGAAGAAGTATGGTGGAAGAGAGTTAGACTGGGTGGCGGATTGCGTGGCGCTAGAGGAGATCTCCCTCTTCGGATTCGGTATGGGGTGCTCTTATGCCATGCCCATAATCGTGGGTGAGGCCATAAACACCTTCGGAACCGAGGAACAAAAGAAAAAATATCTCGTTCCAATACTGAAGGGTGAAATGGTGTCGGCGGAGGGTTTAACAGAACCCCGCGGAGGCTCAGACTTCTTCGGAACAAACACCGTAGCAGAAAGAGACGGTGACGTCTACTATCTCACAGGAGAGAAAAGATTTATCGCGGGAGCTAAGGAGGCGGACCTGTTCCTACTATACGCACGAACAAACCTGGATCCGAAAGTCCCGGGGCACAAGGCGCTAAGTGCTTTTCTGGTGGAGAAGGACATGGGCGTGGAGATCGCGGAGACCTACGGTTTAATGGGTTTCAGGGGCATGGGCACGGCGAGGATACAGCTCAATGGAGCGGAGGTGCCTGCGGAGAACCTCTTGCTGGGTGAGAACAGGGGAAGAGAAGTCTTCAACCGCATGATGCTTCCCGAAAGATTGACCTCCGCCGCTAGTGGCCTCGGTGCGAGGGCGGCTCTGGAACTGGCCATGAAGTACGCAAACATGAGAAAGGCTTTCGGAGTCCCGATAAGAATGTTCCAGGGGGTAAGCTTCAAGATAGCGGACTGCATAACCAAGCTGGATGCGGCGCGGGCGCTGGTTTTCACCGCTGCTAAACAAGCGGATCGGGATCCCGACTCCTACGAGACGAGGAGATTGGTCTCCGAGGCGAAGATGTACGGAACCCAGGTTGGATGGGAAGTGATAAACGATGCCATGCAGATACTGGGTGGAATCGGCTACACTCAAGTTTATCCCCTCGAAAGGCTTCTAAGAGACTTTAGACTGGGACTTATTTGGACAGGTTCAAACGAAATCATGCAACTGGTTATCCAACACGAGGCTTACCGTAAGCTCTTGGGAAGCAACTTCGAAAAGGAGCGAGACATCGAACTCGACGCCATAGAAGCACACAAAATAGCAGAAAAAGTATACGAATAACTGAATATCAACAATGTCTAATACTCAACCCATCCAACATTCAATTTTTTAATCTATAACCGTAAAAATTGACTTTTTCGGGATGATTGATTTTTAATAATTATATAGATGAAAACTCTCACATTTGGATTTTGATCTTTAGATTTGTAGAAACGGCTGATTCTGGATTGCTTACTGCATCGCCTTGTGTTTTTTACAGAGGATTGGCAAGAAAGCCCCAATCCTTTAGGGCGTAGGTGGTTGTCCCGGCTGGCTGAAACCAAAAAACACCCGCCTCAGGCCGCGGAAGGCCTTAGGGCGAGCCGGAGGAGCCCGAAGAGCACGGGAAGGCGTGGCTCCTCGGGAGAGGAGCCCGCGGAGCCTTGGAAAGCCCAGCAGAAACCAGAAAAAGAAAGAAAATTAATTTTCAAATACTGAACATATGATAATCTTTATTAATTTATTAGAATTGGTACACCTGGAAAAGAGAAAATTCTATACGATTTTAAAAAGAGGTGTAAGAAGATGATTTTAGATCCAAAAGAAAGAATTGAGGAATATACCAAAAAGGGGTGGTACGGTAATAAGACACTTATCGATTACTTTGAAGAGAACGTAGCCCGCAGCCCGGACAGCGAAGCACTGGTCGACGCCCCCAACAGAGAGCAATTGGACGGGGAAAAACCGAAGCGTCTCACATGGTCTCAACTAGGAAAAGCTGTGGATAGGCTCGCCTTACACATGCTGGAGATGGGCGTAAAGAAGGATGATATCGTAATGGTCCAGTTACCCAATGTTGTGGAGCTGGCAATATCCTACTTGGCGATAGGTCGGATAGGGGCAATCACAACCCCCTTGGCAGTACAGTACCGCCGCCATGAGCTACGCTACACTATGGGAGTGACGGAGCCGGTCGCCTTTATTACGACAACAAACTTTAAGCAATTCAATTACGTGGAGATGGTACAAGATATAGCTCCAGAGTTTCCGTCGCTGAAGCATATCATAGCAGTGGGGAAAAATGTACCTGAAGGCGTCTCCTCTTTTGAGGAGATGGTGGAGAGCAACATAGAAGAAAAATATCCAGCCGACTACTTGAACAAGTATAAACCAGAAGCTAATGAAATTTTTACCATCTGTTGGACATCTGGAACCACGGCGGATCCCAAGGGTTGTCCCCGTAGCCATAACAACTGGATTTGCCACGCCAGAGCTGTTACAGATGGAGTCCCCCTTAAGATGGGAGCTACTATCCTGCTTCCTTATCCTCTGGTAAACCTGGCGTCGCTCACGGTGCTCTATGTGCCATGGCTGATGACTGGAGGAAAGCTGGCACTCCATCACCCATTCGATCCCCAAGTTTTCGTTCAGCAGCTGAATGAGGAGAATGTTAACTGGGTAGGAACGGCTCCCGCGATGCTGAATGCGCTGATTCAACTGGGTCTTCTGCCCAAGGCTAACCTAACCAGCGAGCTTAAGATCGGCTCTGGTGCAGCGCCGCTCTCGGAATGGATGATTGAGGAATTCGCTAAATACGGTGTGGAAATCATCAATTACTACGGTTCCAACGAGGGGGCGGGTCTCTTTAGTACACCTCAAGATGTACCCGACCCTGCCGAGAGGGCGTACTTGTTCCCTCGTTGGGGTGCCCCCGGTTTTACGTGGCATAACAAGGCGGCTGAGATGTACTCGACCAAACTGGTTGATCCGACGACAGGAGAGGTAATAACGGAGCGAGGGAAGGCGGGGGAGCTGTGTGTAAAGGGTCCCACCGTGTTCCCCGGGTATTATAAGCGTCCAGACCTCACTCAGGAAGCTTTCGACAGCGAAGGATACTTCAGAACCGGAGATCTATTCTGCATCGAGGGAGAAAACCTAGATCGTTACAAATTTGTTGGCCGATTAAAGGACTTGATCATTCGTGGGGGACAGAACATAAGCCCGGAAGAGATTGAGATTCTAGTGCAGGGTCACCCCAAGGTCGCTGATGTGGCTGCCATCGGGATGCCGGATCGCCGACTAGGCGAAAAAGTCTGTATTTACGTGGTTCCAAAACCCGGAGAAAGCGTCACCCTAGAGGAAATAATAGACTACCTGAAAGAAAAGGATGTAGCGGTATTTAAGCTGCCGGAGAGAATGGAGATCATAGATAACCTGCCCAGAAATCCCGTGGGCAAGATTGTAAAGAATGTCCTCAGAGAGGACATCAAGAAGAAGCTGGGCGAGCAGACTTAGAAAAGAGACGGAGAAAAGCTAGACCGCATCCGAGATCAAATCATTGGAACTTCGTCTCCTTCCTTAACTTTTTTTCTATTACTGTGATAGGCTTTTTCATCTTTTCTGCTTCTTTCTCAGCTATTTGCATGGACACTTTTGTTTCGTACTCTCTTAGTATATTGACCAGCGGATGTTTCAGATTTATCTTATATAGTTTGGCTCTGCTTATCTTCCTCGAAACCTTGACTATGCCGTACTCTTCTAATTCTGGAAAGTACTTGTAGAATGTTTGTTTACTCATTCCTAGGGCTTCTATCACTTCTTTCTTTGTGAAATCGAATAGCGGATTATCTAGAAAGAAGTCTATGATTCTCAGTTTGGGTGAATCTCCCAGAGTCTTAAGCAGTATGGATCGACGCTCTCTCTTGGTGTATAGTTCTTCAGGCATTGTTACCCAGATAATACTTAAAATATAAGTATTTAAACATTGCTTTCTAAAGGTATTATAAGTGAACTCTCATGTCTGCGCGAGACGTAAGCGACCAAGAGGTCAAGGCGGACTTGATGAATAGGCTATTCAGAAAACATTGTTGGAGCACCAAATATTTACCCTTAGATACGCTCAAACGTTGGATAAGCAAAAGGATTAGAGACGGAAAGAGGCTCGATAGGTTAGTTAGAGAACTTGTCAATGAAGACTATCTCCTACTGCATAAAGGAGGGAAAACTGTTTCATTAAATCCTAGAAGAAGCAAAGAAATTTTAGAGTACATTAGACGGTTTATAGCGTAAATACAGAAATTTCTCTATTAGAATTTTCACAGTCGGATGTCATTTCCATAAAAGCCATCGGCTTAATCGAGACTACATTGTGAACTGAAGGGATGTCTACGCCTGTTGTAAGCAGGTCCACCGTTGTCGCGACGACGGGAGCAGGCTTAACCGAATCTCTAAACCTTTCATAAAAAGCCTTCATTTCTCTCTTCTGAAACTATTCGAACAGCATAGTCTGAGTAGCCGAGGTCTGAAAATCTGTTTTGACGTTCCTTCGCCACCAAGGCAGCATGTTCCATATTAATTCAGAAAACCATGGTTCTCTGTCTCGGTCCAAAAGTACGTAACAATCCACAGGTGTTTCGAAACACGGAGGTTGCTTGGTAGATTGGAGAGGGACAAAGAAAAAAAGTATCGATAAATTGATTGAAAAATACGAAAGGTGTTAATAAAAAACTTATATATATAATAATTATCGTCAAAAAGTAAGGGGGTAAGAAGATTGAAAATTGAACTGTTATTCATAACACCCAACGCAGAAAAATTAATAGAAACCGCCGGACGGACATCTTATTTATCCTTTGATAAGCAAGGAGAAGGCTCCGAGAAAAAATTTGTGAGAATGCTCATAAGAAGAGGGCATTTCTCCGTACTTGAACATACGTCCGCGACTTTTAGAATTTCAGGAGTCTCACGTGCTTTCACCCATCAGTTAGTACGACATAGACTGTGTTCATTCACCCAGCAATCACAAAGATATGTGGATGAGACTAATTTTAGATATGTAGAACCGTCCTCCATTAAAGATAAGGCTGAGGCTCACAAAATTTTTAGCGAATTTATAGAATACGCAAGAAAAACATACGCAAAATTGGTAGAATTGAATATACCAAAAGAAGACGCGAGATACGTCCTTCCCAACGCTGTAGAAAGTCAAATCGTGGTAACCGCGAATTTGAGAGAATGGCGACACATAATTGAACTCAGAGGCTCACCAAACGCACAGTGGGAAATAAGAAGGGTGGCAATAGAAATACTGAAAATTCTTAAGAAACATGTTCCCACGGTTTTTGAGGATTTTGAAATAGATGAAGAAAAATCCATAATCAGAAGAGTCAAAATATGAACGAATATTGCCGCCTCGCAAAACGAAAAACAACTGGTTGTGTTCAACTCTAATTTCCAATGGGCACTAACTATGTCAACGCGTGGTATCTTCATCATGCTATCGATCACTTGAGAGAAACGATTCTAAGCAAGGCGTTCGAGAGGCTTGAAGAAAAATCTAGTGTTCCTGTGCATCATTTGAACGGTTCCCCATTTTGTATCTACCAACAACACGCTTCAGTAGGTTTTTTACCCCACCCGTGGTTATTCTAATTCCACCCAAATGATAATCATCGCATCTTTTTAATCTTCGAATCAGAACGATTTCGGGGGTCTTCCCGCAATTTTCTCCAATCTATCTTCTCCAAACCGATTGGGTGAATGACTCCATGACAAGTGCGACATAGAAAATGGCCGCTTCTGGTTTGCGACCGATATGGTGTTCAACCAATTTCGATACGCCATCACATAAACAAATTACACATTTCTTCCGTTCAACCAAACTAAATCACCCTACAAAAAATTTTCTGGAATCATTATCATTTACCCGCCACCCATAAACTAAACGAGCAGCACAGTCTAAGATATCATCTACTGAAACACCAAACCTCAACGCCAAGTCCTCAATACTCTAACAGGAAACAGCCTGACCGATGCTTCGACAAGGTAATAAGGCTCTGAGGACTGTTCCCGGAAAATCGAACAGAAAGGCCCTCAATTTTTTGATTACTCAATTTTCCTTGGCGGTTTTTGTAGTCATAGTGATTACTTTCGCCCACCTCTCCCCTTTCTCCCTATATCTTTAAGCGACTTTTTCCTAAAAATTAAGCTTAGAAACCACAGAGCGGGGATTCAACTGAAAAACAAAGAATCATACAATTTCACGGTTGAAAACCGTACATCTCTTCAGAGTGTGGAGGAAACCGCCCATGAGCTACAAACCCTCAGAGTCTACGAGGTCCCAAAGCTCACCCACACCTTCGACACCCCAAAGCTAATCGCAGAAGCACTCAAAGCAGTAGAAGAAGCAAACGAAATCGACCCCTTCAACATCGAGTTCACCCTCACCTTCACCTACCCAAACCTCACCTACGTCCGAGCGGAACAAGCCGGGTGGAGACACACCCACCACAGACTCGTCGACAAAATAAGAAACACCCTCACCCAGGTGGAAAGATTCTTCGAAGCCCTCCAGGCGGAAAACCCGGCACTCCCACCCGAAGAGTTCAACCCAACCCTTCTAAAAAAGGGGAATTGTTAGACTTGGAGACTTATAACGGTCCAAAGAAAGGGTGGCGATGGAAAGCATATTTCCCTCCCAAAAACCGACAGGGAGCACCCAGGCAATCAACTACAATTCAAATTTTCACCCTTAAAGTTTTCAGAACACGCCGAAAAAAACTAATCGCATCAGGTTTTGTATTATTGAGTGCGAAACTGATGGTCAAAGAGCGTCTGGTGGAGTTTGTTGACTGTTTCTTCGGGGCTTTCTATTCCGATCGCCTCAGCCAAGGAGTAGTCTAGCCTGAATCTGTACTCTTCACCCAACTGCTCCCAAAAAGGGGGTAGTGGCTTGTCCAGTATACTATCCACACTCTTACACGTTTCTCTGACGCTCTGCTCATCAACAACATCCGGATTGATCACAGGCAGTTGAAGATAGTCGTCCTCCAGAAACCTAGTCCATGTTTCTGAAATCTTCCTACCCAGCAGCACAAGTGTTGAGAAGAAAAAAGTGCAGTTAAACCAGCTAACAAGAAGCTTAGTAATCGCTTCGTTCCCGTCTCTGATTATGTAAAAGTTTTTAGACGCAGCCACCCTCTCGGCTGTGTGGTTGGCGAAAACCCCCCTTCGCCTAAACATCAAATCAACCTTGTCCGGTATGAACACCCTCCCAAACGGTTTCTTTGAAAGCATCTGCCTGCGAACGTGACTGTACCAGTACCGGCCGTAGGCGTTTATGGCGGGTCTAGCCGCGCCTGATCGGATTCCCCACCCTATATACTCCCGCAGGTCCTCTGGAAGGTCGCCCTGTTCGACGGGAGGGATTGAGA
>Ga0164311_10000699_pt1 | contig 15320 bp, 10 predicted proteins | sample GuaBasSedimGuay2_FD_121796 | JGI IMG/M metagenome (GOLD analysis project Ga0164311, IMG submission 121796) | Subseafloor sediment microbial communities from Guaymas Basin, Gulf of California, Mexico - Guay2, Core 4569-9, 9-12 cm | ecosystem: Environmental > Aquatic > Marine > Hydrothermal vents...
ATGATGGAGATATAGTTGAGATTGTTAGGTCATTGACATCAGAGGAGCGATATGGTTTTTCTATAAAAAAAGCTCATATGTTTTTAAGAGATATGGCTGACTTAGGTGTATGGAAGTATAAAAGAAACATAGAGAAATTGGATGTGATGAGTGATAAAAATACTATGAGAGTATCATTGAGAACAGGAATTCTCCAGTTTCGCATCCCTTTACTTGCAAGTTATTTAGATGTTTTTTGCAGTCAATATTCCATGGTAGATAAATTAAACCGTGAAGCTTGGAGAAAGGTATGGGAAGAATGGGGTAGAATTTCTAATAGTCATAGACCTCCTACACCAGCTTCGATGGATTACCTTATCTTCAGACTTGGTAAGATAGCATGTAGACCTAATAAACGTTTTTGTCCACCTGAAAAGGAGGTGACAGAGAAAAAATTTGAAAGTCTAATTCCACAGGACAGATTAATTTTTAGAGATGATAGATATTGTATCTTTAGTGATGTTTGTAAATATGAGAGAAAGATATTAAATTCTCCTAAAAGCATCTCAATTGAAGGAAGAACTGGGTGGAAGAGCGGAAAGACTAATGAAGGTGGAGGTGGTGGAATTTCATCTTAAAAACTGTCACATGTATAAATATTTTGTGTGAATTTATAATTAATTCGCCCTAAAAATTTCTTTTCTTAAAATTAGAGATATTGAGATTTCATACGACATTTCTTATAAGTAATAGTATTTGTAGAAATTATTCTTTCTATTAAATAGTTATGAACTGTATAGCATTATAGAGACAGGAGGATAGATGGCAAGATATGGTAACTACATAGAATTGGTGAGACCATTCACCCTGCTTCCGCCTTTTGTCGGCTTCGTCTGTTTTGCACTGGTGGCTGTTGGAGTAAGCGGAGGAATTGGGATTGTTAATCTAAATATAGTGTTGGATATAGTATTGGGTGCGTTAGCAGCAATGATACTCAATGCATCCTCTAATGTTATCAATCAGATATTTGACCTAGAGATTGACCGGATAAATAAACCCAAGAGACCTCTACCATCAGGCAGATTGACCATCAAACAGTCGGTGGTCTTTATGACATTTCTATATATAATTGCCTTTGCTCTTGCATATCTGGTCAATATCCAATATTTTGTGATTGTGCTGATTACCGCCTTTATAACCTATGCCTATTCTGGATACCCATTCAGGACCAAGCGCTTCGGAATCCTCGCTAATATCACCATGGCAATACCAAGGGGTGGACTACTCGTAGTTGCTGGGTGGAGCGCTGTAAGAAGCATCTTTGAACTGGAGCCGTGGTTGATTGCACTGGTCTTTTTTCTCTATATTCTGGGTGCATCCACCACCAAGGACTTCTCCGACATTGAGGGCGATAGGAAGGGCGGTTGTAGAACGCTGCCAATAATATTAGGAATAAAAGGGGCTGTTATTGCTATAACACCCTCTTTTGTCATACCATTCATTCTGTTGATAATCTTCAGAGTTGCGGGGCTCCTCTCTGGCAATCTGATTATACTGACCGCTCTTGGCGTAGTGCTCTCACTATGGGGTCTGTATATTGCTTATCTACTGCTCAGGAAACCTGATGAACTGTGCCTGGAGGCAAATCACCCCTCCTGGAGGCATATGTATCTTTTAATGCTTACGGCGCAGGCAGGTTTTGCCTTTGCATACCTGATTTGAATTCAGGTGGCATTGAATATGTCCATATTCTTCATAAGGAGAAAGATAGACCCTCAGCCCTACATTGAGAGAGCAAAGGTTATGGGTATCAGGTTTAATACTGCTCTCAAGGAAGGCGATAAAGACGAAGCCCTCTACACAGCACCAAGGTTGATGGAGAATGTAATCAAATATGCTGTGGCACTGAAGGGCGGAAGACCTCTCAGCGGCGTAAACCTTGATATTCATCTGCCTTACCTGATAGGCAAGATAGAAGATAGGGAGGATTATGAGCAAGCAAGGAGGGCGATTATAAATGCCTTTCAGATTTATTCAGATATGGCTGAAGAGCGGTTTTCATACCTGAGAGAGAATGGAGTAGACATTGAGTTGGGTGAGTTGGAGTGTATTTTCAGAGATTTCGTAGATAATATGGAGGTGTATCTTGAGGAAGAGTTATTTTAACAGTGTGATAAGGGAAGCGATATCTCTTATATTTCTGAACCTTTTGCTTATCACCTTTTCTTCAACTATATGCTGTGCAGGAACCGACCTGGTGGGTGTTAATGAGGGCGATTTTATGGTTACCGTTAAGGCGGGCGATGAGTTTTCGGTGAGTGATGAGGTGGAGGTGGTTGGTCTGTTTAGGTTCACAGGACCAATGGGTATGATAGTGAAGGATGACATTGACAGTAAGTGCAGAGTTCATCGCAGGTATTTCTACCTCTCTGAACCAGTCCACGATATGGTGGCGGGCTTTTTGGTAGATGGATTGCCTATGAAGGCAACATTAAGGATTGAGGAGGTGGGGCTTTATGGCTATGCATATAAGGCAGAGACGGTTGATTCGGTAATACTCAATGACCTGTTCCAGGATATGGTGGACAGAGTTCGCCCTGAGATGGTTCTACCAGCGGTTGAGGAGAACTGGTGTGAACTGACCAAGAGAGACCTGGGCGAGATATCGGTAGAGAGATATGCGAAGATGACATCCGATTATCAACTGCCGGTTGATGGATATGACCAGGTGGGATTTTTTAAACTCTTCTCCTATATTCCGGATAAGGGGTTACTCATATTTGAGGGGAAGGGAGCAAAACTGCCGCCTTTTGATGACCCACAGATAACACGCTGGCTTATGCTCTATCCTGTATTCAATATCGGAGAGGATAAGGTTGTGAGTATAATATACACTATTCAGGGCGAATTCTACGAATAGAGAGTTCAGGGTAGATTGGTGTTAACTTCTTCTGCGTTCTTCTATGGGGACGGTGAAGTAGAATGTTGAACCCTTCTCTGGTTTGCTATCAACCCATATACTTCCACCGTGAGCATCTATGATTGCCTTGGAGATTGCGAGCCCCAGTCCCAGCCCCCTTGCTCTTCTGGTATCGCTCATATCTACCTGATAGAACTTATCAAATATCTTCTCCTGGTTCTCCTCTGGTATTCCTACACCCTCGTCCTTAACCGAGATTCTGATAAATCTATCAACCTTGTTAGCAGATATGGTAATCGTTCCGCCATCAGGTGAGAATTTAACCGCATTACCAATTAGATTGTAGAGGACCTGGGTTATCCTTCTTGCATCGCAGATGGAGGGTGGTAAATCTGGAGGCACTTCTATTGAGACAGCGCACCCGGCTTCTTCAATCCTTGGCCGCATACTTTCAACTGCATCCTTGATTATCGGTTTCAGGTCACAGACCTCGGTATCAAGTCGGAGTCGCCCGGTCTCCATCTGGGTGAAGTCAAGCAGGTCGTTAATCAGGCGCTCTAATTGTCTTGCGTTTCTGAGGATGCCATATGCTGATTCCCTCTGACCATCTGTAACCGGTCCAACCAGACCCTCCGATAATATCTCTGCATAGCCAAGTATGGAGGTTAATGGTGACCTGAGCTCGTGGGAGGTGATGTTCAAGAACTCGGTCTTTGCAGTATCTAGCTTTTTCAGCTCTCTGTGTGCATGTTCTAATTCGGCGAATGCCTTTTTCAACTCCTCCTCGGCTTTCTTTCTCTCTGAGATGTCTCTTACTAATATAATTGCAGCCGGGCGTTCATTGTATTTAATTATACCTACATTTAACTCAATTGGAATTGTATGACCCACTACATCTGTTATAGCAATCTCATATATACTTGGTGTTCCTTTTCCTGCCATAGTCATTCTATGCCTTTCAACTACTTTCTCCCTGAACTCGGGGGTTATAAAATCAATGAATTGCTTACCTATCAGCTCATCAGGAGTATCAAGACCTAATAGTTTAGCAGTCGCTGTATTCACAAACTTGAAGACACCGTCCTGGACAATGATTACACCATCTGTTGCCTGCTCAACCAATGTCCTGTATTTCTCCTCAGATTCCACCAGTGCCTCCTCAGCCATCTTTTTCTCTATTGCTAGAGCAATCTGGTCTGATACGAACTTGAATATCTCCAGGTCATTTTCTGAGTATAATGTCTCGTCGGTATAGCTCTGGACAGCGACAGCGCCGATTATTTTGTCTCCCACCTTCAATGGAACTCCCATCCACACCTTGGAAGGAGTCCCTACTCTCTCAATTAACCCCTTCCTGGTCATCTCTTCAATATCCTTGTTTCTTACCAGAAGCGGTTTGTCGTTGGTGATGACATATTTTGTGAGGGATTTTCCCGCCGGGAAGGTGGTGAATTTATCTTTCTATCTATGTGATATGGAATTGAGAATGTATCTGTCTCTCTATCATACAGGGCAATATAGAAGTTGGAGGTATCCATTATTGTTTCAAGGTGTTTTTGTATTGATTTGAATAGCTCATCCAGGTCTTTTGTGGTGTTAACTGCATCGGCAATTCTGTATATTACCGCTCTAACCTGTTCGGAGGTCTTTCGCTCTGTTATATCTTCCAGAATACCGTCAAGGTAGGTGATATTTCCATCTTCATCTCTTATAGCACTAGCGCTTAGCGAACCCCAGAATATAGAACCATCTCTTCTCCTGAAACGGACTTCATAGTTAGAGATTTCACCTTTGGATATAACCGTTTCTAAAAACTTCTTTCGGTCTTTGGGGTTGAGATAGAGGTCTGCAATCCTTACATCATACATGTCCTCCGGGCTGTCGTAGCCGAACATCCTTGCCAGAGCAGGATTGGCGGAGAGGTGGCGACCCCACGGGTCTGGGGTTGAGCGGAATAAACCAACTGGAACATTTTCATGAAGGGTTCTGTAGCGCTCCTCGCTCTCCCGGATTGCCTTTTCTGCATTCTTTCGTTCGGTGATGTCCTCGGTTATAGTAACTACCCTGTCAACTTCTCCTTTCGCATCTTTTATTGCATATAAGTGCATTGATATCCATTCTGCGGTGCCCGGCTTCGGTTTATTTACCTTTAATTCAGGAATGTGCAGGTCTCCACCTGACTTGAAGACCTTTTTTATCTCTGTAATATGGTCTTTAAGATGTTCCATGCTCTCGGCTTCATAATCAAGTTTGATTTTTTCTCCAAGAAAATTGTTAACCTCTTCTTCACTGAACCCCCACATTCTTCTCCATGCATCGTTTACGCTCAATAGGGCAGTATTTCTATCACGAACCGAAATACCCAGAGGAGAGTTCTCAATGATAGCCCTGTTGAATTCCTCACTTCTGATGAGTGCCTCCTCCATCAGTTTTCGGTTTGTTATGTCTTCCATGACTCCATCAAATAATACAACATCACCTTTTTCATTTTTTATTGCTCGGGCGGAGATTGAACACCAGAAGACAGTGCCATCCCTTCTTCTCTGTTGAACCTCATAGTTTGAGATAGCCCCCTTTGAACTAACGGTATCTATGAACTTATTTCGGTCCTCCGAAGTCAGATAAAAATCTGAGATATTTACATCTTGTGCATCCTCCGGACTGTCATAGCCATACATCCTAGCGATTGACGGATTTCCAGATATTATATGTCCATCTGGTGTTGAGCGAAAGATGCCAACTGGTATGTTATCCGCAAGTGAACGGTATTTCTCTTCTGACTTCCTCAATGCGTCTTCTGCCTTCTTACGCTCGGTTATGTCACGAATAACTGTTACTATCTGGGATATTTTGCTTCCTGTAAAAATTGGTATCTTTCTCGTCTCGGTCGTAATCTCTCTGTTACCAATTATGTTTGTCTCTTCTGTGATGAGGGTCTTTCCGGTCTTAAACACCTCTTTGTATTCATCACGAACCGTATCTGGTAGAAATGGAAAGACCTCAAATATCTCTTTTCCTATGACATTGGTTGGAAGCCCCATTTTTTTGTTAAATCTTTTAAATGCTTTGTTGAAAAGGACTATACGCAGGTCTTCATCAACAACATGTATAGCATCACCCATTGAGTCAAGTGTTTTGCGGTATTTCTCTTCTGATTCTTTGAGCGTCTGTTCAGCAATAAGTTGTTCTGTAATGTCAATGTCAACACCTCTGTATCCGAGCAGTTCTCCATCTTTATCTATGATGGGAACCCCGCTTGTTGCAAGCCAGACCTTCTTGCCACTTTTTGTAATATTTTGGTTTATGAATCCCTGGAATGCTGATTTTTTTGCAAATACATCAAATGCCTTCTTTTTCAGTTCTTCACGCTCTTCGGGGTGGAATAAATCATAGAAGTGTTTCTTACCTACGATTTCTTCTGGTTTGTAGCCCAATATACTTTTGACTATAGGGCTTGAATATGTGTAAAGTCCGTCTTTATCTACCTCCCACACCCACTCATTAGCATTTTCTACAACCTGTTGGAATCTCTCCTTACTCTTCCTCAGTTCCTCAAGATGCTCTGCTCGTTTGATAGTTATCTCTGCCAGACGGGTAAATACCATAAGTTTTTCTAAGTCCTCATCAGTAAAGCCCTTCTCTACTCTACTTATTGTGATAACTCCAATGACCTTATCTTCGTCAAACATAGGTGCAGAAAGTATTGATTCATACTTATCATCTTCTATGTCAGTCCCTGGAATATGTATTGAATAATCGTTCTTATCACCTGCGTTTATGTAAGCACCCTTACCTGTCTCTGCGACCTTACCTGACAGACCTTTTCCGAGTGGTATCTTAAAGGACATAATCTCATCTTGGTGTTCTTTGTCATTTGAATATACTGGAAAGAGAACCTCTTCCTTGTGGTCTATCATATATACAGCACAATCCTTTGCATGCATTAATTTTGTAGCATGGTCTGCGACCAACTTGATTACAGAGTGTACATCAATTTCTTTTACCAATTCTAGTATTATGTTATATATTCCGCGGAAGGTTCGTTCTGAATCCAGTATTTTCTCATTTGCAATCTTATTTTCTATTGCATTTGCAATGTGATATGAAACGGTATCTAATAGTTTAAGGTCCTTCTCGGTATATAGATTGGGGTCTGTATAGCTCTGAACTGCAACTGCACCAATTATTCCCTCCTTCGTTCTGAGTGGAACTCCAAGCCATACCTTGGCTTTTGTTCCAATGTCCTTTCTTGCTATCTCACCCTTTTCAGTAAGTTCGCTAACCACCTTCTCTGTGGCGAGGAGCGGTATGTTGTTTCTAATAATATATGATGTGAGTGTCCCTTCCGCAGGAACAGAGGTGAATTTGTCTTTTTCATCTATGAAGTAGAGGAAGTTGAGAATGTGCTTCTCTTTATCGTAGAGAGCAATATAGAAGTTGGTTGTATCAATTATCTCACTTAAATATGAGTGAATTGAAGCGAATAGTTCATTTAGGTCTGTTGCTGTGTTCACAACATCTGCTATCTTGTGGAGAACTGATTGTGTCTTCTCTGCAATCTTACGCTCTGTTATGTCCTCTACTGTTCCCTCATAGTATAGTGTATTTCCATCTTCGTCTTTTACAGCCCTGGCATTCTCCCTGATATATATTTTAGAGCCGTCCTTCTTTCTCCATACACTCTCCAGACCCTTTATCTCACCTTCTTTTTCAATTGTTTCAATAAATTGCTCTCTGGCGAAAGGAGGTTCGTATCCCTCTTTCTCAGGGTCTCTTCTGGTTAAATCCTCAAACGATGAGTATCCGAGCATGTTTATGAGCGTTGGATTAGCCATGATTATGCGTCCTGCAGGTGTGGTGCGATATATGCCAATGGGTGCATTTTCAAATATATTGCGATACCGCTCTTCGCTTTCTCTCAGCGCCTCGTCTGCAAGTTGAATTATGGTTATATCAATAGCAGAACCGATGAAGCGTGTGACCTTTCCCTCTTCGTCGGTAATTGGCACTAAACGGACCATGAAATGCCGTTTTTCCAGCTCTCTACCAAACTCAACCTTATACGAATATTGCTTACCCCCCTTTATCTTTTCGTAGGAGTGTTTTATTGCTTTGTATTGTTCGGGAGTGGCAATGTCTGCAATCTTCTTCCCATTGTAATAGTCAGGGGTCTTGCCCTCTACCTCTGCAAAGGCGGAGTTGACCTGCTCATAATACAGTTCATCATCCTCGTCAACCCTGACGACCCATAAGAGGACATCAGTATTATCAAAGATTGCCTGCAGATTTCTGGTGGTATCTTCTACCTCTTTTCTTAATCTATCTACACTGTATTCTGCCTTCTTCTGCTCTTTTTTGAGTTTCTCAAGTTCAGAGATTTTCTTCTTCAGGTTCGTAATTTCCTTTATGAGCTCTTCTTTCGTCTTTGGCTTTCTTTTACCCATTTACTCTCTCCAGAGATTACGATTATTATTTAGAGGCAACTTTGAGAGCAATAATTCTGCTTCAATGTTTTTGTTTAATTGTTCTGTTACAATTGTAATTTTATTATCCATTATGTCAAGAGTAATTGATTTCAGGTTCACAGTCGTTATCTGAATAGGTTCTGGCTTAAAAGGGTATTCTAATACACCTGCTCACGACGAAAATATCTGTGTTGCAGTAAGCATATACAAATAATGCTCAATCGCAAAGAATTAGTTTGAGAGAATTAGAGGGGTTATGAATACCTGAGTGAAGAAGTTAGAGAAAACGCTCATCTACTAATTCATCAGGGATAAAATCACATTCTGAATGGTGGGGTGTCCTCTCTTATGTAGTTTTTAGTTATTAGAGAGGTTATTGTTGCCCTCAAAATTAAAAACATTCTCAGTGAATAGGTGAATACATATATCAACAATTTTTGTATCATACAGGATTCCCCTGTTCTTATCTATCTCATTGAGTGCAATTTCAATGCTATGGGCGGGTCTGTATGGTCGGTGTGATGTCATCGCCTCCACCACATCTGCAACACCTAAAATTCTCGCCTCTACCAATATATCGTCACCTTCTAAGCCCTGAGGGTATCCAGAACCGTCCATTCGCTCGTGGTGCTGTAATACAATTTCTGCGATGGGCCAGGGGAACTCTATTGATTTGAGTATGTCATAACCAACCCAGGGATGACTCTGTATTAAGTTTAATTCAAGGTGGTTTAACTTTGATGGTTTTGAGAGTATTTCAGCGGGGAGGTATATCTTGCCTATGTCATGTATGCTAGCGGAAAGTCGTGTTCCCTCTACCTGTTCCTCCGGCAGGTTCATCTCCTCAGCAATGGCGGTAGCCAATTTGGCAACTCTTTTCTGGTGCAAGGCAGTGTATGGGTCTCTGGTTCCCATTATCTTATTCATGATAGTTATTATACTCTCTAAACTCTTCTTGAGGGTTTTAAAACTTTGCCATAAACTCTCCTCTGCAAGCTTTCTCTCAGTTATGTCCCTGGCAATGGAGAGTATTGTCTTCTTTCCTCCAAAGTTGATTATCTGACTGTTTACCTCCATAGGTATTTTCCTGCCGTCTTTGCTTATCATTACTGTTTCAAAAAGTGTATTACCTCGTTTTTTAAGTTCATCAATTTTGAGTAATAATGCATTATAGAATTCTGGTGCATATATCTTACTCAGTTTCATACTTAAAAATTCTTCGTATGTATATCCAAGACGCTCGCATGCGGTTCTGTTTACCTCTATAAAGTTGCCATCCATATCATATATAAACATAGCGTCTATTGTGCTGTCAAAAATGGTTTTGAACTTATCGTATTCTGTTTTCTCCCTCTTCATACATCATTTTCCCTATCAACATCAGCCGTAGTTTGAATAAATGGCGGTAATCTGCTTTGCAATTGATAAAAGTTGTGCCCTAACCTCTAATGTAGTCAATGAGTGTTGTCTTATTCAGAAAGCATGAATTTATCCAGCTTTGCCAGACCCCGCCTTATCTTTCTCAGACGGTAGTTAAGCTGCTTGATATTATTCTTCAGTTCCTTGAATCCATTATTATGGTTATTATTAGCACTCTTCCTTCTATTTCTGCTACTCTGTTTCACTATTAGACCTCCTTATTTTAATTTATCTTCTCAAACTTATTTTCAGTAAATCTTTGAATAAACTACTACACTATGTAAACATTCCATAAAACGCCTTCCGTCAAACCTGCCCACTAAAAATTTTGTAAAATCTTACATTATCGTTCTTGCACCCTCAAAGTGAAATCTCTTCTCCCTGTATAATTTCACACAGGCATCCACTACCTCCGGCTCATATAAGACGCCTCTATGCTCGGTTAGTTCATTTAGGGCAATCTCCGTCCCCAGAATTGGTCTGTGGGGTCTGTTAGATGACATCGCATCTATAACATCAGCAACGCATATTACCTTCGCTTCAATCATTATGTCGTCACCTTTGAGACCCTCGGGGTAGCCACTACCATTCAACCTTTCGTGGTGCTGGAGGACAATATCTGCAACAGGTGAATCAAAATCAATGTTCTTCAGTATCTCGTATCCAATGCGGGGGTGTGTCTTCACAATGTCAAACTCCTCCTCAATAAGAGCACCAGCACGGTTGATTATCTCCATCGGTATGAATACCATTCCGATGTCATGGACCATTCCCGCCATCCTGATGCCATCAAGCATTGATGAGGGCAGATTCATCTCCTTCCCTATAGTTAGGGCGAGTTGTGAAACATTAGTGTGGTGGCGACCTAAATATGGGTCATTTATCTCTGCGATATTTAAGAGAGACCTTATTATGCTTTCTTTATTGTTTTTGAGTTTTCTGGTGAGATATGAGAGACGCTCCTCGTAAAATCTCTGCTCACTAATGTCTCTGAGGTATATAACCACCCCCGACTGTCCATCATCTAACTGGAGGGGCTTTGCGGTCATAACCATTGGTATCTTTCTTCCATTGGTCAGTTCAATCTCGGTAGTTCTCTCTGTAAGCTCCTCACCTCTTTGAAGTTTCCGTAAGGGGCAGTTGGCGGTATTGCAGAATATCCCCCTGAATATACCGTAGCACTTACTTCCGACCACTTCATTTACACTCAGACCAAATATCTTCGCAAATCTTTTATTTACGCTCACCACCCTGAATCTACTGTCAACCATACATATAGCATCATGGGGATGTTCTAAGACCGTCTCAAATTTTATTCTCCCCATATCATCTCTTCTATCAGTGACCTTTCTTTCAGTGATGTCAGGGACCACAACACCATGTTGTGAAACCTCGCTATCTACACCAGGGATTGAGACGGTGCCAATTAACTTATGTCTGTTCTCCCACTTGCTTGCCTCTTTCTCTGCTCTCTTGTGGCTGGTAATGTCTCTTACGATATTAAGTATAGTGACTGTGGAGCCGTTGTCGCCAAGCGGTATTGCATTCAGTTCATATTCATGTCTCTCACCATTGGAGCTTTGTGAGTTAACCTCAAGACCGATTATGCTTTTACCACCCTTCAGGTTGCGGATAGCGAAAGACAACTTATCAGTGCTGTCCTTATCAAGAAACTCAAATATGCTTCTCTTTTTCGTCTCGCCTTCTGATATACCGATTAAGTTTCGCATAAGTTGGTTAGCATAGATGATATCACCATCTGTATTGGTAAGGCAGATAAAGTCATGGCTTAATGAGAGCATTGAACTTAGCAGGGTATCCCTCTGCCTGATTATGTCTGTCTTCTGATATGTATGTGGATTTTCTTTGCTTGAGATCTCTCTATACTTGAGTGAGTGGTAGATACTTTCCTTCTCTTCTGATTTATAACCTAATTTCATTCCTTAAACCTCCTTGATTTACTATAATTTTGTTCAATCTAACAAATTAATTACTTCTATAAAATATTATACATAAAAATTATATTTTTACAAGTACCTATTATATCAGATATATGGTTTGTTGTCGATGCCACGGATGAGCTCCATTGCCTTCTTATAAAATCGCATATTCTTTCTGTAACCAAACTTTTTATCTACACTCCTTCTCCTTATAAATCTACCTAACTCACGCGCCAGAGTATTGATAAGGTCCCTTTCCTCCTTCAAGAAGGGTCCCTCATAAGCGAGCGGTCTCTCCTCCAGATAATAGATCTCCACCTCTCCCACTTTTTTCCCCAAGACCTCTATGTCAGCAGATTGTCTCCATCCTGTCTCCCGGAAGTTGGAGGAGGTGAAACTCATATCCCCAAAAATTATCCTGGCGCAAGTTATCTCAGAATACTGCCAGGCGTTTGGCAGTATTTGAACCACATCATTTAGCACCTCTGAAACCGGCTTATCTGTGTTGGACATCATCATAAAGATAATGTAGATGTAGTTTGGTTTCCTTATGCGTTTATCTAATTCTTTGGGTTTTTTATAAAATGTGTCTTTTACTATCTTGCGATATTTTGCTTCACCTTTCTTAATCGCCTCTTTCATCTCCTTTCGTTCGGTAATATCTATCAAGATGACCAATAATGCCTGTTCATCCTCGTAGGTAATAAGTTCCATTCTCCCATCCACCCACCTTTCCTCCCCGTCCCTGGTCAATATCATAAACTTAAGTTCATTTGGTGTAGCAAGCCCTCTTAAAAGCTTCTTTCTATAATCTTTGATTATACTCTTGTAATCAGGGTGAACGAAGTTCATAAAACTTATTGTTTTAAGTTCATCATTACAATAACCGGTCAATATCTTTGCGGCAGGGTTGGCATAAGAGATTTTATTCTTACTCAGTATCATAACCGCCACAGGTGAGGACTCCATTAGTGTGTGAAAGTTCTTCTTGCTCTCTATTAAAGCCCTCTCTGTCTTTCTTTGATGGGAGATATCCCTTGCTATTACAAGAACTGCTTCTTTCCCCATGAATTGTATCATCTTTACTTTAATCTTCACCTTAAGCTTCTTTCCATCGCTTGTAAGACCATAACTCTCGTATGTATTAGGTGGGTTTTCTCCTGCAAGTAGCATCTTATAAAAGAATGTAAGTCGCTTTCTTTCACTAGGGTGGATTATATCCTGGAAGCGTCTCCCCAGTAGTTGCTCCCTTGTGTAGCCAAGTGAATTACATACTGCCGGGTTGACCAATCTCAATACATCATCTTGAATGATAATGATGCCATCGGTCACCTGCTCCACCAATGTTCGGTATTTTTCCTCCGTCTCCAGGAAAGCGTCTCTTGTGAGACGGTCTCTCTCAATGACATCGTAGCCGGTTAGAATTACATTGGTGATAGTGCCCTCCTCGTCTATTAGAGGTCTCAACTTCCATTTGATTAGCTTTCTTGTTCCCCTGCCTGTTTTCCAGTAGTTCACACCCTCCTTAAGGGTCTCACCTTTATAAATCTTATTTAGGGCATCTTTGAATATTACACACTCTTCATCGTCAAGGAAAGCATCTAATCCATATTGCCCCTTGACCTCTTCAGGGAAGATGTGCATTGTGTATTCGCATGCTCTGTTGATGCGGGTTATCCTCCCCTCACCATCAAAAATGATTACCATATCGTTTACAAAGTTATCTACTGCCTCTTTGACTAAGTATTCCTCGCTTAATTTATTCCGTTCTTTTTTTAGATTGTTGATTATATGTTTTGTATATATGATGAATGCTGAGATAAAAGAAAGTAGGAATATGATAGCTGATACACTATTTAATCTTGTAATGGTTGCTTTTTGGATGGTTGTTGGTTCAATATGAGATAAAGATAATAGCAGGAATATAGAGAATAATATTACTAATCCACCTGCATAGAGAATATATATTCTCATTATGCATCACGCTCCTTGGCTAAAAATTTGCTTTATATACACATACTTGTAATTAGCTTATCCTAATACACTCTTAAATTTCTCAATCGTAAGCATTTATTTCATTATAAATATACCTTAAATATTTCGTTTTGTCAGTTTTGGTTATCTATTTTTTAAGGCGCCTTTTTTACTGCAATTTTTATCAATTATTTCTTTCATCTCTTTGTAATACTTGCTTTTCTTATGTATTGCAATGCCCATATATGTATTCAGTTCTGTTTCGGTATAGAACTCATAATCTTCAATGAAGATTTTATTGTTTAATATCTCGGCTATCATATCGGTATAGTGGGGATGTGGCATGAATATGATGTCTGGTCGGTATTTCTGAAAGAATGTTTGAGCGGAGAATCTTCTATGGGCAAAATCCCTCTCGTTTAACCCTGCCAGGTCAGCGCTTCTCTGGCGAACAATATGATTGAAAATGGGACAATATAGCTAAACAGCATTATATCAGGTCTAACCGAAAAAGCCAGACCACCGATTATCCCCAGTGTTATTCCGGTTTTGAGGGATGATGAACGCTCAAATGCTATTGCGATTATTAGGTAGAGAGTGATATAAGACATAGCGAATGTTGTATCCATACCGCTACAGAAATGTGCTGAGAGATGTTCATTTGCAAGAGCAAGAGAGATAAGAGTCAACAATACCAGTGAATATTTAATAGTTGGTGTTGCTTTGATGTATTTGAAAACAAGCAAGATTGATAGACCAATGAATAGAAATCCACACAGCATACTTGAGAGCATTGCGGTAAGGGCGGGGTTGTTAGATATGAGAATCCGGATGGGAGTAATAACGATGAGATATAGAATAGATGTCAAACCATAAGAGGGCTCCATACCGGGATTCCACGATAGTTTTCCATATTTCATTAAATTATCTGCATATCTAACGAACATGAATGCATCGTCCCAGATGTTGAATATAGAGAACCTTGAGAGGACTCCAAAGATAAGAACTAAGGAACTGACAATAAGAATTATCCAGAAGCACCTGTTGACAACAGTGGTCTTAATCAAACTGGTCTCTGTATTTTTCTCCATTTGGTCTTACATGGCTAAAGTTAACATTTATTTGTAGATGTTCATATAAATATCTTTGATTTAATTAAATATATTCTAAGATTGCAATTCTGTCAACTTATACTATTTATTTTTCAGCGCCTTGTCTATCGCCTCCCTCACCCCCTCCTTTGGTGCCTCATAGCCCCAGAATATCTCCTCACCGTCCACGAATATCCCCCTCGGTGTTTCATATCTTAGTAGGATTTCCCTTTCGCAGGAGTTATACTCATTCAGTGTAACCCTGTCGCCATATTCGTCGACCACCTTCCGGACCCTCTCCGCCTCCACATCGCTGGTAAGGCAGGCTGTGTTGTAGTGGAGGTCAACAACCACTTTTTTCTCATCTCGTCCACATTGGTATCTTCTACTCAACAGTTTCGGGGCTATAGCTGATTCGTCAAAGACCTTCCACAGAAGTGCTGTCTCGCCCGCTCTCTCAACCACCTCATAACCGAGTGCTTCGAAGAAGGTGGCAGGCATAAACCAGAAATCCCAGTAGTAGGCGACTACG
>Ga0164311_10000700_pt1 | contig 15283 bp, 17 predicted proteins | sample GuaBasSedimGuay2_FD_121796 | JGI IMG/M metagenome (GOLD analysis project Ga0164311, IMG submission 121796) | Subseafloor sediment microbial communities from Guaymas Basin, Gulf of California, Mexico - Guay2, Core 4569-9, 9-12 cm | ecosystem: Environmental > Aquatic > Marine > Hydrothermal vents...
GCTTTAAGATATATGCTATCTCCTCAGTGCATGCAGCCACTCCGTCTTCTTTGGCTAAAACTACTGCTTCGCAGAAAACATTACCAGGTATTAGCTCTGATGTAGCATCCCAGAAGGGTATGTCTTCAGCTAGCCACTCTAGAAACTTGCGGTAGACTATCTCTTCGACCATGGTATCTCGACCCCTAAGAGCTCGAAGCTTCTTTCTAAAGCAGATCGAGCTTTATCAGCTATCTTCCTGTCTACAGATACTACGTATTTTTCTTCAAGCAAGGCTCGGAGAATTTTCTCTAAAGTTATTTTCTTCATGTCCTCGCATACTGCTTCGAGTGTAGCTGGGTAAGCTTTCTTCGAAGGATACTCTTTCCTTATTTTATGTAGTAAGCCTACTTCTGTTCCAATAACATATTCTTCTGTATTTAGAGATCCTACTGCTTTGACCATCTGGCTTGTGCTTCCAATAAAGTCTGCTAGTTTCCTTACTTCCGGTGTACACTCAGGATGAACAAGTATTTTTGCTTGAGGATATTTTTCTCGAGCTGCTTTAATGCAGTCGACTGTTATCTTCATATGGACTGGACAGTGGCTGTCGGGTGGAATAGGAATGACTGTTTTCCCTGTCTGCTCGGCTATATATGACGCGAGATTTCTATCGGGCCCAAAGAGGACAGTTTCTGCGTCTAACTGAGAAACTATCTTAACAGCACTACTGCTCGTTACAACATAGTTTGCTTTAGCTTTAGTAGAAGCCAGCGAGTTAACGTAGACTACGAGTGGTGCTTTAGGGTGTTTTCTGCGGTAGTAGTCTACTATCTCAGGTGTAAGCTGGTGTGCTAAAGGACAAGTAGATTCTTTCTCAGGATGTAATACTTTTTTCTCGGGATTCAGTATAGCTGCTTGCTCTGCCATAAAGTCTACTCCAGCAAAAACTATTACTTCAGCTTCAGTCTTCATAGCTTTAATAGAAAGCTCTAAGCTATCACCTGTGAAATCAGCTGTATCTTGTACTTCAGGTCTTTGGTAGTTGTGAGCTAAGATAACAGCATTCTTCTTACGCAGTAAATACTTAATTTCGTCCTCTAGCATGCTATCTTTATTCTTTCTGAAAGCTAGTATATAAGAAAAGTTTTATTGGCAAATATTGCTTTTACATACGAGAGGTGACGGCAATAAGTGATGAAATACGCAAGCTAGGAGTAATTACTTCTCCAGCAGATTCAAGTATGGTTTCTCTAGTTATTAGACTAGCTAAGCTCACTGGATTTAATGTAGAACCTCTCGAAATAGAGCACTTGAGTTCTTTAAGCGACGTAGATGCTTTAGTGATTATAGGCACTGACAGAGTTCTTTTAGATGCCTTACAGGTACTCGGAGAAAAAATTAAACCTATTCTTGGCATAAGTCCACCAGAATACGTTAGCTTCCTTATGCCTGTTTCTTTTAATGAAATTGATAGATGTTTATCTGCTTTAGCTAAGAAACAGTATAAGATAGTAAAATACACTAGGATTAAAGGCAAAGTCGATCAAAAGGAAGTAGTATATGCTTTAAATGAAATAGCTATTTTCTCCTCTAAAAGTGCTATTCTAATAGAATACGAATTGCTTATTAACGGTGAGCACGTATGGCGTGATCGGTCAGACGGCATAATAGTTGCTACACCTGTAGGCTCTACTGCTTACGCTTTCTCGGCTGGAGGACCAATAATAATGGAAAATACACCTGTGCTAGAAATAGTGCCTGTAAATAGTCTTGATCCTCTTAAGAAACCTTTAGTCATTAAAGATACCTCTAAAATAGTTATTAGAGATATTTCTAGCAGACATCCTTGTGAAATAATAGCTGATGGCTGCAAGAGAGTTAAAGTAAAGAAGAAAGTTGAGATAACGAAGGCAAAGACTCCTGTTCCTGTAATTAAGATAACTGCTACCTCGATAACTAAGGAGAGTCTCGAGAAAAAGTATGCTCTTATTAAGGAAATACAGGAGATACCGCCTAGCGCTAAGTATATTCTTAAGGTACTTGAAGCCGAAGGTCCTTTGTCGGTTAAAGAAATCGCTGAGAAAACTCTACTTTCGCCTCGAACAGTAAGGTATTCTTTAGCACTCTTGATTAAAAGAGGACTTGTAAAGAAGTTAGTCGACTTAAGAGATACTCGCCAAACATACTATGAGGCTGTTACATCGCCTTGGAAAAATGAAGTTAAGTCTATTAGGGAGAAGTTAGAGCACTTTAAGCTCAATTCCCGTTAGCTCTGAGAATAATTTCAGTTCTCTAGTGTAGTCTCCATATACCATCGCGTGATGAAAAGTATAAGCGTTGTCCGCTATTTCTCTAACATTTCTGACTTTTATCCATGCAGAAAACCTGCAGTGAATAGTATCTTCTACCTTCAGTATCTTTCCCTTAATGGCGATCATTTCGCTTAAATCAGGACTTATTCTCAGCAAGGTTACATCACTGTTTGTTTTCAGAGGAACATATGCTGTCGCGCCCTTACCCATATTGTGGTAATCTTCAAGAGCCCACTTGCTTTTAACACCCATGGTTAGCGGAATCACGTCGTGTGTTAATCTCACAACATTAGTTTTCAGACTTTCTTCAATATCCTTGATTTTTGTTTCAGATGGAGGGAAGCCTGGGCCAGGCCACGGTCTGAACAAGTATATGTTTCCCATGAGCACCGGGCTCCTTGAAATAAAGCTCAGTATCATCATTGAGAGAGCCACATTTATGTCTGCTTCGCAGCCAGCTACAATACCTTCATCTATGAACTTAGCTAGAGCAATGCACGGTGGGATAAATTTCTTACTGAAAAGGTCTTCGAGACAATTTATTGTAAAAGCATTAGCTTTTCTTTCCTCGAGAATATCTTTAATCGCTAAGTAAAGCTTAGCTACTCCTTCAAGTGCTTCTCTATTGAAATTAATAAAAAGGTCTCTCCACTCAGCGAGAGTCTTTTCTAAACGCTCAGCGTCAATACGCTCTGCTTTCTCTAGCAAGTAGTCTACTGAAATGTTTTCGGTAACTAACCCTAGTTTTCTCTCTATTTCTTCAAGACACCACTGTGAAGCAACATTTGGTGCAGGTATTCTCCCGAAAACTATTAGCTTACTTGCTTTAAACGCATTGACTGCTGAAATCACCTTAACTACACGCTTATGTTCCTCTGGCCCTATAGGTGTGATTACCCTAACTCCCCAGTGTTTTAAGAAACCTCTAATATCCCACGAGGCTGCATGACAGTAGCCTCGCTCATCCCATATTATGACTGGTACTTTTAGCCAAGAGAGTCTCCGATAAATATACCTTCTACCGTGAGCCCAGAGAATAATAGCGTCTACTTTCCTGTCAATATTGAAAGGCAGTAGCCTAGCCTCATACTCTGACGTAACGACAATAGGCTCCAGCAGCTCTTCAGTACTATAAACGCTTTTAAGCTCTTCCATAAACTTCTCTTTGAGCTTCTCGGACTCTTCTTTTGAAGCTCCTATGCTAAAGACGATAGGTTGAAGTACTGCTTTAATGCCATAGAAGCCTCTACTTAGATCGATTATCATTCTCTCTTTAAGTAAGCTTAAAGTAAGTATATAACACTAAGCCTTATACAGATTAAGGTTACTTACTGTAATTACATAGTAGTCAAGCTATGTTTGAGGTTTAATGTCTTATGCGTGAAAATCACATATATGTATGTGATCTTGCATCAGTATTGCTGCTTCCCCATAAATTTTCTTCATTTCCTCTATCTTAAGGAGGTCTTGAGGCTTCCCTATCTTAAACAACTTCCTGTTTAACAGTATAATAGTATCTGTATACGGTAGTAGCAGCTCTGGATCATGACAAGTAGATAAAATAAGCTTAGTCTCGCTCAGCTTAGCTATAACCTGTACTAAGTCTATTCTCCCCGCAGGGTCTACTGCCGAGAAAGGCTCATCCATTACCAGTATAGGTGGGTCATGTACTAGTGCTCTTGCTAAAAGTACTCTCTGTCTCTGACCTCCTGAGAGATGCCAGAAGTTTTTCTTCCAAGCCTCTCTAGAGAGACCTACTGTGCTCAAGACTTCCTCTATTCTTTTTCTATCATCTACACCGACAAATAGTCTAGGCCACTTCTTTTTATGCATTAAGAGACTAGACTCTACTAGCTCCCATGCTGTAATAGGATATTTTGAGAAGTACGTAGTGAAGAGCTGTGGAAGATAGCCTACATAGACTCCAGCTTTCTCAGGATCTCCTGTGACTTCTTCATCGTTAATAAATACTCTTCCACTCATAGGATGCAGTAAGCCTAAAATAGCTTTGAGGAGAGTAGTTTTTCCAGCTCCATTAGGTCCAAGTATCTGTACTAGTGCAGGCCCCCTCAGCTCAAAGCTTATATTCTCTATTACTGGTTCGTCTCCGTACCCGGCAGTAAGATCCTCTACGACTATCTTGTGCATACTCTCCGTTAGGCTTATTAATATCTGTGCACATATAAATTTACCGACAATGATCAAGCTAGAGAAAATACTTTTACTAATAAGCTTGATTTTCCTCCCCTTACCTCTGATTACAGTAAGCTCTCAGACTCGAGGAGCACTCATTGTAGTGACTTTTCCTAACTTAGTTGATGATGTTAAGTTAGTGGCGTCTAGTGAAGACAAAGTAGTATCCTTAGTACCCTTAGGCACAGATCCTCATCAATACCAGCTGACTACAGAAGACATACAGCTCCTACAGACAGCAGACCTTATAGTTTCAACAGGACATACTTTCTTTGAAGTAGACATCAAAAATAAAGTAGAGAGAAAAATAATTAAATCCAGATTAATAGAGATAATAAGAATCAGTGGAGTAGAAATATACGATAACCCGGCTCTAGGTCAGCCAAATTACCATATGCCTATATATGATCCTGAAAACTATAAAGTATTTATTCTTCACATAGCAGAAATCTTAGCTGAAATAAATCCTAGCAATGCTAAGGTCTACTTAAATAGAGCAAATACTATTGTCAGTAAAATAGATTACATTCTAAAAACTACCCCTAGACTCAATGTAGTTGCTGCAGCAGACTACCCCTTTACACAGTATGCTGTATCGTGGCTAGGAGTTAAGATAAAATATCTTGTAGTGAAAGAAGCTGGAGTTTCAGCTACTCCTGCAGACTTAGAGAAACTTGAAGAAGCTATTAAGAAGAATGAAGTAAAACTACTAGTAGTTTCTGAGCCAGTTAAGCTCCCTGCATCAAAACTACTTAAATCACTTGCTGAGAAATACGGAGTCCCTGTTATAAAAGTACCTACACCCTTTTCTCCAGGCAGTCTTTATAGTAAATTAAAATATATTGCGGAGCAGGCGTCTCTATTAGTACATGAGATCAATAGATCATCTAAGCAGCAGTATACTAGTAAGCCTCTCGTGCTCAACGTAGCTGCTGGTATAGTATCACTCAGCATTATCGTTACTCTATTCGCTCTATACTTGAGGGTGAGAGAGTGAGTATTAAAAACATTCTATTAATTCTACTAGTTATCCTAATAGGAGCAGAAGCCATCCTCTTAAGTTTATTAACTGAAATACGGTGGGTTTTAGTCTTATCGGCTGCTGCAATAGCATACGGATTCTTGAGCACTATTGTTGCTGCTAGAAAACTGTTCTTCTTAGCTAGTGCCTCACCTCACTCAGCTCTACTAGCTGTAGTCTTAGCTATTCCCTTAGCAAGACTTTCTCCTATAGGAGACGAGTACTCGTGGGCAGTAATCATAGGGACTCTACTGGTCTACGCCATAGGCTATGCTATTCACAGAGGAGTAGACCCTGATACTGCTACAGCTACTTTCGTGGCCTTAACAGCTTCTTTAAGTGTTATTTCAATATACTTTGTTTTAACAAACTTCCCTCTAGAGGCTGATATCATGGATATTATTGTCGGAGATCCTCTTCTAGCAGGCTGGAATGAAACACTCTACGCCCTAGTGGTAGCAGGACTAACCGCTATAGCTGTAACTATGACCTACAGAGAGCAAGTGTGCCTAGGTATTGATAGAGACTCCGTTAAATTATCAGGTATTAGAACAGCTTACTACGACGCCTTGACATTTGCTCTACTTGCAGTAACCACTGTCGCTTTAATAAAAATAGTTGGCTTTGTTCTAGAACACGTTCTCTTACTGCTACCAGCTGCTATAAGCTCAAGTGTTTCCAACAGCTCCCGTGAATCAATACTTATAAGCGTCACTTCTAGTCTATCAGCTAGCCTCGTAGGACTATATCTATCTACACTAGTAAACCTAGCACCAGCTGGAGTCACAGGACTAGTATTGATGCTAATATATGTTATGGCTTTAGCAGCTAAAAGAAGGAGGGTGACTCTATGAGAAGAAGATTCGGAATATCTATTTCTAGAGAACTAGCAGATAATCTAGATTCCTTAGCTAAAGCCCTTGAGACAGATAGGTCTAGTATAGTTGAGAACGCTATAAGAGAGTATATTCACGACCACTTACACTACTTAACTCCACATGAGTGTACAGGAGTAATGATCCTATATAGGGTCTGTAGGCAGGGAGAATGGTTTACCATAATAGACAAGTATAGAGACATAGTCGTGTCTTATACACATGTTCATAAGGAAGGCGTCTGTATAGAGATACTTGTGGTCTCGGGACATTCGGAAAAAATAGCTGAATTACATAAAGAACTCGGAAAACTAGGCATAAAAGCGAGATATCTTCCAATATCGTATCTCTGTCTTAAAGAGAAGTCTTAGCTGGCTCTACTCTATGAGGAAGCCTTGGAGCATAGGGATACGGTATGTACTCTACTCCAGGTCTCACAGGCATTGCCTGCGGGTAGAGTCTCATAAGCTCATATACTTCTGGTGGAATCTCTGTCTTAATATTTAAGCCAAGCTCTCTAGCTTTATTTACAGTAATTGGGTAGTCGTGAGTCCAGTAGCCTCCTGTAAGCCTCTTAGCTAGCTTTAATGCCTTCTCTTCGCCTAGCCTATCTTTAACTAAACTTACTATCAGCTCCTGTAATTGTCTAATAGCTTTCTCAGCTACATCTGCTAAGAGAAGAGTCTCGTCTGACACTTTTTCAGGTCCTTTTTCTTTAACTACCTTTAGTAGAGAAGGGGCTGGAACCGCTAATCCAGGTTTAATTGATAACTGAGGGTCAAGCGGGCCTAGAACTGCGTGAGGATCCATCCAGATTTCGTCAGCAGCTAAAGCTATTAGTGTACCACCGCTCATTGCGTAGTGAGGAATTATAACTATTTTTTTAGCTGGATGACTTTTAAGCGCCTGAGCTATTTGAGCTGCTGCGAGTACTAGTCCTCCTGGAGTATGAAGTATTAGTGCTATAGGCATGTCTGGTGGAGTTGTTCTAATAGCTCTAAGTACTTCCTCTGAGTCCTCTATGTCAATGAAGCGGTAGAGTGGTATTCCTAGGAAACTTACTCTTTCTTGTCTGTGAATAAGTGTTATGAAACGCATTCTGTACTTATCTTCAAGTCTCTTCAAGATAGATAATCTCATTCCTAGAATTCTTCTGAACCTCATTTGAGGCTCAAGTACTATTACCAGTAGTAGGAGCCAGAATAGAAGTGCTATAGGGTCTATCACAGAAATATCTTGTATCTAAAATATATAGAGTTTCCCTATCAAATTGAAGGAATTTAGCTGGGAAGGCTTATATTTTCTATAGGAACTTTATCAACATGGATTTGCTGAAAATAAAGCCTGTATTTGTGTCTTATGAGAGAGGCTTCTTTAGATCACTCCCCTCTAGAGAGAGCTTAGAGAAGGAAGTAGAGAAAAGATACTCTAAGCTGAAAAAAGAGTTCCCCGAAGTAGTGTTCTTAAAACCCTCTCTAGTCACTAGCTATAGGGACCTCGAGGTACTTAGAGAAGAGCTTACTTACAGTACTGACGCTATTTTAGTCGAGAGACTTGGAGGTATAGCCCATAAGATAATGGCTGACATAGGGCTTATTGGTCCTCCGCTCATAATGGTTGGCGGAGGTGTTTTAAATCATGATATAGTTGCTTATCTCAGAGCTAGAGGCGTGGAAGCACATGCTCCTATCGACGAAAATGATTTAAGGAAACTTTTCCGGAGACTAGCTGTTAGGAAGAAAATGAGACTTACTAGAGTCCTCGTGGTCTCATCCAAGGCACTCCCCTCATTTTCTGCCTTAAGCTCTGCCTACAACCTAGATTTAATGAAACTTAAGTTAGGTGTAGACTATGAGTGGATTAGCAGTGAAGAACTACTGTCTCAAATGACTTCTGTAAGTGACGATAAGGCGCGAGAGATAGTAAATAAGCTTGCTAGTCAGGCTAGTAAGATAAAGGTAGATGAAGAAAACTTACTTAGATCTATTAAGCTGTATATAGCTCTAAAGGAGCTAATGACTAAGTACTACTGTAATGCCGTCACTGTAGACTGCGCGGAACCAATATACTATGAATATAGAGTCACTCCCTGCCTAGCCTTCACTCTACTCAAGGATGAGAAAATACCTGCCTCATGTGAAGCAGACTTAAGCGCGTTAATAGCTATGGCTATGCTCATGTATATTTCAGAAAAACCAGCCTTTATGGGAAACCTTTGGCTACACAGCGCCGAAAACGATCTAATGAGGTATTCTCACGATGTTCCTCCAACAAAAATTTTCGGTGAAAGAGTAGAGCGCTATGAACTTCATGACTTCCATAATAAGGGCTATGGTGCAACTGTTTACGTTGAAGTACCTCCTAAAACAGACATAACTCTCGCTAGAGTAAACTCGTATTTCACGAAAATACTCATTATTAAAGGTACTGTAGAGTCTTCTCTTGAAGGAGCAGGCTGTAGAGAAACTCTTGAAGTAAGCGTCAGGAATGCTGTCGAATTAACTAAGAAAATCTCATGGTACGGCCATCACTTCTCCGCAGTCCTAGGAGACTACACGAGAGAGCTAAGTGAAGTCGCTGAATTAATGGGGATCAGCGTTGAACTTCACCTTTAATAGACATTAAAGACGTTACATGCAGAATAACTAAATATTCTTCTATTTTCACCAACTCATACTATAATTTATTTAGCTAAATAGTATTTTTTCACCCTAAACAAAAAATTTAAATAGTTTTATGGAGAAAGACACATGAGTTTGATGTCCTATAAAAATATTAATAAGAAATGTCCCACGGGAATAAAAGAACTCGACCATATTCTTGGAGGAGGATTTGACAGAGGCTCCATAGTACTTCTAGCAGGGCACCCAGGAGCCGGTAAAAGTACTTTCGCTGCACAGTTCGTTTACAAAGGAGCATCCGAGTATGGTGAGCCAGGAGTTTATGTAAGCTTTTCTGAAAGCAAGAAAGAGTTTTACGAACACATGAAAGCCTTCGGATTCGATTTCGATAAATTGGAGAAAAAGAATATATTTAAATTTCTTTCAATGATAAGTATAGCTGATGAGAAAATTGTAGGAAGTATAATAAACAATATTTATGGTGCAGTAGAAGAGATTAGAGCGAAACGCCTTGTAATAGATTCTATAACATCTATGCTCGAAGCATTTACTCTAAAAGAAGCAAGAGCATTCCTGCACGCCAATGTGTTGCTCGGGCTAAAACCCTATGGTATAACTACGCTTCTCATAGCTGATCTCCCATGGGGTAAAGAGACTATTGGGCACGGATTCGAAGAGTTTCTAGCAGACGCTATTATAGTGCTGAAGCTTGATGAAAAACGCGGACTCACTAGACGAATACTAGAAATAAGGAAAAATAGGGGCGCACCTACTCCCCGAGTATCATACGACTTTGTGATCACTAATGAAGGAATAAAGCTCTACGTACCTCTCGAAGCAAGCCTCTCAGGAGGATTCACCAAAGAAAGAGCTCCGACAGGAATTCCTGAACTAGATGAAATGCTCGGCGGAGGAATTTTAAAGGGATCAGTAGTCTTAATAAGCGGACCATCGGGAACAGGCAAGACCTTAATTTCCTTAAACTTTGCAATAGAAGGAGCTCGTAGGGGCGAAAGAGTAGTCTATATAAGTTTTGAAGAACCTCGTAATCAGCTAAAAACAGCTATTAGAAACATGGGTGTTAACCTAGAGGAGCTAGAAAAGTATCTTTATATATACTCTCTAAGTCCTAGACTATTTACGCCCGCCGCCCTTTACAGCTTCTATGATAAGCTCTTAGAAAAACACAAGCCTTCTCGAGTAGTAATAGACGGTGCTTATGCTCTAGCCAGACACTACGAGGAAGAGGAGTATTTAGAACTTATAAGAAACATTAGTCTTCTGTCGAAAGCCCACAGAGTGACCTTAGTGGTTACAGCACTATCAAACATAATATCGCTTGAAGAAGTTGGTATAAGCACTATTGCTGACGTCTTGATAGCCTTATGGTTTGATATTAGTGGAGGATACATTAGGAAAAAGATAGCTATATTGAAGCAGAGAGGAAGCTGGCACGACGCTAGGCAAAAAGAACTAGTCATAGAAGATGGAAAGGTGAAAATTATATGAATGTAGAAGAAGCAAAGAAATTAATTAAGGGAGCTCTAGAATCTATTGCTCCTACACTACCTCAAATACTTAAATTCCACTTAGAGAGAAAGCTAGGAGAAAACTTAACTGAAATCCTTTTAACTAATCCTCGAGCTATATATGATGCTCTCTTAGAAATAAATAGTAATCTAGAAGATCAAACTGATAGCTTAATAATGGAACTTGTCTCAGCTATAAGCGAGAAATGTGGAATAGATTTAGATCCCCAGGAAGTTCTTACAGCACTTAAGGAAAATAATAGGCAGAAAATAGAACAGCTAATCAGACATATTATCATAAGTAGTAAGGCTCAAAATGTTACTATGAAAAAACAGAAAATACTTAATTAGCTATTTCGGAACCAAGTATATTTCTACTACGTATCCACAGGTCTCGCACAACAGTACTCTTAAGACTCTTCCCTCAAGCCAGGAGGGAAGTTTAATAACAGACTTTACTAGAGGTATTTTCTCTAGCGCTGCTTCAAAGTCGAGTGTTTTCTCTACTACTCTACCGCCGCATCTAGGACAATTCACAGAGTGAAGTAGTTCACTACAATATTAATTTTAGGACTCTACTACTATCTTATACCAGTCTGATACACCCCTCATAATCATTTCAGCAGCTATGGCTGCTACTATCACTGACATAAATCTACCAACTGCTCTAACTACACTAGGCTTAAGAACTTCTACAAGCCTCTCACCAAACCTGAGAGTCAGATAAGTTGCTAGTACAGCGAGATAAGCCGCCATCAAAACAATAGCCGTGTTCATTGGAGAAGAATTTCTCGTAGTAAGCAGTATTAGTGTAGTCATTGTGCCCGGACCTACTATCAGCGGAGTAGCTATAGGTACTACCGCTATATCTTCTGGTTCGACTGCTCTAGCTCTCGGAGGACCTCCAAGCATCTCTGCTGAAATGATAAGCAACAGTATTCCTCCTCCTATTTGAAGCGAGCTCACGCTGATGTCAAAAAACATTAAAACATAGTCTCCCATTAACGTGAAAACTGTGACTAAGAGTAAAATAACTATAGTCGATCTAAATACAATTTTATTCCTCTCCCTCTTACTCAAGTTTTCTGTAAGCGAAATAAACATTGGAAGCACTCCCGGCGGATCCATAATCGCGTATATCTGTACAAAGTAAACGGCTAGATCAAGTAAATACTGAAGCATAGAAGCCTAGTTGAGATTCTAGGCTAAAAATTTTACTCAAATTTTCTCACAGAAAAGACGCAAACAGAGTCTCCGGCTGATAAGCATTTTCTCTCTAGCACATTGTATCTAAAACCTAAGTGCCCCTCTAAGTATCCTGTAATATAGCCTCTCGTCCAGTGACACGAAGGTTCTTCTGCCTTGATGCACATTGCTTCAAAATTATCTTCTATTTCTATAATATATTCAATTAACCTACCATATGTTCTCTTTACTTGACCTCTACCAGTAAATAACCATACGTCAGAAAACCTCGACAAGACACCTTCTTCTCCTCTACATACAATACCCTTTCTTTTATCGAGTTGAGCTAAAGTTAGCCCCCATGTTTTACCCAGGAGAAAGAGAAGAGCCTTTCCCTCGTCACCCCACTCCTTCTTGATAGCTGCCATAGATATACAGAAGTGCTCTGCGTCAAACAGTACCGCTCTTCTCATAGTACCGTAATAAACTAATGGAAATGCTTGAGAAAACCTTACCTCAGGATCAGCTCTACTAATAAAATAAAATATTTCATTTACCTCAGGAGAATAAGAAATCTCTTTGACTGCCTTCTCAAACAACTCCTCTATATCAGTTATATCAGCTATAATAAATACTGGTCTAAGATTTTTCAGAGGAGCCCCGCTACTCACTTCCTCTATCCTTATACCATATTTATTTAAAATGAGTAGTATTTTGAGAAGAGCTGAAGTAAATTCTCTCGCTAAAGCCACTATTTCTGCAAAAACTTTTCCGGGAGCATAAATATAGCCGAAGACCTCTCTAGCATATTTTCTTCGCCTTCTTCTCATCTATCTATAATACTTATTTAAATATATAAACATTATTTTGCGTACATATAATAGTCTTATTTTTTATATCTCACATTAAAATACTATATTTTATGCCTCTTTCCTACTGTCTTGCTGCCTTAATCTGAACTAGCTAGTAAATATAGCCTTTACACAGTAATTTTTAGTTAATCTCTTTAAGTTAAAAAGAAAATGTTCTTCTTAGGCCGTGAAGCAGAAGAGAGCTATAGTTTAAGTATTTAAGGGCTGTAAGAGGTGAAATATTGTATGTCGGAAGTATACTTTATAAGGTTCGCTAAAGATACTCGAAATATCCTAAGGCATGTCAGAGAGCTTCTCGAGTTGACAAAATTTAAAGATTGTCTAAGAGAAGGAGAACTTGTAGCTATTAAGTTACACTTCGGGGAGAGAGGAAACATAAGGCATACGAGACCTCAAGTCATAAAAGCTATAGTGGATTATATTAAGGAGACAGGAGCTCTGCCCTTTTTAACCGATACAACTACTCTCTACGCAGGCTATAGGAGAAATGCTGTAGAGTATTTAGAAACTGCTGCAATTAATGGATTCACTTTAGGTAACACTGGTGCTCCAATAATCATCGCGGACGGTCTCTTAGGAAGAGACTATCGTGAAGTAAAGACTCCGGGAGAAATGGGTTCAGTAGCTGTAGCATCCGCTATAGCTGAGGCTGACGCCATGGTAGTAGTATCTCACTTTAAGTTTCACATATCTTTCGGCTTTGGTGGAGCTCTCAAGAACCTGGCTATGGGGTGCTGTGCTCGTAAAACAAAATTCGATATGCATGCTGTAGCTAAGCCAGAAGTACTCAAGGATAAGTGTGTGGGCTGTGGGCTTTGCGCAAAACACTGTGTATGGAGTGCTATTTCTGTAATAGATGGTAAAGCTGAAATAAATTACGATAAATGTGTTGGCTGTGGAGACTGTGTAGCTATCTGCCGTTATGGAGCTGTTAGAATGCCTTGGGGTGGAGGTAGTCATGTAGAGAAAATGTTAAAAAGAGCTGCTGAAGCCGTCTATGGTGTTCTTAAAACTTTTGAGGAAAACAAAGTACTCTATATTAATTTACTAGCAGAAATTACAAGACTTTGTGACTGTGCTACTTCGCTAGAGCCTCCTATTGTAGTAGATTTAGGAATACTCGCTTCCTACGATCCCGTAGCTATAGACCAGGCTTCTATAGATCTCGTGAATAGTGCTCCGGGATACTTGTTTAAAGAAGACGGAAGCATAGAGGCTATAGAGCCGGGAGTAAATAAGATTTCGCTACTCTTTCCTCAAGTAAAGTACTGGATACTTTTAGAAGAAGCAGAAAAACTGGGAGTAGGAAAAAGAGAATACGAGCTAATATGCTTGAGATAGCTCGTTTTTCAGCCAGTCTTCAAGCTTATCTCTCTTAAACACATACTTATGTTTAAGAGAAGTAGCTCTAAGTCGTTTAGCTAGAATTTTTAGTGCTCGAGAATAGAGAATTACTTCACGTTTGCTAGTTTTTCTGCTACTATAATACCTTTTTAAGTCTTTTGAACTAAGAGTAACTATACTTCCCTTAGTTTGAGAAAGCTTTCTTTGAACAACTATTTTTAAAAGCTCGTTTCCTTCAGCAAGCCATTTTTCCATTCACTCCCCCTCAAAATTCTTTGGAAAATATTATGCCTAAAGGAAATTTAAGTGTTACTACTTAGAAGAAAATATGGTTAGTAAAGTCTAGTTGAAAAAGAGATACCCTAGATGCTATACTCCTGTCATTAACCCTGCCTTCTCTCTCCTAGCGTAAAGCTCTTTTCTTAATAGATCACGTATGGCTACTCTTATTGCTTCACTGCGGGATGGATAATGCCCAAGCTCGACGAGTCTTTCAAGACCTTCAACAAGTGGCTTAGGTAAGTGTACTGTTATCAGCTGCATGTTAGTTTTCTTGTTCCCCACTCCCCTACTCATCATAGATAATATTACCTAAGAGATTTAAAAGGAGTCTGCTAACAGAGATACATTTAACTGTATTACATACAAAAACTCTCTGCTTTTTTACTTGAAAAGGAGTGAGCAGAGGGGTAAATGAGAATATTGGAAGACTACTGTAATATAGTGTCTTCAATAACTTCTCGGAAAAGAGAAGACTATGGTCTAGAAAATCTAGTTGACTTGTATGTTAAAATATACTAACACTTCATGCCGAAGTCTTCACTAAGCGCCTAGCGCTCAGTATTAGTTTTTCAAGTACTGTGTATGCTTTTAAAGCCTCTCTTCTATTTATGATTAGTATAGTGTCTGTATGACAAGAAATAAACTGAGTTATATTTACTCCATGATGAGCAAGGACAAGACTATTGGTTAGAGTTTTGTGGGGGTTCGCTGTCTCTAGCTTATGAGCAAGACAGACAACAAACCATTCCAAAGACAGCGAACCACATACAACACGATACTTGAAGCAATATATCTCTATTCCTCAGGCCTAAGCCTAGAGACAAGTCGCCAAAGAACTAGAGAAAGAGGCGTCAAGGAAGTCGTGAAGCAATCAGAAAATGGGTACTAAAACTTAGAAAAAGACCTAAGAAAAGGGAAAGCATAAGCAGAAAAGAGAAAGCCAAGGCCTATAAAGCTTTCACCCGAAAGCCGAGTAAAACGCCTACCACACATACCAATAGAGAAAAGCTTCTCAAAAACGCTGAAAACTATATACACGCATAGAGAAAAGACCTGAGCCAAACTCC